>Ga0182015_10005998_pt1 | contig 12372 bp, 10 predicted proteins | sample 712P3MmetaG_FD_120478 | JGI IMG/M metagenome (GOLD analysis project Ga0182015, IMG submission 120478) | Permafrost microbial communities from Stordalen Mire, Sweden - 712P3M metaG | ecosystem: Environmental > Terrestrial > Soil > Wetlands > Permafrost | place: Sweden: Stordalen | collected...
AGTCGAGGGATCTGCGGTTCTCTCAACCAGCATCTGCTCTGGATGGAAGCTCCGCCGTAACCTTTGTCATCCCGAGCGCACCCCGGATTTCCTACTGCGCGGTGCCAGAGACAACCACGCATGCGGCTTTCTATGAGGAAAGCCGCAGGAGGTGCGCCAACGCCACCAATCTTGACAGGAAATCCGGGAAGTCGAGGGATCTGCAGTTCTCTCAACTGGTTTCGCTCTTTGACGGTTATGATCGAAAGCGCAGGGGCGGCGGAGCAAGCTTGTTCAGCCCAGCACCATTACCGGCGAAGCGAGCACGAACGAATGATGGAAAAGCCAGCACCGTGCAATACCGTTGAGAATTGCGAATCTCAGCCGGGCGTCCAAGGTCAAACAAGGCTGGTCTTGGGTATTGCTACTTGCGGACGCCCCATGATTCTTGCCGAGACAATTGCCTATCTGGCAAACCAGAAGAGGTGCCCTGACAAGATCATCGTGGCGTACGCGGACCCAGCGGATGTCGGCGACGCCCCTGCTCGATTCCAGCACGTCACGTTCATCCAAGCGGAGCTGGGGCTGACCCGGCAGCGCAATGCGATCCTGAATCTAGCCCGTGATAGCGATATTTTGCTATTCATCGATGATGATTTTTATCTTGATCCGCATTACCTCGAGATTACCGAACGCGTGTTCGTGGAGAATCCCAACGTCGTTGCTTCCACCGGTAACCTGCTGGCAGATGATGTGAAAGGACCCGGCCTTACAGTGGAGCAAGCCAAGTCGATTGTGGCCGGTAACACCGGCGCTCAGAGGATGCAGCGGCTAACGCAAGCCTTCTTTGCCTACGGATGCAATATGTGCCTCCGCGTGGCTCCCATCCGGGAGCATGAGCTTCGATTCGACGAGACACTTCCCCTCTATGGCTGGTACGAAGATTGGGATTTCTCCGGGCAGTTGGCGGCTTTTGGGTCGATCATTCACATATCGAATGCTTGCGGGGTACACCTTAGCGCCAAGGTTGGCCGCATTACTGGAGTGCGTATGGGGTACGCCCAAGTGGCCAATCCCATTTATCTTGCGCGAAAAGGAACTTTTCCACGATCCAACGTGCTCAAGTTTATCGTCGGCCCGTGCTTGAAGAACCTGGTGCGAAGTCTAGCGCCGGAAGCACATGTGGATCGGTTGGGAAGGTTTTATGGAAATTTGACAGCGTTCCGCGATCTTCTCGCGGGCAGGCTCCATCCGGCTCAGATCATCAATCTTTAGCCCATGAGAGTTCCGGGAATGCCTGGCAACAGGAAACTCGCTTTAGGCGCCCTGCTGTTTAAGCCCGCCGGCATACTGCTGCAGGATGTAGTTATCGGTCATCCCCGCGATATAGTCGGCGACGACGCGAGCCACGCCATGGCTGGCGACCTGGGACTGGTAGGCGGGCGGTAACAGCGACGGATCGTTCACCCAGCACGCAAACAGTTTCCGCACGACCGTAGCCGCCTCCTGCTGGTCTCGCTGCAACTCCTCGCTGCTGTAGAGGGTGGCATACAGATATTGCTTGGCTTCGCGCCGGAGCTCCTCGACCTCCGGGGAAAACGCCACCAGCCGTTGCGCCGAGCGTCGGACTCCCTCGAGGGTGGTCACGCCCCCGGCTTTGACTCTGCGCGCAGTCTCGCGGATAAGATCGCCTACCAGCGTATTCAGCATCTTCTTGAGCGCTTCGTTGCAGAGCAGCTTTTCCGCGGCGGCGGGATACTCACGTTCCGCCGCGCGCAATGAGTGATCGAAGATGCGCACGTGTGCGCGGAGGCCTCCAGGATGGAGTATCCCCGCTTCCATGCCGTCATCCATATCCGCTGTGAGGTAGGCGATCTCATCGGCGAGATCGATAAGCTGCGCCTCCAGAGGCGGTTGCTGGTCAAGAAAATAGGCGCTCAGCTCCGGGTGCTCGACCGCCGCGTAATTTCGCGAGTGTTTGACGATCCCTTCGCGCACGCCGAGCGTCAGATTCAGCCCGCGAAAAGCGGCGTAACGAACCTCGAAGTATTCAACAATACGCAGCGCATGCAGGTTGTGGTCGAAGCGCAGGCCAAATCCCCGCATGGCTTCGTCCAGCGCCCGCTCACCGGCATGTCCAAAGGGTGGATGTCCGATGTCGTGCACCAGCGCCAGAGCTTCCGTCATGTCTTCGTTCAGCCTCAGCGCATTCGCGATCGCGCGTGCAATCTGCGCCACTTCCATGGTGTGGGTGAGCCGGCTGCGAAAGTGATCCGAGTAGCGGTGGGTGAAGACCTGCGTTTTTCCCGCCAGGCGCCGAAATGCGCGCCCGTGGATTACCCGTGCCCGGTCACGCTGAAAAGGGGTTCGATACGGATGGGCCGCTTCGGGATGCTCTCGCCGGGCAAGCAGTCCCTCCGCGTCGTCCGGAACAGAACAGCCGGGGGGCAACACGAGGGCGTTCTCGGAAGCGGTGGCTGCGCTGCTGGCCGTCACCGTCTACTGCTTCGGGCTGGCGCCCGCCGATTCTTCCTTAGCTAGCTTCACCCGCGCGCTATCCAGCTTCTTCTGCACCTTGCTCACGTCGCCGGGCTCGGCATCTGCGGGCACAGTGCGGGCGTACTCCTGCAGGCTCTGCTCCCATTGCGTGGCGGCCATCTTCAGGCGTCCTGTCTTCTCGAAAAGCTCGCCCAGGTGGTCGTGTACCGCTGGGTCTCTCGACATGCGTTCGCTTGCCTTGCGCAGATTGGCTTCGGCCAACGCATACTGGCCCATCTTGAAATACACCCAGCCCAGCGAATCCAGATAGGCGCCGTTTTGCGGATCAAGCTGTACCGCCTTCTGTACCATGGCCAGCGCATCATCCAGCTTGACGCCACGATCCCCCAGCATGTAACCGAGATAATTGAGGGTCATGCTGTTGTTGCTATCGATGGCCAGGATCTTGCGAAATTGCTCTTCGGCGGAATCGTAGTGCTTTTGACGTTCATCCAGCGCGCCGCGCAAAAAGTATATGTAGATCTTGTCGTCCGGCTTGCTCGAGAGCGCGTCGGCCGCATCGATCTCATCGGCCGCGTCTTTCCAGCGGCGCAGCCGGGTGTAGATCTGTGCCAATTGCAGGTTCACATCGCGGTCGGAGGCGTTGCCATGGAGCTGCGCCTTCGCCAGCTTGATACCGTCCTCAGGCTTGCCGGTATCCGCTAGCTGCCCCGCGAGCATCAATTGGACGCTCTTGTCCTTGGGCATCGCGAGCGCGGCCTGTTGGGCGACCTGCGTTGCCTTATCGTATTGCTTGGCATCACGGTAGGCGTCCACCTGGCCCTGGTACCCCCGCTCGGCGTACTCCCCGCCCATGGCGGTCATCAGCTGGTAACTTTGAACCGCCTGCTCTGTCTTGTCCTGCTCGCGGTACACGTTGGCCAGCCGGTCGAGGAAGATCGAGCGATTATTCTTCTCCGCCTCTGAGTACTGGCCGTCCGGATGGCTGGCTTGCTTGACCAGGCTCTGCAGGGTCTGCGTAGCTTCGTCGTAGCGACCGAGCGAGTCGTCGATCATGGCCTCATTAAAGCTGATTTCAAGCGAATCCGAGGCCAGAGCCTTGGCCTTCTTCAGCGTGGTAAGCGCCTGCTCGTAGTGGCCCTGCCGCCGCTCGATCTCTGCGATCCGCAGATAGGTCTGCGCATCCTGCGGGTCGGCGACGGAGATCGCCTCAAAGTGCTTGAGCGCCGGGGCCAGCTGGTTGTCATTCAGCAGCGCTTGCGCCAGGCCGCGTTCCGCATCCAGGTTATCCGGCTCCATATCGAACGCTTTGCCGTAGGCGTCGATGGCGTTTTTGTTTTCCTTGAGCTGGTCGTAGCTCATGCCCAGCGCGTAGTCCATTTTGGCCGTGCGGTCGTCTTCAGGCACGGCGCTCAGCACTACGATCGCGTGCGACCAGTCGCCGGAGTCGCTGTACAGCCGCGCCAGATTCAGCACCACATCCTCTGAACTTGGATCGATGCGCTGCGCCGCCTTAAATTGCTCTTCCGCGTGCAGTGTGTCGTGGCTGAGCGTGTATAGCTGACCCAACAGCAGCCGGCTCTCGATATCGTTGCTCTGCAGCTGCACGATCTTGGTGTATTCGGCGATGGCAAGTTGCAGCACCTTCTCCGAGGGACCGCCATTTTGAACATTGCCCAGTGACTGCAGGTAAACACGGCCCAGCAGCTTGTGGGCCTCCAGGTTGTCCGGCTCGGTTTTGAGTATCTCCTGAGCCGCCAGCACGGCATCCCGTACCCGTCCGGTTCGCAGATACAGCTCGGCCAGCCCGCTATTCAGGTATTTCGAGCTGGGATCGGCGTCGAGCGCCAGCTTGTATTCCTCAATCGCGCGTGTAGCGTACTCTGGCCGGCCGTAGTTCGTGGCCATATCCTCGTACATGTGCGCCAGCCCGAAATGGTAATAAGCCGCCGCGCGGTCTGGTTTTTGTGTTGCCGGTGCGCCCCCGCCCGCCACGCTCGCGGGAGGCTTGGCAGCCGCGGTTTGGGGATCGCCAGATGGAGTGGTCTGCTGGGGCGAGCCCGCGAGGGGGTACGCCAAGGCTGAGCTGGGGATAACGATTGCTGCACAAGCGAGCGCCGCACTGAAGAGGGTCGCCTCGCGAATCCTGCCGCGGAATTCAGGTCTGGTCATTATCGGAGTTCCTGTGCCCGGGCTTCTGTTCCATTGAACTCACGCCGGTTGTCTTACCGATGTGGAGAGGAACCCGCATTCTGTTGACAATCGCGCTCGAAGTAGCACCGGAGCGCACCCTTGGTCTTAAATCGATTGTAACGCCGTCCAAAAAATACAGGCACTCCCCAATTCGTTCGCCATCAAAGCCATTCGTCGAGAGAGCGTCGCCGTTACTTTAGCTCTTGTACGAAAGTAAGCGCGATGAGCCGCCGCCTTGCCCGTCTCTCGCATAAATCGTCTAATCTACGCTTCTCAATTTTAGACTATTTTCCTTGCGCGCGGGCATGGCGGAGCAGGTTCCGTTCTGCCGTTTTCGATGCGGTCGTAATCGTAAGAAGTCCCGGCATGCCGGGACGGCTGAAAATAGCCCAGCACGAAGTGCTGGGTGTAGGTTCAACAAACACGCCCAGTCCCGGCAGGGACGGCTGAACCTATCCGCCCATCCCTCGCCTTTGCGGACCTTGCTTTGCCCTGTTCTGTCGTCGCCCGCGACTTTTCTCTCCTCCAAGCTAATGCCGGAAGTGCCGTATCCCGGTAAACACCATGGCCAAGCCCAGTCTGTCGGCCGCTTCGATCACTTCCTGGTCGCGCACCGAGCCGCCGGGCTGAATCACTGCTGTGGCTCCGGCCGCCGCCACTGCTTCGAGGCCGTCCGGGAAAGGGAAGAACGCATCCGAGGCGGCAACGCAGTTGGTCAGAGGCAGCACCGCTTTGATAGCGCCAAATTTTGCAGCGTCTACCCGGCTCATCTGGCCCGCACCCACACCTACCGTCTGGCCATCACGGGCATACACAATGGCATTGGACTTCACGTGCTTGGCTACCCGCCAGGCAAACAGGAGCGCCTCCAGTTCTTCCGCCTGGGGTTGGCGCACGGTCACCACCTTCAGTTCGGCTGCGGAGACAGCCCCGATATCCGCGTCCTGGAGCAGCAGCCCTCCGGAAATCTGCTTGACTGACTTGCTTGGCTGCGCCGGCTTTACGGTGAGCAGCCGTAAATTCTTCTTGGAGCTAAATCTAGCGATGGCGCCCTCGCTGAAGGATGGAGCCGCAATAGCCTCGACAAAGAGCTTGGCAATCTGCTCGGCCGCTACTTCGTCGACCTCGCGATTGATCCCAATCACGCTGCCAAAGGCCGATACCGGATCCGTCGCCAGCGCTTTCTGGTAAGCCTCAACCACGGACGAAGCGATCGCCGCACCGCTCGGGTTGCTGTGCTTGATGATGGCCGCTGCCGGCTGCTCGAACTCCTGCACCAGCTCCCAGGCGGCGTCCAGATCGACCAGGTTGTTGTAGCTCAGCTCTTTGCCCTGGAGTTGCTGTGCCCCCGCAACTCCCGTGCCCGTGCCGTCCCCATACAGCGCCGCGCCCTGGTGCGGGTTTTCCCCATAGCGAAGGTCTGTCGTCTTGGAGTATGCGAGAAGCAACGTAGGCGGAAAACCGGCGCCTTTGCCGGCAGGAGCGAGTTCGGGGTCGTCCTGCCGTTCCGCTGCGATCTTGCTGAAGGTCAGAGCGATGGCTGAATCGTAGGCAGCCGTCAGGGCGAACGCTTGCCGTGCCAACCTCCAGCGGGTCTCCAGAGACAATGCCCCCTGGTTCGCCAGCATTTCGGTGGCCAAGGCTTCATAGTCCGCGGTCGCGGTCACCACGGCGACGTCTTCAAAGTTTTTGGCCGCCGACCGCACCATGGAGGGGCCGCCGATGTCGATGTTCTCCACCAGCTCACCGAAGGACACGCCGGGGCGCCGCGCTGTCTCCTCGAAGGCGTAGAGATTCACGACCACCATGTCGATGGGCTCGATTCCCTGTGCTTCCACCGCCGCCCGATGTTCCTCATTGTCACGCTGGTGCAGGATGCCCCCGTGGACACTGGGATGCAGCGTTTTCACACGGCCATCCAGCATCTCCGGAAAGCCGGTGAGGTCGGAAACATCGCGTACCGCGAGTCCGGCATCCCGTAAGGTCCGCGCCGTACCGCCGGTCGAGACAAGTTCCACGCTCATGCCGCCCAATTGCCGGGCGAAATCGGCCAGACCCGTCTTATCTGTAACACTCAAAAGGGCCCGCTTCACCTGCTTGTATTCCACTTGAGACCCGCCCTTGATCGCGAATTGTAAAAACCTGGCAATCTTTCCGCACAATAGAGAGATGAAATGGACCGGACCTCCGGCTCATCCATTTGTCAGAGACACTCGCTCAGGATAGCTTAGCCCTATGCCGTTGAACTGGGGAGGAAACAGACCTTCGCAAAGCCCAGCGGAGATCCTGCCGCCGGAGGGCCGCGCTAACCCGCGTTCCTACGGCAGAATGGCGGGCTACGATGGGGATCCCGGCCCGCTCCCGCCGCCTCCGCCGAGACGCCCGAACGGCGCCCGTTGGGCCTTCGCTCCGGCCACATACACGCTGGTGGGGATCAACTGTGCGGTCTATCTGGCCATGGTGTTGCGCGGCGTCTCCCCGACCAACCCCACCGTCCTTGACTTGGTGCGCTGGGGCGCCAATTTCGGCGGCTACGTGCTTGCCGGGCAGTGGTGGCGTCTGCTCACCGCGGCATTCGTGCATGTCGGCATCATTCACCTGGCGACCAACATGTGGTGTTTATGGAATCTTGGGTTGTTGGGCGAGCCACTTCTCGGCCCAGCCGGTGTGATTGCCGTCTATGTGCTGACTGGGGTTGCAGGAAATTTGCTCAGCACCGCCGTCCATCCGCAAATTGTCGGCGCCGGCGCCTCGGGCGCGGTCTTTGGACTCGCCGGCGTCCTCATCCTGCTGCTCAAGGCGAAGTTGCTTCCCGTGCCTCCGGCGGAGATCCACCGGCTGCGCAAGAGCGTAATTTATTTTGCTCTCTTGAACTTCGCCATCGGTGGCACCACGTTGTTTTTTCACACCAGCATTCAGATCGACAATATGGCCCATCTGGGCGGGTTTCTTTGCGGCCTCGCTTTGGGAGCACCGTTAGTGCCCAGAATCGGTGCGGCCAGGAGCCAATTCGCCTTTCGTTCCTGGGCGGCCTACGGCGGGATGGCGACGCTGCTGCTGGTCTTCGCTTTCGGCATCGCTTCATTCTGGCGCTGAAGGATCGCTGTTTGGCACGGCAGGAAGCACCACGAAAAGGCGGGTGCCCCATCCTTTGCGTTCTTTGCAAAGGGTGGGATACGCGACGTTCGGTATCAAGATTCGCGGACGTACGGGTGGCCCACTCAAGCGTTGTTTGGGCTTGAGTGGGTAGGGATAGCAGCCTGTTTAGAATGCTTTAGCGCACGGCTGTCGCGGCGAACTTCTTTACCATAGCCAACAGCAGCTTGCGGTCACTGTCATTCAGGTTCGTTGCGTAGCGCCGTATCTGGGTTAAAAACCGCAATTCGTCATCGCTCAGCTTCTGGGTGTTCATCTCGCGGCCCAGCGAGTCCTCGGCAAAGAATTGGGCCAGTGGGATATCCAAAGCCTGCGCGATCTTGGCGAGAGTGTCGAGGGAGGGAACGGTATGCCCATTCTCCACTCTTGACAGGTAACAGCGCAGCAGACCCGTGCGCTTCTCGATATCTCCCTGCGACAAACCCTTCTGCAACCGGTATCCCCGGATGGTAATCCCTATCTGCATATGCTATTGCCTTCGTTCACAAGTTTACCCCTATGGGTAATCCACTGTAATCTTCGTGTTGGCAGCATAGTTAACACGCCGAGGAGACGACTAGCAAGAATTTTCTTCAGGCTCACACCCATATTTTTCCGAATTGGGATTTCCGCGGCTTTCTTGGAAGGTGGTTCCGCTCGGTTGAGTCCCTGTGCAGCGAGGTAAGAATGCGGGTGCCCCACGTCTCGCCTCTGAGACGTGGGATTCTGATCGTTTCAGTTCATGAAGAGCCCGCCATTCACGTCCAGCACGTGCCCGGTGATATAGCCGGCCTGCGGGGAGGCGAGAAAGGCCACTGCATGGGCCACTTCCTCATCACTGCCTGGGCGTCCCAGCGGGATATGGCTTAGCAGCGCCTCACGCTGCTTTTCCTCGAGAGCCGCCGTCATTGCCGTTTCGATATAACCCGGCGCCACCGCGTTCACGGTGATCGAACGCGGGGCCAATTCACGCGCCATCGACAGAGTGAACCCGATAAGCCCTGCTTTGCTGGCGGCGTAGTTTGCCTGTCCGGCTTGGCCGGTGCGTCCCACCACGCTGGAAATGTTGATAATCCTGCCCCAACGAGCGCGCAACATGGGGTTCAGCAAGGCCTGGGTCAGGAGAAAGGCCCCGGTCAGGTTGGTGGTCAACACCGCGTCCCAGTCCGCGCGTTTCATCCGCAACAGCAGCACGTCTTTGGTGATTCCGGCATTATTCACCAGGATCTCCACACTGCCGAAATGAGCGATGGCGGCCTTTGCCGTGGCTTGAATTGAAGCTTCGCTGGCCACGTCCACGACGAAGGACTTGGCTTGACCGCCGGCAGCGAGAATCTCTGCCGCCACAGCTTCCAGTTTTCCCTCATTGCGCGCGGCCAGTGCCACGCGGGCGCCCATCTTTGCCAGTGTGAGCGCACAAGCGCGGCCGATTCCCTGGGATGCGCCGGTTACGAATGCAGTTTTGCCTTCGAGGTTTTCCATCGTTTCTCCGCGAAAAAGTGAGGTTATCAGACAGCGCGGATTGCGCGTTGAAGATGATCCTGGCCTGATGCAGAAGTTGACAGGAAACTACTAAATGATCTCCGCCGTGCGCGCCCCCGCTGCTTCCAGAACGGGCAGCTTCCCACAGAACACTCTGTCGAGCGACCACAGGTAGACCACGAGCTCCCGCGAGTAGTGCAACAGCGGCGCTGCTTGAGGAATTTCAATGCCATAGGTGGCGGGAAGGTCATTCAATTCGATCTCCGCTTCCGCAGCCTCGAGCGGCCAGGGCATGTGGTGAATGTCGCCGCGCAGCAGCTGTCCGTTGCGGTTGGTAGTGAAGAGACAATAGCGCTCGGTGAGAAAGTGCTCGATCGTTCCCGGCCGGCTTTGGTCGACCGTGCGTAACTGTCCCAACCCACGATAGTGGGCACGAAACCGCACCGGTTTGCGGCTCAGGAGGCGCTCGCTCTGGTAGGTGAATCCCCGGTCGCCGTGGACCTTGATCGACATGCGGGCCCAATGATACGGCAGGTGGAAAACCGCCCTGGCGACGATGACCGCTAGCGGATTGGCGGCCTCCAGGCTGAAGAAATAGACACCGGCGCGGTTGGTGTTTCGTTCCCTGACATAGGTTCGCAGGTTGAGCTCGGGAAAGCGGCTAGCGCCGGGAATGCGGGGTACTCCGCGCAATTGAACCCGGTCCATCCAGAACGGAACCACGCCCACCCATGCGGATTGATCGAAGGTGTCCACTTGCAGGCCGGACGGCAGCAACGCTTCCAGTTTGGCGGCGGGGATCGGCCAGTGCGCAAACAGCAGGTCGTTCCAGCGCTGCATCATCGTCCAGGGACGCTTGGGCAGCGCATATGGCCGGTGGTTCACCACCGACAACGCTTCTTCAGGCTGGGAATTGCGGCTCGTGGCCATAAGAGCTAACTCACTCGAAATAAGGCTCAATCCGCACCGCGGTTGCAAGCCCGATTTTATCCTAGTTCTCACCCTGGTGATGGAATAGTGCATTTCTCGTCCAGTACCGCGGCGTGGCGGATTTGGGTGGTCGGTTACGCCATCCGGCGGAATGCTCTATCCTGATGCTCAATCATGGCTCAGAGCGAAATGGAAACCGCACCTTCCCCGGCCCTACCCGAAACGCCCCGAAACCAGACCGAGGTCTACGCCGTCCATGGGGCCGATCCTGAAGTTTTGGCCTATGCCATGGCAAAGTACTCTCGCTCCGCGCTTTCCATGAAGGAATCGCTGCGGGAGATCTCCAGCCAGCGTGCCGAGCATTTTCTGAACACGTTTTACTTTCAGTATGGCCACCGCTCGATCGCGGATCTGGCTCACGTGGCTTTCGCCATTGAGCGGCTATCGCTGCTGGCGGCCATCGTCCTGGTCGACGAGCAACGCTGGGACGGCCAGGAGCGCTCCACCCGCTACCAGAATTTTCGCAAGAGCGGCTGGTACCTCCCCGATTTTGCCGCCGGCCCTGCTGCCGCTCTGCCGTTCACTCAGGCCGTCGAGACGCTCTTCGCCGAATATCACTCCAGCTCGGAGACGATGTATGGATACCTGAAAGAGCGCATCGCACGGCCGGCGGAGATGAAGGAGGAGGCCTTCAGCCGCACCCTCCGGGCTCGCGCATTCGACGTGGCCCGCTACCTGCTTCCGTTGGCCACCAACACCTCGTTGGGCCAGATCGTGAACGCGCGTACGCTCGAAGCCCAGATCTCCCGCCTGCTCTCCGATCCCCACCAGGAGGTTCGCCAGCTCGGCGAGCGGCTCCGGGAAGCCGCCGCCGGCCCGGCCTGGAACGTGCAGGGTGACGCGCAGGCTGCGCTGCAGCGCGAAATCGCAGCGGTCGACCCCGTTCTTGGCGCCCGTGCGGAAGCTCTCCTGACCCGCGAGGTCAAGACCGCGCCAACGCTGGTGAAGTATGCGGCGCCCAATGACTATCTGCTGGCAGCCCGGGGCGAGCTGGCCCAGGCCGCCGCCACCCTGATGAAGGATGCGCCCATCGAGACCCCGGCTGGCCCGGTTGACCTGGTCGATGACCAGCCGCTGGAAATCGACCTGGCCACCACGCTGCTCTACGGCGCCAGCCACTACTCCTATCGCCAGCTTGCCCGTCAGGTAGCCTCCCTCGACGAAGCACGCCGCAACGAGATCATCGCCCTTGGCGCCCGGGGCCGCAGCCGCCACGACGAACTACGGCGCGAGTTCGCTGCCGGTCAGGGCCTGCGTTTTGACATTCTTATGGATATCGGCGGCTTCCGCGACATGCACCGCCACCGCCGGTGCATCCAGGTCCTGCAGTCCTTTACCAATGCCCACGGCTACGAGGTGCCCGAAGGGCTGGCGGAGGCAGGGCTGCTTCCTCAGTATGACTCGGCGATGACGCAAGCCCACGCCGCCTTCGAGACGGTCTCCCAAGCCGGCCTGCCGGAAAATGCACGTTACATCCTACCTCTGGGCACGCGCACCCGTGCCCTCTTCAAAATGGACTTTGCCGAAGCCCTGTATATCGCAGAGTTGCGCTCGGCGCCCGCCGGTCACTTCTCCTACCGCCGTGTGGCGTGGGAGATGTACCAGGCGGTGGCCCGCAGGCACCCGGCGCTGGCGCAGTACTTCCGTGTTGCTGATATCCGTGAGCCGGTGGACCTGCTGCAGCGCTAGAGCGGCCTTCCACACCTCGCACGCGGTGGTATGATCCTCACATTCCTTCCCACTGGAGACTCCCCCATGGCAGATGATCGTTCCCGCGCCATCGATCTGGCATTAGCACAAATTGAGAAGCAGTTCGGCAAGGGCTCCATCATGCGCCTCGGCAACAAGGGGGCGATCGTGCCCATCTCGGTTATCTCCACCGGCTCGATCTCCTTTGACGCCGCTCTCGGCGTAGGCGGTGTTCCGCGCGGCCGCGTGATTGAGATTTTCGGTCCCGAATCGTCGGGCAAGACCACCATCACGCTGCAGATCATCGCCGAAGCGCAGAAGGCGGGCGGCATGGCGGCTTTTGTCGATGCGGAGCACGCGCTCGACCCGCAATATGCCAAAAAGCTGGGCGTGGATGTCGACAAC
>Ga0182015_10005999_pt1 | contig 12372 bp, 4 predicted proteins | sample 712P3MmetaG_FD_120478 | JGI IMG/M metagenome (GOLD analysis project Ga0182015, IMG submission 120478) | Permafrost microbial communities from Stordalen Mire, Sweden - 712P3M metaG | ecosystem: Environmental > Terrestrial > Soil > Wetlands > Permafrost | place: Sweden: Stordalen | collected...
ACCACAAACTGGGTGTACGAAGTGATCGTAGCCGGGACAAAGAGCTGTTACAATAGCGGCTTGGCGGTGGCGCCACACACCTGGTATCACGTGCGCATCTACTCCGCCACGCAGGGAACCATTCAGTTTCAGATTAATGGCGCCAATTCCGGAAGCATCGCCGCGGCCCCCACTGTCGCCGTGGCGCCCCAGTTCCTCAACATAGCGACCTCCAGCGCGGGTCCGGCGGACCTCTCAGTAGACTGGTGGGCGCTCAAGATGCAGGGACTGGTACGGTGAAGACGGCAGCGCTCCTGATGGCTGGCGCCTGCACATGCGTGGCGTCCATCGGCAACTTCCGGGTGCTGGGCACGACCGCCACACAGGCCTTGATTGCCTATAACGCACCTGACGGAAACGCTTGTACGATCCAGCTCAGCCAGAGTAACAGCTACTCACCGGCGGCTTTGGATGTAGACCCCGGCACTTTCGCGAATTCCAACTTAGACCTCAGCCGCCCAAGCACGGTAGCCGCCGGCCTTTCCCGTACGGTGACTCTGGGGCAGCGGACGGCGCAACTCGCGACTGCCGGGGCCCATGCCGGCGTCCGCCATTATTCACGGGCACTGCAGGCCTTGACTCCGTACTTCGGGCAGATTACTTGCCCTTCGACCGGCGACACGCTTGCTTTCAGTTTCACCACGAGCAATATCCCACTCGGGCAAACATACGGCGATCCGTGGCTTTCGGATCCAGCCCACCCCGGTGACCAGCCGTGGCCGGAATGGGTTGGCGGGCTGACTCCGGAATCGTTCATCGATCCGCTCACAGGCACGTTTCAATATCGAGTGGGCCTGCGCGCGAATAATCCCCAGATCTGGAATCTCCAGTTCGGCTCAGCTTTCAACCAGGGACAGACTACGCCATGCGATACAGCCGGGCCCTGGACGTCGCCGTGCAGCGTGACGGCCGGCTCGGGTAGCACGACGGTAGGGGCCAGTACGGCGCCCCTGGTACTGCGGCCGGCCATGTCGGCTCACAGCCCGTGGAATAGCAGTTACGGGCAGTTCTGGTCTTTGGACCAAGTGGGTTTGTCGCTCACCGGATATATCAATTCCGCAACTGCCAGCTATCGGGTCTTGGACGTTTGCCTGTCGATGAACGGCGGTGTCTCGTGCGCCAGCTCCGTACAACAGATGACCATGGGCCAAACCAGCAGCACACAGACGGTGGGAGAGGCGCCCACGTCCATCTGGGCCACCAACACACAATTCGGCGTAGATCCGTGGCTGCTCGATACCAGCCCGCGGATTAACTCACAGGAGTCGTCACCGCACTCCGGCACGGCCACCGTTACAAATAACTCAGGCACTTATACGGTCACTAATAACAATACTGGGGACTCATTCAGCCTGTATTGGATGACCGGAGGAAACGGGACCATCAGGCTTTCCACTAACAACGACGCTTGTACGACGCCGCCCGCGAGCACCACGTCCACCGAATATCGGATCGGGTCATTCAAGGATGGCAACAATATCGTGCTGGCTTCCGGCACACCTCCGGCCGGAAGTAACATCTATTGGTGCGAGGATAACTTTGCCCTCATGGTGTGGCGGGATCAGGCGGCCACGGACGGCAGCACGGTCACCCTTACCACCGCCGCATTGAATGCGCTGGGCAGTTATTTTCCGGGAACTCCGGATAACGGTTCGGGCACGGCCTGTTTTAATACGGCGGTATACGACGGATATTTTTGTTTGTACGGTAACTTGTACTGGGTGAATCCGGGGGGGCCGGTAGTAGCTTATTACGGCCAGCCGGAAGCGGCCGGAGTGGACGGGAGCGGGAAGGCGATCGCCAATTCCTGGTCCCGGGTGAGCGCTCCGGCTCCGGAGAGCGGCAGCATCGACCAGACCAAGAGCCAACTGACCTTTTACATGATAGGGCTGGACCCGGCAAAAGCCAGCCCGCTGGTGATCCAGGGGGTTTTCAATCCAGGTTCCACGCCCACTCAGCCCGCGGTCCCCATGGTCGCGCAAAGCGTTCCGCAGATTCAGAATGCCACGGTCGCTTCGACCACGGCGTACGCGGTTAGCTGGAACAATGGCCTAACCTTTACGAATATGACCCCGCAATCCAGTATGCAGGAGAGCGTGTTTCAGCAGATGGCCAGTTTTGACCCTTCATTCAAAGCGTCGTACTACAGCAATCTAAATTGCGGACTTACCGGGGCGGCAACTTTGGGCGTGTTCTTTTTTGCATGCTACACACAAGGGGGTGACTCGCCCGCATGGATCTTCGCATTTTCCCCTGGTGACGGAAATCCCGCGCACGCGGGCGCCGCGGGTGGGCCGCAGATTATCGGTGCGATCAATACCTTTAACACACCGAATCCGAATTTCTTCTCCGCGTGGCCCGCGGCGCAGGGGCAAGGCGCGCTGGCGGGCCGGTCTTTGCACTCCGTGATAGAAACCGGAGAGACCGGCTGGATGAATATCACAGCGAACGATTACGAACCGATAAATACTTCCGCTACCAGCGTCCCGGCATCCGGTCCGCAACCGTGCACTTATTACGGGATTACCGGTAATACCATTGACTGTGTCTTGATCAACGTGAACAGCCACACGGTGGGCAGCGTGACGGGGTACGAGCCGTACTTCGCAGCGCCCTCGTCGCCGTTTTTGGGTACGCCGGGGGAATTGCGGACCACCCAGATCGGAGATACGGCGTGCGTGACGACGGCCGGTGCCGGGTCTTGTAATTGGTCCAGCCAGGCGAACGAAATCATGACTCTCCGGATTAAGAACTACGGCTCGGTACCCGGTGCGTGGGTATTTCAGCGGAAAGCTTACGGCGCGGAGAAGGCCGTCACCGGTCCCATCTCTTTGTGGTGGGAAAGCTTCGACAACGTCATGCCGCCCACGGCCACGGCCACGGCTACGGGCCAGGTATTTTGGAATCCGCTGGCCGGGTGCAATGGCGCACCGGATCCGCATGGAAATTGCATGATCGAGGATACCAATGCTACGGGCAGTCACAGCGAGTGGCGGGGTGGCGGCGAGTCGGCATGCGCCAATGTGCCGGCTTGGGCTCAGCCCATATGGGGATGGCCCTTCGATTACCAGACCATCATCGGCCCCGTCCCTTGTATCTTCAGTTTGCCATTTGCCAACCTGACACCAAACGTGGTCACCACCGACCCTTGTACAACCGTATTGCCTGCCGGTGTGAATTATGTGTCACCGGAGCCGCCATTTGCCGGAGTCAACAGCCATCCCTGGGCATTCGATGGCGGCAACCATCCCAATGCGGCGGGCGCCAACGCGACGCCGTGGGAAGCTATTCGCGCCTTTGACAATATTCCGGTGCAAGGCGGCACCAACGAACCCACTTACACGCCGGTGACCGGGCAGTTGTATGTAGCGACACCGGCTTCGATATTAGATGCCGACGATCCATTTGGCTACGGCAGCGTCGTGCCGTTTAACCGTAAGTTGATGGCGACGGGCGCAAGTTGCGGTTCGCATCCGCTGATCGACCTGAGCGGACCAACCTCCAGTATCGCCACGGGCACGTTGGGTTCGTATACCTATTGCATCGCGCGCGCTAACGGCGAATGCTACACGGGAAGCACGGCAGGGCAGGTATACGTCAACTGCCCGGGAGTCACTTCGACAACGTGTGCGGGCAGCGGCATCCACGGCGGCACTCCGCTGGGCGTAGGCAACGACATTTGCGTGGGAAACATAGGCAACGCGGCGAATGCGATCATACAGTACACGCTCGACCGGACGGATTATTCCGGCACGTCCAGGCGCGCCCTGGTGAGCGCCACCGCCAGGCTGCGGATGGTCTACGGTTTCGAAAACAACGCGCTGCTGCCAGACAATTCTTGGATACTGTATCGCCAGGAATGGCTGAACTACCAGCGCGCGGAGCTGTGGATGGCCCATAGCTTGCCGTATCCGGAACCCGATTCGGTGGCCCGTGGAACCTTCGTGCCCATCGTGCTCAGCAACCTGTTGGGGCCGGCGGGCACTAACAACGCCATCGTCGAATTCGGTTATCAGGAGTACGGCGCGCCGCAACTGATTAACTGCACCACGCGCAACGACGCGTGCATCGCGACCGGCAGTTCGGTGATCACCGGAAATCAGCCGTTTTATTTTGCTTCCGAAAATCCGGCCGGGGCTGCCTGTACCACGGGTTGCACCATCACCATACCAGCCATTTCGCAGCGGATTCTGTACTACCAGGTGAAGTTCCGGGCAGCCAATAATACAGTGCTGGCCAGCAGTCCGACTACCGCGGTCGTGGTTCCCTGACCCCGGACGGCGGAGCGCTACACTGGGTGAGTGCCGCACATACCCCATAGATGAGCCTGCGGGTGGTTTATTACCAAAGCGCACACCAAGCCGCCGTGCGCGCCTTCAATGCACGCATGCGGGCGGCAGACCCGTTGATTTTCGGATTGCCGGAAAGCGCTCCGGCGAAGAATCCGGGCACACCGGCGCCAGGCATCGAGTTCCGGCATTTTGTCGTGTTGGATGATAGCGGAGAGGTGCGCGGCGGTTACTTCATCCGGACGCAGCCGTTTTACATTCGCGGCCGCATCTACGGCGTGGGGCACTATAGCGCGCCTTTATCGGAAGGCATCATCGATAAACGCTATGCCGCCGTGGGAGCGATGATGCTGGCACACGCCCTCGACGAGCAGCCGCTGCTGTTTGCAATGGGCATGGGCGGTATGGACCGGCCTTTGCCGCGCATGCTGCGCGCGATGGGTTGGTCCATTCTGGAAACTCCTTTCTATTTCCTGGTGTTGAACGCCCGCCGGTTTCTGCGCAATATCGGGCCGCTGCGCGCGCGCGCCGTCACCCGTGCCGCAGCCGATGCTCTGGCTTTCTCCGGTATGGGATCGCTGGTACTGAAGGGAATCGAGCTGGTGCGTCGGCGGAACCGATTCGACCCGCGGTACCGGCAGTATCCCATTGAGGATTTCTCCGGGTGGGCGGACCGGATCTGGCAGGCAAACGCACACCAATTTTCACTCAGCGCCGTACGCACCGCGGACTACCTGCGATGGATCTATCCGGCCACCGAGCCGGCTTACTATGGGGTGCAACTTACCGACGGCGATGGGCCGGCAGGTTGGGTGCAGATGCTCGATTGCCGGCCGCATGACAGGTCGTATTTCGGGGGGATGCGGGTGGCCGCACTGGTGGATGGCGTGGGGCCGCCGGCGGCTATTCCATCACTCGTCTTTTGTAGCGTAAAAGGCGCCCGGGAGCGGAATGCCGACCTGGTGATCTCCAACCAGATGCATCGGGATTGGACCGCAGCGCTTGCAGCCGCAGGCTTTTGGAAGGGTCCTTCGAATTACCTGCTGGCGTTGTCGAAGGAACTGCGGAAGCTGATCGAACCTCTGGAGGAGACGGTCCCGCGCATACACTTCAATCGGGGCGATGGGGACGGCCGGGTGAATCTTACGGAGCCCGCCGCCACAGCACAAAGCCAGCCAGGCATATGAGTGCCGCCACGGAAATGGCGGCTCCCACCCGAAACGATTTGGGTTCATAAGCGAACCGCACCAGGTGCCTGCCTGGCTCAAGCAGCACGCCCCGAAACATGTAATTGGTCGTGAGCCAGTGCGATCGCCTTCCATCGACGTAAACGATCCAACCGGGGTAGTCGCTGTCATTGAGTACCAACAATGCGGGGTGATCGACGGTGGCATCGATCTTCACTTCCTGCGACGCGTAGGACAGGATCCTGGCGGTGCGGGCGCGCTCTGACGGCAGGCTGTTGATACGGCGAATGGCGGCCGCATCCGCCGGATCCAGAGGGGCCGAAGAAACTACGGCCGTCCGGAATATTTCGAGCGCCGGCGATCCCAGCCGCACCAACGCGGCCTGGTCGTCCGCCGCCAGTTCCACGCTGGAAAATAGGGCCGCCCGCGGAAGGTGGTCAGGGTATTCGGAGATCTTGATTTCGCGGTCGTACACTTGCCGGAACACCGGTGATGGAGCGAGGTCCCGATCGAAATGTGGATCGCCCCAACCAGCCCAATCCATGCAGTTAGTGCCGGACGGCCCCATACCGGTGGTGAAAAGCAGCTGAATATTCTGGCCAGAGTACGGGCGCAGGTCCGCCGATCCCGCAATCCATTGGCGGTCGGCCGCGTTGTGTTTCGGGTCGATATAACTGTTGTATAAAGGCGCGATGTGTCCGGAGCCATTGCGGGCTTCTATCCGAAATTCGACGCCGTCGCCGCAAATCGGGTACGACCCGTTATAAACCGCGGGGTCGAGTGCGATACTGAACAACAACCTTTGCCGTTCAGGAGTTACCTGAGTGGTGAACGGTAAGCGATCATAGGGAGGATGCTCGTAGAGAACCGTTTTGGTGTCGCCGGAAATTGTGAATGTCCGGGCCTCGATCAGCTTCTCGCGGCCAGGAGCCAGCCGGCCTTTGTTCTGTTCCATGATCTCCCGCACCAGCGGCGAGTCCCTCGCGAAGGGTCGAACGGACAATAGGTATTTCACCGAAGAAAGCTGCAGCAGCCGTTTCTTCAGCGGGGTGTCGAAGGTGTGCGGATTGCCGCCCGTGAACCGTTCTTGCAGATCCCCGCCCGGCGTTGGCGACACCTCATCGCTTAAGAAGAAACGCACAAAGGGCAGGTATTTCCGGTAATACATCGCATCCAGATCGCGGATATCGGTGATCTGAAAAGTGCCCGCCCAATTAGGGTGTAAGATCATTTCTCTTCCAAAGACACGTTCGTGGCCCGGAAGATTCGACTGTAGAAAGCCGATGTAGGGAGCGCCTCGATACGGGTTTGAGTCATCCGTTGCGGAGCGAGTCATCAGGTAATAGACCGGAAAAATATAGTTGCCGGCCAGTTCGCATGCCAGCAGCGCGAGCAACGACGCAGCCATCCAGCGAGGACTGCGCGCGTCCCGTGCGGCGGGACTGGGCGTCAGCATGAGTACAGCGGCGATGAACAAGACGGCAGCCGCTCCCGCGAGGCTTAAGTAATATGCATGAGGCTCGGCGTTGGTCGCGGTCACCGGCCGAAAAGACAGGGCGGCGATGCCAACCAAAGCTAAAAAGGCAATCCCCAGCGAAGCGACCAATCGACGGCGGGTAACCTGGTGCGCCAACACCTGGGCCACGCCGAACGCGCAAAGTGCCGAAACCGCAAGTGCCAGAACGGGCTCTTCGTATTTAGGATACAGAACCAGCCCAAAAACCGGTAAATGACCGATCCAATTGAGGAAGGGCGCGCCATATCTTTTCAGCAACACCACGATGGCCGAGCCGGTGAAGAAGGCGATAAGGCGTTGCTCAGCGGAAAAGCGGCGTCTGAGATTGCCGGGCAAACTCCCCACCGCGATCAGGCCAAACAACGCTGCCAGAATGCCGAAGAAGCCGCGCAGGCTGGTGTAACCGCCCAGGCCCGGAGCGATCGTCTTCCAGGCTGTGCCGAACAACAGCGGGACTGCATAGGTGAAGACAGAAAGGCCGAGGCGATCGTGTGCGAGTCCGATAATATGCCCCACGTTTTCGGCCTGATGCACGTTGAATGAGATGCGCAGGAATTCCAGAAAGGGTGCCAGAAGGAAGGCTGCCAGGGCAAAGCCGAGCACGTTGGCGGCAACGAAGTAAGCAAGTTGCTTGCCGGCCGCGGATCGCTTGGCGGGATCACTGAGAAGGCGGAAGAGGAAGTATGCCGAGCCAAAAGTGAGGAGCAGAAAAAGGCTCTCGGGCATGCCGCCAGCGATAGCCAGGAAGACAACGGCGACGGCCAGCAGCAAGTTTCGGGTACTCTGTTGCCGCAACAGGCGCTCGATGCCGTAGAGAAATGCGGGCAGCAAAACATCCACGCTCAAATGCGGCATGTTGAAGAAAAGGACGTTATAGCCCGACAGCATAAACACCAGACCGCCGGCCAGCGAGGGTGCAAAGGGCAGGAAGAGGCGTAGATAAAGATAGGCGAACAGTCCCGCAGCGAGAAAGCGGCAGAGGACGAATAGATTGTAGGTTCTGGGCCCGGGATCCAGTGCGAACAGAACGAACAGGGGATTGAACGGCTGCGACTGCATGTTTGCGGCAAGCGGTGCGCCGTAAGCCTGGTACGGATTCCAAAGCGGCAGTTGTTTTTCCGCAAGGTATTGATGGCGTAATAGAGGGGCGTACGCCTCCGTCACCCAGGCGGGGGCGCCCGGATCAATGCCCCGGTAAATAGCGGGTCCCTGGCTTCCGCCGTAGAAAGCTCCGTCGGGCATTACGCTGGGCACGCCACGCGAACCTGACAGCAGGGTCTGATTCCCCCAGATGAACGGAAAGAAACAGAGATGCAATACCAGGATGAGTAACAGAGCGGCAGAGAGAGTCTGGCGCCGCGCAAGCCACGCGCCTAATGCCACGCGGCGGCCTTCCCCACGGCGGTCACACTATTACGCCACACTGCAAACCCAGCCAGACAGATAAAGGCCGCTCCTGAGATCACCGATCCAGCCGTAAACGAAACGGGTTCGTAAGCGAACCGGACCAGATGCCTCCCCGGCTCCAGCAGCACACCGCGGAAAAGATAATTGGCGGTGACCCAGTGCGATCGGCGTCCATCCACGTACACGTTCCAACCGGGATAGTCGCTGTCGTTGAGCACCAACAGCGCGGGCCGCTCTATGGCAGCATCGATCTGGACGTCTTGCGAGGTGTAGGACAGAATTCGGGCGGCGCGCACGCGCTCTGCGGGCTGGCCGTTGAGGCGCCGCATCGCTGCCGCATCCGCGTCGCTCAGACCTTTTGCCGAAACTACGGCCGTCTGAAATATGTCGAGCGCCGGAGACCCCAGCCTGGCCAGCGCAGCGTCATCGTCTGCAGCCAACTCCGCGCTCGAAAACAGCGCAGCTCGCGGCAGGTAGTCGGGGTATTCGTAGATCTTGATTTCGTGGTCGTATACCAGGCGAAACGCTGCTGGTGCGGCTGGGTCTCCGCTGAAATGCGGGTCGCCCCAGCCGGCCCAGGCATCACAAGTGTCCCCTTTGGGCCCCGCCGTGGTAGTGAACAGCAACTCCACGGTCTGTCCCACGTACTCGCTCAGATCGACCGACCCTGGAATCCAGCGGCGCTCCGCCAGATTGTGTTTGGGATCGATATAGCGGTCGTACAGCAGTCGAATCCGCCCGCCGCTGTCGCGGGCTTCCAAGCGGAACTCTACGCCGGCTCCGCATACAGGCACGGTCCCGTCATAAACCGCCGGTTGCATGGCTACGCTGAAAGAGAACGCGCGGCTGGCAGGCGTGATGGCAGTCCGGAACGGTAGGCGCTCGTAGGGCGGATGCTCATACAGAACCGCCTTAGCCTCCCCTGAAATATTGAATGTCCGGAGTTCGATCAGGTTTTCCCGCCCGCGCAACAGCCGGCCCTGATTCTGCCCGATAATCTCCCGCAGGCTCCCCGCCCCCGGCCGGTATGGCAGCGACGACAAAAGGAATTTCACCGATGAGAGTTGCAGCAGCCGCTGCTTGAGGGGGCTGTCGAAAGGCGTCCACCGTTCACCGGTGAAGCTGTTGTCGAGATCCCCTTTCGCCCCTGGCGGTATCTCTTCCCGCAAAAAGAACCGGATCAGTCGAAAGTACTTGCGGTAATACAGGGCATCCACTCCGCGAATATCGCCGATCTGAAAACTACTCGGCCAATTGGCACTCAGGATCAAATCCCGTCCGACGATGCGCTCCTGGGCTCCGATCCTGGCTTTCAGATAATCGATGTAGGGGGCGCCCCGGTATGGATTCGCGTCGTCACCGGCTGAGCTGGTCAAGAGATAGTAAACCGGATAAATATAGTTACCGGCCATTTCCGCAGTTAGTAGTGCCAGCAGCGCGGCAGGCAGCCATGTTACAGAAGCGGGCCGGACAGGTCCGAGTAACACGAGTGTGGCTACGAATAAAACGGCGCCGGCTCCGGCGAGACTTACATAGAATTCATGCGGCGGCGCCTTGGCTGCCAGGATGGCCGGCAGGGAAAACGCCGGCGCCGCGGCTAACACGGCAAAGACAATCAAGAGCGATAGAGCCAGCCGCCGGCGGCTCACGGTGCCCTCGAAGACCTGATGCATGCCGCAGGCACACAGCACAGCAAGCGCGAAGGCCAGCAGCGGTTCCTCGTACTTCGGAAACACGATGAGCTGGCAAAACGGCAGGTATCCGATCCAATTGACAAGGGGCGCGCCATACCGCTTCAGAACGATCGCCAAAGCGGAAGCGAAGAAGAAGAGCGTAAGGCCGGCCTTCGGTTTGCGGATCAGGCTTCCCACCGCCACCACTGCAAACAATACCTGTACGACTCCCATGAAGCCCCGGAGAACGAAAACTCCGGGTAGGCCAGCTCCGATGGAACGTTGGGCGGGTCCGAAAAGCGCTGGTATGACATAGGTAAATAACGAGACACCAAACACATCGTGCTTCAGGCCGACAATCACTCCATGCAGGTTCGCGGGCTGATGCGAGTCGAAGGATAGCCGCATGAATTCGAAAAACGGAACCAGGAGAAAGGCCGCCAGCGCCAGCCCTAGTGTTTGCGCAAAGATAAAGTACTTCAGCCGGGTAACCACAGCGGCGCGTGTGCGCGGACCCACGGCCACGCGGAAAAGGAAGTAGACGCAGCCGAATGCCAGGACCAGAAAGGTGCTTTCGGGCATGCCACCCACAATCGCCAGGAAAGTGACAGCGACTGACAACATCACGTTGCGCGTGCTTTGCTCCCGCAACAGGCGTTCGGTGGCCAGAAACAGGGCGGGGACCAGGATGTTCACGCTCAATTCAGGCATGTTGTAAAAGAGGATGTAGTAGCCCGACAACATGCAGGCAATCCCGCCGGCTATCGATGGCACAAAAGGCAGGAAGAGCCGCAAATAAAGGTACGCGCAGAGGCCCGTCAACAGAAACCGGGAAAGGATGAAGAAATTGCAAGTGCGCGGACCGGGATCGAGTGCAAACAGGAGGAAGAGCGGGTAGTACGACTGCGACTGCATGCCCGCGGCTAGCGGCGCGCCGTACGATTGATAAGGATTCCAAAGAGGCAAATGTTTCTCTTGGAAGTATTGATGGCGTATGAGTACCGCAGCCGGCTCCGGTAGCCAGGCCGGGACGACCTTGTCGTTGCCCCGGGCGAAGGAGGGCCCCTGGTTGCCGCCGTAAAAGGCGCCATTGGGCATAATGCTGGAGACGCCGCGCGACCCGGCGAGCAAGGTCTTATGCCCCCAGATGAACGGAAAGAAAGCCAGATGCAACACCAGGATCAGTAACAGTGCGGCGGAGAGAATCTGGCGCCTGGCCAGCCACGCACCTACCGCCACGCGGGCGGCTCCACTGGGTCTTGCAGTTCCAGCGCGGCGTCCTCCAGGGTGCGCCGGAGGTAGGGGCTGTAAAAAGCGTCGCCGCCCTCCAGCCAGGCGGCCCAACGCTGCTCGAACAGATAGCGCTCTTCGAGGCGCACGCCCGCCTGGCGCGATTGGCATTCGTAGTGACGCAATAGAGCCGCCGGTTCAACGATCACTTCATAGCCGGCTTGACGGGCGCGCAGGCACAGGTCCACGTCGTTATAGTTTACCGGGAAGGATACGTCGAAGCCGTCTAACTCCTCGAAAACCTGCTTCCGCATGGCGAGACAGGCGCCGGTAACGGCGCTGACATTGCGTGTGAACGGCAGCCAGTTCCAATACGGCGAGCCGAACGTATTGCGATGCAAATGCCCGGCGCCCTCCATAATGCCGATGACTATGCCGGCATGCTGGATGGCTCCGGAAGGGTATACCAGCTTGGCGCCGACGGCTCCCACTTCCGGCCGGTGGGCATGCCCCAGCAGCGCTGCCAGCCAGTCGGATGTGAGCGGCTCGAGATCGTCGTTCATGAATACCAGCACGTCACCAGAAGCGCGGCGCGCACCCAGATTATTCATCGCCGCAAAGTTGAATGGCCCCGTGTAGGGTACTCGCAAACAACCGCGCGCCGCCAGCAGTTGGTCCATGGCGGCCACGTCGCCGGCGCGGTGCTCGACCACGACAATCTCCCGGTGGGCGTGGGCCGTACGGCGCTCCACCACATCCAGGCAACGCGCGAGCAACTTGGCGTTCCGCGAACAAATAATCAGGCTGGCGCGTAGGTCGGCTGGAACAGACCAGCGCACACAATAGGTATTGGGGAAAACGCCGTTCGTTACCAGGGCGTCGTCGTCGCGCGCCGCGACTGCTTCGGAAACAGCCTTCAATCCCGCGGCTTGGGTATAGGGCTTGGCGGCGGCATGGAGAGCGGTCGAGTCAGGGTGTTGGCGCCAGTGATAGAGCACCAGCGGAATATGCCGGATGGCCGCGGTCCGCGC
>Ga0182015_10006000_pt1 | contig 12370 bp, 14 predicted proteins | sample 712P3MmetaG_FD_120478 | JGI IMG/M metagenome (GOLD analysis project Ga0182015, IMG submission 120478) | Permafrost microbial communities from Stordalen Mire, Sweden - 712P3M metaG | ecosystem: Environmental > Terrestrial > Soil > Wetlands > Permafrost | place: Sweden: Stordalen | collected...
TCCTTGTAGTACAGCATTGCAATTCTCACACCGATTTGGACACGCGCTGACTATCAAGGACTTATACGCAAGACTGGATGCGTTTTCGCCTGTTTCTGCGCCAGCAAGGAAAACTTTACCGGGTTGCGGACCATTACGAAATCTTAATTACGAGCAACATCGCCTCAAATGGCCGTGATATGTTCATCGGTGATGAACCGACTCATCATGATGCTCTTCGCGATAGTTCTAGTAGTAATGGGACAAGATACAAAGTATCCTCCGGACGGGAGCCAGATACCAGGTCCTGGGCGGCCGTCCACTCCCGACTGGGTATCGGAACTGAGTGAGTGGCAGATCGCCGGAAGCAGCGAGCACGCCGCTTGGCTCAACGATCTGCGCCAGTGGCGGCGCGAGCGCCTGATCCGCATGGGCTACGACGATGCCGAATACCGGCGGCCCGAACTGCTGTGGACGCAGCGAAACTTCATCCAGCCGCAGATGATGGCTGAAGAGCGCTATTTCTATGATCCGTCAGCCGGAAAGTACACAGTCGATCGTTACTTGGACGATCTCGACCAGCGCTACGGCGGCATCGACAGCGTGCTGATCTGGCCCGTCTATCCGAATATAGGCATCGACAACCGCAACCAGTGGGACCTGGCGCGCGACCTGCCCGGCGGCATCCCCGCCTTGCGGCAGATGGTTGAAGCTTTCCATCATCGTGGTGTGCGGGTCTTTTTTCCCAGCATGCCGTGGGACACCGGCACGCGCGACGTGGCGCAGCCTTACTGGTCTGCGGCTGCCCAGCTAATGGCTGAGATCGGCGCGGATGGCGTGAACGGAGATACGTTCGACGGGATGCCGCGCGCCTACCGGACGGCTTCGGACCAGACCGGCCATCCCGTGGCGTTCGAGCCGGAAGGATCGCCACGCGCCGACGAGCAATTGATGTGGAACAACCAGAGCTGGGGTTACTGGAAGTTTCCGTTCGCGCCCATGGTGAGCAAACTGAAATGGCTGGAGCCGCGCCACACGATTAATGTCTGCGACCGCTGGGCGCGCGATAAGACGGACAATCTGCAAGCCGCTTTCTTCAACGGCGTCGGCTACGAAAGCTGGGAAAACATCTGGGGCATTTGGAACCAGATCGCATCGCGGGATGCCGAAGCTTTACGGCGGGTCGCGTATATCGAGCGCCAGTTCGCGGAATTGCTGGTCTCGCGCGACTGGGAGCCTTACGCGCCTACTCTGCAATACGGCCTGTTCGCGTCTCGCTTTCCCGGCGAGGGGCGCACCTTGTGGACGGTGGTCAATCGCAACGAATACGGCGTGAGCGGCGAGGAGATCCGAGTGGGGCATGTGGAAGGCGCGCACTACTACGATCTGTGGCACGGCGTCGAGATCCAACCGCGCATCGCGGGCGGCGGCGCGGTGTTGCGCTTCGCTATCGAAGCCAACGGCTTCGGCGCAATTCTGGCGGTGTTGCCGGGAGGCGCTCCGCAGGGCGCCTCCCAAATGGACGCAACGCTGGCGCAAATGCGGCAATGGACGCGTGTGCCCCTGGCGAGCCTTCCGCACGAGTGGAGCTTCCTGCCGCAGCGCATGGTGGAGACCCCGCCCACCCAGCCGCCCTCCGTGGACTCGCCGGGCATGCTGCACGTGCCCGCCGGCGAATTCGATTTCCAAGTGACCGGCATCGAGATCGAAGGATCCAACTGGATCGGGTTGGACGTGCAGTATCCCTGGGAAGACGCGCCTCGCCGCGGCCACCACCATCTGCTCGCGATGAAATCGTTCTACATCGACCGCTATCCGGTTACCAATGCGGAGTTCAAGAAGTTCTTGGACGCCACGCGATATCATCCACGGGACGATCACAACTTTCTGAAGGACTGGCGCAACGGAACGTACCTGGACGGTTGGGCGAATAAGCCGGTCACGTGGGTTTCACTGGAAGATGCGCGGGCTTACGCCGCCTGGGCGGGCAAGCGGCTGCCGCACGAGTGGGAATGGCAATACGCGGCCGAAGGCACGGATGGACGCCTGTATCCATGGGGCAACTCCTGGGACGAGCGCGCGGTTCCCGCGCCGTACAAGGGCCGCGACCTGCCCGGTCCGGCGGACGTGGATGCGCATCCGGCGGGCGTTAGCCCGTTTGGCGCGATGGATATGACCGGCAACGTCTGGCAATGGACCGATGAGTTTGTGGACGAGCATACGCGTGCAGCGATTGTGCGAGGCGGCAGTTATTATCAACCGCAAGGTTCGATCTGGTACTTCCCGCAAGCTTACAAACTGAACGAGCACGGGAAGTATTTGCTGATGGCGCCTTCCAAGGATCGCGCCGGGACGCTGGGGTTTCGGTGCGTGCGGTAGCACAGCTTCAGCTTGTGAAGCGGCACAGGCCCTAGCCTGTGAATGCGCTCGAAAATCGTGACAATTGCGCCTCCGATGCAAAGTTCGCACTCACCGGAGGACGGTTGACGATCGAGCTCAAGGCTCCGGCACCCGAAGATTACTGGAAGCGGTTGTCTTAGCAACACAGGGCGAGCGTGGCGCGTTCTAGCTGCTAGCCGCTCCGGCCAAATAAAATTAGTCTCAACGTTTCAGCGCACCGCGCGGTAATACCTATTAGAAATGGAGCCGGAAGGAATTGCGCTGCGCATGACCGCCTACCCGCGGGAAAACTCCGGCGAGCTGGCGGCCTTCGAGCGCATCATGTCGCAGTGCGAACGGCGCGTGCTCCGGGTCGCGTTGCGCCTGTTGAACAACCCGCAGGACGCGCAGGATGCCGCTCAGGAAGTCTTCCTGCGGCTCTACAAGCATCTCGGCGACTTGGATGAGACGCGCGGGTACGAGCCGTGGCTGTACCGTGTGACCGTAAATGTCTGCCGCGATATCGCGCGCGGCCGGCGACGCTCGGTCGGGCTGGCGGAAGTACCGGATCCTGTGGCGCCGCAGCCGGATGCTTATCATGATGCGGCGCGCGCACAGCAGCGGGAAATTATCCGCCGCGGGCTGAGTTGTCTGGGCGAGAAGGAGCGCGCGGCCCTCGTGCTGCGCGATGTGGAAGGGCTGTCCACGCGGGAGGTGGCCGGAATACTGGGTTCCTCGGAGAATACGGTGCGCTCGCAGATCTGTTCGGCGCGCCTGAAGCTCCGCGATTTTACCGGCCGCCTGTTGAGGAGGCGATCATGAGTTGTTCGAAGTTTGAAATCGATATCGCGCTGTATGCCGGGGGCGATCTGCCCGACGGACGGATCGTGCGTATCGAATCGCATCTCGCGGAATGCGCGGACTGCCGCGCGCTGGCCGAAGAATTGCGCGCCGGCCGGGCGCTACTGAGCGACCTTCTCGACGAGCCGTTGGAAGACGCCATGCTCGCGCAAGTCCGGCAGCGGGTCATGGTGGACCTTGGTAGGGCAGGCTTCAGCCGGCGTTCCCGCCTGTACTGGAAACTGGCTTTGGCGGCGGCGCTCGTTCTGGCGGCGGTACTGGCGTGGCCCAGGCACTCATCGAAACATGCTCCAGCGGCCCCGATAGCCAGAGTGGAACCATCGCATGTTACGCCGGCGCCGCCGGTAAACATCGTTCCGGTCCGGCACCGCGTAGTTCGGCGGCGCCGGCCCGCGCCAGCGGCGCAATCCGGGCCGCCGCTGCTGGTGCAGTTCGTAACCGACGACCCGAACATAGTTATTTATTGGCTCGTGAATCAGAAACCTCAAGGAGATTGAACATGAAAACAGTGAAACGAATCTTACTCGGCTTGGCCATGGCGGGCGCGCTTGTCGCCCAAACCGCAGTCGTGCCGCCGTCGGCCCAAGCCCCCGAGCCGCCCCGCCAACAGCGCGTCTTCATGCTGAAGTACGCCGATGCGCGGAACGTCGCGAATGTGCTCGATATCTTCGGCTACGGCATAAAGGCCGACCGGGACCTGCACGTCGTGGCGGTCAGCGCGCCGGCGGAAACGATGTCGGCGGTCGAAGACGCCATCAAACGGCTGGATGTGCCCGCGGCGGCGCCCAAGGACATCGACCTGATCGTCTATATGGTGGTGGCGTCGGAACAGCCTTCGGCGGGCGGGAACCTGCCGCCCGAATTGCAGCCGGTAGCCGACGAGCTGAAGAAGATCTTCTCGTATAAGAGCTTCCGATTGCTCGATTCGATCCTGCTGCGAACCCAACCCGGCAATAGGGCGCGCACCAGCGGAATCATTGCCCCCACCGGCGACTCGCATGCAACTTACAACTTCGAAGTTCAGCCATCTGCCGTGACGGAAGCCCCTAAAGGACGTCTAATCCGGCTGGACGATCTCACCCTGAACATTTCCCTCCCGGGAGATCGCCATGCCGGGATCCAAACCGAAATCACGGTGAGTGAAGGCCAGCGGGTGGTCGTAGGCAAGTCCAATATCGGTACGGACCAGTCGCTCATACTGGTGGTAACTGCGAAGGTAACTGAATAGGAGAACTTCATGCAACAACTACGCTATGCCGCTCGGCTCCTGGCGCGCACGCCAGGATTCACCCTGGTTGCCGTAATCACACTGGCCCTGGGAATCGGCGTGAACAGCGCCATCTTCAGCGTCATCGACGCCGTACTGCTGCGCCCGCTGCCGTATCCCCAACCGGAAAGGCTGGTGTCGTTCTATGAGCACCCGGGCAACGATCCGGACGAGCGCGGCGGCATAGCGCCCGCCAACATGGCGGACTACAACCAGAACCACGTCTTCACCGGCATCTCACACGTCGGCACGCCTGGCATGAACCTCACCGGCGCGGGCACGCCAGAGCGCATCTTCGGCATTCAGGCGGGCTACAATTTTCTGGACATCCTCGGCGTGCAGCCGGCCATGGGCCGCGGCTTTCGGCCGGAGGAAGACCGCTATGGCGCGCCCCACGTGGTGGTCGTCAGCCATGAACTGTGGCAGCAGCGCCTGGGCGGCGACCCTGCGGTCGTCGGCCGCACCATCACGCTGGATGGCGAGGCCTACCAGGTGATCGGCGTGCTGCCTACCGGGTTCCAATCGCCCGACGAGATTTCGCAACGCCAGCCGATGCTTTTCGTGGTGCCGGATTGCTGGCCGCCAAGCATCCTGCATAACCGGGGCGAGCACTACGATCACGCCATCGCCAGGCTCAAGCCCGGCGTGCCGCTGGCGCAGGCCCAGAGCGAGATGCAAACCATCGGCGCGCGCCTGGCGAAAGCCTATCCGCAATCGAACGGCAAGATCGCGCTGGGCGTGGCGCCGCTGGGATCCGACATGGTGCGGCGAGTTCGCACTGCCATGCTAGTGCTGTTGGGCGCGGTCGGCCTGGTGCTGCTGATCGCCTGCGCGAACGTGGCCAATCTGCTGCTGGCGCGCTCGGCGGGACGCAGCCGCGAGGTCGCCATCCGGCTGGCCATGGGCGCGGGACGCTGGCGCATCGTGCGCGAGTTGCTGGTCGAAAGCGCCATGCTGGCCGTGCTCGGCTGCGCCCTGGGACTGCTGCTCGGCGCATGGACGCGCGACCTGCTGGTCTCCACCGCGCCCAAGAACATTCCTCGGCTGGATACTGCCGTCCTGAGCTGGCGCGTACTGGGCTTTACCGGACTGCTGGCCACCTTAACCGTCTTTCTGTTCGGGATGATTCCCGCCTGGCAGGTGTCCGGCATCCGGCCCAACATAGCTCTGAAATCCGGTGAGCGTAGCACGGGTGGTTCCGCGGTTTTGCGGTGGCGCAGCGCCCTGATGGCCGCTGAAGTGGCCCTGGCCTTGATGCTGCTGGTGGGCGGCGCGCTGTTGTGGAAGAGCTTCGTGCGCGTGACGGGCGTCGATCTTGGTTTTCAGCCCGACCGTGTTGTGATGATGCTCGTCAACCTGCCGGATCTGCGCTATCCCGATGGCGCGCGGCGGCTGGCTTTCTTCCAGGATCTCGAACAGCGTGTCGAGCGCCTGCCCGGAGTGCAATCGGCCGGCTTTACGTTCCGCGGCCCCATGCGCGGTGGTTGGGGCAGCGCTTACGAGACTCCGGAAGGGCCCGGCTCCGAGCCGGATTTCCGCCTACACGACGCGGACTTCGAGCCGGTCAGCCCGCGATATTTCGAGACGCTCGGCATTCCGATTCTGAAGGGCCGCCCTTTTACGCCCTCCGATAAGGAAGGCGCGCCGCCGGTGGCCATCGTCAACCAGGTGCTGGCGCGCAAGCTATTCCCCAACGGCGACGCCGTCGGCCATCGCATCCGACGCGCCGGCGCGCGCGATTGGGAAACCATTGCCGGCGTGGTGGGCGAGGTACACCTCGAGGGCCAGACCGAGAAGGTCAATCCGCAAGTCTTCTTCCCGGCCGCGCAGACCGGCCTCTATCCGGTACACCTGGCGGATTTCGCCATGCGCACGGTGGGCGCGCCGCTGGCCATTGTGCGCGATGTGCAGCGCCAGGTGTGGGCTATCGACAAAGACCAGCCGGTCACGCGCGTGGCAACGCTGGAAGAAGTCGTCTCCGCGTCCGTCGCCCAGCGCCGTTTCCAGGCCATGCTTCTGCTGCTGTTTGCGGGCGCGGCAATGGTCTTGGCGATCGTCGGCGTGTACGGCGTGATTTCGTATGCGGTGGCGCAGCGCACGCCGGAAATCGGGCTGCGCCTGGCGCTGGGCGCGCAACGCCACAACATCCTCGGTCTGACGATGGCGCGCGCCTTGCGCCCCATTCTGGCGGGTCTCGCCGCAGGGCTGGCCGGCGCGCTGGCCGCATCGCGATTGCTCACCAGCCTGCTCTTCGAAGTGAAGCCGTCCGACCCGGCCACGTTCGCACTGGCCGCGGCGCTGCTCGGCGTGGTCGCGCTGGGCGCATGCCTGATACCGGCGCGGCGGGCTACCCGCGTCGATCCAATGGTGGCGCTCCGCTACGAGTGACGGTGTCGAGCAGGCGCTCAGTCGCCGCCGCAACCTCCCTGACAGCGGCTTCAAATGCCTGCTCGTTCGCCTTAGACGGTTTGCGGAAGCCGCTGACCTTCCGTACGAACTGGAGCGCCGCGGCGGAAATCTCCGGCGCGGTGGCGGCCGTGTCCGGACGCCTGAGCACTTTGATGCTGCGGCACATCGCGGAGACTATTATCCTACATCGGACTCAGTTCGGGCAGGTACGGTTGAGCAGCGCGGTCATGATGCGGTTGACCACGTCTTCGCGCATATTTTCGTTGGGTGCGTCAAAGGGACCCACCTGGATATGGACCAACTCGTGCACAATGGTGCACTCCATATCCAGCTTGAGGTCGGCGCCACTGAGATTATAATCCGCGGGGTCCAACACGCTGATGGTGCCTGTCTTGCCGTGCGGATCCCACTCGGCGTTACCCCAGGTATTCTTGTCCAGATCGTTTTGCCTGACCAGCCGTATGGTCAGGCGCCAATCGTCCATTCCTAGGCGCCTTTGCCAGGACTTCAGTTGCCGATCCAGATGCGACTCCACCGGAGACATGGGGAAGCAACAGATTACGCTGAGAAGGAGTGCGGCAAGCAAGCGCATGGTGTGATTGTAGCCGAAGCGGCACGGCGGAGCACACAAGAGAGTACCTTTTTGGTACTCTCTTTGGTTAACTGCGGCGGTTCCACCGTGGGTTGCAGCACATCGCCTCGTGTCATCCGGGCTGAATCGCGGAGATGCCAGCCGCTGGACCGTCGAGTTGCAGCTTCACAATTGTATCCACCGCGTGCCGATGGGCCGCCGGAACACGCACCTCGATGCCTGTCCCGGACTGCTTTACCTCGGCGCTGCCGCCCGTCAGCAGGCTGTGGCGCACGATGCGGCGGGGGATCGCCGGCAGTGCGACCGTTTCCGCCGGCCAGCGCAGAATGTGCAGGTAGATAGCGTCTCCTTTATAAGTGCTGCCGCCCCACCCACTGCCCCTGCGCCAGCGCGAAATGCTCCGCATCGGCCGGTCGCTTCTTCTGGTCCGGAGCGATGAATGGACCGCCGCGCGTGGCGTAGATACTCTCGCCATACTTCTTTAAAAACTCACCCATTTCGCGCAACCGGGCCGCGTGCGACTCCTCGACCAACCCGTCCGGCGGCGGGCCCACGTTAATCAGCAGGTTGCCGTCGCCAATAGCGCAGCACACCAGCCCGCGCAGGCACTCCTCGATGGGACGCAGAACGTCGTCCGGATTGTACGCCCATTGTTGGCCGACGGTGGCGCAAGTCTCCCATGGCCGGTTGCTCTGAAACGTGCCGATCTCTTGCTCCGGGGTATCGTAATCGGCCGGGATGCCGGCGCGATCGTCGATGACCAGATCGGGCTGCAACTGGCGCATCATGCGGATCAGGCGCGGGGCGTCCCAATCCGCCGCCGTGCCGCCGATGCCGTCGAAGAACCACATGCCGGTCTGGCCATAGTTAGTCGCCAATTCGCGCACTTGCCCGTGCAGGTACTCGATGTACTTCGCGTGCGCCGCGCCGTTGCGATAGTCGGGATGGTGCCAGTCGGGCTGCGAGTAGTATACGCCCCAGTCAATGCCCCCGCGATGGCATGCGTCCGCGATTTGCCTGACAATGTCTCTTCCATACGGTGAGCGCGGGCTGGTGATCTTGTAATCCGTCAGCTTGGAATCGAAGTTACAAAATCCGTCATGGTGCTTGCAGGTGAACACCAGATACTGCATGCCGGCGTCCTTGGCGAGTTGCACCCACTGATCGGGGTTGAACTTCACCGGGTTAAATATGCGGTACAGGTTGTCGTAGATCTCCAGCGGGACGTTGCCTGTGTGGGCGTCGTGCCGCCCGCGCCGCTCTCCAGCCCGGGACCAACTGATCTCAGTGCCGACAATGCTCACCGGGCCCCAGTGGATGAACATGCCGAAGCGCAGGTCTTTCCAGCGTTCGACGGCGGCGGCGGGCGCGCCGGGGTCGGATTGCGCCCATGCGGGCAAGGCGGCCAACGGAAGTGAGCAGAAGGTTCGCCGGTGCATTGCAGGTTGAGTGTATTGCGCCGCTTGACGCGTGTCAAGCGATCGATGTTGCTTCGATGTTGCAATTTCGCGTAGGGGGAAAGTTTTGAGGAACAACTAATTCAGTTAGGTTGGTCCCGTTTGGGGGAAGTGCTTCCCAGTCATCGTCGTGAGAACAGTGAAACTCGCTACCAGTACCGGGGTTCCGATGCCGGCGCTTTCCAATGGCAGGCGGCATTAGTCCAGCCCCTTACTCCTAGTTAGGCCCGCTCTCTTCAGTAATGGTTTCGGTCATGAGCCTACTATGCAACCGCTGCCAGCCCGATGGGAAGATGGGTTTATCGGACGGGCTACACTCGATTCCCCGGCTTTGAGCAGGCTTGTGGGGCACCGTCGAAAACCGTCCTTGCAGGGCGGGCAATCCTGCTCGCAGCCGGCTTTCAGCCGGCTCTGGCCGCCTAGAAAGGCGGCTGCGGCCAAGATTGGCCGCCCTCCAAGCGTTTTCATCGCATTTGGTGTGGCCCGGAGGGCCATGACTACAGGATGTGTTGCACCCGGTTGCACGGCATACATTGGCGGCTGGGACCAGGGTCGGACGCGGCGGGTGGAACATCCGCGTAACTTGGAAGACCGTGTTGCATCGTGTTGCACGGTGATACATCGCCTGGAAGCCGAGCGGAATTCGGCTTCCGTTTCGAGCGTTTGTTGAAAACAAAGGACGAAATTGGCTTCGTTTCGTAATCTGACTTTGGGTTCGAGGCCTTCCCGCCGACGTGTGCGGGTCGAAAGCGCAATCCCCGCAATCTTGGAATCGTGTTGCATCCGGTTGCATGGCGATACATCCGCTTGCTTGGACTGCGCCCCTTTTTGAGACAGTCGCGAGATGCGACATCCCCGCAATTTGGGGGATCGTGTTGCAACCGGTTGCACGCTTGATATACATCTCCCCTGGAAACGTAAGTCGGAATTTGGCTTCCGTTTCGAGATTTTGATGAAAACAAAGGAAGAAATTGGCTTCGCTTCGTAATCTGACTTTGGGTTCGACACTTTCACTCTGGCGTGTGCGCCCCAAGGGGGCGGTGTGGGCTCGATTTCGGTTGCATCCAGTTGCATGGCGATACATGTGCTTGCCTCAGAGGGTGGATGGCCGTCGCGGACCGGGTAGGGAGGGTCGTTCAGTCGCATCCTCCATACCCAAGGTAGCATGCGGGTGACAGCGGGACCTGCGCGCCAATCGGACATTGTGTTTGTTTTCATTGGGTTTCGCGATTCTGAAACGCGTCAATCGGCTTGGCGGACCGGATGTGGCGCATCTACGTTCTTGGGTTATGCCATGTGGAATCAGCGAGTTACCGTTTGTGGCGCGGCGCTTGTCCCCGCGGGGCCCGCCTATCGACACGATGGAATCGGCGGCTATGTCGCGGCGGCGGAAATAAGCTGCAGGTTGTCCCGGTGGCGGTAGTCCTTGGGATTGTTCGTGACGAGCGGAGCCGGCAGAACCAGCGCGGTGGCAGCGATCCAGGCATCGGCTGAACTGATCGGCCGTCCCTTGCGCGCGCTCTCGTTCCGAATCGCCGCCCAGGTAGAACACAAGCGGCCGCCGGAATGAAGAACGGAAAAGTCGCCCAAATACTCTTCCAGCATGTCGCACTTTCGCTGGCCCCAATTCGCGTTTAGCGCGCCCTGGCGCATCTCTGCCAGAGTCATGAATGAGAGGACCAACTCAAAGCCGCGGATGATGCTCACGTAGCGGGGCGCGAAGTCAGGATGCTACTTGAAAACGAAGCTGGCAGCATCCGTGTCAACGACCAATCTTGCCGTTGCGTTCGGTGGGGACGTCAGTACGGCGCTGCTCATAGATGAGGCGGACGAAGGCCTCGGATTCTTCCGCTGGTCCAGGATTGATGTGGCTCAACAGCCGATCCAGACTGAACGAGCTGGTCCGGACCAGGGCGGGCGGATCCTTGACGGCCTCTGGCGGTACGCGGTCCATGTTGTATATTCTAACGCTTCCGCGCTTGGTAAGAACGGACGCGGTGTCCTGATAAGCTATGACGGCGTCTTCTCGTCCGGTTGGGGCTCGGGTTTGCGGCGGCGCTTAGGCTCCTGAATGAACCTGTCTACATTATGGAGGAGATGCTCCATGAACATCATGGCTTCCTGATCCTCGGGACCGCCAATCATATCGAACGCGAACGGACCACCGCGATGCGCCAGCTCAATCGTGTTCATTATGGTCTTGCGAGCCCGATTGATTGCTGTGGGATTGCCCTCCTCGATTGCGCGGTACAACTGGATGCCAAGCTCATACAGCCACGGGAAATCGTCGCGGAGCATGCTGAACATCATTAAGACCGGGAGACCGGCGTTATCCGACGATTCCCTGAACATCGGATGATGAAACATCTCCTCGAACATCATCGGGTGGAAGCGACGCCGCTTCCTCATGCGATTCATGCGTGGATCAGTGCCGAGTTCGCTCGCCACGCGGTCCGGCACATCGCGGACCAAGACCTTGATTTCCTAGAATTTGGCAACCGAGGTTTCATCAACACGCGGTCCCTGCGTCTGAGGAAGCTCCTTCTTTCGGTCCTTGAGTAGGGCAGCAACAGACTCACGAAATGCTTGAACCTGACGTCGGACGGCCTCCTCTCTTGGAGCTGCTTGTGGATGACGTCGAATGAGCTGGAGGACGAGCGTAGTGATGGCGTCATCCTCATCGGGAGAGTTCTGGAACTGGGCAAACGGCCCGGTGGCCGCCTCATCGAGCGTCACGCCGAGAGCGATTCCGAAAACTCGATCATTTGCAGCGAGCTTACCCTTTGCGACACCTGTCTCGTAAAGAATCCATGGGCGGTTAATGCTTCTGGCGGTCAAGAGCGCGACCACGTCGGTAGCGTCGTCGAGCTTCTGCATAATGGCCCGATACCATTCCTGGCCATACTCGATGCCGGCATTGCCTTTTCGATCCGACGAGCGAAAAGACTTGAGGATGCCGCCGCTTGCATCCGTGAGCAAGTTCCCGAAAGCTTCCGCGAGATCCGCATCGCGGCTGTCGTGACTGATGAAAACAAGTGGGCTCTCGGTTGTTCGGCGCTTGGGCTCAGGTGCCGGCTCGATTGTCAGTTGGGCCGGCGGTCGCTTGCGTGATGGCATAAGTCCTCGCTGAGAGGCGGCACTGATGCGCTCGCCAGCGACCGGCAATCCTGGGGTCTTTCCCAGTCTCGGATGCCAGGGCCGATCATGCAGCCGCTTCCGCCCATAATACATTACTTGAGTCCGCCGCGCCACCGGGCGGAGAACGCACTTACCGTTTTTCAGTTAACTAGGTGGAACTGAGGGCACTAAAAAAGGGTATCCTAGGTCTGCGACCGTCTGAAATAGTTCTATAAAACATTTGCCATATGAAATGTTTTATAGCATACTGGTGGTATGGCGTGTCGGCCTGTCCCCATTAAGATCAAA
>Ga0182015_10006001_pt1 | contig 12369 bp, 6 predicted proteins | sample 712P3MmetaG_FD_120478 | JGI IMG/M metagenome (GOLD analysis project Ga0182015, IMG submission 120478) | Permafrost microbial communities from Stordalen Mire, Sweden - 712P3M metaG | ecosystem: Environmental > Terrestrial > Soil > Wetlands > Permafrost | place: Sweden: Stordalen | collected...
GGCGTGATTTCGTCGACCGGGGGCAGGTCGCGCGGGGTGTCCGCCGTCTGCTTGCCCGACTCCCACTTGCCGCGGATGCTCGTATGGCTGTCCTTGCCGAAGATCTTCGGATCGAAGCGGAAGGCGCCGTAGTAGCGGGTCGTGTTGCAGAAGGCCGGGGACTGCTCGAACTTTTCGTCGTCCTCGAGGACCGACAGGCGGATCGAGAGGATGCCGGGGATGATCTCCTGGTTCAGGCTCGCCGAGTCGCGAAGGGAGCCGTACTCGTCGACCCGGTTCGTGATGTTGTACGAGTTGTTGAACGCGGCGTCATTCGTCGAGACGTTGATGATACCGGCGGGGCTTCCCGTTCCGAAGAGGATCGAGTTCGGTCCGCGCTGGAGGTCGACGCGACCGACGTTGAATGAGTCCCACGGAATGTCCGTCAGGAAGTAGTCACGGGTGTTGTCGGCCGAATCCAGACCGCGAACGCGGGTGGTCGCCGAGACCGTGTTTTCCTGGGGAACCGCGGTACCCGCCGCGCCCGAGAAGTTACCGCGGAGACCCGCGACTTCCGTGCTGGGGGTGTAGACCAAGAGGTCAGAGGCGTTCGTCGCGCCGGTGTCCTGCAGGAACTGCGCGGTCACGACGGAGATCGCGGACGAGATGTCCTTGAGGTCGGTGCGGACGCGCGTGCCGGCCAGCGTGCTGTTGGCCTTGTAGCTTCCTTTGTCCTCGGACGCGTCAACGACGAATGGCGAGAGCACTGTCGGCTCTTCCTGGTCGCTGGGCGCCGGGGCGGCGGCGGCCGTGGTCGTCGTCGTGGTCGTCGTGGTTGTGTCCGCGGGAGCGGGGGCGGCGGTCTGGGCGACCGCGATTCGAGGCACTACTGCAAAACCAAGCGCTGATGTGACCGTGAGGGCACGAAGCAACGCCAGAGTACGATTAGCAGGCATGTTTTGGTGTATTAGGACTTAGGGTTAGGACATCGACGGCCGATTCTTGGTGGAGAAGCGCCCGTTAGGGGTGAATCGTCGGCTTCTGGGGGTAAATCCAGTGAAAGCAGACGTGTAGACGGGGGGGTTATACCCCATCCGGCTCCTCATGTGAATGAGTTTGGTTATACTGCAATTGAGAATTGTTACCATATTCAGGTTATTTTTGAACGTCTTCACTCGACACGGCTCCTCAGGTCAGGAGGAAGAAGATCCAGCGAAAGCGACCTGAGCGCGGGGTCGGAAATCTCCAGCTTGAGCGCCTTGCGCAGAACCTGCAGCCGGTAGAGGAGGATCGTGCTGGTCGCGCGCAACTTCTCCTCGTCGATCTCGGCCAGGCACGCCTTGAGCCTGGGCAATGCGAGGTCCAGCCGGTGCGCCTGGACGAGCACGATCGCGAGCCCGACCCTCTGGTCCCACTGGAGGTCCCGGTCGGCCCCGGTGGCGATGCGCCGGACGAGGAGATCCGCCGACTTTGCAAAGTCGTCGCCCTCGCCGCAGGCGACCTCGACCTGGGCACGGGCGACGAGCGCGCCGAGGTCGGCCGGAAAGCGGCGCAGGGCCTCCCCCGCCTTCTGGGCGAGATCCAGCCTCCCGATGTCGACCAGGTAGACCGCGGTCCGTCCGAGCGCGGTGGCATCGTCCTGCTCGTCCACGACCTCGAGGATTGTCACCGTCTGGCCCTCGAAGCCGGGAATCACCGGGACCAGGTACGTCACGGGCCGCAACCAGCGGGGGAGGTTCCACTGGTGAAGCCGCTCGAGGAATGTCCCCGCGACCTGGCCCTCTCCGATCTGCGCGTAGGCGTCCATGAAGGGATCCCACGAGGGGATGATGATATGGGTCACCCCGTGCAGGCCGATCAGCTCCTGGGCCTCCTCGGGTGTCGTGGAGCTCACGATTCGGACGGCTGCCTGGAACCCGTCGCGGTCCTCCCAGCCGAAGGTCGCCAGGCCCTTGAGCCCGCTATAATAGTATAGCGTGGCCGTCACGTTCGGGGGAGCCAGGACGACCGCCCCGGCCGAGCCGACCCTCTTGGCGAGGGAATAGGCGAGGTCCCGCTCGACGAGGCCGACCACCTCCGTCTCGGTGATGGCGTTCGAGGTCCCCGCCCCGGGGGGCCAGAGCTGGAAAACTCCGGGAAGCAGGATGGCGGCGGCGAACACGGCCGAGAGCCACGCGGCGAGGCGCGGCCTCGGCGCAGCGCGCAGGGCCCCCGCGGCCGAGACAAGGAGGACGAGGAGGGCCGCGTCGGCACCGTTCCACCAGTTGATCTGCCGGACGGCGAGAGCCACCGCGACGACAACGGGCCCGAGGGCCAGGGCCACCGGCACGCGGAGGGCGGCGGGGGCCATCCGCGGGAGGAGGAGTATCCCCGAGGGTATTACAATGAGAAGCGGCAGCAGGGTCGCCCACACCTGGGCCGTGAACCCGTTCTGGAGGAGCCACGCCCACAGGTTCGGGGCCGCGGCGCCTCCCGGGAGGAGTGACAGCCGCATGGTGGGAAGCTCAATCGAGAGGAGGGCGAAGTTGTGGCCGATCCCCATCGCTGCGGGAAGGGCCAGGAACGCGGCGGCTCCGAAGGCCCAGCCGGCGACGCCCCGAAAGGTGACGGGCGACCTCCCGGCGGCGATGAGGGTGGTCGCCCGGGCGAGGAGCTCGGCCCCTCCCAGCCACGCGAGGCCGAATATCGGGTGCACCGCCCGGAATTCCCAGTTGCCCATGTGGGACGGGAAGAACTCGAGCAGGTAGGCCGCGAGGCAGGTCACGCCGCCGGCGAGCCCCCAGACCCGCCAGGGAAGGGCCGCCCCCCCGGCTGCGGCGCCCGCACGGGCCGCGCGGCGCGAGATCCCGGCGGCCAGGAGGGCGCCGAGGCCGATCCCGAGGAGTATCGGCAGCTCCCGGGAGACGCTGATCCACAGGCCGACGCCGCCCGTGATCCCGCCGGCCAGGAGCCAGCGCCGGGCGCTGCCGGATGAGCCCGGCCCCTGGGCGCCGGCCCCGGCCAGGATCGGCAGCACGCTCCAGATGATGCAGGCCTGGGCGAGGCCGTTGTCGTCGGGGACGCCCGGCGTGAACCCGGAGGCGAAGGGAAAGAGGGTCGCCAGGGCCACGGACGCGAGGCCCGCCGCCAGGAAGCCGAAGCGCCGGGCGACGAAGACCACCGTCGCCAAGCCGAATGCGAGGAGGAGGAGGAGCGGGTCGGCGTACATCGCCGCCCACTCGATCGACGGTCCCAGGTGGGCGCGCGCGACCCAGTGGCGGCAGAGGGCGAGGAAGCCGAGCCACCAGCGGTAGGGCGACGCCGCGTACACCTCGCGGCCGCCCAGGGCGTTCTCATAGTCGATGTAGCGGACGCGCCACTCCCGGTTCATGAACATCTGGCGGGTCTGGTCCATCCACTCGAAGCTCTCGTTGTGCTGGCCGGGAACCACCATGCGGGGCTGCCACGGCGCGGCGGACGCCGGCCCGCCGGCGAAGTCCGAGACGTAGTCGATCCTCCGCGCGCGGATGGCCGTGGTCACGGCCGCGAACGCGAGGGCGAGCAGCGGGAAAAGCAGCCACGCCCACCTTGAAATCCGTGCCGGGTTGCTCACTGGGGTCGTCGGATGGTCCACAGGTTTCGGGACCGGTCAGGCAATCGGACAGAGGAGATTCAGGCAAGGAAAGTCCGGACGCTGCGCCCCGCCAAAACGTTCCTTGACTACCCCTTGGCGGCTTCGTCCCATTGCCGCTTGCCATGGCAGCCGCCGAACTCTGCAGGAGCGGGAGGATGAGCCCCGCGACGGGGCGCGCGGCCCGCGGCGGGATCCTCGCGGTCGCCCTCCTCGCGTCCGCCTACGGAGCCGACCCGGGGGGGATCGCAGGCAGGCCGCTCGCCCCGCACCCCTTCCCGCGCGGAAAGACCCTTTTCACCCAGCTCCCCCCCGAGGCGACCGGCGTCCACGCCGAGAACCCCTACGACGACCCGAGGATGTGGGGGGAGCTCTACCAGGAGTTCGAGGGGGGCTCGATCGGGACCGGGGTCGCGATCGGCGACTTCGAGGGCGACGGCAGGCCCGGCATATTCGTCGTCACGAAGACGCAGGGCTGCCGGCTCTTCCGCAACCTCGGGGGCTACAGGTTCGAGGACGTGACCGAGAAGGCGGGCGTCGGCGCCGAGAAGGGGGTGTGGAACCTCGGGGCGACGTTTGTCGACATCAACAACAGCGGCCGCCTCGACATCTATGTCTGCCGCTTCAACGCCCCGAACCTCCTCTATATAAACCAGGGGGACGGGACGTTCAGGGAGATGGCCCACACCTACGGCCTCGACGTGAAGGATTCGAGCGTGATGGCGGCCTTCAGCGACTATGACCGGGACGGCTGGCTCGACGTCTACATCACGACCAACATGCTGGATAACGCCGCGCACCCGAGCGGCCAGCGCGGCTACCTCCTCCACAACAACCGGAACGGAACGTTCACGAACGTGACCGAGGCCGCCGGCATCACCGGCGAGTCGCAGAGCCATTCGGCGACGTGGTGGGACTACGACAACGACGGGTGGCCGGACCTCTACGTCGCGAATGACTACGGGATCGCGGACAAGCTCTACCACAACAACCGGGACGGGACCTTCACGGACGTGATCGACCAGGTGCTGCCCCACACGTCGTTCTACTCGATGGGATCGGACCTGGGCGACGTGAACAACGACGGGCTGATCGACCTCCTGGTCGCCGACATGGCCGCGACCACGCACCAGAAGGATCAGAACTCGATCGCGGAGGCGCGGGAGAGGGACGAGGAGGCCGACAATTCACCGGCGGCAATGAAGCTGCACCGGAGCGCCCTCTACCTGAACACCGGGACCGGGCGGGCACTCGAGGGGGCGTACCTGGCGGGCATCGCCGCCTCCAACTGGACCTGGTCCGTCCGGCTCGAGGACCTGGACAACAGCGGGCACCTCGACCTCTTCGTAACGAACGGCTTCAACCGCGACCCGAATCCGGATGTCAACGCGAGCACGATCCACGTCGAGAACCCCGCCGAGCGGATCAAGGTGCTCTTCAACAGCCCGGTCCTCGTCGAGACCCACCTCGCCTTCAAGAACCTCGGCGACCTCAATTTCAGGAGCGTCGGGCCGGAGTGGGGCCTGGACCAGAGGGGCGTCGCCTTCGGCGCGGCCTTCGGCGACCTGAGCGGCGACGGCAACCTCGACCTCGTCTACACCAACTACGAGGGCGACGTCACGCTGCTGCGCAACGACGCCGACACGGGCCACGTCGTCAACGTCGACCTCAAGGGGACGGTGTCCAACAGGGAGGGCGTCGGCGCAACCGTGAGGATCGAGAGCGCGCTCGGCACCCAGGTGCGCCAGCTGGTGCTGGCGCGCGGGTACATGTCGAGCAGCGAGCCCATGCTGCACTTCGGCCTCGGGGCCGACACGACCATCCGCCGCATGGTCGTCACCTGGCCGAGCGGGCACGTCCAGGCCTTCGAGAATCTCGGCGTCGACCGGCGCTACACGGTGACGGAGCCCGCGGAGCCGATCCCGATACCCCCGGACCCCGCCCGGGTCCCCGGGCAGTTCGAGGACGTGAGCCGCGCGAGCGGCTTCGCGCAGGCCTCGCGCGAGGAGGTGGTGGACGAGACCTACCTCCAGAGGGTGATCCCGCTGCGCCTGAACCGCCGGGGGCCGGCGCTCGCCGTCGGCGACATCTCCGGGAACGGCCGGGACGAGGCCGTCATCGGGGGGACGACGCTCGATCCCCTGCGCGTGCTTCGGGTCCCGGCCTCCGGACAGTTCCTGGTGGCGGACGCGCCCGCGTCTGCGGCACGCGCGGCCGCTGACGACGGGCCCGTCCTCCTCTTCGACTCGGCGGGGACCGGAAGGGAGGACCTCCTCGTCACCAAGGGCGGCAACACGCTCCCGGCCGGCGCCCAGGAGTACCAGCCGAGGCTCTTCCTGAACGACGGCCACGGGGGATTCCGGCCGGCGCCGGACGACGCGCTCCCCCCGCTTCCCATCAACGCCGGCGCAGCCGCGGCGGCGGACTTTGACCACAGCGGCCGCCTCGGCGTATTCATCGGCGGCCGAATCCTTCCCGGGAAGTACCCGCAGTCGCCCCAGAGCGCCCTCCTCGCGAACCGCGGCGGCAAGTTCGAGGATGTCACCGACACGCTGGCCCCGGGGCTCCGGGAGGTGGGCATGGTGACCTCGGCGCTCTGGAGCGACGTCGACGGGGACGGCTGGCCCGACCTCCTCGTCACCCTCGAGTGGGGCGGCGTCAGGTATTTCCACAACAACCAGGGGAAGGGCTTCGAGGACTGGTCGCAGAGGGCGGGCTTCGTCTCGGCCGGCACGGGCTGGTGGACCTCGATAGCGACGGCGGACTTCAACGCGGACGGCAGGCCCGACTACGTCGTCGGCAACGTGGGGCTGAACACCCAGTACCACGCCGACGCGGCCCATCCGACCCTCCTCTATTCCGGGGACTTCAGGGGCAACGGGGCGAACGAGCTGATCGAGGCCTACTACGAGGGAGACCAGATCTATCCCTGGCGCAGCAGGAAGGGCCTCGGCGCCGCGATCCCGTCGATCCTCAAGCGGTATTCGCGCAACTCCTATTACACCCGCGCGACCCTCGGGGAGATCGTCGGCGAGGACAGGCTCGCGAAGGCCATGCGCTTTGCGGCGACGGAGCTGCGGAGCGGCGTCTTCATGAGCCAGCCGGACGGCACCTACCGCTTCGAGCCCCTCCCGCGGATCGCGCAGATCTCGGCCGTCCAGGGGCTCGTGGCCGGGAACTTCGACGGCGACGGCAGGGCCGACATCTTCGCCGTCCAGAACTCCTACGCCCCGATCCGGGCCGACGGGCGGATCGACGGCGGCCTCGGCCAGCTCCTGCGCGGCGATGGGCGCGGGCATTTCGAGGCGGCGACGCCCCTCGCGAGCGGGCTAATCGTTCCCGGCGACGCCAAGGCGCTCGCCGTGGCCGACATCGACCGCGACGGCTGGCCTGACTTTCTCGTGACCCGCAACAACAGCACGACGCTGGCCTTCCGGAACTCGGGCGTCCCCGGGCGCCATTCGTTCTCGGTCGTCCTTCGCGGGCCGCCGGGAAACCCGACCTGCGTCGGCGCCCGGATAACCGTGGAGACGGCGGGCGGGCCGCCGCAGATGGCCGAGGTCGCAGCGGGCTCGGGCTACCTGAGCCAGTCGAGCGCGGCCTCCTTCTTCGGGTACGCCGACGGTAACGCGCCGGCCAGGATCCGCGTCAGGTGGCCGTCCGGGGTGACGACCGAGAGCGCCTTCACCCCCGGCGCGCCGGGGATGGTCCTGACGGCGCCCCCGCAGTGAGCGAGACGTGCATTGACTACCCCCGCGAAGGATCCTCCCATCGCAATCCCACGATGTCTGACGTAGAATCCCCCAGGCGCGGCGGCGCGACGACCCTGGCGGGGATCGCTCTCCTCGCCCTTCTGCCGTGCGCGCCGCTCCTTGGCTCCGATGCGGAGGGATCCATCACGGGAAAGCCCCTCGCGCCCCATCCCTTCCCGCGGGGAAAGACGATGTACGTCGAGCTGCCCCCAGAGGAGACGGGGGTCAAGACGGAGAACAAGTACGCGGACCCGCGGATGCGCGGCGACCTCTACGAGGAGTTCGAGACGTCGTCGGTCGGCACCGGGATCGCCATCGGCGACTACGACGGGGACGGCAGGGCCGACATCTACGTGGTCAGCAAGACCGAGGGCTGCCGGCTCTTCCGCAACCTGGGCGGCTACAAGTTCGAGGACGTGACCGAGAAGGCGGGCGTCGGCGCCACCCCGGGCGTCTGGAACCAGGGGGCGACCTTCGTCGACATCGACAACAACGGGCGCCTCGACATCTACGTGTGCCGGTACAACGCCCCGAACCTGCTCTACGTGAACCAGGGCGACGGGACCTTCAAGGAGATGGCCCACGCCTATGGCCTCGACGTCGTCGACTCAAGCGTGATGGCGGCCTTCAGCGACTACGATCGCGACGGGTACCTGGACGTCTACATTGCGACCAACATCCTCAACATCGTCACGCACCCGAACGGCCAGCGCGGGCTCTTGTTCCACAACAACCGGAACGGGACGTTCACGAATGTGACGGAGAGCGCCGGGATCATCGGGGAATCCCAGAGCCACTCGGCGACGTGGTGGGACTACGACAACGACGGCTGGCCCGACCTGTACGTGGCGAACGACTACGGCTACCCAGACCGGCTCTACCACAACAACCGCGACGGCACCTTCACCGACGTGCTCGACCGCGTGCTCCCCCACACCTCGTTCTCGTCGATGGGCTCGGATCTCGGCGACGTTAACAACAACGGGTACATCGACTTCCTGGTGGCCGACATGGCCGCGACCACCCACTCGAGGGACCAGCACCTGATCGCCGACGCCCGCGGGCGGACCGAGGAGATCGAGGGCGCGGCGCCCAAGTACCACCGGAACGCGCTCCTCCTCAACACCGGCACGGGCAGCTTCCAGGAGGGCGCGTTCCTCGCCGGGATCGCCGCCACCGACTGGACGTGGTCGGTCAGGCTCGAGGACCTGGACAACGACGGCCGCCTCGACCTCTTCGTCACCAACGGCTTCCCCCGCGACCCGGGCGCGGACGTCGTCCAGAGGATGATGCGGGCGGAGACGCCCGCCGAGCGGATCCGCATCATGTACGAGAGTCCGCCGCAGGCGGAGGTGCACCTCGCGCTCCGCAACATGGGCGACCTCGAGTTCAGGAACGTGAGCGCCGAATGGGGCGTCGGGAAGAAGGGCGTCAGCTTCGGCGCGGCGCTCGGCGACCTGAGCGGCGACGGGAACCTGGACATCGTCTACTCGAACTTCCACGGCGGCGTCACCCTGCTGCGCAACGACTGCGACACGGGCCACGTGGTCAACATCGACCTGCGGGGGACGGTCTCCAACCGCTACGGGATCGGGGCCACCGTGCGGGTCGAGAGCGCGCTCGGCACCCAGGTGCGCCAGCTGACCCTCGCCCGCGGGTACATGTCGAGCAGCGAGCCCATGCTGCACTTCGGCCTCGGGGCCGACACGACCATCCGCCGCATGGTCGTCACCTGGCCGAGCGGCCACGTCCAGGCCTTCGAGAACGTCGCCGTCGACCAGCGCTACACGATCACGGAGCCGGCGGGGGCGATCCCGATCCCGCCCGACGCCCCGAGGGAACCGGGGCAGTTCGCCGAGGTGAGCCGCGGCACGGGCCTGTCCCTCGCCTCGCGGGAGGAGGACGTGGACGAGATCAACGTCCAGAGGCTCCTTCCGATCCGCCAGAACCCGCGGGGCCCGGCCCTGGCCGTCGGGGACGTCTTCGGCAACGGGCGGGACGACGTCGTCGTCGGCGGGACTACCCGCGATTCCCTGCGGATCCTCCATGCGGCCCAGTCGGGCCAGTTCCTCGCCGTCGACTCGAGCGCCGTCCCGACCGGCGGCTCCGTGGACGACGGCCCCGTCCTCCTCTTCGACTCTGCGGGGACCGGCAGGCAGGACCTCCTCGTGACGAAGGGCGGCAACTCGCTCCCCGCGGGCTCGCAGGAGTACCAGCCGAGGCTCTTCCTTAACGACGGCCACGGAGGCTTCGCCCCCGCGCCGGACGGAGCCCTGCCGGAGATGTCCCTCAGCGCGGGCGCCGTGGCGGCGGCGGACTTCGACCACAGCGGCCGCCTCGGCCTCTTCATCGGCGCGCGGCTCCTTCCCGGCCAGTATCCCCTGCCCCCGCAGAGCTTCCTCCTGGCGAACCGGGGCGGGAAGTTCGAGGACGTCACGGACACGCTCGCCCCCGGGCTGCGCGACGTGGGGATGGTGACCTCCGCCCTCTGGACCGACGTCGACGGCGACGGCTGGCCCGACCTCCTCCTCGCGCTCGACTGGGGCGGCGTGAAATATTTCCACAACAACCAGGGCAAGGGATTCGAGGACTGGTCCGAGCGGGCCGGCTTCGCCGCGGCCGGCACGGGCTGGTGGACGTCGATCGCCGCCGCGGACTTCAACGGCGACGGGAGGATCGACTACGTGGTCGGCAACGTGGGCCTGAACACGCACTACCATGCCGACACCGCGCATCCCGCGCTCCTCTTTTCCGGCGACTTCAAGGGCAGCGGCACGCAGCTGATCGAGGGATATTACGAGGGCGACACGCTCTACCCATGGCGCAGCCGCAGGGAGCTGGGCTCCGCGATCCCGTCCATCCTGAAGCGCTTCCCGACCTACGATTCCTACGCGAGGGCGACCCTCGCCGAGATCGTCGGCCCGGAGAAGCTCGCGAAGGCGAGGCGCTTCGCGGCGACGGAGCTCCGGAGCGGCGTCTTCATGAGCCAGCCCGACGGGACCTACCGGTTCGAGCCGCTGCCGCGGATGGCGCAGATCGCGCCCGCCCAGGGCATGGTGGCCGGCGACTTCTGCGGCGACGGCCACGCCGGGATCTACATCGTGCAGAACTCATTCGCGCCGATCACCGCGATCGGGCGTTTCGACGGGGGCCTGAGCCAGCTGCTGCGCGGCGACGGCCACGGGCACTTCTCGGTGGTCCCGCCGGCCGAGAGCGGGCTCGTCGTCCCCGGGGACGCAAAGGCGCTCTCGGTCCTCGACATCGACCAGGACGGCTGGCCCGACTTCATGGTCACGCGAAACGACAATACGACCCTCGCGTTCCGCAATGGCGGCGTGCCCGGAAGAAGGTCCCTGCGGGTGGCGCTGAGCGGCCGCCCTGGCAACCCGACGGCCGTCGGCGCTGTTGTCACGGTCGCGTTCGCCGACAGGACGACGGAGATGTGCGAGGTCTACGCCGGCTCGGGCTACTACAGCCAGTCGAGCCCCGCGTGCTTCTTCGGCTACCCGGCTGGGAACCCGCCCCTGACGATCCGCGTCCGTTGGCCCTCGGGCGCGCTCACCCAGCAGATCCTGGCCGCGGGGGTGACGAACGTCACCCTGGCGGAGTCGGCCCCGGGGCCCTGATCCTAGCGCCCGAGGAGCGCGCGGTTTGCCCGGATGAGCGCGAGGCGCTGGTCCACGGCGCGGCGGGTGGTGAGGGCGTCCTCCGGCGTGTTCAGGCACCAGTCGACCAGCCTGTCCACGGTCGTCCGGGCCACGTAGCAGCGCGTGTCGGAACCGCCGTAGTAGATGAGCACCGTCTTGGCCTTGTCCTCCAGCTGCACCCAGCCGTTCGTGAAGGTGACGTTGGAGACGTCGCCAAAGCCCTCGCCGCCGTACGGGGCGAGGAAGTGGCCGCCCGGCCTCGCGATGACCTTCGAGGGATCCTCGAGCGAGGTCATGAACATGTAGAGGACGTACCGCAGGCCGGCGGCGCAGGCGCGCACGCCGTGGGCCAGGTGCAGCCAGCCCCTGGGCGTGCGGATCGGCGCGGGGCCCTGCCCGTTCTTCACCTCCTTGATCGTGTGGTAGGCTCGGCCGTCGATGATCGCCTCGGGGCCGGTCACGCCGGTCATGATGTCGGCGCAGAGCGTCCAGCCGATGCCGCCGCCCGATCCGACGTCAATGAAGCCGTCCATCGGGCGCGTGTAGAAGGCGTACCTTCCCCCGACGAATTCCGGGTGCAGGACGACGTTGCGCTGCTGCGAGGCCGGCGTCTTCAGGTTCGGGAGGCGCTCCCATTTCCTGAAGTCGCGCGTGCGGACGACGCCCGCGACAGCGACGGCGCTCGACAGGTCGCCCGGCCTGGCACTCGGGTCCTTCGCCTCGGCGCAGAAGACGCCGTAGATCCAGCCGTCCTCGTGGAAGGTGATCCTCATGTCATAGACGTTCGTCTCCGGCTTCATCTCCGGAAGGTCGACCGGCTCGTCCCAGAACCGCCAGTTGTCGATCCCGTTGGGGCTCTCGGCGATCGCGAACAGGCTCTTGCGGTCGTAGCCCTCGAACCGGACGACCATGTGGACCTTGCCGTGCCAGAGGAACGCGCCCGGGTTGAGCGTCGCGTTGACGCCGAGGCGCTCCATGAGGAACGGGTTCGTCGCCGGGTTGAGGTCGAAGCGCCACTCGATCGGTGCGTGGCGGTAGGTGATCGCCGGGTTCTCGAATCGCTCGAAGACCCCGTTGTCCCAGTCGCGGTCGACCGGGTTCCTGCGCGCGAGGAACCGCTCGTGATCGGAGCGCAGCTTCCTCAGCCGGGCGGCCCATTCGCGGGAAGCGCCGGGCGCTGTGCCGGCGCCCTTCTTCTTCGGGACCAGCGCGGCCTTGGGCCGAGCCGTGTTCTTGGTCGTCTTTTTCATGTGGGTATTAAATTTTCGCGGGCTCAGCCTGAGATCTCCTGAAGGCGCCGGGTGACCTCAAGGCAGGTGCGCCCGTTGTGGTACGGGCACTTCCAGAAGCTCACCTTGAGCTCGTTGTCGAGCAAGCACCC
>Ga0182015_10006002_pt1 | contig 12365 bp, 13 predicted proteins | sample 712P3MmetaG_FD_120478 | JGI IMG/M metagenome (GOLD analysis project Ga0182015, IMG submission 120478) | Permafrost microbial communities from Stordalen Mire, Sweden - 712P3M metaG | ecosystem: Environmental > Terrestrial > Soil > Wetlands > Permafrost | place: Sweden: Stordalen | collected...
GCGGTCCGCTCAGAGATAACTGAAAAAAGACATATTGGCTCTTGCTCCAGTCCAATACCTGTTAAAATTGGCTTAGGGTGAGAGACAATGCTTCCTCTTCATCTCCAGTCTGAAAGCCACGTCCCTCTATACATCCAGTTGCGCGATCAATTGCGCGCGCTCGTTCATGCCGGCGATCTGCGCCACGGCGATCGCATTCCCGCGAGCCGGGAACTTGCCAACATGTTGGGTGTACATCGCACCACAGTCGCCAATGCCTACGCCGAACTTGAATCGGAGGGCCTGATTCAGGGACATGTGGGCCGCGGAACCTTCATACGCAGCACGAACGGCAACGGCTTGAAAATCACGCCTCCTGCGCCGCCAGTACTCAACGGAAATCATGGTATTCGCTGGGAACTGCTTTTCGCCGACGAACGTGGCGAAGAAGCGTTGAGCCGTCTCACCGCCAGCGCGCCGGAAGACGCGTTGTCTTTTGTAATGGCCCGGCCGGCACAGGAATTTTTTCCCATCGAAGAATTGCAGATATGCGTGAACGCGGTTTTGCGCCGCGAGGCCACCAACGTTCTCAATCTGGGCCCCTCCGATGGCTACGCGCCGTTGAAGGAAGCATTGCTGGACATGCTGCACCGCGAAGGCATAGCCGCCAAGGATGAAAACCTGCTGGTCACCGATGGCTGCCAGCAGTCTCTGGACTTAATCAGCAAAGCATTCGTGCGTCCTGGCGACTGTGTCATTCTCGAAAATCCGACTTATCCCGGTGCTGTGGCGATATTCAACGGCGCGCGAGCGAGATGTCTGCCCGTTCCGGTCAAAACGCACGCGGAACCCAATAGCGAGTTGGGCGTGGATGTGGAAGCACTGGAAGCCACGCTGGCCGCCAACCGCGTGAAGCTGATTGTTCTGACCCCCGACTTTCAGAATCCGACCGGCACGTCGATGTCACTGGCGTCGCGGCGAAAAGTTCTGGAGCTTGCGGCGCGGCATCAAGTTCCCGTTGTGGAAGACCATATTTATGGACGGTTGCACTTGAGGGAAGACCGCGTGCCTTCGCTCAAGCAACTGGATCGCTCCAATCTGGTTATCCACATCGATAGTTTCGCCAAGGTAGCCTTCCCGGGTCTTCGCGTTGGCTGGATTGTCGCGCCGGCGGCGGCCGTCGAACGCCTGCGCCTGGTGAAGCAAACCACCGATTTGCACACGGACCAACTGGCGCAAGCGACGCTCGCGGAGTTTTTACGTCGCGGACTGTTCAGCAAGCATCTCGTGAAGATGCGTAAAGTGTATTCTTCGCGGTTGGAAGCGCTGGATCAGGCTTTGCGCAAGCACATGCCGGAGGGCACGCGCTGGACGCGGCCGGAAGGCGGCATGTGTTTGTGGCTGGAGTTGCCGCCAGGTTTTGATGCCAGCGAATTGCTGATTCACGTCAAAGAGCGCGGCGTGCTGTTTGCTCCCGGCCGGTATTTCTACGTGCAGAATCCGCTGCCCAATACGTTGCGGCTGGGTTTCGCCAGCCTGGACGAAAAACAGATAGCCCGAGGCGTGGTTACGCTGGCGGACATGCTGAAGATTGAAATGCGCAAGCGGCAACGTGGTGTGCGGCGCGCCGAGCGCAGCCGTGTGGCGCTGGTTTGATCTTCGGCTGTCTCTTGAACGTTACATGGAAAGGCTCGGAACAATTTGACGGACACAATTACGCTGGCGCCCAACCCCGAAAATAAATGCTTCGGTTGCGGCGGCGCGAATGATGGCGGGATGAAGCTGACGTTTACTCAGGACAACGTCAACCGCCGCATCGTTGGTCGTTTTACTCTGGGTCCGCGTTACCAGGGCGGGGGCGGCATGGGCCATGGCGGGATCATCGCCGTTTTGCTCGACGAGGCCATGGGAAAAGTTTGCAGATTTCGCGAAGTGCGCGCAGTGACCGCGGAGCTGAACATCCAGTATCTGAAGCCTGTGCAAGTGAACGAAGAAGTTACGGTCGAGGCGTTTGAAACCGGCTCCAAGGGTCGCAACATCTTTCAAACCGGCGAAATTCGCAATGCTGCCGGCGATGTTCTGGCGCGGGGCACAGCTCGTTTTGTGATTGTCGGCCAGAAACCGGAATCGGCGGCGGGGAACCAAGCTTAAGCGCACTTCGACGCCTACTCTTGAAGTATCAGGCGTCTAGCGTATGACCACGGAGAGAGGAAATTCATGGACTCGAAAAAAGCAAATGGCAGCGAAACAAAAAAAGTAAACGGCAGCGCTAACGGACAACCAGGCGCCAAGGAATGGCGCGTTAAAGTTGGCCTTGCGGAGATGCTCAAGGGTGGCGTGATTATGGACGTCACCAACGCGGAGCAGGCCAGGATCGCGGAGAAAGCAGGCGCGTGCGCGGTGATGGCGCTGGAGCGCGTCCCTTCCGACATCCGTAAAGAGGGCGGCGTCGCACGCATGGCCTCCATCAAAGTGATTCGCGAAATCATGGCTACCGTGACTATTCCGGTGATGGCCAAGGTGCGCATCGGCCATTTTGCCGAAGCGGAAGTTTTGCAGGCGCTGGAAGTCGATTTCATCGACGAGAGCGAAGTACTCACGCCGGCCGATGAAGAAAATCATATCTGGAAGCATGATTACCGCGTGCCTTTTGTGTGCGGCGCGCGCAATCTCGGCGAAGCGCTGCGGCGCATTGCCGAGGGCGCGGCGATGATTCGTACCAAGGGCGAAGCCGGTTCCGGCAATGTGGTCGAAGCCGTCCGCCACATGCGCACCATCGTCTCGCAAATGAAGAAACTCACCACCATGCGCGACGACGAGTTGATGCATGAAGCCAAAGAATTAGGCGCGCCACTCGAATTGATTCGCCAGATCGCCAAGACCGGCAAGCTGCCTGTTCCCAACTTCTCTGCGGGAGGTATTGCTACACCGGCGGACGCGGCGCTGGTTCGCCGACTCGGGGCGGGGGCGGTTTTCGTGGGCTCCGGAATTTTCAAGTCCAGCGACCCGGAGGTCCGCGCGAAAGCGGTTGTTAAGGCGACGACCCATTTCGAAGATCCCAAGGCTGTCTTGGAAGCCTGCGAAGAATTGGGCGAAGCTATGAAAGGTCTGGACATCCGCCAGATGGAAGAAAAAGACATGATGTCCACTCGCGGCTGGTAAAGGAATAGACCCTATTAAGGAGCATCAGTGAAAATCGGCATTCTAGCGGTTCAAGGTGACTTCGAAGCCCACGCGGCCATGCTCCACAGCATCGGCATTGAGACCGTGGAAGTACGCGCGCCTGCAGACATGGACGGCTGCGACGGCCTGATTCTTCCCGGGGGCGAAAGCACCACGCAACTGCAGTTTTTACAGGAAGAAGGCCTGTACGAAACCATCAAGAAGTTTGCCGCCGACGGACACGCCGTCTTTGGCACCTGCGCCGGAGCCATCCTCCTGGCCACCGATGTGGAAAATCCAAAGCAACCTTCTCTTGGACTGCTCGACATGACCGTGTTACGCAACGGCTACGGCCGCCAGATCGCCAGCGATGTTTTTACCGGCCAATCCATACTGAAGGAAGAGCCGCTGGAAATGGTCTTCATTCGCGGTCCGGTCATCGACCGCATCGGTCCAGGCGTTGAAATACTTGCCAAGCACGCCGGCAAACCCGTTATCGTGCAAAAGGGTAATCTGCTGGCCACCACATTCCATCCGGAACTCACCTCCGACACCACGGTCCACGAGTACTTTCTGAAACTTGCGGCAGAATCTTCGAAGCGGAGTGCTGCAGGCGTCAAGGGTGCCGCCGGCGCTGGCGCAGGTAATGCTGGCAACGGACGGCCGCGATCCACCGCACGAAATACAAAGCGAAGTGCTCCAGAAGCTCGCGGAGTGAAGCGCTCCAAGTGAAATTAACCCCGCAACCGCCAGCCGCAAAAAAGCCCGCGCGAAAAAAAGTCCTGTTCATTTGCCTGGGCAACGCCTGCCGTAGCCCCATGGCAGAGGCCATTGCGCGCCGCGATGCCGCCGATGTTATCGAACCCTACAGCGCGGGGCTTACTCCACTGGGTTTTGTGCCGGAGCTCACCAAACAAACGCTTACGAACAACGGCTACCCCACTGAAAACCTCGAGTCCACTGGTATCATCCGGGCCTTGTGGGACGCCGCCGACATCGTAGTGAATATGAGCGGTCTTCCCAAGGAGCGCGCTTTTCTGGACTGGCGAAAAGTGGAAGAGTGGGACGTGGCAGATCCTTATGGCACCGATCCCGCTCTCTATCAGACAATTTACGAAGATATTCACGGCCGCGTCGGTGAGCTTGCCGATCGCTTAAGAAAATCGGCGACGACGCCGCGCGCGAGCCAGCAAACTATGATGCACCACAGGAAATAGATGCGCCGCGAAAAAACCAGCGTATCGCAGGAAGATTATCTGAAGTCCATCTGGGAGATGCTGGAAGAAGCCCAGACGCCTATCAGCGCTCGCCTCGCCGAGGAATTGAACGTCACGCCGCCGGCCGTCACCGCCGCGCTCAAGCGCATGACGCGTGACGGCCACGTGCGCGTGGAACGCAGCGGCCGCATCGACCTGACCCGCAAAGGACGCGCCGTTGCCGAGCGTCTCGCACTCCGCCATCAGCTCGCCGAGATGCTGCTTACCGAAGTGATCGGACTTTCATGGTCCAAAGCGCATGACGAAGCCGAGCGCATGGAGCACGCCATCTCACCGGAAGTGGAAGCGCTGCTGCTGAAACGCTTTGGAAATAAAAAAAGTTGCCCGCACGGCGTCCCCATGCGTGGTGGTATTGCCAAATTGCGCGAGCATGGCGCCGTGCTTCTCGCCGAATTGCGCCCCACCGAATCCGCGGAAATTGTCTGCGTCTATGAAAAAGATCGTGAATTCCTGGAGTTTCTGGAAAAGCTGCATCTCCGCCCGGCCACGCAAGTGGAAGTCCTCAAACGCGAATACGACGAAACCATGACGCTGCGCGCTAAAAATAAAAAACTGCATCTCGGCAAGCCCGCGACCTCGCGCATCTGGGTGCGCCGCCTCACACCTCAAAAACGGGATGCTTGAGGCGCTACGCTATTACTGGATCACCACTCCCGGCTACCGCCTGAACCCGTGGAACAGCCCCTACATTCGCTGGCGTTTCGAAACGTTTATCGGTCCGGAAGCGGCCCCCCTGACCGCCGGCAAGTTTTTTCGCCTGTCCTGGAAGTACCGCGCACAGATGGAAGATTTCATTCAATGGGCGGCAGAGCGGCGCCGCGTGCAACGCAAGCATCGTCCTTGAAGTGATAGCACTCTCACATCAGACACGCGTTATATAATGTTGATGGAAGCAGGCGCTATGAAAGACCTGGCCGTCCTCCAGAGTACCGAAACGCTCCACGAAGCAAATTGGTGGGAAGCTGAGCCCGGCGGTCGCGTTCACTGCTACCTTTGCCCGCGTCATTGCCACATCCATTCCGGCCAGGCAGGTTTTTGTTTTATCCGTGTGAATCGCGAAGGCAAACTGTACAGCCTCGGGTATGGCCAGCCCGCCGCGCTGCAAATCGATCCCATCGAGAAAAAACCGCTCAGCCATTTTCTTCCGGGCACTCGCGTATTCAGCATGGGTACCGCGGGCTGCAATATGGGCTGTTTCTTCTGCCAGAACTGGGACATTTCTAAATCGCGCCAGGACCAGGTCCGTTCACAGCATGTCTCGCCCGAAGATGTGCCCCTGCTTGCGCTGGAGAACGGCTGTCAATCGATCGCCTTCACTTACAACGAGCCGACCATCTGGGGCGAGTACGTCATCGATATTTGCAAAGCGGCGCGGAAACACGGCCTCAAAACCGTCATGGTGTCCAACGGCTACATCACCCGGGAGGCCTTCCACGATATTTACGATCACATCGACGCTGCCAACATCGATCTGAAAGCCTTCACCGAAAATTTCTACGGAAAAATCACGCTTACCCACTTGCAACCGGTGCTCGACACCCTGCAATGGCTGAAGAATGAGACGAACGTCTGGTTCGAATTGACCAATCTGCTGATTCCCACGCTCAATGACGGTCCCGAGGAAATCTCCAAATTATCCGCATGGGTCATGCAGCATCTCGGACCCGATGTCCCGCTGCACTTCACCGCATTTCATCCTGATTTCAAGCTACAGGACAAGCCGCCGACGCCGCCCGAAACCTTGCACCGAGCGCGAAAAATTGCATTGGAGGCCGGACTGCACTACGTTTACGAAGGAAATATTTTCAGCGATGCCGCTTCCACGCGCTGCCCGAGCTGCGACAACCTGCTGGTGCGCCGCTCCTGGCACAACGTGCTGGAAAACAATTTGAAAAACGGCGCGTGTCCAAAGTGTGGTCAAGCCATTCCGGGCGTATGGGACGGCAACACAACTTCTCCTCCAGGCACTTCCTCAAGCGGCAAGCTCAGCGAACGATTCGGCCACATCAATCTATAGACACCTTGTGGGCTGGAGACGGTGGTACGAGGTTAATTGAGGTCGTTGAGCAGCAGGGAAGTCAGCACATCCTGATTGCACACGCAAACCGGCCCGGTACACACCGGACAGTTGGGTACCAGCAGGAGCGTCCGATTCTGGCCGGACTCAATGGTCACTTTGGTCTTCGCGTAGACGATTTGCGTTTTCCCGGCGGTGGTGATCTCGATGTCGTAAGTGCCGGGCGACAAGGAAAGATATTTCTGCTGCTCGGAGGTGCAAGCGGGGTACGTGCAAAGCGCGCTAAGCGCCGGTTTTCCATTCGGAGCTGTGCCCTCGGGCACTACGTAGGCATCCACTTCCAGCGGGGAGAAATTCAGGATGCGAAGCTTCACGCCGGAATCGGCGGCTGGCGTAGTGTCATCCAGCAGCATGGCGTAGCCGGTGCTGAATCCGAATCCGTTCGGAACCAGGGTGTTGTTCGTATCCGGCGACAAGGTAATCGTGGCATCCACGGCCGGAGCTTTGGTACCCGCAGTCGGCTCGAGAATCACGTGCCGTGCGCCAGACGGAACCGGCGAATAATTGCTTTGCGCTTGGTAGTCCACGCTTGAAGTGAGCACCGCGCCATCAACCGAGACGCTTACCGACGGATACTGGCTGCTTGCCTGAACCACCCGCAATTGAGCGGTTCCCTCCGGATTTACCGCCTGATTTACAACCTGCCCTCCGCCACAACCAAAAGTCATAAGGGCGGCAAACATCGCCGCCAAAGCGCAGACTATCCGCGCATGCCCCATATCAGACTCCCGAACGCATGATTCAAGCTGGCTGGAAGGCCTGCATTCAACGAATGCTGATAGTAGCACTCCAATTCGTCGCTATCGCGCGCGGATAGGTGGGTGTTCCGTAGTCCTAAATGGCCGAATTTTCGGCTTGCTACGGCTTACTCGCTCTTGCCGAATGCTCCGCCCAGCCCAGCCATCATGGACTTGGCCTTTTCCTCAAGTTCGGCTATCTCACCCGCGCTGCTGCCTCTTCCCAGAACGCTGTCGAGGTGGCTGGCGATGGGAGCCGGCAACCTGGCCTTCAAGTGTTCAACCACGGTATTTACAATCTCTTCCGCCTTGTCCTGCGGCAGTCCCGTCTTCTGCATCAATATCTGGACCAACTCGTTCATGTGTTTTCTCCGTTTGCTTTTTACCAGTGATGCAGCGTGTCACCCTAGTCGAGGCGCATCATTTGACAAGCGCTTTCCTGTTCGTGTTATGCACGGGATCTTTAGACGGCCACAGACCGAAGAGGTTTTTGGTTCTTCGCAAAGGCTACTTTTTCTCACCGTGGAAGGGTGTCGAATAGAGGAAGGGTACCGAGCCGCTCCGGCCCCTAATTTTACAGTTGCGCATAAATCGCATCGTTTTATACTGGAGCCAGTCGACGTACCAGTCGACTAAGGAGGTGATCCCTGAGGTACACGAAATATTAAGCTGTAAATTAGAGAGGCGCCTGTGAGTTCTGACCAGCGCCTCTCTTTTTTGTCTCCACCGCTGTTCCCCCAACCGAAGTTTCCATCCACGCGAATCGTCGTTATCCGGCCTGCTCTTCAAGGACAGTGCAGCGGTAATACGTCGAATCGCAAATAATGAGAAAATAATCGAAGGCACGTTGCTGGCAAAGCGCGACGGAAAGAGGTCCGCTTCATGGCTTCACGTCACCGGGTCATTATTCTGGGAGGCGGTTTTGGCGGGCTGAGCGCCGTGCAAAAGCTCAAGCACGTGCCGGTCGAGATCACCCTCATCGATCGGCGTAACTTCCACTTATTTCAACCCCTGATGTATCAGGTTGCCACCGGCTCGCTTTCGCCGGGTGAAATTGCCGCTCCGTTGCGTAGCGTGCTCAGCAGGCAGAAAAATACGCAGGTGTTACTGGGCGAAGCGGCCGACGTTGATCCTGACGCCAAAAAGGTTACGCTTGTTGACGGCGCCATTTTCGAATACGACGCGCTGATCGTTGCCACCGGCTCGCAAACCTCCTACTACGGTAAGGATGCGTGGCAGGAATGGGCTCCCAGTCTCAAGACCGTGGAAGAAGCCACAGCCATCCGGCACAAAATTCTTTACGCTTTTGAGCGCGCTGAGCGCGCTCCCACTCCCGAAGAAGCCCGCGCCTGGTTAACCTTTATTATCGTGGGCGCCGGCGCCACAGGCATGGAGCTGGCCGGTGCATTGGGAGAAATCGCTAACGAAACGCTGAAACATGACTTTCGCCACATCAATCCGCAGGAAGCTCGCATCATTTTGATGGAAGGCGGCTCGCGAGTTCTGGCTGGCTTTCCCGAAGATCTTTCCGCCAAGGCCGAGAAAGCGGTCACCAAGCTGAAGGTTGAAATCATGAAGGGTGTGATGGTCACGGATATCAACGGGCAAGGAGTTTCGTTCCGCCGTGGAGATGTGACCGAACGGCTCGCGGCGCACACCGTGCTATGGGCTGGCGGCGTGCAGACCACCGCATTCGGTAAGAAACTTGCCGAGCGTACCAAATCGGAAACGGACAAGAGCGGCCGCATCAAAGTAAACGCCGACCTCACCGTTGCGCGTTATCCCGATATTTTTATTGTCGGCGATCTTGCCTGGGCGGATGACAAAAAGGGCAAGCCGTTGCCCGGCGTGGCGCAAGTCGCCATCCAGGGCGGCGCGTTTGCCGCAAAAATGATTCGGGCTCGCGTCGAGGGCAAAAAAGATCAGAAGGTTTTTCACTATTTCAATAAGGGCGATATGGCCGTGATCGGACGAGCCGCTGCTGTTGCGGATATTTTTGGGCTGCATCTTTCAGGAGTCATCGCCTGGCTCACCTGGCTCTTCATTCACTTGATTTACATCGTGCAGTTCCAAAGCCGCGTGATGGTTTTTGTCCAGTGGGGATTTGAGTACTTGACCTTCAGCCGCGGCGCGCGTTTGATCACCGGCACGGCCGCGACAGATTCGATCAAACAGCCTGGGTCCTTCGGCGCTTCACGCGACTCCGGATAGGCGCTGCGAACGTGTCGCTCGCAGAACGTCGGTTCGTGAGACGTAAGTAAAAGAGACGAGCTACCGAGTTTGTCAGCCTGCCTGAAATAAACCTCCGGTACGCCCTGGTATCGCGTTTCACCAACCTGCCCTAACGTTCGCGCCTGCCCTTCAGAACACATTCATTTCCAAAGTCTTATATATTTTCGCTGCCCTCATTCTGCTCCCGCGACCAGTAGTAGCAAACCCTCGCAACACTTATTCTGCACCCGCATCGGAACCCCCCTTCCGTTCTCCGAGAGCAAAACAAGCTGGCTGTCAGTTGAAGCCGCAACGAGACCGAATGGGGGATTCTTAAAGTGAACTTCGCAAAAAAGTTCTTAACCGCAACACTGTCCGCATCGATTTTCCTGGTTGTGGCGTCGCCAGTTCGCAGCACATCAGCAGTAAATCCAAAAGCTTGCCTTCTTTCCTCTGGTAGCTGGGTTAACTCTACGTTCTCGCAAGTGGAGACAAAAACCTTTCGCGTTACGTTCGATGCCACTCCGCTGAGTTCCACGATGGATGCCGTCACCGGATTGTCTTCGGGACCGGCAAACGCGTATACGAGCCTGGCTGCCGCGGTACGTTTTAATTTGAGCGGCACCATCGACACGCGAAACGGCGGCGCTTTCAGCGCGGCTTCCACCGTTCCATTCACGGCGGGCACTACCTATCACGTCATTCTCGATGTCAACGTTGCCAGCCACACCTACAACGCGTACGTAGTGGTGGGCGGCGTGCAAACCATTCTCGGCATGAACCTGGCGTTTCGCACCGAACAAGCCAATGTCGCATCTCTCAGCGACGTAGGCGCACTCTCGGCCACTGGAAGCGACACCATCTGCAACATCGCTCTCACCGCCAGCGTAGTGGCCCCGGCCATCACTACACAGCCGGCGAGCAGCACCGTAACCGCAGGCCAGAGCGCGAATTTCTCCATCGCCACTACCGGAACAGCACCGCTGACCTATCAGTGGCAGAAGAACGGCGCGGCCATCAGCGGCGCAGCTTCTGCGACGTATTCAACTCCGGTTACCAGCACGGCAGATAACGGAGAGCGATTCACAGCGGTGGTCAGCAACTCCGCGGGAACAGTAACCAGCAGCGCAGCAACCTTGACCGTTAAGGCTCCGGTCGTAGTGCCGTCGATCACTTCGCAACCGCTGGCGCAATCTGTAACCGCAGGGCAGTCCGCCAGTTTCTTCGTGGCCAGCACCGGCACGGCACCTTTGACCTATCAATGGAATCGCAACGGGTCGGCCATTAGCGGCGCAACTTTGTCCAGCTATGCCACCGGCCTGACGACAACTTCCGATAACGGTGCGCAATTCAGCGTCGTAGTTACCAACCCCGCCGGCAGCGTGACCAGCAGCTCAGCACTTCTCACCGTAAAGCCCGCCGCGCCAGCTCCGGGTTGTTTGCTCTCATCCGGGAGCTGGGTGAATTCGCCGCTGACACAGGCTCAGTCTGGCAGCTTCCGCATCGTGTTCGACGCGACGCCAGCGAGTGCCACCATGGACTCCGTGGCCGGGTTGTCTTCTGGTTCGGCGAGCGCTTACACCAGTTTGGCCGCTTCCGTGCGATTCAATCTTGCGGGCACCATCGACGCCAGAAATGGCGGAGCGTTCGCGGCTTCCTCTGCGATTCCCTACGTTTCAGGCACGAACTACCACTTCATTCTCGACGTAAATATCGCTACGCACACTTACAACGCCTACGTAATGCTCGGTTCGGTACAAACCACCATCGGTTCAAACCTGGCATTCCGCACCGAACAAGCTACAGTGGCTTCGCTCAACAACTTTAGTGCGCTCACCGCCACCGGAAGCGAGACGATCTGCAACATTGCCACCTCGGCAGCAGCGGCGACGACGCCTTCCATCAGCACCCAACCGGCAAGCGCGACCGTTACCGTCGGCAAGACCGCCACGTTCTCCGTGATTGCTTCGGGCACTGCGACTTTGACCTATCAGTGGCACAAGAATGGCGCGGCTGTCAGCGGCGCAACCTCGGCCAGCTACACCACTCCGGCGACCGCAACCTCCGACAATGGCGCGCAGTTCACCGTGGCCGTCAGCAATGCCGCGGGCACCGTCACCAGCGGCGCCGCGTCACTGAACGTAACTGCTCCGACGACTCTTATGCTGAATTCCAGCGCGAACAGCCTGAGCTTCGGCAATGTCACCGTCTCCAGCAGCAGCACACAAAACGTAACCTTGACCAACGCGGGGAGTGCCAACGTGATCATTTCGCAAGTGATGGTCGGGGGCGCAGGTTTCAACGCCACCGGCGCAAACGGAACGATTCTTTCGCCAGGTCAATCCACAACACTAACTTCGACCTTCGCCCCGTCAGCGAGCGGTGCAGCCGCCGGTAGTATCACGGTGAGCAGCAACGCGTCTAACTCCCCAGCCAGTATTTCTCTCTCAGGAACCGGCGTCGCCGCGGTCAGTCACTCGGTCGCGCTGAATTGGGCGCCCGATGCTTCCGGTGCAACCGGCTATAACACGTACTCCAGCGCAGTATCCGGCGGACCGTACACCAAATTGACCTCGGCCTCGTTGCCCAGCACGTCATACACGGACACCACCGTGCAACCAGGTCACACCTACTACTACGTGGTCACCGCGGTGAATTCGTCGAACCAGGAAAGCGCCTATTCCGGCGAAGTCACCGCCCTGGTGCCGTAAGAAAAAGCCAAGAAACGAAGTACCCCATTGCCGGAGTCGCGCGAACCTGCGCAACCCCGGCTTGCGGCTTTTTGCGGACAACAAATTCCTTCAGGAGGAAAGAACTTTGCAAAATCCTCGTGTGCCAGGATTTGAATGGTTCTCTCGTTAGTTCTAACGCGGCGAATTACCAGTACAGTTTGAGCGCGAACTGGAACTGGCGCGCATCGTA
>Ga0182015_10006003_pt1 | contig 12357 bp, 12 predicted proteins | sample 712P3MmetaG_FD_120478 | JGI IMG/M metagenome (GOLD analysis project Ga0182015, IMG submission 120478) | Permafrost microbial communities from Stordalen Mire, Sweden - 712P3M metaG | ecosystem: Environmental > Terrestrial > Soil > Wetlands > Permafrost | place: Sweden: Stordalen | collected...
GCACTCTGTGCATCCATCCTAGGGGGATCAAGCCTGCTGGGCAGGATTGTGGTGGGATGGCTCCTGGACCGATTTTTTGGGCCGCGCGTTGCGCTTGGAATCAACCTGATTACGGCGCTTGGCATTTTTCTTCTCGCTCGGGCGGCTAGCTTTCCTGCGGGCTGCGTTGCCGCTGCACTGATTGGTGTCGGCGCCGGAGGTGAAGCCGCCATTACACCGTACCTTTTGACGCGTTATTTCGGCCTGCGCGCTTTTTCTACTCTTTACGGTTTAACTTGGACGTTTTATGCGGCTGCCGGAGCGATCGGTCCCGTGATATTGGGGCGTGCATTCGATGCGACCGGTTCCTATGCTTCTTTGCTGACTCTCCTTGCAACAGTGCTAGGATTGGCGGCCGCAACGAATCTCCTACTTCCCCGCTATTCAAATTCGTTCACGTTCGAGACTCGATAGGCCAGAATGTCGTCGGCATTCAAGGTGTCAATTTCCCGGTCCCGAGGTAGTCCTGAGAAGGAACGCCGAATGCGTCAGCAACGCGATTGAAAAATGCGAACATTGCGGTGATGTAGACAGCTTCTGCAATCTGCTCTTCTTTCCAGCCTGCGTCTCGAAGTGTCTGAACATCCTTGGCGGTCGAGCGATAGGCAGCGTCAGTGATCAGCTCGACGTAATCCAGTAAGGCGCGCTCTGGCGGGGTAAGGCCCGCTTCGTCAAGGTTACCTTCAACGATGGCTTGTACGCATTGATCAGGTGCTCCCTGAACACGCAGGAAGTAGGCGTGGCTGTCCAGTCAATATGGACAACGATTCAAATAGGAGACGTAGCTCGCGATTAATTCTTTGTATCGCCGTGAGAGGTGCCCTTCCGAGAAGTGGACTGTGTTTCCGAATTCAATCACTCGGCGCAGGAAGTCGGGGCGCGCGCCGAAGCATTTAATGATGCCGGGGACTTGCTGCCGGCCTGATCCGGTGCGCCAAAAATCATAAGCTGCGGCCGTTTCTCCGGTGGCTTCAGCGTCTTCGATGATCTTGATTTTAGTGGCCGGTTTTAGAGCCGGCGTATCGTGCCCGCCCGCTGAAATCTGGCTGCCGTCTTTTTCGTCGATCTCCATTGCTTCGTCGTGCCTCCGGCGCACGAACTGCAATGATCCTCATCTAGTGATCGTCATGCGATGTTCGTCATACCCGGACTCCTACAGGACCGTCCGAACCAGCCCCACTCGATGATCCCTTGAAGCGCAGGCACAATTGATAGAAAGCCCATGCGCTGCAGCGAAAGAGGCCGATCACGGAATTAAAGAGAAATGTGGAAACCATGCCTCGCGGTCTGAGGCGGTTATAAACCAGATTCATCGTCCACGCCGGGCTCGTATAGATCGCTCCCGCCTGTTGCACCCCAATGCGATTTCTTACGCTCGGTTCGTAAACGATTCTCTCGATTCCGCTGTTAAAAAACTTCGCGAGTTGGAGGATTCGGCTGCTATACAAAGCCCTGGACAGAGCGGGCACTTCGCCGCGCTTCCGAAATTTCAGGATTAGCGATGCCGCTTCCGAGGCATGCCTTAACGCGGCCGTAACTCCATTCGCCGTGATGGGATCGACCATCGTCGCAGCTTCGCCTGCGATCAGCCAGTTCGGCCCGGCCACTCCTTTATGCGCTCGGCATCGAAAGGACGTTACATTCAGCGGGCCGATCTGTCCGGCAGTCAACATAGACTCAAGGTGCGGATGCTTCTTCAATTGCTCCTGGAAAATCTCATCCACGGAAAACCCCTGTTCTCGTTTCAGCTTGGCGGCTGCTCCGGTGGTCACGTACCCCACACTCACGGTGTCGGGGTTGATCGGAATCTCCCAGACCCAATCCAGGTACTCCGATGGCGCGGGATCCATATATAGCGTAGTTCCTTCCACGGCTTGCCGCACTGTGAAGTACGTCCACCATGCGACCTTTGGCGGCCCAAACTCGATTGCACGCAGCTTGAATTCGCGAGCCAGGACGGGGGCTGCAAATCCTGACGAATCGATGAACCACTTGGCAGCAAAGGTCGAGCCGCCGACGGTTTTGACACAAAGAATCCTGTTTCCTTTCCGCTCCACACCGGCAACTTTGCCGCGGATCAACTTGACGCCCTGTGTTGTCGCCAGATTCGACAACTCTTCGTCCAGCCGCAATCGGTCTACATGCAGCGTCCGTAGTTCGACGCGGAAAGGCGCTCGGGCGAGCCAGGCGGAGGGAATGTATTGCTTGGAGCAGCCATCGCCGAGCTGCAGAGTCACGTGGCGCTTCCACGTCGCGATCCGCTCGCTCACCAACTGTTCCATCGGCAGCCCCAGCGCTTTCAGCAAGTCGGGCGCCGACCAATCCAGCGATTCCCCAACTGCTTGCCGGGCGGCATCCGCCGGTTCAATGCAAGTGACGCTCAGTCCGGCCCTCGCGAGATGAAGCGACGCTGCCTTTCCGGCCACTCCTCCGCCGATAACAATTACATCGCAAGCGCTGGAGAGTCCTTGAGGAACCATTCGTTCAGTCCTGACGGTGGCTGGAATATTATTGCAGGATTCCGCTCGCGCTCACGGAGGAATGTCTTTGTCGTGCCGCGCCCCTATACCGCCGTCTTCTGCGCCCGTCTTCCGTCGAGCGCTCCAAGAATCTGCTGAACTTGCCACAGGTGACGGCGTTGGTGAGCGGCGAGCATGCGGAAGGCCCCATAAACGTTGTAGATTACAGGCGCGTACACCGGGGACTGGACCTTCACCCTGTCGATGGCAAGTCCGGCCGCTGAACATATGGTTTCCGAGAGCCGTGATTGTGACTCCTCGAAAGCAGCCCATGCGGCGTCAAAATCTTTTTCCTGCGGCACTAGTTGGGAGAGGACTTTGTACCGAAGCCGATAAGGCGGTTCCAGATGGCGAATCAACAGCAAAGTAATCGTTCCTGTCCGGAGCGGGCGATTGGTGGCGAGTTTAGGAGCGGCCACTATCGCTTTCGATATCGCCGGGAGAAACGCGTTGGTAGTCCGCGCAAGATGATCCACGCACTCCGCCGCGGACCAGGATTCCGGTTCCAACCTAGTCGTGAGGTCGGACACCGAGCGGCTGAGCAAAAGTCTCCTGGCTTCGAGGGTTGCTCGCTGAATCTGTTCCAGAAGGATGGCAAGTTGGAAGGGAGAGGTTCCGGGCTGGGTGGCGTCGATTGCGAATGGGAAGAACTCTACAGTCGGGGAAGTCTTTCCCGACAATCCTTCCAGTCTCATGCCCTCGCTCCCGCGCTGTCGGACCCTGGTCAAAAAAACCCAGAGTCTCTGCCTCAAATGCGACGATCAAGATTTCGCTTTGAGACATTAATGCTGAAGGATGTAGGAGGCAATAGTACAAAAACGCTAGCGAGCACCAGCATACATGGAATTAAGGCGAAGGATGCGGGCCCGGATGAGGTACACGCGTGGATTGCAAGGGTCGTTTTTTGAGGCTTGATCGGCAGTGCCGGCAGCCTCGCGAATTTTGCCTTGCCGGTATTGGACTTCAGCCCACGCGGTGAGCAGCGGAACTGAGTTGGGAGAAAGAGAGGGTTCCGTGCTGATGGTGGAGGCCGCGTCTTCGACTTTCTGTTGGGGAAGCAGAGAACGGACCAAGCCGGCGGTAAGCCGGGCGTCGTGCGGCGATTTGGCGAGCGCTTCACGATAGAGAGATTCGGCATGACTTGAGTTGCCGGCCAGATACGCCTGTTCGGCGGCAGAAGGTTCGTGGGCAGGGACGACGTGGCAATGGAGATCTTCGGCGTTGGCGCGTGCGGGGCTGAGCATCATCGAAACACCGATGATGGCGGACAGACAAATCGCAAACCGTCGACCAAGAGACATAACAACTCTCCTGAAAGATCTATGTTAAGAGCAGGAGCGGCAGCCGAGGCGCTAAAACGCCTCAAAAACGCCAATCACTGTACAACGGGGCACGTGGGAAAGACAATTTCCAGGTTCGTCATGTGGATATGCTTGCTTACGGTTGCCCCCATGACTTTCTGCGGACGCTGAATTCTGGTCTTCGCTTGACCGCTCGTTTACAATCCAGTCGCTGAACGTTCTCGGGTCCTGCCATATCTGTAGCAAGCATCGGGTTGAGGATGGGAATCGTTCGAAAGGAGGATGCGATGTTCCGTTCGCGCAGGATTCTCCCGATCGCCGCCGCTGCATTCCTGTCCGTATTGCTGCTGAGTTGTGGGGGCGCCCACGATTCCGACGAATATTTTGTTCTGGTATCGGCGAACTTGCAGGTTCCTTATTGGAAGGCCGCAGGGGCAGGGTTTTCGAACGCGGCCGCGCAGATGAAAGTGCGCTCCGATTTCATGGGGCCGCAGAATTACGACACGAAGGCGGAGCGCGACGCCGTGGATCAGGCGGTGCAGAAAAAAGCGACTGGCATCTTGCTTGCCGTGACTGACCCGGCTCTGCTGAAAGACAGCATCGATAAGGCCGTGGCCGCTGGAGTGCCGGTGGTCACCATCGACTCGGATGCGCCGTCGAGCAAGCGGCTGTTTTTCATCGGCACCAATAACTACCAGGCGGGATTCACCGGCGGGGAGCGGCTGGCGCAGGAATTGAAGGGCAAAGGCAATGTCGTTGTCTTCTCGATGCCGGATCAGTCGAACCTGCAGGAACGGCTGCGCGGGTACAAAGAAGCTCTGGCCAAAACGCCGGGGATCAAGGTTACGCGGGTGGTCGATATCCAGGGCGATCCGCGAATTGCTTTCGATACCGCGACCCAGATCGTCGGCAAGGAGCGCGACAAGGTGGACGGCTTCGTATGCCTGGAAGCGCAGTCGGGCAAAGAAGTCGCGGGCGTTCTCAACAGCTATCACGTGACGGGAAAAGTGGTGATCGCGATGGACACTGACCAGGAGACCCTGGACTGGATTCAGAAGGGAGTGATTGCGGCTACCATCGCGCAGAAGCCATACACCATGGCTTTCGTCGGCATGCAGATGCTCGACAATTTGTATCATCACAAGCCGTCGTCGCTGGATGCGGATTGGTCGAAGGACAGCTTTGCGCCCATCCCGAGTTTCGTGGATACAGGTTCGGCGCTGATCGATAAGAGCAACGTGGATGCGTTCATGCAGGCAGGCAAGAACTTGGCGGCACCGAAGTAAGACGCTCCAAGCGCTCTAGCCGGGAGTGATTAGCGATCAACGTGACCGCCTCTGTCTATTTCAGGGCGGCGCGATCGCGATCGGTGTGTTTTTTCTTTCCCCTCGGCTCCGCTTCAGTTTTCATATTCACCTACTTCCGCCCGGAGCGCTTATACCGGCTTACACCGTAATCAGCTTGCTAATAGTGGTGTTCGCGCATACTCTGAAAGTAGGGTTTTATTGGGCAGTCGAAAGAAGGACATTTTTGACCAATGACGAACTCAAGGCTTCTTACGTAGTAATACGCCACAACGTCCGCACCTATGAGTCCGCGGGTGTGGTCGAGGTGGTCAAGGGAAGGCCGTATGCAGAGTCCACCTTGAAGAAGTTCGAGAACGAGCAGAGCTCAGCCGACCGGCATGAGGGCTGGCGCTACTTCCTTGAAAAGAGCACCCTGAAGGCGGGAACGGATCCAACCGAGGCCACTGAGCTGCGTCAAGCCGAGTTGGAAAGCCGAGAGTCTAAGGCTACACAAGACGGTAGCGGGACTAACGGCGGAGGCGGGATGTCCAGGTGAGGGCCCGCCAATCGTAGCAATTCGCTTGCTAACCGGCGGCGCGCAAGGTAGCATCACCCTGTGCGTTAGACCGAATCGGTCGTAAGCAGTTCTCGCCTAATCAGCTAGTACTCGCCGGCGGTACCTCCGAATCTCTCCAGCGTAAATTGATTGAAAGGAACATCAGTATCAACATGGCAGAACAAGGAACAGTAAAGTGGTTCAATGACGCCAAAGGCTATGGCTTCATCAGCCGTCAAAATGGCGAAGATGTTTTTGTGCACTTCTCAGCAATCCAGGCGGGCGGATTCAAAAGCCTGCAAGAGGGCCAGACAGTGCAATTCGACGTAACCAAGGGCCCCAAGGGCTGGCAGGCAGAGAACGTCCAGCCGCTCTAACCTTTTTCCAGTGATTCAGAAGGCGATCTTTCCGAAGATCGCCTTTTCCGTTTTTGGGGACCGGGTTTCTAAAAGGGGCATGGCTCCGACCTCGAAACACGAGGCGACCCCTTACTTGGAATGCTCTTCTACCCCGAAGTCTGCGGTTCCAACCTTGACGATTGTTCCTCGAGGCTTTGGCTTCGCGTCCTTGTCGTCCTGAGACTTGTCCTTCGCTTCAGACTTATCCTTCACTTCCGGCACTTCCGGCGCGGGCGCAGGTTTCTCCGTCCATATGCCATAGACACGCCCGCCATAAGCCGCAAGTCCGATATAGTCGCCGAAGAAAACGCCGCTGGCTTCAAAAGGATTATCGGTCCAGGCGTAGTTGCTGAAGCTGCGTCCCCCGTCGCTGGAACGCGCCAAAACGACGATCTGCTTATGGTTCTGAGGATCGCCCCTACGGTCATAAAAGAGAACGTTGATGGAGCCGTCCGTCGGATCAGCGGCGAGCCATTGAAAAAACTGTTCCGCTCCGTTATGTACCGGGTCGTTGTTTACGCGGACCGGCGGCGTCCAATGCTTGCCGCCATCGCCGGAGGTCGCGATAAAAACATCGAGATCGCCGTTGCGGTAATCGCTCCAGGTTACGTACAACCGCTTGCTTTTCGCGTCGATGGCAATTTGCGGAAATCCGTTGGCCCGTTCGAGCGTCTGTATGGCGAACATGATCGGCGCCGTATGAATGACCGGGCGGGCATGAGAAAACGTTTTGCCGCCGTCGCGAGATGTGGTGAGCATGATCGCGTTATCCTGGCTCCAAATGGCATAGAGCTTGCCGTCGGGGCCAATCACACCGTCGAATCCTTCGGCAGCGCCGTTGTCATCGCGCGGCAAGCCTGGATGGACATCGATTTCAACCGGCTGTGACCAGGTTTTCCCGTCGTCGGTGGAGCGGGAAAGCACCATCTGGGAGTCCGTCAACCGCCAGCGTGTCCAGCCGATGTAGAGATTACCGGCATACTTGCTTTTTGTATTGTCCGCGACAATGTACGGTTTGTCTTCGAATGGAATCCCAGGCGAGCTGGGCTGCTCGGCGACGGGAATGTGGCCCGCCTCCCAGGTTTTGCCACCGTCGAGCGACCGCCGCACAAAGATGCCGTTGCGCGTCGCGCCATGTGCCCAGTAGTTGAAGGTTCCCAGCTTGTCAAAGGCGATATAGCAAACCAATGCATGGCCCTGATTATCGAACGTGACGGAGACGTCGCCGGAAACGCGATAGTTCTTGGGATCAACATCTTTCGCTAGTTGCCAGGTGTGGCCGGCGTCCTGTGAATAGGCGGCGTGCACGTTGTCCTGAAAAACTCCGACCACTTGTTGGGGATTTGTGGGATTCACCGCGATCCCCGGTTCAGTGAAATAACCCGGTGTGGGGGTGAGAGGGAAGATCTGGGACTGAGGAGCCTTTGGCAGATCCTGACCTTGCAAGAGTAAGGGCGTGCTGAAAAAGAAGACGAAGACGGTCACGGATGCGAAGCGGCGAACATATGGCGCGAACAACATTCGTATCACCCCGGTATTTGCGTTCGAGTCTGCGTGCTAAACAATGTCCTGGCAACATAAGGCGGCACCGCCAGCAATTCCTGCGTCTGCCCCGTAGTGCGCGATCACCAGCGGGATCTCGGAGGCGCGTGGATTCACGCACCAACGGGGAAGACGATTCTTGATTTCATCGAAAAATGGCTTCAGCATCGCGGCCACGCCGCCGCCCATCACCAGAATGTCGGGGTCGAGCAGGTCGACGATGTTGCCAAACCAGGGCGTTAAGACCTCGACCGTCTCCATAAGAATTTCCCGGGCCAGCGGATCATCCGCAACATAAGCCTGCCCAACAAGTTCGCTGGTCACCGCGGCTATGCTTCCTTTCGCCAGCGCAAGAATGGCGGAGTGGCTTGACGATTCAGCGCTCAGCTTGGCTCGTGCCCGCGCTCCAATTGCCGGACCGGCCGCGAGCACTTCGATGCATCCGCGTTTGCCGCATGGGCAAAGCGGACCGCGATAATCGATGCTGACATGGCCGCCTTCGCCTGCCGAACCAGTATTGCCGTGATAGATGCGGCCATCCAGCACAATGCCGGTGCCGATGCCGGTTCCAATCGTGGCATAGAAAACGTAGCGAAATCCGCGGGCTGCGCCCCAGCGCGTTTCGGCGAGGGCGGCGGCATTCGCGTCATTGTCCACTTTTACGGGCACGCCATACTTCGCCGCAATTTTCTCGGCCAGCGGAAAGTTCCGCCAGCAGGGAAGATTGGGAGGATTGAGAACGATGCCCGTCTTCGGGTCCAGCGGCCCGGGAGCGCAGATGCCAATGCCTTGAAATCCGCCTCTGGACGACGCTGCGGCTGACATGGAATCAATCGCGACGGTAACTGCCTGCAATGCAGCCTCGGCGGTGCCGCCTGCGATCATGGGCTGGCGCCCCTGCGTGAGTATTTGGCCGTCGCGGTCTACCAGTCCCGCCGCGACTTTAGTGCCGCCAATATCGACGCCGAGAATGAGACCGCCAGGTGTGACATTTCCAGTCATGGTTGTTCCCAGACCAAGCCGGACTGCGAAAATCTCGGCAGGGCAATGAAAAGATTATCACTTAACAATTTTCAGGTTGTTAAGTGGCTGATTCTACAGCACCCTCATGCGGTCGCACCGGAGCCGCAAAAATTATGATTCTCGCGATTTGAATTATGAATCCAATGGTTACGTAAGAGAGTTGACGGCGCAAGTCAGTCGACCCTAGAATCTAGACTGGAATGCCAGAGAGCTCAAATCTTCGCGCAATGTGCTGCTGCACTTGTTGTTGTTGTGCATGCGTGTGCGCTGGCGCGGGGAGGCTGCTGACCTAAGAATTTTTTCTTAATAACCGGCACTCATAAACCCATCGCCAGACGAATCTGGCGGTGGGTTTTTTATTTTCAGGACATTGGCTGTCTATGACAAATGCAAACTCTCTTATGACAAACGCAACCAAAGAAACCAAAGCACAGAAAGTCGAGCGCCTGAAGCGCGCCCTGAATCCTTGGGACGGACTGGAAGAAATCCGTCGCTTTGCCCGCGAGGGATTCGAATCCATCCCGCCCGAATGGATCGGGACTTATTTCCGCTGGTGGGGCGTTTACACCCAAGGGGACGGAGCGGGAGTCACCGGGGGGCAGGGCGGGGAAGGCCGGGCGCTCAAGCGCTTCATGGTGCGCATCCGCATTCCCAACGGCATGATGAGCTCGCCTCAGCTCCGTGCCATCGCCGACCTCACTCGCCGCTACGCCAACGGAATCGCCGACCTCACCGTACGTCAGAACATTCAACTGCACTGGGTCACGATCGAGTCGCTGCCGGAAGTGTTGCAAGGCCTCTGGCAGGTGGGACTGAATACGACTGGCGCTTGCGGGGACGTTACCCGCAACGTGACTGGATGCCCGGTTGCGGGAGTTGACGCCGACGAAATCATTGACGCATCGCCGCTGGTCTTGGAGGCGTCGCACCTGCTGGCCGGAAACGCCGATTTTTACAATCTGCCGCGCAAGTTCAAAATCTCGATCACCGGATGCCGGGTATGGTGCCCCTATCCGGAAATTAATGATATTGGTTTGACTGGGCAAACCCGAATCGTTGGCGGCAGTCCTGAGGTCGGCTTCTCCCTGCGCGTCGCGGGGGGGCTCTCGACCGAACCCTATCTCGGAGCGCGGCTGGATGCCTTCGTGCGCTGGAACCAAGTTCTTCCGGTGATCAAGGGCATCGCCGAATTGTTTCGCGATTCCGAGGTTTTGCGCGAACATCGCGAACGCGCCCGGTTGAAATTTCTTTTCTTGCGGCATGGATGGACTGCCGACCGTTTTCTGGGTGAACTCCAAGACCGCATCGGATTCAAGCTCGATCCCGCAGTGGAGGAGCATCCGCCCGACGACGTTTACCGCGATCACATCGGCATTCATGCACAGAAACAGCACGGTCTTTCTTATGTGGGAGCGGTGGCGCTGCGCGGGCGAATCAGCGCGGAACAAATGCAGGCGGCCGCGGATCTCGCGGAGCGCTTTGCCGGCGGCGAATTGCGGGCCACGAACATGCAGAATCTGCTGGTTGTGGACGTGCCCACCGCCAACGCCGAAGCGCTGGCCAAAGAATTCGACGCCATCGGACTCAAAGTCGGCGGGTCGGCCTTCGCGCGCGGCACAGTGGCGTGCAGCGGGACGGAATTCTGCAAGCTCGCCATCACCGAGACCAAGAGCTTTTCGCGCTGGCTGGTGGAAGAACTGGAGGAACGTTTGCCAGGTTTCGATCAGCATCTGAAATTGCACGTCACCGGATGTCCCAACAGTTGCGGACAACATTGGATCGCCGACATTGGCATTGAAGGTAAAAAGATCAAACTTCAGGACCGCATGGTGGATGCCTACTACTTCTGCGTGGGCGGAGCTTTGGGTTTGCATCAAGCTACGGCGCGGCCAATCGGATATCGCTGCGCCGCCACCGAAGTGCCAGATGCGCTCGAACGTTTATTGGGACGATATCTGACACTGCGTGAATCGGGCGAAAATCTGCGGCGATTTTTCGCCAGGCACAGCGATACGGAATTGCGCGAATTTCTGGCTGGCGAGTTGGTGGCCGCGGTAGCTCGTGACTTGCCGGACCCGAAGCGGAGTCTAGCGCAGTCCGCAGGAGGAGCCGGTGACTAGCTTATTTCCCATGTTTCTGAAGCTGGAAGGCAGGCGATGCCTGGTCGTGGGCGCAGGAAAAGTCGGTGAGCCCAAGATCGCCGGCCTGCTTGAGACCGGCGCCCGCGTCCACGTGGTTGCGCTCGATGCGAGCCCGGCGGTTCGCGAATGGGCGCGGGCTGGAAAACTCGAATTAGAGTTGCGCGCGTACTCGGCGGCAGACCTGGAGGGCGCCTTCCTGGCGGTGGTGGCGACCAATTCGCGCGGCTTGAACCAGCGCGTCTATGACGAGGCGCAGCGACGCGGGGTGCTGTGCAATGTGGTCGATGTTCCCGATCTCTGCGATTTCTTTTATCCCGCGGTCGTGCGTCGCGGCGATCTGCAAATTGCGGTATCAACTTCCGGGCAAAGTCCGTCCCTGGCCCAGAAAATTCGGCAGCAGCTCGAAAAACAATTTGGGCCCGGATACGAGGCGTGGGTGGCAGAGCTGGGCGAGACTCGCAAGCTGATTCTGGCCAGCGATCTGGAGAAGGAGCGCAAGCTCGATCTGTTGCATTCGTTGGCCAGTCGGGAAGCGCTCGAAGCGGCATTGGCTGAAACTCCGGAATTAGCCGCAAAAGGAGAGGGAGCATGAAGGGCAAGGTCTATCTGGTGGGCGCAGGTCCGGGAGATCCGGAGTTGCTGACGTTGAAGGCGCTACGTCTGCTGAGAACCGCCGATGCGGTACTGCATGACGATCTCGTTACTCCGGAGATATTGAAACTCATACCTTCGAAGGCGCAAGTGCACAACGTCGGCAAGCGCTGCGGAAAGAAGCACATTGTGCAGGAGGAAATCAACTTTCTGATGATAGCGCTGGCCGATTCTGGTCTGAGTGTGATTCGGTTGAAGAGCGGCGATCCCTTAATCTTCGGACGGGCGGGAGAAGAAATCGAAGCGCTGCGGCGGGCCGGTATTGGGTACGAGATTGTTCCAGGCGTGACTTCCGCCTTGGGTGCAGCGGCAGCGGCGCAGATTCCGCTGACTCACCGGAGGCTCTCATCGGCGCTCGTGTTCATCACCGCGCATCAGGCTTCTGGGAGCGATGCCGCAAACTGGAGAAAGCTGGCGGGTAGCGGGGCGACGCTGGTGATCTATATGCCGGGACAGAACTACTCCGAAGTCGCCGCCAAGCTAAAGGCGGCTGGACTCACTGGGCAGACGCCCTGTGCGGTTATCTCGCGGGCTTCAACGCCGCAGCAGCGAACGCATCGAACGACGATTGCCGAGCTGGTTGAGGCGCCTCGACTCGCGGCTCCCACCTTGCTGGTTGTGGGCGAGGTTGTGCGCCTTGCCGATCCTCTGTTGCTGGCGGAAGGATTTGGAGGGCCGTTTTTGTCTGCGGTCAACGAAACTGCATTTCCAGCTGTGCTAGTGGCGGATTCTGTCGGCGGTGCGGACTTCGGAACAAATACAAATGAGGATCCACTTGCGTGAGAGATCAATACGTGAAAGACCAACCCATGAAAGTCCAACCCATGAAAGATCAATCCCCGTACACGAAAGACCAATACAACATGAAAGAGTCTATCGCCGAGGTGCAAATTGCGGCAGA
>Ga0182015_10006004_pt1 | contig 12357 bp, 10 predicted proteins | sample 712P3MmetaG_FD_120478 | JGI IMG/M metagenome (GOLD analysis project Ga0182015, IMG submission 120478) | Permafrost microbial communities from Stordalen Mire, Sweden - 712P3M metaG | ecosystem: Environmental > Terrestrial > Soil > Wetlands > Permafrost | place: Sweden: Stordalen | collected...
CATGGCCCGATCCGCAGCCAGCTGCAAGATAGCATCGCGCGCCGGCGCGGCCGGTGAAATGGAGTTGGATGTCGCTAGCGCCGCGGCAAGAAGTATCGCAGCCGGAAGGGAACTGAATATGCACCGCACGAACGTTGTTATATCAAATGCTCAAGCTTTACGTGTTCCAGAGCGTACTCGCGCCCGATCTCGCGCAACTGCGGAATCATCCCCACGTCGTCCAGCTTCGCCAGTTTGGTTTGCGCCAGCAAAAGCGCCTGCGCTTCTTTCCCCAGATACGATCGATTGTATCGAACATAGCTGAACCACTTTCGTCCCGGCAGTTCGAGTCCCACAAGATCGCCAATCTCCGAATCGACGGCCTCGCCGTGCAGGCATTCGCCCAGGCACCGGCAAATGTAATCCTGTTCGAGCGAAACTCCTTGAATCAGCGCCATCGGAATTCTCTGCGCGTTGTAGCCCACCCACATTTGCTTGGCCGTGGTCTCGAACGCCCCGGTGGAAAATCGCGTCGCTCCAATAGAAATCACGCGAATCTTATCCGGTCCCGGCTCCCACTCGATCCGATAGGAAGGCAAAACAGCCGTCAGCGCCGCAATCAGTGCTGGGTTGTTATAGGGAGTGATCCCGCCATCCACAAAAACTTGCAACCGGTCTCCCAGCATGATTTCTTCCGGATCAAAAAAAACCGGCGCCGCCGTGCTGGCCCTTACGATCTTCCAAAGCGGAATATTCATGTTGCAATCGGGCAGACTGGCATCGTTGTAGATCGCCTTGGGATTGTTGGTCAGCGGCCAAGCCGATCCCGTCGTCTGATTGCGCACCACGACGAGCAGCAGCGTCTTCAGCCGTTTTGTGCTCAAGAGCGCCGGCACTTTTCCTTCGCCGTCTTCCGAAAAAGTTTTCTGCAAAATCCGCGAAAGCGGCTCCGATTCGTAATGTGAAATGAACATCCGCCGGATTGGATGCCGCCACCAAGAAACGCTCTGGAACATGGATTTTCCGTGCTCTTCGTACACATCCATAATTTTCTGCGCGTCCATTCCCCAACTCAGGCCCGTGGCGATCATCGCCCCTGTACTCGTGCCGGCCATGAAATCGAAGTGATCCGCCAGCATCAGGTCCGGATTTCCGGTATGCGCGCGCAGCATCTCCTGCATGCGCAGAAGAATCTCCAGCGTGAAAACCCCGCGAATACCTCCGCCGTCCAGTGAAAGAATGCGTTTCATGCGTTCATTTGCTCGGCATCTTGCGATTGCGCATCACCGATCTCCACTCGATCACTTCAATCAGCAGAGATCTTTCGATCCGGTTGGCCACGCGCAGCACGCTGGTCCACGTGCGCAGACGGTCCAGTTGCGCATCCCACTCCGTAAGCAGGTAATGCATTTCGCGGTAGCGCTGTCGCCGCCTTTCGCAATCGTTCACTACAATCAATGCCCCGGCAACCGTCGCCACCTGGAACGCGATCGACGCTCCGAGCGCCAGCAGGTGCTTCCAATGCCCGGGATTCAATCCCTTGAACGCATACGAACCAACGAACAGCCACGCGGCCATCACAACCGCCAGGCCTACGGAGACCTTGATCGCGGCGTGGTATCGTCGCGCCTCCGCGGCCGATTGCGCGGCATGTTTGGAGAAGTAGGCGATCTGTCCAGACACGCGCTCGTGGCGATATCGCTGTTTGAAGTCCTCCAGAGCCACGCCAGCTTGCGCGCGGTCGCGCATCTTCAAGTAGTTCAGCGAGCCCAGCATCCCGGCAAATTCCGGAATCACCTCCGGGCCTATCGCTTGATAGGAAGCGGGCGTATCCCAGAGCGCCAGGACTGACCGGCACACTTCGGCCGCCGTGCGCGTGCGCGCCCAAAGACTTTGCCGTCCGCTCAATCCCAGCGCAAAAGGAAGCGCGGCGGACAAAATTCCCAGCGCCGAGCCGATCGAAAGCCACGTCGTAATGTTGTGCACCCCGGATGCCGCGCCGGTAACCAGCGCCGCCGCCGCCGTGCACACGATCGGAATCGCCGCCAGTCGGCGCAGTTGCGGTGCCGAAATATTCGCGCAGTGGTCCACTTTGCGGAACCACGACCAAGCCAAGCCCTGTTCGGTGTTTGCATCGAATTCCGATTTCACGTCGGGCAGGTCATTCAGAAAGTCGAGTTCCGCATCGTGCAGCAGTTCGTACTCAGGTTTCTCGTTGAAGATTTGCAATTCTCCGGTGACGCTGTGGAACCACACCACCGGCATTCCCACTTCCTTCGCGAATGAGACAATGTCCGCCGTTCCTCCCATTCCGTGCGACGGCTCACCGTCCCACAGCGCGAGCAACAATCCGCTCTTCTGCACCGTTTCAATTCCGCATTCGTAGTAGCGTTCGTCGCGCGGCTGATTGCCGCCGGTCACCTCCACTGAGACGGCGTGGCTCAGCAAATTTTCCACGCGCGCCCAGGTGTCCGCGTCAAAATCCTTTCGGAATTCTTCCTGGGGCATGGGCAGCAGCACCTGCAGCGGGATTTCCAGTTCCACGCAGCTTTCGCCGAACAGTAAATCCGCGCCCGCCGCAGCGGACGCCACGCCATAGATCAATCCCGGCGCCGCAGCCTTGCGCTGGCTCAGAAATTCGTACAGTAGTTTTTTAGATTTGGGTTCGTCGCTGAGGGTTCTGTGACCTGTAAATCCGATTGCCAGTGTCGCCGGCAGCCGAATCGAAGGGCGCGCCTGGTTCGCCTGTGACGTCATCGTTCCCGCTGCTAGAGAGCAGGTACGTTCAGCTTATTGTCCATTCAATTGCAGAATGGTCGGGATCGGGAATTTCGAGATATCCACCGTCACCTGCGCGATCAACTGTGAAATCAAGCGAAAAACGTCGCGGTTCCAGGTGGGATCCGCGTCGGCGCCGGCCGTCGCGGCCTTTTCGTCCGCAAAGCTGGCGATCACGTACTGCTGATTCTCGTAACTCAGTTGCGCCAGCGCCGGTGAGGCAAGGGTGTCGTTCGGCTTCACCTTCAGCCGCAGGATCGGTCGAAACTCAACGGGCGGCACCACAGCCGCGAATGCCACCGGGCCTGTGTCTGACGGTACCGTAAGCCCTGTCTGCGCTTTCAGAGCATCGAATTCATCTTGCTCCTGAGCCGCGGCGGCCATCACGCCGAGCAATGAGCGCATCACCAAGTGGCATCCCAACTTGGAGGCGTCCTGGGCTTCCGCCGTGTTGGGCGCGCCTTCAATTGAAAATCCATTGCTCAAGATCGTGATGAACGCCTGCAGCGCCGTCATGCCGCCCATGCCGCCCAAATTCAGTTCCGGCATCTCCTGGCCAATGTGGCACTCGAGCTGATTTTCTTTCGGGGAAGGGGGCACGCATGTGGTCGATTTCTCGTCGTAGGGATCGTTCAGTTCAAATGCCACCGAGTCGCTTGTCGTGCCCAGCTGCCATTGCCCGTTCTGCGTCTCCCAGCTCAGTCCTTTGGCTTCGGCGTCCAGAATTTGCTGCGCGTTAGGCGCTGCCAATTGCGCGCCCTTGGCTGCGGGCACAAATGACTTATCGCTTCTCAGTCGCAAATAGCCGTGTTGCTGCATGTCGTAGGCCAGCGCGCTCACGCGCAGGAACCGAGCATAGTCGCTGGCGTTACTCAGCGCGGCGTCGTTTCGGATCATCTCCCAATGAAAGCCGTTTGGACCTCCCGGCGCGCGATATTCAATCCGGTCCACCATCAAGCGAAAGAGCTGATCCACGCGCCAGCCCTGCTGATAAAGGTCGTAAAAATATTCGGGTTCAACCGGTTTCAGCAGCAGCTGCGCCGTAGTGTCATCGTTCACCGGAATAAACTGGAAGGTTGGATTCTTCGCGTACGTCAAGCTACCCGTACCGCCGCCCGTGACGTTGACTCCGCTTCCCGTACCCTGCGTGACGTAGTTTCCATTGCCGGTCAGGCCTGCCGACATCTGGTATTGCGTTCCGATCTGCCCCAGCTTGAAGAAAAATGTCGGATCGTGCTGATCCAGACGCGCCAAATTCAAAAGCATCTCGTGGTTCGAGGTTTCCGCGTAGATGCTCTCGTAGTCCGTGTAGTCCGCCTTCAATCGCCCCGCCGCCGAGCATCCCGATACGACGAGCACTGCGAGGCACACCGCGGCGAGAAGTCCGCGCGTTTCCGTTCGTTTGTTTTCGATGAGTGCGTATTTCGTCCGACGCCTGTTAGAGCATCTGGCTTGAGGTTTCATGGTCTTTGATTTGCGTGCCATTCTACAGACTGCCTTCGTGGTTGACAATTGGAATATTGTTTCGCACTCGCCGCGTCAGTTCTTGTCCTGGTCGTCGTATTCGCGCGGCACATCGTCCTCAGGAACCTCGTGCGTCGTCACTTCGCCTTGATCCGGATCCTTGGCATTTTCGACGCCGCTCACCACTTCCGCCTCGAAGTCCTGCCCCTCTTCCACCAGCTCTTCCACGCTCTCGGAATCTACGTCCTCCGAGCGCGAAAGTCCTTCCGTATCTCCCGATTGCCCGCCTGATTCCGAGCCCGTTCCGCGCCGAGTCTTTGCCTCAACCGCATACGTTTCTTCGCTGGTAGCGCCGGCGCCGCGACTGGCGCGCCGCGCAGCCTTTTTGGCGACCGGCTTCTTTTTCGCCGCAGTTTTTTTCTTCGCCGCTGGCTTCTTCACCGCTGCTTTCTTCTTCGGCGCCGGTTTTTTCTTTCCACCACTCTTCTTTTTGATTGCCTTCTTTTTCTTAGCCATGCGCCGAGTCTACCAAACGCCCCCCGCCGCAACAACTCGGCTCCGCGCCCAGGTCTTGACGGTCCAGTTGGTTTGCTGGTCTTATTCTTTCGAGCGGTTCGGCGAATCTACTCGCAAGCGTTCCAAGCCGTTCGGAGGTTTCGATGGACACCTGGCGCGGCAAATGGGCTTTGGTCACCGGCGCGAGCGCCGGAATCGGTAAGGCGCTCGCCGCAGAGCTAGCGGCAGGCGGCGCAAATCTCGTGCTCACCGCCCGCCGGCGCGATCGTCTCGAGCAATTGGCATCCGAACTATCGTCCAAGCACGGCGTCCGCGCGGAGGTCTGCCCCGCCGATCTCGGCGCGCCCGGCGCTCCGCAAGGAATTTTCGATTTCACCGCCAGTCGCGGCATCGAAGTCGACATGCTCGTCAACAACGCCGGTTTCGGCGCCTCCGGCGAATTCACCGCCACGCCCGTCGAACGCTCGCTTGAAATGGTGCAGGTAAATTGCGCTGCCGTCACCCATCTCACGTATCTCTACCTCGCCGGCATGATCGCGCGCCGCCGCGGCTACGTCCTGATCCTCGCATCCACCGCGGCCTTCCAGGGGGTTCCGTATTTATCCCTCTACGCCGCAACCAAAGCTTTCGACCTGCTTCTCGCCGAGGGCCTCGCCGTAGAAGTCCGTCAGTACGGCGTGCGCATCTGCGCTCTTTGCCCTGGCCAAACCGAATCCGAATTCCACCAGGTCGCCGGCACCACCGACCACAAGCGCCCCGGCGAAGAATCAGCCGAAAAAGTCGCGCACGTTGGGTTGGCCGCGCTCGCCAAAGGCAGAAGCTTCGTAATCTCCGGCGCGATGAACAACCTGGCGAATTTCGGCGAGCGCTTCATCCCGCGCAGCGTCATCGCTAGCGCCGCCGCAAAAATGTATCGCCCGAAATCGCTCCGGTAAAGGGGAACCCGCGTCCGATGGACATCAGAGCACTAGAGATTCAACTGCACTGCGAAGGTTTCCTTCACACATTCGTGTGGCAAGACGGACCGCAAGCCTCTTACCCCAATCACACCCACGACACAGAGACCGCGCACGTCATACTCGAGGGCGAAATGACGCTAACAACCGCGGGCCAAACGCGCACCTACCGCGCTGGCGAACGCTGCGACGTTCCCGCGCAAGCCGTTCACTCGGCTCGCATGGGCCCGCAAGGCTGCCGCTATCTCATCGGAGAAAAGTAAACTTTATTTCGCGAACTTTCGATCGCAGTGGGGCACGTTCGGCCGCGCCGATACCGCGGGAAAGCTGATCAGCTTTGGCCGCTTACGTTCGTCGCATGGTCTAACAATTCGATCACGTGCAGAACCTTTTGCCCGGTCGCATGAATTTCTGCGCCCGCGCGCAATTGCAGCAGACATCCAGGATTCGCCGTCACAATCGTAGTCGCGCCTGTGGCCGCGGCATGCTTCATTTTTTCAGATAGCAATTCCAGCGAAGCGGTGGTCTCCGTCACGTTGTAAACTCCCGCCGAGCCGCAGCAGAAATCCGCCATGCACATCTCCACCAGTTCAACGCCCGGCACTGCGAGCAGCAGCTGCCGCGGCGCATCGTGAATTTTCTGGCCGTGCAGCAGATGGCATGAATCCTGATAGGTCGCGCGCATCGGGACCGCCCGAAGCGGCGCGCTAAGCCCCAGCTCCGCCAGAAATTCGGTCACGTCGCGCATCCTCTCCGAAAAAATGCGCGCCCGCGCGTGCGCGGTGTCGCTCGCCGGCAGAAGCTGATCGTATTCCTTGAGCGTCGATCCGCATCCGGCAGCGTTGGTCAAAATCGCATCGAACGGCTCCGTAAGAAACACATCCAGATTTTTCCGCGCGAGCTCGCGTGCCACGTCGCGCACGCCCGCATGCGCGGCCAAAGCCCCGCAGCAGGTTTGATTCGCCGGCACCACCACCTCGCAGCCATTCGCCGTGAGCACGCGAATCGTCGCGCGATTCAATTCCGCGAAGCTAACCTGCGCGATGCACCCCGCGAAAAAAGCCACGCGCGCGCGCCGCGGCCCTTGCGCCGGAAACGTTTTGCCCAGCGACGAATAGAAAAATTCCGAATCGAGCGCCGGCATCAACCGCTCGCGATCCGCAAGGCCAAAAAGCCGCAGCACTCCGCTAGCCCGCGCCACGCGCTGCAATCCCGATCGCTGATAAAAACGCGTCAATCGCGCCACCGCCGCAATCCGCCGCGGATATGGAAGCAAATGCCTGAACACCAAACTGCGCGCCGCGCGTGAAGCAAGCGAACGCTTGTAATGCATCTCAATCTGCGCCCGCGCGTCTTCTACCAATTTCCCGTATTCGACGCCCGAAGGACACGCCGTTTCGCACGCCCGGCAATCCAGACACTGATCGACATGTTTTACGAACGACGCGCCCAGCTCCAGCGCGCCCTGATCCACCAGCAGCATCTGCCGGATTCGCCCGCGCGGCGAATCCGCTTCCAGTCCCCAAAGTTTGTAAGTCGGACAATGATTCAGGCACAGCCCGCAATGAATGCACCGCGCATAGTCTTCGTACTGCGGCGCATCGGGCCCGGAAAATCCGCTGCGACCCGCTGTTTGCGTTTCGATTTGGTCTTCTGCCATCGCCGTCACAATCCTTCGCAGAAACGTCCCGGAGCAAGCACGCCATGCGGATCGAAAATGTGTTTCACGTGCTGCATCAAAGCGAAATCCTCACGCGCGCCGCCCCAAAGCGAGATGTGCCGCTTCACCGCGCTCGGGCACCATTCCACAAATCCGCGCGCAGGCCCACCGTCGCTCGATGCGGCTAATAGAATTTCGTTCACGGCTGAAGCCAGAGCTGGCGCGAAGCGATCTGCCGCGCTGTTCCACGCATCGTCGTCCGTAGGGGCGGAGCTCGCCTCCGCCCGCTTTTCCGCCCGCGGCCACAGCGCGACCTGCGCCAATCCGGCCGTGCCCATCATCAACGCCGCATTCAGGCCGCGTGCGTCTGCAATTGCCGCCAGCCGCCGCGCCACCATGCCGCCCAATGGCGGCACGACCGGAACGCGCATGATTGTCGTGTCGGCAGCATGTTCCAGCGCCATCCTTACAAATTCCCGCACACCTTGCAGGCTGCGCGCCGCCTCCGCATCGCCGAACGTTTCAAAGCGCGCAGCGTGTGCCTCGCGCGACAATCGCTCTAAATCGCGCGCGTGCCGCTCCACCAGCGCCGCGCTGCCCGCCGCCGAAATTACCACTCGCCACGCGCGCATTTCGCCCTCGCCCCGCGGCGAGATTCCCGAAATATTCGCGGCTTCAGGATTGAGCAGTTCCAGAACGCGCGGCTCAAGCGGCGATTTCGCGATCTCGCTGCAAAATTCGAGCGCCGAATCGGCGGCCGCAAAACTCGCAACAAATACGCGCCGCTCCGCGGGCATCGGAAACGTGCGGAAATTCACGCGCGTGATCGCCGCCAGCGTGCCCAGCGAACCGATCAGCAATTTGTGCAAGTCATAGCCGGTGACATTTTTCACCACGCGCCCGCCGCTCTTCGCAATTTCGCCCAGCCCGGTAACGAACTCCATCCCCAGAACGAAATCGCGTGCCGATCCGAAATGCGCGCGCAACGGCGAATACGCATTCGTCGCGATAATTCCGCCGACGGTCGCGCGATTCGAGAACGCAACTTCGAGCGGCAGAAATTGCCCGTGCTGCGCAAGCTCGCGTTGCAAATCGTCGATGCGCACGCCCGGTTCAACGCCCAGCGTGAGATCGCCCGGATCGTACGAGAGCACGCGATTCAGTGCCGAAAGATCGAGCGCTACGTCGTATCGCGCCGGCACGCCGCCGATGCCCAGTTTGCTGCGCCCCGAGCAGGGAATTACGGCAAGTTTTTCCGCCGCCGCTACGCGCAGAATTTCCGCGACTTCGCCCGCGTCGGCCGCGCGCACCGCCGCAGCGGGCCGCGCGCCGTCGACTTCGTAATTCGCGAGCGAGGTGGGGTCGGTCATCGTGCGCGTGGCGCCCAGCAATTGTTCGAGCCGCGCGATTTGCGTATCCGAAAGGCCCTGGCTCATGCGGGCAGCGCGCTTCCGACCGACTGCGGCAGCACGCGCAATTCGCCGCAGCCCTTTCCGAGCGGCAATATTTTCTGCGGATTCAGCAGACCAGCGGGATTGAAGGCGTCGCGCACCCGCGCCATCAGCGCCAAATCTTCCGGCGTGAACATCAGCGGCATCAATTCATTTTTCTCCATGCCCACGCCGTGCTCGCCGGTAAGCGCGCCGCCCATGGCGATGCAATGCTGAATAATTTCCCGCGCCGCGGTCACCACGCGCTCAAATTCGCCCGCATGACGCGGATCGAAAAGGATTAGCGGATGCAGATTTCCGTCGCCGGCGTGAAAAATATTTCCGATGCGGAAGCCGTACGTTTCGCCGATCGATTCGATGCGTTGCAGCGTTTCCGGCAGGCGCGTTCGCGGGATCACGCCGTCCAAAACGTAGTAGCTCGGTGCAAGCCGCCCGATCGCGCCGAAAGCGTTCTTGCGCCCCTTCCACAGCAGATCGCGCTCGCGCGCATCGCGCGCCAGGCGCACTTCGCGCGCGCCGCAATCCCGGCACACCGCCGAAATTTCCCCGGCCTGTTCTTCAACGCCTTCGGCCAAACCTTCCACTTCCAGCAGCAGCACCGCCGCGCAATCGCGGGGGAAACCGGCGTGCACGAAATCTTCCACGGTGCGCAGCGTCCAGCCGTCGAGCATTTCGCAAGCGGCTGGCGTGATCCCGCGCCTCGTGATCTCCACCACCGATCGCGTCGCGTCGTCCACCGCGTCAAAAACCGCCAGCAGCGTTTTCACGGCCTCAGGCTTGCGCGAAAGCCGCAGCGTGATTTCGGTGACCAGCGCCAGAGTTCCTTCCGAGCCGACCATCAATCCCGTCAAATCGTATCCGGGCGTCTCCGAAGTTTTTCCGCCGACGCGCACCACGCGTCCGTCTTCCGGCAACACAATCTCAAGTCCGGTCACGTGGTTCGTGGTGACGCCATAAGCCAGCGTGTGCGGGCCGCCGGCATTTTCGGAAACGTTGCCGCCGACGGTGCAGGATTTTTGGCTGGAAGGATCGGGTGCGAAGTAGAGTCCCAAATGTTCGACCGCGCGCGTGACGTCGAGATTCACCACGCCCGGTTGCACCACCGCGCGAAAGCTCCCCGCGTCAATTTCGAGGATCCGATTCATCCTTGCGAAGACCACAACGATCCCGCCCGCGCGCGGCAGCGCTCCGCCAGAAAGTCCGGTGCCGGCGCCGCGGCCGACCAGCGGCGCCTCAAATCGCTTCGCGAGCTTCACAATCTCCGATACGTCGCGCGTGGAGCTCGGAAAAACCACACAATCCGGCCGCGCCTGCTCCACCGAACCATCGTAGTCGTACATCAAAAGATCCTCGCGCGCGAACAGCACAGCGTCGCGCCCAAGCAGGCTCTGCAACTCGCGAATGAGCTTCGGATTCATAAAATGCCGCGCGTGTGCGCCAAAATGCGCCCCACGGTCACTATAGTCTTCGCTGCGCGGCCGCGTCAACGCAGCTGCCGCGAAGGATTTCGAGCAATTGCCGCGCATGGCCGTTCGCTTGTGACGCTTGTTTGCCGCACGCTAGAATGAACTTTGGAGAGCTTCAATCATGGCCGTCATTGAATCAGGTTTGCCGCGCGGCGAATTCTCGAACGAGCCTCTAATCGATTTCTCGCGCGCAGAGAATCGCGCTGCGATCGAAGCCGCGCTCGCAAAAGTGCGCGGGGAATTAGGGCGCGAATATCCGCTTTGGATTGGCGGCGAAGCGGTGGAGACGTCTGAGAAGCTGCGCTCCCTTGATCCCTCAAGGCCGTCGCGCGTCGTGGCAATTTTCTCGAAAGCCTCCGCCGAATCGGCCAAGCGCGCCGTGGACGAAGCCGCACGGGAATTCGAGAAATGGCGGCGCGTTCCCGCCGCGGAGCGCGCAGAAATAATATTTCGCGCGGCGCAATTATTGCGCGAGCGGAAATTCGAGTTTGAAGCCTGGCTCACGTTTGAAACCGGCAAAACTTCGCCGGAAGCTGACGCCGATATCGCCGAGCTGATCGATTTCTGCGAATTCTACGCGCGCGAAATGCTGCGCCTCGCCGGCCCGCAGCCGGTGACTCCGATGCCCGGCGAAGAAAACTATCTCACCTACATTCCGCTCGGCGTGGGCGTGGTGATTCCTCCGTGGAATTTCGCGGCAGCGATTATGGGCGGGATGACGGCCGCGGCGCTGGTGACAGGCAACACGGTGGTATTGAAACCTTCCAGCGAGGCGCCCGCGATCGCTTACAAATTCTGCGAACTGCTGCGCGAGTCCGGCTTGCCCCCAAACGCACTTCAATTTTGTCCCGGTGCCGGTGGCGCAATCGGCGACGCGCTGGTGCAGCATCCAAAAACACGATTCGTGGCCTTCACCGGATCGAAAGAAGTCGGCCTGCACATCGGCGAACTGGCTGCCAAGCCGCAGCCGGGCCAAATCTGGATCAAGCGCACGGTCCTCGAAATGGGCGGGAAAGACGCGATCATCGTGGATAGCGAAGCCGATCTCGATGCCGCCGTCGAAGGCGTCGCCGTTTCCGCGTTCGGCTATCAAGGCCAAAAGTGCTCGGCATGTTCCCGCGCGATCGTCGCGAGCGATATCTACGACGCGTTCCTCGCGAAGCTCACCGAGCGCGTGAAGAAAATCAGCGTTGGCGAAGCCGATGACGCCGCTAATTACATGGGCCCGGTGATCAGCCAGTCCGCGATGAAGACGATTCTGGATTACATCGAAATCGGCAAGAAGGAAGGCCGCTTGCTCACTGGCGGCGCGCGCGCCGCTGGCGATGGCTATTTCATCGAACCGACGGTGATCGCCGACGTCGCTCCCGGCGCGCGCATCGAGCAAGAGGAGATTTTCGGCCCCGTGCTGGCGGTGATTCGCGCGCGCGATTTTAATCACGCTCTAGAAATCGCCAACGATACCGAATTCGGACTCACCGGCGCGGTTTATTCGCGCAATCCTAAGAAACTCGCGCAGGCCGCCGAATCCTTCCACGTGGGCAATCTTTATTTCAATCGCAAATGCACTGGCGCGATGGTCGGCGCCCATCCCTTCGGCGGCTTCAATATGTCCGGAACGGATTCAAAAGCCGGCGGCCGCGATTATTTGCTGCTTTTTCTCCAGGCCAAATCCGTATCCGAGAAGCTGCCGTTGGCGTGAATCCGCCGCGAGTAAGCTAACCAATCCCGTCGCGGCCGCGTCTAACCCGCGTATTGGAAATAGAAATGTCGAGTAGCATCAGCGAAGTCGGCCCCGTGATGGAACATTCTCCAACGGTCTCGCGTTCCTAGCCAAGACCGACTGAGGCGGCCGACTCTATGCTCGCAGGCCTGGCGCGGGATCTCCGTTACTCCGCACGTCTCTTGCTGAAGAATCCTGGATTCACAGCAGTCGCCGTGCTGACGCTGGCGCTCGGCATTGGCGCCTCCACCGCCATGTTCAGCGTGATCGACAACGTGCTGCTGAATCCCTTCCCGTACAAGAACGCCAACACGATCGTGACCATGCAGATTCACGCGACGAGCGACAAGAATCAGTCCGATGG
>Ga0182015_10006005_pt1 | contig 12355 bp, 9 predicted proteins | sample 712P3MmetaG_FD_120478 | JGI IMG/M metagenome (GOLD analysis project Ga0182015, IMG submission 120478) | Permafrost microbial communities from Stordalen Mire, Sweden - 712P3M metaG | ecosystem: Environmental > Terrestrial > Soil > Wetlands > Permafrost | place: Sweden: Stordalen | collected...
ACAGAAGAAGCAGTCTCGTGTACCAGTACGGGGAGGACCGACCATGAACTCCCGATTACAACGCGCTGGCAGGCCCGGGGCGAAAATCAGGCTCTTGCCCTGCCTTCAAAGCCTATCGGCTCGTCCTGGGTCGATCTGGACGCGATTACGGACAGGTTTTTGCGGTCTCGCAGATTGCGAAGCCTGAGGGACTCAGAGGCTAGGCAGGAAGCGTTCGCTGGCAGCCTCTAGGACAAATCGCGGGTAACAGAGTGCCTGCGACCTTCTCTAACCAGAAAGAACGAAAAAACCAGACAGCAGCCGTAACCGATACGCTTTCTAGACTACCCCTTTGCCGTATCGACTCCTCTGTTCAAATACTGTCAGGGTAAAGAGTCCGCGTCTTTGCTGGGTGGAACGCTAGCCGGGCCGCTTTCGGTGTCCTCCAGAGAAGACAGGGGCACTATTCCATTCCCGTGGTCCAAGTAGTTGAGAATTGAACGACATTCCCTGTAAAGGGGTTGTGCTTGGCGCAGCAAATTCGCTAGCGAGTTCAAACTGGCGGCACTCAGGCGCACCACCCCCCAACAGCGCACCAGGTTGTCGTAACCGAGTTGAGCCTAACACCTAAAAAGTGTTCGGCCCACACGGGGACTAACGTCTTGTCAAGCCGGCCCCGTCGATGGGATTATCCGGTTCCTCAAATGCGGCGACGGCCGCGGCTAGAGCGGATTCACAGTTACTGTGCCCTCACAAGGTTCGCGAGGTGTGGTTTTCTTTGGGGGAAAACCACGAAAACCTCTTTTGCTTCGGGTATACCTACTGTGAAACCGCTCTAACTTCTTTGGTGCGACGATCCCCTTCCCCCGGTTGATTACGGTGCAGGCGAACTAAAAATGAAAACGCGCGTCATCCTTTTTTTCTGGCTGTCTTGTGCGGCCGCGACGGCGTGCGCTCCACACGCGCCGGTTCCAACTAAACCGACCTCCGCGCCGGCGTGGGCATACGTTCAAACTGCCGAGACATTTCCCTGTTCTGGCCACACCTGCACGGTTACGGTTTCGACACCATCGACCGCCGGCTCCATCCTGGTGGTCGCCGCCTGGACTACAAGTCCCGTGGATTACCGGACCTCTATTAGGGGCGGTGGTGGAAGTGGAATATATGCCCATCCCATAGTTGTTTCGTATTCAATACGCCGACAGGCTCGGGTGAAGTTGCTTACAACATCGCCGGAACGGGTGGCGCCAAATCCTTCACCATGACGGACACAAACAGCAAGTTTGGCTACGGCATCATCGGTGAGTGGAAGTGTACGGCTAACCGTGGAACCATCGCGCTGGATCAAATTGCCGCGACGAATCCTACAACCAATACGTCATGCACTTCCTGCACCGGGTCATCGTTTACGGGGCTCGCCGGCAAAAGCGACCTCCTCATTCAGGCGGTCAACGAAGTCAATAGCTGGACCGCGATCACTTCGCCGTATGTCCTCGATTACTGGAAAAACCCTAACTTCGCCTACGCGCTGGGCTCTCTATCTGCTGGGGCTCCCACCCTTAAGCATTCTCCTGCCGGTGGCCTGATAACGATAGGACTCGCTTTTAAATGAGGCGCCAGGATCCCTAAACGCCCCAAGCCTCATATTTTTGACTCATTTCATCAAAAAGTGGCGCCTAGGGCAAAATTTCTCGAAAGACTGTAGTTGTCCGCTTCAGCCTATTTTTGCAATATTGTAGATTACAAATGGCACGCTATGGTCCTATAATGCCTTAGTGCTTAGCTCTCCCCGAAGAAGCCGGCAAGCCAAACTGTAGCAAACCAGTCGCTGATACCATCCCATGCCCCCCCCGGATGCGCCGTCTGGCAATCAAATCGCGGGAGGCAGCCTCATGAAGTCTGTTCGCTATATCCTTTTGACATTTTTGGCATTTACGGCACCTGGATTCGCAGCGGTCACAGTCACAAGTCCTGCGAATAATGCCACCGTAAGTTCACCCGTGAACTACGTGGCGACGGCGACCACGACCACCTGCGCCAAAGGCGTAGCGTCGATGGGCATCTACGTGAGCGACAAGCTGATTTACGTCGTGGATGGACACAGCATGAATACCACGATTTCCCTCAGCCCGGGTACGTACAGCACGGTGGTCGAAGAATGGGACTATTGCAAGGGCGCGAGCGTCACGCCGATCAAAATCACGGTCGGCACCGTTCCCAGCAATACTGGTGTTGCGGTAACCTCGCCGGTTGCCGGCAGCACGGTCACTTCGCCCGTGAACTACGTAGCAACTGCGACGTCCAGCTGCGCCAAGGGTGTAGCGTCGATGGGGATCTACGTGGACAACAAGCTGGTCTACGTAGTGGATGCAGCCACGTTGAACACCAGTCTAAGCCTGGCGGCCGGAGCCGAGCATACGGTCGTCGAAGAATGGGACCATTGCGGCGAGGCCGCGTATACGACTGTGAACCTCACCGTCGGCTCGGTAGCAAAGCCGGCGGTGAGCATTACCGCCAGTCCAGCTTCGATTTCCCCCGGAAGCTCGTCCACTCTGACCGTGGTAGCGACGAATGCTACCCAGGTAACGATCACCGGTACGGATGGCAGCTCATACACCTTGCCATCCAGCGGCGGAACGCAAGTAGTTAGCCCAACCGCGACGACGACGTATACCGTGGTCGCGGCTGGAACGCAAGGCAACATCTCCGCGGCCACGACCGTGACCGTGACAGCGAAGACACTTACCGCAATCTCAGTGTCGCCCGGCACCGACAGTCTTGCGGCTGGAGCCACTGAGCAGTTCACGGCCACGGCGACGTACAGTGACAAATCGACGGCGAATGTCACCACGACGGCTACCTGGGCGGCCGCGAATACAGCAGTGGCGACGATTAATTCGAGCGGCCTGGCGACGGCAGTCGCTTCCGGGTCCACGCAGATTACGGCTTCACTGAACGGTATAGCTGGAAATGCCGCGCTTACCGTCACTGCGCCGTCTTCCGGCGGGGCTAACGTAGTGACCTGGCACTTTGACGCTCAGCGTAGCGGATTGAATCCGGGCGAGCAGTCGTTGACTCCATCCAACGTAGCCCCCACGACGTTCGGGAAGCTGTTCTCCTACCTGGTGGATGGCTATATGTATGCCGAGCCGCTACTGGTTTCAGGCCTGACCATTAACGGCAGCACGCATAACGTTGTGTACGTGGCAACCGAGCACGATAGTGTGTACGCCTTTGATGCGGACAATTATGGAAGCGGCACTCCGTTGTGGCAGGTTTCTCTGTTGCAATCCGGGGAAACGCCGGTGACCACTGGCGAGATTCAGCCTTATGAGGGCGTTACGTCGACGCCGGTGATCGATCTCACGTCGAATACCATGTACCTGGTGTCCATACAGGCCTCAGCGGGCGGCACCGCTTCTTTCCGCCTGAATGCGCTGGACATCTTGACCGGGGCACAGAAGTTCGGCGCCCCGACGACGATTCAGGCATCGGTTCCGGGAACAGGCTCGGACGCCGTCAACGGCGTAGTATCGCTACCCCCCGGGTGTATACAGCGGGCAGCCCTGTTACTCGCGAACGGCTCGGTGTTCATTGGTTTCGGCAGCTGCCACAGCGGATGGTTGTTGGCCTACAACGCACAGACCCTGGCGCAAACCGGAGTATTCAATGCAAGCCCCAACCTGGACGGCGAAGGGACGTATGCCAGTGCCGGCGGCGTCTGGATGGGCAGTGGTGGCCCGGTCTCCGATGGCGCGGGAAATATTTACGTGACCACCGGGAACGGTCCGTGGGATGGGAAGACGGCTTTCTCCGATTCGGTATTGAAATTCAACGCCCAGCTTCAGATGGAAGACTACTTCACGCCCTACGATTACCAATACATGGACTGCAATGATTCGGATTTGGCGGCAGGCGGGTTGCTGATGATTCCAGGAACCTCGCAGCTTCTGGCGGGAGGAAAGACGGGAAAGCTCTACCTGGTGAACAGCGCCAATCTTGGCCAGGAGCAAGCCAATAACGCGGGAGCGACCCAGACGTTGTGGTTCGAGTCCACTTTGAGTCCTCCGTACTCGTCAACTTGCACCGACGAGGCCGGAGCCCATACGACGGATGTGAACTCCTATGAGATTTTCGGTACGGCTGCGTACTTCAACGGATCGGTGTATCTGGGAGTCACTCCGACGTCGACGAATGCCCCAGCTGGGGTAGGACAGTTTGCGTATTCCGGATCGTTGACGCCGGTAGCCTATACGACTCCCAGCATCCAGGAAAACACCCGCGGCACGACGCCGTTCATCTCGGCCAATGGCAACGCAAACGGAATTCTGTGGATGATCGACACCGGACAACCGCTCCAGAGCCCTGAAACCTCGACCAACGCGACTCTCCGCGCCTATGATCCAAGTAATTTATCCGATGAGTTGTACAACAGCGGAGCGAATTCTGGAGATGTGCCGGGGTACGGAATCAAATTCAGTTCGCCGATTGTGGCCAACGGCAAAGTGTATATCTCGACTGGCCATGATCCGGTTACGGTGACAAATCCGCGGGGTGAACTCGATGTGTATGGCTTGAAGTAAGAGCAGCGCCAGGCCATTGGCCTGGCGAACGCCCGAGCCGTTGTTCACGGTCATGATAATGGTGCGGAGATAGTGGACTTGAAATGTATACACAACTCACGCCCATCGGTTGAGATTCGGAGTTGTGTCCAAGACGATGGTTCTTTGTTCTCCCCAACTTCATCACCGCTTCCTAAGTCAGCACAGTTGTCGTCGGTAACCCTTTCGAAACCCAGCTTTGCTGACCCTCACGGATGATCACCTCCGAGCTGCGGATTAAGTTGGTTACCCTGGGCCTTTTGGTAACCCTAAACCTGGGTACTTCCATTGCCCGATAGCACTCGACTGCAATATCGCTGCCTTGCAATACCTGGCTTAAGAATCGGCGTATGTTTCGGATCACCGTTTTGATACAAGCGGACAACATTGGCTCTTGATCCCACGACTTTCCTGGCGTTATCCGGTGGTATTTCCTTTTTTATTGACAGACCAACGTTAGCTCGCTCATCATCGCATGCTTTTGTTTCGAGGCATGACTCCTTACTGCGCCGCAAAAGGAATGCGAAAATATGAGAGTTACCCATATTAAAGTATCGCTCTACGGTATTGTCTTCTGCACCGCTCTTGGCGGGGCGCTCGGACAAGTGGCCTTCAGTCAAGTGTCAGCCAGCAACTCTCAGCAAGCTAGCTCCCTCAACCTGCCTCCTGTAGCAGGACCGAACCGTCCTACGAATGTGCCGGAGGGATACGTGATCACACCGTTCGGCTATTTCCATCCATCCTGCGTACAGAGCCTCGCGGAAGGAGAGAGACTGCTCGCAGATGGACGTGTCCAACATGCGGATGGAACCATAGAGAAAGATGTCGCAGTTTGCAATTATCCGCACTACACGCGCGGCGGAACCCCTCTCACAACAAAGGAAAACAACACGGAGGCGAAGACATCGCCTGAAATTAGTGGTTGGATAGAGTCCGCAAGCATCACTACCGGCTCTGCGACAAAATCCTATGGCGCACTGATTGCCACCTGGACCGTGCCGCCGCAACCGTCTGCCGATGATGGCCAAGTCTTGTTTTTCTTTCCTGGATTCGAGGATATTAATAGCACTCAAAGCATCCTTCAGCCCGTGCTCCAGTGGAATCAGGGGCAGTGGTCAGTTGCCAGCTGGAACTGCTGCCTGAATGGTATTGCAACGAACAGCTCAGGAGTAGGTGTTGCTTCGGGCGACAGAATTTATGGTTCTATTACCAGTAGCTGCCCCCCGGCGACACTTTCCTGCGCGACATGGAATGTCCTTAGCCTGGATCTGTCAACCGGTGAAAGCACTACGCTGAGCAGTACTCCCAGTGAAGGGCAGGTATTTAATTGGGCCTTCGGCGGCGTACTCGAACCCTACTACGTCATCAGGTGCGATGATTATCCCCCGAATCGGCAGCTAAGTTTCGACGAAATAACAGTTTTCAATCAGGCCTTGCATCCCATCTCTGATCCGAAATGGAGCGGATCTTTCAACTCCACTGCCACGCCACAATGCGACTATGGCGTGAAAGGGACAGCGCGCAAGGTGACGCTCGATTACTGAAGCTGTGTCTCACCGATCAAGGCCATCCTCCAGATCTTGCGAGAGAGTTCGCAATAACCCGGCGAATTTCTCACGATCCTTGAAGGAAAAGGACGCCAACATTGTTTCTTCCACTTCCATGTGAGCGGTCACGGCTTTATCAATCAGCTTCCGTCCGTCTCTTGTAAGCGACACGAGCACTCCACGGCGGTCCGCCGGGTCGTGAAGCCGTTTCACCAGTCCAGCGGCCTGGAGACGATCGACGCGATTTGTCATCGCACCCGAGGTCAGCATGAGCGAGCTATAGAGCTGGGTTGGAGTGAGCCGATAGGGTTTCCCTGCTCTCCGCAGCGAGGCCAGCACATCGAATCCCCACCGTTCCAGGTTGAAGCTCGCGCAGACCGCCTTCATCTGCTCATCGACTAACCGTTCAACGCGTGAGATGCGGCCGATGATCCCCATCGGCGCCACATCCAGATCGGGCCGTTCCTTCCCCCACTGCTCAAGAATTTTATCTACTAGATCTTGTTTAGAGTGTCGCAGCATCTCGCCATCCTCGGAATTTATTGTCCCATCGCACGTGACCTCTCATTCGATCCTTTCCTGAAATATCTCTTTATATAATGTATCTTTACGTAAAGATACATTATCTGATCGTTTATAGGGGACGCGTCGCCGAAAGGAGCAACGGACGAATCGTCGAGAGTTCCTGCAGAATACCGGAAGCGCTGTGGCTGCCTCGAGCGCTCTGGGGCTGTTTCCAATCATTGTCCGTTGCCAAGCAACGGATCCGCACTCAAGAATTCGACCACTTTTCAGAAGCGGAGAGGGCGCAATGCAGATTCCATTTTCTTTTGTCGATGTTTTCGCGGAAAAGCCGCTGAGCGGCAACCCCCTAGCCATCATTCCCCACGCTGAAGCGCTGGAGGACGCGACGATGCAGCGTATTGTCGGCGAGCTTAACCAGGCGGAAACGACGTTTATCCTGCCCGCGAGAGCTAAATCGGCAGATTGGCGCCTGCGTTCTTTTACTGCGTCAGGGCACGAAATCTTCGGCGCAGGGCACAATTCGCTCGGAGCATGGTGGTGGCTGGCGGAATCGGGGGAGCTGAAGCTCAGCGATGGGCGCAACCATTTCACGCAGGAAATAGGAAGCAGTCTTCTACCGGTCGAGGTTTGGTGCGAAGGACAGAAGCCTGTCTCCGTGGTATTGACCCAGTCACCGCCTGAGTTCGGTGAAACCTGTGAAGAGGTTGGGGAGTTGGCGGAAGCGTTGGGACTGGAGAGAGAGGAGGTTTCGGAGTCGTTACCAGCGCAAGTGGTTTCCACGGGCGCCGGGCACCTGCTGGTGCCTGCCAGGAGCCGGGCGGCTGTCGTCCGTGCTCGTCCCGATGCTCAGCGCCTGGCGAGGGCCCTTAAGGCGGTGGGTGGGGAAGGCTGCTACCTGTATTGTCTGGAACCGGTGTTGCCGTCGTCGGTTGCCCATGCGAGGTTTTTCAATCCCACGGTGGGCATTGTGGAGGACTCAGCTACGGGAACCGCTGCCGGCCCACCCGCATGCCAGTTGGTCAGACACGGGATTGTCAAGGATGGGGCGACGGTGGTGATTGAACAGGGATATGAGATGAAGCGCCCGAGTCTTTTGCGCGTCACGGTTCACGGTAAGGCTGTACAACTGGCTGGCCGCGGCATCAAGGTCATTGAGGGATCGCTGCGAATCGAGTAGCCGTTCGCGTGACGTAACCTGCAGCCTGATTCTCACCAGATCAGAGGAATTGAGAGCAGGGCTCTGGCCGAGAGAACTGCAGATCGGTTACGCTCGCAATACTATGTGTGTGGAGGATTTCCGACGTGCAACCACGTAACTGGCTGCTTATCTGCCTTGCCCTGACTCTTGCTGGGGGCGCCGCTCTCGCGCAACGCCCTGACTGGGACGCGCTGGGCAAACTGTGGTGGTCCCACATTCAGTTTCTGGCCGACGACAGTCTTGAAGGCCGGGATACCGGCAGCCGCGGCTTCGAGAAAGCCGCCGCCTACATGGCCGAGCAATTTCGCGCAGCAGGTTTGCAGCCCGCCGGCGTCGATGGTTATCGGCAGCCCATGGACTTCCAGGTGGTACGGATTGACGAAAGCCGCTGCTCTCTCGACTTGCTGCACGATGGAAAAGCGCAACCGCTGAAACTCGGTGACGATGCCGTGCTCGGCGTCAGCTCGCATGCGGCGGAGAATGTCGAAGCCGACGCCGTGTTTGTAGGCTACGGGCTCACAGTCCCCGAATTGAACTACGACGATCTGACTGGCCAGGACGTGAGGGGCAAAATTGTGGTCTTCGTCACGGGCGGCCCTGCAGATATGTCTGGCCCCATCAAGGCGCACTACCAGTCGGGTGAGGAGCGCCGGAAGGCGCTTCGCAAGGCAGGGGTCCTCGGCACGATCTCCATTATGAACCCGAAAAGCGCTGAGGTACCCTGGTCGCGGATTGCTGGGTCGCGGTTCGAGCCACGAATGGAACTGAGCGATCCCGGCCGGGGCGTCCCACCTCCACTCCCGGTGAGCATCCTATTCAATTCCGCGCGCGCGGAAATGCTCTTCGCCGGAAGCGGTCACAGCTTTCAGGAGATTCTGGCGGACCTCAATGCGAACAAACCTCTGCCGCACTTTCCGCTGGTGGTGAAGGTACATGCGCGCGTAGGAATGACGCGCTCGGAGGTGAAATCCGAAAACGTCGTGGGCGTTCTCCCGGGCAGTGATCCGCAGCTCAGGCAGGAATATGTCGTCGTCAGTGCGCACCTTGACCATCTCGGAATCGGTCAGCCTGTCAAGGGCGACCGTATCTACAATGGCGCGATGGACGATGCCTCAGGGGATGCATCGCTCATCGAAATCGCCCGTGCGATGAAAGACTCCGGAGCAAAGCCGAAGCGCTCTATTCTGTTCCTCTCCGTCACCGGCGAAGAGAAAGGCGAGCTTGGCTCGCAGTATTTTGCTGCGCACCCCACCGTGTCCGGGCCCATGGTCGCCGACCTCAACATGGATATGTACCTGCCGCTCTTCCCCCTGAAATACCTTGAAGTCCAGGGCCTCGATGAGTCCACCTTGGGAGACGACGTGCGCGCCGTTGCCGGGCAAGCTGGCGTGCAAGTACAGGCTGATAAAGAGCCGGAGCACAATCGGTTCATCCGCAGCGACCAGTACAGCTTCATCAAGAGGGGTGTTCCGGCACTTGCATTCAAATTCGGATGGATTCCCGGCACGCCGGAAGAGAAAACCTTCAAGGCCTGGTATGCGGAGCGTTACCACGCACCCTCGGATGACCTGAGCCAGCCTGTCGACCTCGCCGCCGCAGCACAATTCGATGCCATCCTGGAAAAATTAGCGTTGCGGGTTGCCGACGCCGATCGCCGCCCGGAGTGGAAACCAAAGAGCTTCTTCCGCCGGTTCGTCCAGTAACCTAGGACCGCACCAGTGCTACGGCGGTCAAGTCGTCACTGCTGCGCTGCTTACGCGGAAAGAGAAAGTTGTAAACCCGCGACCATGGATGATCCCCAAAGTCATAGGCCTCCCGCAATACGGAGTCACAGATCTCGGCTGAAGAATCCCCATTGGAGTTTTCCAGCAGCCGCTCGACGCGCTCCGTCCCAAACTCGGTGGCTCCTCGGCGGCTCTCGGTGACTCCCTTGGTAACCAGCAGCAGCTTGTCTCGTGGTTCGAATGCCAGAACCGCCGGTTCATAGGTGGCGTGCGTGAAGAGGCCCAACGGAAATCCTCCACGCTCGAGAAGACGCACGCTCTCCGTGTCGCGAAACATGGCGAGAAGGCGGCCTGCATTGCAATACGTGAGAATGCCAAGCGTCAGGTTGAAGCAACCCAGAAAGGCAGGCGCAAAACGAACGCCCTGGGCAGCATCGATCAGGGATCGATTAACCTCGTGCGCCAAGGCAGCGATGGCCTCCGATTCATTGGCGCCGGGCGAATCAAACAGATCCCGGGCTCCTTGCCGGAAGGCATTTTGCACTTCCGCCGCGATCGTGTGGGCCTCAGATCGCGGGCCGGCGATGTCCGTCAACAGGAATATCACGCGGGAACCTATCGCCAGCCCATCGAAAAAGTCGCCTCCGCTGCGGTCCGAGTGGTACCGGGCGCTTAGATCCAGACCCTCAAGCTGCGTCAGGTTGACCGGAAAGGGAGTGGGACCCGAGACACCCAGGGTGCGGGTGCCTAATTCTGCTAGAAAAGAACCCATTCGCGTCCTTCCGCACACCGGCGCAATCTTCAGCTGCGGCTCTGCGCAAGAGCGAGACCAAAAATCAAGCGCTGAAGTATCCCGATGCTTCGAGTGTTGCCAGTGGCTGGCAGGTTACTACTGTAAGTAGGCAGATAAAACCGCCCCAAAACAATACACCAACTGTGTGATTGCTCCAGGTTGACAGCAGGCCAACGCGGGCCGCCCCCGGTCGCCGTAAGAGGCTCAGCAGAAAGTGCCTTGCGGAATCCAAGTTATTGAAAAGCAAGACCTGGATCAGCAGGCCCTCTCTTTTATCGCTCATTTGGACAGCGATCATGTTGCGCGCACTCGGCATTGTCACCGGAGGCTTATATGCGCTGGTTTGCCCAGCGGCCCTGGCGGAAGAGGACGATGCTGATGAGCACAATGACGGATTGCGCAACAACGACGGAGACGAAAACGCCGTTGACGCGCATGAAGGTGTGCATGGCCAGCCACCAGGCTAGCGGAATCTCCAGGATCCAGAAACCGAAGAGATTGACATAGGTGGGGGTGAGCGTGTCGCCTGCCCCGTTGAAAGCCTGCAACATGACCATGCCATAAGCGAAGGCGATGTTGCCGCAACTGAAGATGCGAAGACAACTGATGGCGGTGGGAACTACGGCTGGATCCTGCGTGAACAGGCGGATGATCCAGGGTGCAAAGCCGATAAAGACCATCCCAACGGAGCCGAGGAAGAGCATATTCCATAGGCCGGTTCGCCAGACGGCATTGCGGGCGCGGTCAGGATGGCCCGCACCAAGATTCTGGCCGACGAGGGTTGCGGCGGCATTGCTCAATCCCCAGGAGGGCAATATGGCGAAGATGACGATGCGAATACCGATAGTGTAGGCGGCCACGGCGGGCGCGCCGAAGAGGCTGACGATACGGACCAGGCCGATCCAGCTCGCCTGGCTGATCAGGAACTGCAGAATGCCGGTGATGGATACGCGTACCAGGCGCCATAGAACCGCGCCCTGCAGGCGCATATGGCGAGCCAGGATACGGATGCGTTCGGTTCCCTTGCCCAGGCGGTAGAACTGGTAGAGGACACCGATGCCGCGTCCGGAGAATGTGGCCAGTGCCGCGCCGGTAACGCCAAGTTTCGGGAAGGGGCCAAGCCCGAAGATCAGACAGGGATCGAAGATCAGGTTGAGGATATTCGAGACCCAGAGCAGGCGCATGGCGATGGCGGCATCGCCGGCGCCGCGGAAGATGGCGTTGTTGAGAAAGAGCAGCAGCACGACGCCCGAGCCGCCGAGAGCGATGCGAGTGTAGTTCGCGCCGCTGGCGATGATCGCCGGCGATGCTCCCATCCAACCCAGCAGCCGAGGCGCGAGGAAGAAGAATGGGAGGCCGAGCACGAGCGAGGCAATGAGCCCAAGGAACATTGCCTGGACAGCGGAGATGGCTGCGCCGTCCGTGTCCTTCTCGCCTATGCGGCGCGCGACCATCGCGGTCGTCGACATGCCGAGGCCCATGCCGACAGCGAAGACCAGGGTGAGGACCGACTCCGTCAGGCCGACGGTGGCAATCGCGTCTGCGCCGAGGCGGCTCACCCAAAAGACGTCGACCACCGCGAAGAGCGATTCGAGTACCATCTCCAGCACCATGGGGATGGCGAGCAGGAGAATCGACCGGTTCAGGCTGCCTGCTGTGTAGTCCTGGTGGCTGCCTCGTAGCGCTTCTCGAACGGATTGCCAGAATGTTGGCGCGGCCGTGGACCCTGTCTGCATGAGGAAGCTGCCTTATGGTTTTTCGGGACCCGGTTACAGCAAGTTTAGACTGTGGGAGTGATCTGCTCTCTGCCCTGCACTTTAAATATTCCGATTATCGAGACGGAGCGCCTCAGGCTGCGCGGCCATACCATGGATGACTTTGCGCACTGTACGGCACTCTGGGGAAACGCTGCGGTCACGCAGTACATCGGAGGCAAGCCGCTCACCACGGAGGAGTGCTGGTCTCGCTTTCTACGCTATTTCGGTCAT
>Ga0182015_10006006_pt1 | contig 12354 bp, 9 predicted proteins | sample 712P3MmetaG_FD_120478 | JGI IMG/M metagenome (GOLD analysis project Ga0182015, IMG submission 120478) | Permafrost microbial communities from Stordalen Mire, Sweden - 712P3M metaG | ecosystem: Environmental > Terrestrial > Soil > Wetlands > Permafrost | place: Sweden: Stordalen | collected...
CGACTAAATGGGAGGTCATTCTTGGAGTGATTATAAGGCAGCATGGAGCGCGTGATTTGGAGCGTGCCAAATCGCAGCAATGTTCCTGCGGGAACACTATGAATTGTCCGAAAAGTTTGGGCGCAAGGTGTTGATTTCAGGTGTGGGCGGTTTGACGCTGTAGTGGATTCAACGGGTTAGGCTGTGGAACGGGTGTCTACTTTCGAGGGGGTTTGGGAGCTGGAATTGGGGTCTAAAGTAGACGGTACAATTTTTGTTTGTATGTTTTATGGTACGTTCATTTTAGGGATTTCTGGCCGATCCGGAGGTCTGATTCATGTGTGGGGGGAGGGGTTACATTCATATTGTTTGCAGGTCCTAAGCGCACCCCGTCGCGTCAATCACTTGCTTCGAGGCTGAGGTTTTTTGTGCGGAGGGAATTTTAAACGCATTTCTTACTCTGTGGTATATGTCGAGTCGAGAGTCCCGCGCCACATGTGTTACCTCGATGCCGCGTGCGGCCGTCGCTAAATAATTGTTGCGGGAATAGAATGGTTCGCCGTTAACCTATCTCACTCAGGAGGCAGTATGGAAAAAAGAATGATCGCCGTACGGATGATCGCCGTAACCTTGGGGTTGTGTTTTTTTGGAGCGCTCGCGGGCCTGGCCCAGCAAACAAGCATGACCTCAGGGTCGTGGAAACTGGATGAAGCCAAGTCGAAGTTCAGTGCGGGCTCGCCCAAGAGCACCATGGTGGTGTATGAGGCTGCCGGTGACAGTGTGAAAGTAACAATTGACGGCACCAGCTTTGACGGTAAACCATCCCACACGGAGTGGACCGGAAAGTTCGACGGCAAAGACTATCCCGTGACCGGCGACTCAAACCAAAGCACGCGCTCCTATATGCAGGTGAATGCCCGGACTCTGAAATTCGCGGTCAAGCATGGCGACAAGGTTATATTGAGCGGAACCATCGTCATCGCTCCGGATGGCAAGAGCCGCACCGTGAAGGCCAGCGGAAGCAGCGCCGACGGGAAAAAAATCAGCTACACCGCGGTGTACGACAAGCAATAAGTCGTGTATCAAAATCCTCATCCTTGCCGCAAAGAATGCGGCAAGGATGGGGCATCGGCAAGGAGCATTCCACGCCCGTTGCTTTACGGCACGACTCAGCGGTGCGAAAAAATCTAATTTGGCGGGCGCCCCTCAGCGGCTGAAGCCGCGCCCTTTCAAGGCGGCTTATCGCAGCGGTGAACCGCTGCGCCACCCAAACACGCTGCGCATTGCAAAACCGCTGGCGCCACCCAAACTCGTTACGCATCGCAAAACCGCCGCGCCACCCAAACACGCTGCGCATTGCAAAACACCTGGGCCGCCCAAACCCACGCACGCCCGCAGAGGCTAAAGCCAAACTTACGACGGTCGCTTTACGGCACGACTGAAGTCTTGCCCTTCCCGAGCCGGTTCGTCGTGCCTTCCCGAGCCGGTCGCGCCCTTCCCGAGCCGGTTCGTCGTGCCTTCCCGAGCCTGTCCGTCGCGCCCTTCCCGAGTTGTCCGTCGTGCCTTCCGCAGCTATCAGCACCTAGCGAAATTACTTTTCCAGCGCGATTTCGAAATACATTAGTTCGGTGCCTTGAGCGTCGTTGACGCCGGTGACGTAGAGGTGTGCGCCCTCCAGAGGCGTGGGCGCGTCGGCGGTGTCGAAGAAGAGGAATCCGGATTGGGTGGTGTGAGGCTCGACGGCTTTGGCGGCGAATTGGGAAGTGGCGATTTCGTCGCGATCTTTCTGGCTGAGGCCGCCTTTCACTTTTTTCTGCGGGATCGGAATGGGGATGGGGATGGTTTCGTGAGGATTGGAGAAGCGGCGGAGGATGTCGTCGGCGGAGGCGGGGGTGAGTTTGGCGCGGCCGGCGGTGGTAAGGGTGACTTGCATGTCGGAGAGCGAGATGGGGTGGTCACCGTCATTCGTGATAATGAAGAAGATGGGAAGGAAATCGTGGGCTTCGAAGTTCAGTGAGAAGATTTTGCCTTTGGCGGGAGTGTCGTAGGGGTCGGCGGCGATGGCGACTTTGTCGGAGGCGTGGTCATCGTGGAAAGCGTAGGTTTTGGCGGGCTGGGCGGCGGGCTTGGTGAAATCTTTGGCGGCGAGGGAAAGCGTTAAGGAGAGTGTGGCAACGGTAGCAAGGGCTTGACGAAAATTGGACTTCACCGGTGAACGCATGCAAGCGATTATAGAGTGCAACCCGCAGCACGCGATTTCGCACGCAGAGAAAATCAAAATCTTCTACATAGGGGCACAGGGCAGGGCTGGTTGGGTAGAATGGCTCGACTTGATCTCTTCTTTTTATAGCGTGGTTTATAGCGTGGCGCTGGGGCTGGGAATGGTGGCGAGCCTGCCTTACTGGCTCTGGCAGATGATGCGCCATGGGAAGTATCGCAAAGGGCTGGGTGAGCGACTGGGGCGCGTGCCTTCGCGACTGGAGTTGCCGCAGGGGCGGGATCGGGTGATTTGGATTCATGCGGTTTCCGTGGGCGAGGTGCTGGCGGTGGTGGGGCTGGTGGAGGAGTTGAGGCGGCGATTGCCCCAACAAAAGTTTTTTGTTTCGACCACTACGGACACGGGGCAGGGGCTGGCGCGGAAAAAGTTCGGCGAAGGGTGCGTATTTTATTTCCCGATGGACTTTGGATTTGCGATTCAGGCTTACTTGCGGGCGCTGAGGCCGGAGATGGTGGTGATCGCGGAGACAGAGTTCTGGCCGAATTTTCTGCGAGCGGCGCATGGGAGCGGGGCGCGGGTTGCGGTGGTGAATGCGCGGATTTCAGATCGGTCCTGGCCGGGGTACCGCAGAGTGCGCGGATGGTTGCGAGGCGTGCTGAAAAATGTGGATTTGTTTTTGGCGCAGACGAAGGAAGATGCCGAACGCTTGCGGGACATTGGAGCTGGCGCGGAGCGAGTGCGGGTTGCGGGGAATTTGAAGTTCGATATTCCTGCGCCAGCGGTGACGGCAATTGTGGAGGATTTGCGGAAGGCGCTACGGGAAGGCGGAGGCGGGCCCGTAGTAGTTTGTGGCAGCACGCTGGAGGGGGAAGAATCGTTGCTGCTGAAGGCGTTTGAGAATTTGCTGGTGGCGCATCCGGGGACGGTGATGGTGCTGGCGCCGCGGCATCCGGAGCGGTTTGCGGCGGTGGCAGCGTTGCTGGAGCAGATGTCGATTCGCTTTTACCGGCGCTCCGCATGGCATGGCGAGGCTTTGGCGGGTGGAGTGCTTTTGCTGGATACGATTGGAGAGTTGGCGGCGATGTACGCGCTGGCGGACGTGGCGTTTGTGGGGGGAAGCCTGGTTCCACGCGGGGGACACAACATTATTGAGCCGGCGCAATATGGTGTGGCGATTGTCGTGGGAAATCATACGGAGAATTTTCGAGACATCGTCAGTTTGTTTCAGAGCCGGGATGCGGTGAGGATTGTTGGTCCGGCGGAGTTGCCGCTGATGTTGCTGGAGTTGCTGGGGGACGAAGGAAAGCGGAAAGACTTGGGACGGCGTGCGGCGGAGACGATGCAATCGCAGACAGGAGCTACGGCGCGGACTGCGGACGAACTGCAAGGATTGCTGGCGCGGAGATGAGAATTCATTTTGCGTCGGGAGTTTACGGGGCGGTAGTTGGCGCGCGCAACGGGTTGTATGACCGGGGATGGCTGCGAGCGCGAAGGCTGCAAGGGCCAGTGGTCAGCGTGGGGAATGTTTCGGCGGGAGGGTCGGGGAAGACTCCGTTTGTAATTTTGCTGAGCGAGTTGTTGCGGGCGCGCGGGATCAAGTTTGATGTTCTCTCTCGCGGGTATGGACGAAAGACGCGCGGAGTGCGGGAGGTTGATCCGGGAGGAATGCCGCGGGAATTTGGAGATGAGCCGTTGCTGCTTGCCCGGCGATTGCAGGCTCCGGTGGTGGTGGGGGAAGATCGGTATGAGGCGGGAAGGTTTGCGGAGGAGAAATTCGGTCCGCAGATGCATTTGCTGGACGATGGATTTCAGCATCGGGGGCTGGCGCGGGATTTCGATATTGTGCTGGTGACGGCGGAAGATGCGCGGGACCGACGGCTGCCGAGCGGAAGGCTGCGAGAGCCGTTGAGCGCGTTGCGGCGGGCGGATGCGGTTGTGCTGAGCGGCGGGGCCGAGGCGTCTTCGTTTGATCTTGCCGACAAGACAGTATGGCGAGTGCGGCGCGGGATTGTAGCGAAAAATATTCCGCAGCGTCCAGTGGTGTTTTGCGGGATTGCGCGGCCGAAGAATTTTCTTTTGCAATTGCGGACGGCAGGGATCGATCCGGTGGCGGAGGCGATTTTTCGGGATCATCATGCGTATACAGAAAAAGACATTCGCGATCTGATTGAGTTGCGGCGACGCAGCGAGGCGGGCGGGTTTGTGACTACGGAGAAAGATGCGGTGAATCTGGGAGGATTTTTGGATGCGCTGGCGCCGCTGGCGGTGGTTCCGGTGAAGATGGAACTGGCGGAGGCGTATAACGCAATCGATACCATGCTGCGGGTGATCGAGGAGCGGCGGCGGGGAACGTGAGAGAATTCCGCAGACAGCAGATTCAGGTTCCAATTTATTTGAGTGCGTATTTTGAGGGCGCATTGCAATTTTGATGACGAAACATTTGAAAGAAGTCGAGCGGCTGCGAAAGATTGTCGAGGCATTCCCCAAAGTCACGATTACGGTGTTGGGGGATCTGGTGGCCGACGAATTTGTATACGGGGAAATCTCGCGAGTGTCGCGGGAGGCTCCGGTGCTGATCTTGAAGCATCGTGAGCGCAGTGTGGTGCCGGGCGGCGGTGCGAATGCGGTGAATAATCTGGCGGATCTGGGAGTGAACGTGCTGCCGGTGGGCGCAGTGGGGGATGACGAGGCCGGAAGGCTGTTGATGAAATGTTTTCGTCATAAACGGATTCCGGTGAGCGGCGTGCTGAAGGACAAGAGTTATACGACGGTGACCAAGACGCGGATTCTGGCGGGGATGACGCACAATACGCGGCAGCAGGTGGTGCGCGTGGATCGCGAGCCGGAGAGCGCTCCGAATCGGCATTTGACGCGGGAGTTGTTTTTGGCGGCGCGGGAATATGTGCGAGCGTCAGATGCGCTGCTGGTATCGGATTATGGATATGGATCGGCGAGCCCGGCGATTGTGAATGCGTTGCGGCAGCCGGGGCGGCGGAGAGTTGTGATGGTGCCGATGGTGCTGGATTCGCGCTACCGGATGCTGGAGTATACGGGGGTGACGGCGGCGACTCCGAATGAGGCCGAGGTGGAAGCCGCGCTGGGCGTGCGGATTGGAGAGGATTGGAAGAAAGTTTCGCTGGCGGGAAAAGTGGTGATGGAGCGGATGCAATTGCAGTCGCTGCTGATCACGCGAGGGCGGGATGGGATGGTGGCGTTCGAGCGTGGGCGGGAGCCGCTGGATCTTCCGATTTTCGGTTCGGATGAGATTGCCGATGTCACGGGAGCGGGCGATACGGTGATTGCGGCTTTTACGGCGGCACTGGCCGCGGGGGCGAGCACGGAAGAAGCCGCGCAATTGGCGAATTACGCGGGAGGGATTGTGGTGATGAAGCGCGGAACCGCGACGGTGTCGCGCGACGAATTGTTGCGGGCGCTGGAAAAGGCGCCGCCGGCGACGAGAGTGCATTGATTGGCAATTTGCAATTGCCAATTGTCTATTAAGAACACTACGGCCGAGATTTTTCTTAATTAACGAAGCTTTGAAACTGCGAACTTTAAAAATTGCAAAACCTTAAATTGCAAAACAATGATAAGTTGCTGACGCGTACGGAGCTGCGCGAGCGCGTGGAACAATGGCGTCGCGAGGGCGCGAGGATTGTTTTGGCGAATGGGAATTTCGATCTTCTGCATGTGGGGCATGTGCGATATTTGCGGGGCGCGAAGGAATTGGGCGGGAAGCTGGTGGTCGCGATCAATTCCGATGAATCGGTACGCGCGCTGAAGGGCGACGGGCGTCCGATTATTCCTGCGGGGGAGCGCGCAGAGATTGTGGCGGCGCTCGAGGATGTGGATGCGGTGGTGATTTTTCCGGAGCTTGATGTGCGGGCGTTGATCCGGGAGATTCGTCCGGACGTTCAGGCGAAAGGAACGGATTACACGGAAGAGACGGTGCCGGAGAGGGATGTGGTGGTCGAGAATGGCGGGCGGGTGGCAATCGTGGGGGATGCGAAGAGTCATTCCACCAGTGAAATTATCGGGGCACGGCTTGCGCCGAGGCGGCCGTGAGCGAGGCGCTCGGAAGCTTGACGCCAGCGCAGCGAAATAATATCGAGCGAATCTTAGTGGTACGGCTCAGCGCGATGGGCGATGTGGTCCATACGTTGCCGGCGGTGCATTTCTTGCGTGCTGCATTTCCCGATGCTTATATTGGATGGCTGATTGAAGAGCGCTGGGCGGAACTGTTGTGCGCGGGAGGCGCGGCGCGGCGCGGTGCGCGGTCGGCGATGCGGCCGCTGGTGGATGAAGTTCACACGGTGAATCTGAAGGCTTGGAGAAGATCGGCGGTTTCGATTTCCACATTGCAGCAGATTGCGACAGTTCGGAACGACGTGCGGGGCGTGAGATACGACGTTGCGATTGACTTACAGGGTGCGATCCGTTCGGCAGTGCTGGCGCAGTGGTCCGGGGCAGGCGTGGTGTATGGAGCGGCGGCGCCTTGGGAATCTCCCGCGAGTTTGTGGTACACGCGCAAGGTGTTGACGCGAGGGCGGCATGTAATTGAGCAGAATCTTTCGCTAGCGGCGGCGGTCGGCAACGAGGCGCAGCCAGAGGTTCCGGATATTTGTTGCGATCTGCCGCATGATCCGAAAGCAGAGGCGCGCATCGAACAGCGGCTCGCGGAACGGGGGATTGAGGCTTTTGCCATTCTGAATCCGGGAGCGGGATGGGGCGCGAAGCGGTGGCCGGCGGATCGATATGGTGAGGTGGCGCGGGGGTTGGCGAAGCTGGGATTGCGGTCGATTTTGAATTTTGGACCGGGAGAAGATCAGTTAGTGCGAGGGTTGGAAGCCGCCAGCGGCGGAAATGCGGCAGGAATAAATTGCACGATTGCGGAGTTGATCGCGCTCACGCGGCGTGCGCGGCTGTTTGTTGGTGGCGATACGGGGCCGCTGCATTTGGCGGCGGCCTTGCGGGTTCCGGTGGTGGGGATTTATGGGCCGACGGATCCGGCGCGCAATGGGCCGTTTGGGACGCGGAGTGTGGTGTTGCGGAGTGCGGAGAGTGTAACCACGCACGCACGGTTTTCGGAGACGGAAGAGGGGATGTTGGCGATTGGGAGTGAGGTGGTGGTTGGGGCGGCGGAGAGATTGTTGGGCGAAGACGCTTTTGTTCGAAGACCCCGGGGCTAAAGCCCGGAGCTGTGAAAGGGACTTCATCGCAGCGCTGAAGCGCTGCGCCACCCAAAAGCTTTCCGTACCAAGAGCTTTCCGTACCCAAGACTTTTCCTCCCAAATTTTCCTCCCAACTTTCTCTCCCAAAAGCTTTCAATAAAGACACTCTCTTGACGTGATTGCAGGGAGCAATGCATCGTTCGATTCGGCTTAGATAAATGACTGAGTGGTCAAAAATCGCGAGGCGGATTCGGGTGCCGCTGGGATTTGTGCTTGCGGTGGTTTATTTTTGGCTGGCGCGGCCGTCGTGGGGATCGATGGCGATGGGTGCGATCGGAATTCTGCCCGGGCTCTTTATACGTGGCCTGGCTTCGGGGCATGTGCGCAAGAATGAAGAGTTGGCGACTTCGGGGCCGTATGGCTATACGCGAAATCCTCTGTATTTGGGATCGCTGCTGATTGGGATTGGATTTGCGGTGGCGGCGCGGAGTTGGTGGGTGGGGGTGGCATTGGTGGTGATGTTTTTTGCAATTTATCTGCCTGTGATTCGCGACGAAGAGATTTTTTTGCGGCAAAAGTTTCCGGAGTTTGAAGAATATGCGGGACGGGTGCCGAGGATGTTTCCGCGGATCGGGTTACGTGGTCCGGGTGAAAACGAAGAATTGTCGGGATTTTCTTTCGCGTTATATCTAAAACATCGTGAGTACAATGCATTGCTGGGAGCGCTGGCGATTATGGCCGTGCTGATGGTTAAGATTGTTTTTCTCCAGCGGCATTAGCTTTATAATAAGGCTCCGCCGCAGCGCTGAAGGCGCTGCGCCACCCAAGGGCAAAACTTATTCCAGACAAGGGTTCGGTGCAATCGATTTCAGTTTACTTCTGCGCCACCAGTTCCCTTGCCCGGGTTAACTCCGGCCGGGTGGAGTTTGAGCCGACGCAGACTTTGAGGAGCTGCGCGTAATAGTCGGAGGCTTCGGTTGGTTTGCCGGCGGCTTCGGCGGCGCGGGCTGCGCCAGCGAGGCCGTCGAAGCGGTTGGGATTGAACTTCAGGTCAGTTTGATACTCCGCCAGAGCTTGCTGCGGGCGCTTGGCTTCGAGCAACATGTCGGCGATCATCTCGCGGGCCGGGACACCTTCAGGCTCTTCGCCGAGCGAATCTTCTTTATCCGCGATCGGCCGCATGGCCTCGACTGCGTCGTCATCTTTGCCTTCGGAGAATGCAAGCCACGCCCGAGCTTGTTTCAGATCATCCGCAACCGCATCGGCGAATTCCGATTTCTCCGCCACCAGTTTTTTGTGAATGGCTTCCATCGCCTCGACATCCTTGCGAACTTCGTCGGGCTTGCGAAGATGCGCCGCGCCAACCGCCCGAGCCCAATACACGGTCGATTCTTCCGCAGTGTTCGCCACCTGGGTCGGCGGCAGGGCTGCCGCGCCTTGCCAGTCATGCATTTCGATGGGATAGAGCGCGCTTAACTTGGCCAGCATGGCCGCGTGCGGATCGAACCCCTTGCCGTACATATCATCTTTCTTGTTGGGCATGGCGCGGATCTCTTCGATCAGCGCGCGAGCGTCGGCATCGCGGCCGCTTTGCATGTAGGCGTAAAAGAGAAAATCCATGGCGTGGAATTGATGGCTTTCGCCGCCCATGCCCATGGCAGCAGTCTTGCGCGAGGCGGCGATGGACGCGAGATTGGAGTTAATGTCATCCTGCCAGAGGCCGACGCGAGCAAAAATGTGGGATGGCATGTGCAGGGCGTGAGGAGCGGCGGGCGCGACCTGAGCATAGCGCCGAGCGGCGGGTAGACCGAGTTGGGCAAGTTGCGGCTTGTCATAGCTATGGATCAAGTAGTGAGCCACGCCAGGATGGTCGGGTTCGATGGCGAAGAGTTTTTCGAGCACGGCGGCAGCGGCTTTGCGGTTGGCAAAGGTTGAGTCGTCGTGGGGCTCAGACGCGAGCAGAGAGAGCGCGTAGAAGGCGGCGGCTTCGTGATCGTCGGGATAAGTCTCGTAGACTTTCTTCATCGCATCGGAATAGGCCTTGGCGCGAGCCTCATGATTTAGTTTCTTGGAATCGGAGTAAAACGCTGCGATCGCGGCGATGTAGGCTTTCTCTCTCGGGGTGGTGGGACCATCGGTGGTTCTTGCTTCGTGAACTTCATCCATCCCGTGCTGGATGACTTTGGCGTCCGGATTGTTCCAAAGCTGATGCCAAAGGCTCATTGCAACGCCCCAGTGAGCCATTGCGCAGTTGGGATCGTCGGCGCCAATCTGGATGAATTCTTTTTCCGCCTCTTCATACCAGAAGGAATGCAACAAGGCCACGCCACGTGCGAAGGGCTTTTGCACGGCGGGTGCGCAGGAAACCGGGAAGCTGACGGTTCCCAATTGTGTTGCGGTCAAGTCTTCATGATGATGCTGGGCTTGATCGTCAGCGGCAACAGCGGCGCCGGCGAGTGAGATCAGCCCGAGTGAAACCAGAAAGAGACAGATTGGCAGCCACAGGATACGCTTCATAGGGACACCTGCTGAAAGGCGAGTGTAATGGGGTTGGCGCGGATGGGTCAAACGCTTGCCACGCGAAATCAAGAGAAAAACGACTTAGCCTTTTGACTTACGCGACAGCTTACCCTATTTTTCCACTAACGACTTACTCCTGCGATCTATATGCTTAATTTATTTCTGTTCCTGACATTTCTGTTACTCTCCATAGATGCAAATAGGAGTCGCCGCAGGTTGACGCGCCTTTCCGCCCAAACTTAAAGCAGTAACTTCACGTCACTCAATCAGTACATTCAGCGGACCAGGAGTACCAATGGGTTTGCACCCAGACTTAGAACAGCGCCACTCTTCTACCGAGATACCGGACTTAGACCCGCTCCGGCGAACTCTTGACGCAAACCAAGATTGGTACCAGGACATTGTGGAACACAGCCAGGATTTGCTGTGCATTCACAATCTTGAAGGCCGCCTTTTATCGGTCAATCCGGCACCAGCTCGTGCTCTCGGCTATAGCGTGGACGAGCTTTTGCGAACCTCTATGCGTGAACTCGTGGTGCCGGAGTTTCGCCTTCAATTCGATGCCTACCTAGCGGAGGTCGGACGCACAGGTCAGTCTCACGGGTTAATCAACCTGATTACACGGGCCGGCGAGCGCCGTGTTTGGAGATACTACAGCACGCTTCGAACGGAGGGCGTGGCTCACCCGATCGTGCGTGGAATCGCGCACGATATCACTGAGCAGTTTCGCGCAGAAAAGTCGATGCGCGAGATCAGCGAGAAATTGCTATCCGAAGTGCGGAAGAGCGAGGTGACTATCCGGGAGCTCCAACTCTTTCGGACTCTGCTTGACAACAGCAACGATGCGATCGAGGTCCTGGATCCGAAGACGTGTCGTTTTCTGGATGTGAATGCAAAGGCCTGCGAGGATTTAGGCTACAGCCGCGAAGAACTGCTTTCCATGAAAGCGTCCGACATCAATACGCAGATGACCGAAGCTGCAATTGAGACGCAACGAGAGAAATTGGAGACGAACGGATCGCTGGTATGGGAGAGCATTCACCGGAGAAAGGATGGAATCACCTTTCCGGTGGAAGTGAGCATGAAGTTGGTGAGATTAGATCGCGACTACGCGATTGCCGTTTGCCGCGATTTGACCGAGCGCAGGATGGCGGAATCGCGCCTGAAGGCGACCGAGGAACGAAATCAACTGGTGCATGAACGAGCACCGGTCGGGATCTGCTGGGTGGAAAGTAAAACAGGGCGGCTGCTAAGGGTAAATCCAAAATATTGTGAAATCGTAGGGCGGACGGAAAAAGATCTGTTGAATCGAGATTTCCAGAGTCTGACGCATCCAGATGACTTGCCGCGCAACCTGGAGAAGCTGCGGCAGCTCAGGGATGGGGAGATACGCAGCTACGAAATCGAAAAGAAATATTTCCGACCGGATGGCTCGGTTCGATGGGTTCATGTGGAGGCGGCAGCGACGTGTCCCGAGGGACAATTGCCGGTTTGGCATATGGCGATTGTGCAGGACGTCACCGAGCGCAAGCGGGCGAAAGAACGGCTGCGCGAATTCGAGCGAGTGGTAGAAAATCTGGAAGAAATGGTGGTGGTGGTCGACCGGAGTTATCGATACACCCTCGCCAACAAGGCATTCCTGCGGTATTGGAACTTGGGTGAAGAACAGGTGGTGGGACATTCCGTGGCCGAGGTGATTCAGCAGGAATTGTTTGAAAGTGTGGCTCAGAGCAAATTGGACGAGTGCTTTCGGGGCAATGTGGTGAAATTTGAGGCGACCATTCGTTATCCGACCCTGGGGTCGCGGGACATCTCGTTGAGCTATTCTCCGGTGGAGGGAGCCAGCGGAGTGGAACGGGTGGCTTGTGTAATGCGGGATGTCACGGAACAGAAGAAAGCAGAGCTGGCGTTACGAGAAAGCGAAGGACGAGAACGGTCAAGAGCCAAGGAGTTAGAGACGGTGCTGGAAGCGGTGCCGGTGGCGGTGTGCATTGCACATGATCGGGATTGCCAGCGGATTACGGGAAACTGGGCGGCGTACGAGCAGCTGGGTTTGCCGCAGGGCTCAAATATTTCTCATAGTGTTGTACCCGACGAGCGGCCGGCGTTCCGCTTACTGGAGAATGGAGTGGAAGTTCCGCCGGAAATGTTGCCCATCCAGCAATCGGCAGCCACGGGAAAGCCGGTAAACCGCCGCGAGCTTACGTTGCAGTTTCAAGATGGCAGCAAGAAAGAAACGATCGTCAAAGTGGTTCCCTTGTTGAACGAAGAAGGCCAGCCGCGAGGGGCCGTAGCAGCTTCGGTGGACGTAACCGAATTGAGGATGGCGGGGGAAGCATTGCGGCAGAGTGAGGAGCGGTTTCGTGTGGCGCTGAAGCATTCTCCCATTACAGTGTTCAACCTGGACCTCGATTTGCGCTACACGTGGATGTACAGCTCGTGGCCAGCAGAGGCGAGCGAATCTTA
>Ga0182015_10006007_pt1 | contig 12350 bp, 7 predicted proteins | sample 712P3MmetaG_FD_120478 | JGI IMG/M metagenome (GOLD analysis project Ga0182015, IMG submission 120478) | Permafrost microbial communities from Stordalen Mire, Sweden - 712P3M metaG | ecosystem: Environmental > Terrestrial > Soil > Wetlands > Permafrost | place: Sweden: Stordalen | collected...
AAGGGAATTTCCTGCTTTTGATCCTTGGGCAGGTCAGAGGTTGGATCGGTAAAGTAGATGGCTCCATCCGGACCGAGCACCACATCGTTGGGGCTGTTTAGACGCTTCCCCTGGTACCGGTCTACGACTGTTTCGTATTGGGTACCGTCCGGGGAGAGGCGGATGATCGCTCGCAAAACACTGGCGCAATCCAGGAGCCGGTGCTGCTTGTCATAGGTATTACCGTCAGGATCGCCGAGAGAGATGATCTCTCGTTTCTGACCCGTGCTCGTGTCTACCTTGAATATTTTGTTGAGTGTTTCGTCGCTGACCCAGAGATAGCCGGCCGGATCCCAGACCGGCCCCTCCGTGAAGCCGAAGCCAGAGGCCACCTTTGTGAGTTGCGCCTTGTGGTCGAAGAGCTTCCAAAACCCGGGAGTGACGGCCTCAAGCGCGGAGCTGGACTTGTCACTTTGTCCGTGAACGAAAATGCTTCCTTGCAGACCAGCTAACGTCGCCATGGTAAGAAGGGCGATGAGGTTTTTAATCGTCATGATCGTCAGACTTCGAGGAGTGGGCTGGGGAGCGCTTGGCGCTTTCATCCCCAGTACGGAGGAGATAGCTGACCAGATCGTCCACTTCCTTGCTGTTCAAGGTCGCGGCGGGCATCAGGGAGTGAGAGCCGGCGTCCACCTGGGCGAGCTCTGATTTCGGGAGGAAATGAAACGAACCGTCCAGGGTTTGCAGGGAAAGAGAGAAATTGTTGTTGGTCCTGAGCATCCCTGTAATTGTTTGCCCGGCGGTTGTCACCACGGTGGTGGCTTTTTTGTCCGCCGGAAGATTCTTGTCAGGATCGAGGATGATGGCACGCATTTGATCGGGCTTTGCCTCGGCGCCGTAATAGGTGAGATCGCTGCCAATAAATCCTCCTTTGCCATTGACCATATGGCAATCGGAGCATTGCGCCTTGCCAAAGAAGAGGGCTTCCCCTTGCTTGGGATCTCCTGGGAGTTTCACGATATCGCCTCTGCCCTGCAGGACCCTCAAGTAGCTGACCACCTCGGCTACTTCCTGTTGTTTCAGTGATGAGAAGGCCGGCATGCCCGCACCGGAAATTCCGTAGCGGATGATGCCGGCCAGCTCGCGATCCATCAGGTGTTGTACTTCGGGGGCTGTGGCGATGTTAGGTGCATGCTCTCCGCCGCGGCCATCCGCACCATGACAAGTGGCGCAATTGGACGCGAAGATTGCGGCACCGGGCGGCTGCGCTTGCAGCGTAGACAACGAGCCCCACCCTAGTAAGACGACCAGAACGAAGATGCCCCGCCGCCAACCCATCTTCGTCACTGGTCCTCTTCGTTCAGCTTAGAACAGGAATTTCAGCGCTACTTGCATGATGCGAGGGTCACGCGCCTGGGTGACATATCCAAATCCACCTTGAACGTTATTGTTGAAGTTTTCCGGACGGATTCTTGAACTGCGCATGGTTGAATACGTTGAATGCTTCTGCCCGGAACTGCAGCTTGGTGCTCTCGGTGATGGTGGTGCTCTTGAGCAGAGCCATATCGTAATTGTCGATGCCGGGACCAGAGAAGGACCGCCGCATTGCGTTTCCTACCTGTCCCAAGTTTTCGGAAACATAGTAGCCGGAGTTGAAGTACGGCAAGCCTGCTTTATTTCGCGGGTTCCGATTTCCGTAAAGCGGAGTGCCGTTGGCGGCGTAATTCGGTTTATCTACATTTGCATTGAAAGCCCCAATCAGCGACATGTCGTCGTTCTCAACTATGGAGACCGGCTCACCTTTTGCAAAGGTAGACACTCCGGATAGTTCCCAGCCGGCCGTAAATCGCTTCGCGATATCCCCTTTACCTATGAATTGATCGAACGGCAGTTGCACGGTATAGCTGGCGACCAGGTCATGCGGGACGTTGAAGGTCGATAGTGCCCGGGTACTCGAGGGATCATACGGGTTGGTCGCATCAAAGGAATCCGAACCATTATCCAGCGACTTCGAAAAGGTATATCCAATGAGAAAATTACCATATTTTTCTGTGTGCTCCAGGGTTACCTGCAGCGAGTTATAGCTGGAGGTGGCGGCCGTCTTCATATAGGGATTGCTGTTGAAGTTAATCCCGAACGCCGGCCTTGTTCCATTCACCGTCTGGCCGCCCGCGGTGGTGTAAATCTGGTCTTCGAGCTTCGGCCCGCATTGAGCGGAGCCGGGCGCCACGTTGGCTGGATTATTCAATTGGAGGCAGAGTGCCTGATTGCCTGGATTGGATTCCACAAACGTAAGGAGTTGTCGCCCTACTGTGCCAACGTAATTCACGCTGAGCACGGTCGCTGTTCCCAATTGGCGTTGCAGAGAGAGTTCCCATTCCTGCACATAAGGCACCTTGTTTTTTGGGTAGTAATAGTCGGAGCCGCCGATGGGAGTCGCCTGGGCCCAATTGAAGGTTGTGTCCGGATTCTTGGGAGACACGTTGGTGGGAGGAAAGACGAAGGGGAACTTCTGTCCCGCCGGATTTCCCGATGGCCGATCGACAAAAGGAGTGGCCAACTGCGTCGTAGCCACAGAATAGTAGATTCCATAAGGAGCGTCGCCCACTTCAACAAAACCGGTAGCGTCTTCAATCGAGCTGTAGAAGATGCCGTAACCAGCGCGTATGCTTGTTTTTCCAGCACCGCCCAGTACTTTGCCAAGGAAACCGTCGCTCGCCTCTGGCGCATAAGCAAAGCCAATTCTGGGGGCGAAGTTGGTGTACTTTGTTGGGCCGAGGGTGCGTGGAATTCCAGGATCGCCTGGAACGACGAGACCAAGCGGGGCGGTCGGGAAAGATAACGACTGCTCTCCAGAAACAACCGTCTCGAGCTTGTTTTGAGTGTCGTACCACGGCGTAGCAACTTCCCATCGCAGGCCGTAATTGATGGTTAGATTGCGGGTCGCACGCCAGCTATCCTGAGCATACAGCCCGTAGTATTTGCTCCGTGAGTCGAGGAGCTGCTGGCTGGCCTGCACAAAGCTCACTGGCGCCCCAAGCAGAAAATCGGCAAAGTCGTAGCCGGTCTCAGAACCATCAAAACCAAAGCACCCGTTATAGCAGTCGTAATTCCGCTCGTTTATTTGGTTGTAGTGGAGATTGGCGCCAAACTGCAGAGTATGCGTTCCAAAAATTTTAGTGATGTTATCGATGATCTGAAAAGTGTTGTTGTACTGTCTCAATGCGTCGGGCGGGACGCCAAGGCTGAAGTTGTTAAACATGAAATTCGCAACACCCTCGTACGCGGAGTTGGTGGGGGAGATACCACCCGCAGGGCCCCACGGAGTAACAAAACCCTGCGAGGCAAGGGTAACGCCCAAACCTTGTCCAGCGGTGGGTTGGCCCGTCTGGTTTACGTCGCGTAAATAGGCGAGACGAAGATCGTTGACTGTCGACGAGTTAAACGTGGTCGTCAACCCTAAATTGATCATTTGGGTCTGACCCTTATTGCTCGCGGCAAAGCCTGGGACGGTTACCTGGCTATACGGATTGATGGTGTGGAATTTGTCTATGAAGTAGTACCCAAACACCGCGCCGAATCGCGTAGGAATATCGATCCGGCCACTTCCCTTATCGTCCGTTAAGTTCTCGTTGAAGGCCGAGGTGGCGTAGTTGGGTGCATTATTGAGAACTCCGTTCGCAGAAGGAAGGAACTTCAGTGAGTTCACCGCAACCGGCGACCACGCGCTCTGCGGAACGACCGCGTTGGGAAAGACGCAGGTTGCTGTGTCCGTGCAGCCAAAAGAATAATAGGGTTCTCCCTGGGAAACGGGATATCCCAATGTCTGGGAAAGAGTGTTTGCCCAGCCGGCACCGGCAGTCCCGTGATACTGATTGGTTCCCGACTTGGTGACTACATTGACCTGACCGCCGCTATAGTTTCCGTACTCCGCATCGAAGTTGTTGGTGATGATGCGGAACTGCGCGATAGAGTCGAGATTGGGGATCATGGCGGCGCCGTTATGCACGCCTTCTTCCGCATTTGCCCCATTCACCATAAAGGCGTTGGACCCGCTGCGGCCGCCGTTGACGGATTGCTGGCCGTTGTCCAGGTCACCCGACACCTGCGTCGCGCCAATTCCCGACGTATCGCTGTCCGTGCTGTGGGAATAGGGGGAGACGCCCGGCTGCAACTTCAATAGATCAATGTAGGAACGTCCGTTGAGGGGCACAGAGGTAATCTTGGTGCCGTCGATGACTACGCCATTCTGCGTGCTCTGCGTCTCGACCTGCAGAGCGTCGCTTTTCACGCTGACCGTATTGGTAACGGTTCCGAGCTGCATGGTGATGTCGACGCGCAGTGCGGAATTAGCGTCGATCTTTATCCCTGTCTGCTGGTAGTCGCGGAAGCCGGGCTGGCTGGTGGAGAGGTTGTAGGTGTCAACGTTGAGGGTAGGAAGATTGTAGAAACCCTTGGCGTCGGTGACTGCGGTGGTCTGCACGCTCGTTGACACGGCAGTGGCCACGATGGTCACTCCGGGTACCACGGCCCCGCTTGGGTCTGTGACCACTCCGGAGATGGAACCGGTAATGGCTGCCCACGCTGCAAGGGTCCCTAGAAACACAACCGCAACTATGCCAGCGAAAGACACGAATCTTGAGAATCGATTCATGGCATCTGACCTCTCAAATAGGAATTTGTGGCGGGACCCGAAACCAAACGATGATAAAGAAAGCTAAACGATGATAAAACAGAGGTTAATTGTGATGCCTTAAGGTGTCAAGAAAAGCAGCGCCACGCGAGAAGCGATCCGCTTTAGACGTGCCAAAACGAAGCTGGGAAGCAATCATTTCGGAATCGCGATCGTTCTTTTCATGCCCGGGAGGGCAAATAATCACATGGAAAATCTCACCCGGCCGAAGTTGAGCAGGCGCAAATTCGTACAGCGTTCGATGATGGCCGGAGCGGCCACATCGCTTCTACCCGGCACGAACGAAGCGGCCAAGACTACGGTGACAAAGGCTAACGCTCAGGCACCAGCCGGACCCAATCTCTACGAGCAGATAGGCGTACGCCCGCTGATCAATGCCAAGGGCACCTATACGATCATCAGCGGTTCGCTCTCCTTGCCCGAAGTGAAGCAAGCCATGGAAGAGGCCGGGCGTCACTACGTCAACATGGACGAGCTCATGGCGGCAGTGGGTGCAAGGCTGTCGAAGATCACTGGTGCGGAGTGGGGCATCGTGACCGCGGGCTGTGCGGCCGCGATTACCGGCGCCACCGCGGCTTGCATTGCCGGGACCGATCCGGAAAAGTCGCAGAAGATGCCGTACATGGTGAAGGGTGGACTGAAGAGCCAGGTGATCATCCCTAAACACTCGCGCAATCCTTATGACGTAGGATCGCGGCTGCTTGGAGTCGACGTGGTCGAGGTGGAAACGACAGAACAACTCGAGGCGTCCATGGGACCGCAGACCGCGATGATTTATATCCTGTCTTCCCCTGCCGCAGCGACCGGCCCGCTCAGCATTGCGAACATCTGCCAGGCCGCGAAGCAAAAAAACATTCCCGTCTTTGTCGACGCCGCAGCAGAGAATCTCACCATCCCGAACATTCATCTCGCGGCAGGCGCAACCTTCGTTGGATATAGCGGCGGTAAGTGCATGCGCGGACCGCAATGCGCGGGCTTGCTGCTGGGACGCAAGGACCTGGTGCAGGCAGCCTGGTTCCAGGCAGCGCCGCACCACAATGTGGGACGCTCGCTGAAAGTCGGCAAAGAAGAAATCATGGGCATGCTCACCGCCGTAGAGATGTGGACCAAGCGCGACCATGACGCTGAATGGAACACGTGGAAGACGTGGCTCGGGACCATCGAAGCTAAGGTCAAGCCTCTCCCCTCAGTGACCACGGAATACCTGATGCCTGAGGATCTGTCGAATCATTCGCCCAGGCTGCGGATCAAGTGGGATGGCAATGCGCTCAAAATCACAGGCGACGAGCTGACAAAGACGCTGGACGCGGGCACGCCGCGCATTCAGTTCGATGAGTGGAGCGGTAGTCGTCCGGACGAGATGGAAAGTTCGGTGACCATCATGCCCTACATGATGATGCCGGGAGACGCCCAGATAGTGGCTGATGCCCTCTTCGCCACACTCTCCCATCCACCCATGTTCTCTGCTCCCGAAATTCCGCAGGGCGCCCCGGCAAATGTGGCCGGGATCTGGAAGGTACAAATGAAGTACCTTTGCGGCGAGGGTGGGCAGCGCTTTTTGCTGGAGCAACAAGAGGGCGCAGTCACCGGCGTCCATCAGGGCGAGATCTACAACGGAAATCTTACCGGGAAGGTGCACGCGCAACAGGTGAGTTTTCGCAGCGTCATGCCGGTTGGCGGCAACGAGATCGAATATTCATTCGCCGGGTCGGTTGCGGGAAATTCGATGAGCGGAACGGTGGAGCTGGGCGAATATGGCCACGCCCAGTGGTCAGCCACCAGGGAGACCTCGTAAATCCCTGGCCGCAGGCGCATAGGCAGATTCATTTTTTCTGATTGCGTTATGCTCTTAATTTGGAGAGCGTTTTGATCCTGCAAAGACGTTGGGCCCGTGGAGTGCTGCTGAGATTTGCTCTGACTTCCAGCTTGATTGCGTCGCCATGGCTTCCTTTGCTGTGCCAGCAAACAGCTAACCCGCCAAGTTTGCCGGCATCTCTCGATCCGGTCTTCAACGACTTTGAGCCGGCAAGCAGCAGCAACTACGGTTTGCTCTATGTGCCTCTCGACAGCTGGGTGTATCCCGCCTTTGAACGGCTCTTCTCGCTCGGCTATGCGGACTCAGCCTACCTCGGTATGCGGCCATGGACGCGCACCAGCTGCCTGCAGATTTTGCAGGAAACCTACCCCAAACTGCAGGATGCGCCGCAGGACACCGAGGCGTGGAATATCTTCCGTGCTCTGGCCTTGGAATTTGGAGTAGACGCGGGGCAGACAACCCCGCAGGCCGAGCTCTCGAATGTCTATACCCGGAACATGTACATCAAGGGCCGTCCGGTCAATGACTCATTCCATTTTGGACAGACCCTGATTAACGACTACGGACGGCCCTATCAAGGAGGCTTCAACGCCATTGATGGGTTCTCGGCGAGGGCCGAGGGTTACCATCTCTCCCTCGATGTGCGCGGCGAGTATCAGCACGCACCCGGCCGTGCGGCGTACCCCGAATCCGTGCAAGCCCTGATTGCAGCGGTTGACAGCACTCCGCTGTTGGCGCCGGAACCTGTGCCCCAGACCAACGTGTTTCGCTTGATCAATGCCAACCTTGCGCTTTCTCTTGCCAACCACGTGATCTCCGTCGGCAAGGCGGATGACTGGTGGGGTCCGACGCAAGCTGGGAGCATGGCGCTCAGCAACAACGCCGAGCCGACCTATGCCCTGCGCGTCAACCGCGTCGTCCCGCTGCGCATTCCGGTAGTCTCCGACGTCCTGGGGCCGGTTCGCTATGAGTTCTTATTCGGCTCGCTGAAAGGGCATCGCTATCCTAACGCCCCCTGGGTTCACGCCCAAAAATTCAGCTTCAAGCCGACCAGGAATCTGGAATTCGGCTTTTCCCGGGTGGTCATCTTCGCCGGAAAGGACCATGTGCCGCTCACCTTCGGGTCGTTCTGGCACAGCTTCACCAGCTTCAGCAACGTGAGCCTGGAGGAAAAGGAGGGTAGAAATGACCCAGGCTTCCGGAGTTCCAGCTTCGACTTTACCTGGAGGCTTCCCTGGGTGGAGAATTGGCTGACCCTCTACACTGATTCCATCGTTCATGATGATGTGAGCCCTCTCGCCGCGCCGCGCCGCGCCGCGGTGAACCCCGGTCTTTACCTGTCACACTTTCCCAAGCTTCCCCATGTCGATCTACGGGCCGAGGCGGTCTCGACAGATCCAGTTGCCTCCTCGCAAAGAGGCCAGTTTCTCTACTACGAGTTCGAGTATCCGGACGGCTACACCAACAAAGGCAATTTCCTGGGGACCTGGATGGGGCGGGAAGGCAAAGGCGGCCAGGCGTGGCTGACAGATTGGCTCAGCCCCAAGGAATACATCCAGCTGGGCTATCGCAACGCAAAAGTCTCGAAGAGCTTCATACCCGGGGGCACGACGCAGAACGACATCAACATCAAAGCGGTGCTGCGGCTGAAGGAGAACCTGGAGCTGAATGCCTTCGGCCAGGCGGAGTTTTGGAAAGTCCCCGCTTTGGCTTCCGGACAACAGCACGACTTCACCGGTTCGATCCAGCTGACTTACTTTCCCAAGCTAAGCTGGCACCGCTGAAAATCTCCAAAAAACATGCAGCCGGAACGCAACGAACTGCGTTCCGGCTGCGCGGTGAAACTAGTCTTACTTCTTGTTGGCGGCCTAGTTGCCAGTTCCCCGCAACGTGAGGATCGGAGAAGCGATGGCTCCGCTGCCCCCGTTGTATCCGTCGCTATTCACCGTGAGTTGTTGTGTGGTCAGCCCAAGGGTATTCGGCGCGAACTGGACATTGATGTCGCAGGGCGCGGCGGGAGCCAGGACCAAGCCGTTGCCGCAGGTCGTGCTACCCAACACACTGAATGCGGCATTGACCCCGTTGGTGGAGTAATACGGCGAACTGAGCGTCAACGGCAGATTGCCGATGTTGTACTCCGTGGCCGTTAGATTCTTCTGGTTTCCAATCTTGACACCTCCGAACGCCAGCGTGGAGCGATTGCCGTTCAGATATACGAGGTTGTTGTCGGGCCCATTCCCCAGGGTCGTCAGTACAAAGCTCTGTCCCCCAGCGGAGATAGCGAAGGAACTGGCAGCGACCAACGCACCGTTATTAAAGGTAAGCAAGTGGGACGCAGTTTTGGTTGGAGAAACGACAGTGATGGTATTGGCATTGCCGTCGAGAACATAGAGTTGCTCAGCCGGATCGAACGCCAGTCCAGTCGGACTGGTTACGCCGTCGATGGGTATCGCGCTTGCGGTCGCACCGTCGGCCGAGACCTGGACCACCTGGCCGACACTTGACGGGTCACCATTATCGCCGATCACCAGAGCGGCAGTAACAGGATCGGTCGCCAAAGACTGCGGGTAAACGATCGACACCGAGGGGATGGTCATTTTAAAAGGAGAACCCCCAACCGGTACTTTCACCACGTAGCCGGGGTTGCTGGAGCTGGCGTAGAACCCATCAGAACCTGCATCCCCGATATAAAGGTTGCCCAGATAATCGAGGGCCACGGCAATTGGGTGTTGCAAGAGACCGCCGGTGTTAATCACCGACGGTTCGAGACCGGTGGTGGTGGGTACTTCGATAACCTGGGCGTTGGTGAAGTCAGCGATGAACAGGTTGCCGGCTCCGTCCAGAGCCAACCCGATCGGGGCCGAGAGACTGGCGGTGCCGGTGGAAACGGGAGTGAGGCCGCTTCCCCCGAGACCGTTAATGGAATAGACTTGCCCCCCCTGGGCGTCGGCGACATAGACCGTCTTGTTCAACCCCGATATTGCCACCGCCTCCGGTGCTTCCAGACCGGTAGCGGTCGAAGTCTGATTGAGCGGATAGGTAATTTCTGCTCCGGCGAGACCCGTCTGGTAGACCGGTAAGGAAGCAAGGATCGTACCCTTCGCGCCCCTAACCTGGAGGGCCGAAGTGCGAGTCCCCGGGTAGGTTGGTGTGCCGGAGTAGTTTTCGACGCAAGTGTAAGGGAAAAAGTTAGAAATTTTCGGACCGCCGGAGCCGAGATTGGTGTGTCTCCCGTTGACACAAGTCCCGCCGGTTGCCTGAGTGAGTTCCTGGCTCACATCGCCCTGAGAAACGACACGGAACCCGCGGAGGGTGGTTGCGGCGTTGAACTCGAAGTTGAATTGGACCGGCGATCCGGTCCCGCCGACGTTATTTGTATTGCCTACGTTGACTGGATTCGCCGATGTCAGTTGGACAACACTGCCGGCCAAAGAGTCAAGTACGTCGAGGTTCCCGGCGGGATCGAACGCTATGTCGCTTCCGGACCCTATTCCAGAGTTGGGGAGGATGTAAGGAGTAGTGGGCGAAGCGGCTGGGACGATCACCACCTGCGGGCCCTGGTTGTAAATCGAACTGGTCGTGAGAGACGTCAGAATATAGATGTTGCCCGCTGCATCCAGCCTGATACCAGAGGGGTAAGTGGGAGTAAATAAATAGGTCGGTATCTTTTGGGCATTTCCGCCAGTGGCTGGCGCTACATATACGCCCCCTATCCTGGACGGGGGATAGCCGTTGTCCGCGATATAGAGATTGGTCCCAGCCCTGGAAAGAGATGCCGGGGTGAACTGGGTGGGGATGCCTGGAAAACTCAAAGGCGTCAGCGTGGTGCCACCCGACGCCAGAGAATAGATGACTCCATTCAGCGTATCCGGGAGGTCGCCGATGAACAGTGTCCCCGCACTATCGACTGTAAGCGCGAACGGAGTCGTCAAAGGAGACCCAGCGAAATACGTTGTTGCAGTACCGGTCAGATTCCCAGTGCCATCGCCGGTCAACTCAACGATCCTACCTCCGATGCCGGAGGGCGAGTCGCCCACGAAGAGATCTCCATTAGCGTCCAGGGCGATTGGGATCGGAAACGACAAGGTAATCGTCCCGGTAGATACGGGAGTGCTCACGCCGGTCTTGGGGTTAAGAGCGAGGATTCGATTGTTCGTCGAGTCTGCGATGAAGACCGTCCCGTTCTTAGAAATTGCGATGTTTTGTGGCTGGCTGTACCCAGTCCCAATCGTCTGCTGGGCATCGACGACGATGGACGGGGCTTGTGCCCAGCCGGTGGAAGCGCAAATGGCGAGCGAAAGGGCAGAGAAGCAGAACAATTTCCGCTTCGAAATGAAATCTTTTGCGGGAAACCCGGATGGCTTGAAAAACATGGCAGTGGCACTCCTGTACAACTTTAGTTCGGACACCCCTAGTCTAAGGGGACGCTATTAACTTGCAACCCTTTTGCAACGCAAATGCACGCAGGGGTCGCCCAAGGGCTCGACTTTGCCCATACCACGGAAGTTGCAATTCTGAGCGGGGAGTGGAACCGAGATTACACTTTGGTGTCCCAAAATGCTACAGCTTTTCCAGGAAGCAGAGAGAAAATCGTTTCCCTGCCCCTCGCAGACAAACTCGCACCCCAGCGCAGGGCGGCTTTGCTCTTTCTAATCAGAGGCTTGCGCGCACTGACAGGGGGGGACACCGAAGTGTACCCTTTCGATTTGTCTGGGGATGAATTGTTCTTGCCAGAAAGGCAAAAACCCGCCGGCTTAGAGCGGCTTCAGAAGCGGCGTTTATGAAAGGAATTTAGAGAGTGACAACCCGGTGAATGCAATCTGCGCGGAAGATGCTGAACTTCCCCTTGTCATAGCCGCCAAAATAGATAAGACCACCACGACCCTGGCCCGTGCAGGTCAACGCTACCTGGTGGATCGATCGGATGCCTTGCCGGTCTTCATATTCGAGCAGCACGATAGGCTGGCCCGTCATCGGTGTAGACAGGCGGAGATCCGCAAATGCAACCACGTTACTGGTTACTGACTGCGGAGAAGAAGAAACTGGTGATTGAGACACTGGGTTCACTCAACGATTGAAGCAGAAGCAATGTATCCACTCAAGTGACAGATTGAGTCAGGGGTACAACCTTTGTGGAATAAAGGGCCGTTTTGTACATGCATTTGTAACCTTCAAGGGTTTCGGCTCCGCCCATACCGCATCTTACCCCTCTGGAGAGAACATCACATGCTCATAGCGCGAGTTAAAGCGCATCTCGTAACCGGCGAAACTGTCGAGCTGCTTCCAGTAAGACATGAGACCGACGTCAAGAAGGAAGTGACAGCGCTGCTGGAGGGTTGGGCTTCCTCAGGATTTCTCATTTGGGAGAAATTCGTCTATCCATGGCACCAGGTGCAAACCATTGAGGTGGCGGTCGAGAATCTCTCCAGCGGAGAGGTAGCGCAACGGATGCTGGACTTGCACGGCACTGATCGCGCGCGCCTGCACGAAGAGTTTTGGCAAGGCACACGTCAGCTCCAGCCCTGATTCTTGAGCAGAACCCTGTAGGCCCGACCCTATTAACCTTTCCTAGGAGGATCCCAGGTCTCAAAAGCGAGACCCCACGGCACGCCGGGGCAGGCTGGGGCACCCTTCGCGTTTCCAGGGCTGAATAAGTTTGGGTTGCCGAGCGGCTGGGATTCGGCTTCCGAGTTTTTCCGCAGCCTGCTATTGGGATGAGGCTTCGGCACTCATCCTAGCGGGCATCTGCTGCTTCCGTTTGTAGCCACTGCCTCAAGTTGGGTCCTTGCGCGACCCGCAGGTCTACGCAATCCGCGATACTGTCACGGGCCTTGTCGAGGGCATGCGAGGTGGCCGATACGC
>Ga0182015_10006009_pt1 | contig 12347 bp, 15 predicted proteins | sample 712P3MmetaG_FD_120478 | JGI IMG/M metagenome (GOLD analysis project Ga0182015, IMG submission 120478) | Permafrost microbial communities from Stordalen Mire, Sweden - 712P3M metaG | ecosystem: Environmental > Terrestrial > Soil > Wetlands > Permafrost | place: Sweden: Stordalen | collected...
AGGAGAAGCAGAAGCGGATCGAGTTCTTGGAGAAGAAAGTCCAGACCAAGGACGAAGTTCTGGCCGAACTGATGGCCGAGCACATCGCGCTAAAAAAAAGTCTTGGGGAGCTTTGACCAAGAGTTGGGTGCCGCATGATGTGCGGGATCAGGTCGTGGATTTTGTCCGACGCTGGTCGGAGAAGACGGAGATCAGCGTCGGGCGATTCCCACCGTGGTTGGGCATTGGGGCCAGCAAGTTCTACGACTGGCGAGAGCGCTACGGGCGAGTGAATGAGCACAACGGTTGGATTCCCCGGGATTTCTGGCTGGAGCCGTGGGAGAAGGAAGCGATCATCGGCTTCCATCTGCAGAATCCGCTGGAAGGGTATCGGCGGTTGACGTTCATGATGCTGGATGCGGAGGTGGTAGCGGTGAGTCCGGCGCGCGTATGGCGAGTGTTGAAGCAAGCGGGACTGTTGTCGCGATGGAAGGGCAAGCCTTCGCGCAAAGGGACGGGGTTTGAGCAGCCACCGCAGCCGCACCAGCACTGGCACATCGATGTTTCCTACATCAACTTATCGGGTACGTTCTACTACCTGTGCAGTGTGTTGGATGGATACAGCCGGTCGATTGTGCATTGGGATCTGCGGGAATCGATGAAGGAATCGGAGATCGAAATGATTCTGGAACGAGCCAAGGAGAAGTACCCGGAGGCGAAACCTAGGATCATCTCGGACAACGGGCCGCAGTTCATGGCGCGCGATTTCAAGGAGTTCATTCGGATCTCCGGTATGACCCACGTGCGAACGTCTCCGTTTTATCCGCAATCGAACGGAAAATTGGAACGCTGGCACAAAAGTCTTAAAACAGAATGCATTCGGCCGCTCACGCCGCTGACGGTGGAAGATGCGCGCCGCTTGATTCAGAGCTACGTGGATCGCTACAACACGGTGCGACTGCACAGCGCGATCGGTTATGTGACGCCACAAGACATGCTCCAGGGACGTCAGGCGGAGATTCATGCGGCGCGCGCGGCAGGTTTTCTCTCAGGGTTCGGCCGACCAAAATGCCGTAATGACCGAAAATTTCTCTGCATCGCAATAGCGAGGTTGAGCTCAGAGCTAACTCGACTGCCGGTTCGAATGGACTGCGTTCCGCGAAATCGAAAAGTTTTTATACTGGCGCCGCCACGACATATCAACGGACGGAATCGTAGAATTCAAGCTTTGAAATCGTGGCAAGATTCTCGTGGAAAGAAGCAGGCATGTCGAGTGCACGAATTTACCCGAGCAGAATAGGTAAGAGGACACCGAGACCCAACGCGAAGAACCAGAGAGCGGGGGCAGGTGTTCCCACCGGCCGAATGCGCCGAAGCTCGCGGGCTGAGGTTCTTGGGTTCAGGAGCAATTCGCGGGCAAAGCGCTCCTCTAGTAACAGAAATATCAGCGCGGTGACGGCTCCGTAGATCAAATGCGCCATCAGAGACGGTAGCAACGTGGACGCAGCACTCACTCGCCGGTCGGTTTCGCCGGTCAGAAGCAGCGGTAAGAAGGTCATCGGTCCCAAATACCACCAAATAACGCCGAAGAGCCACCCCCACATAACACCGAGACCGAGGCTGGAAGACTCGTGTCTAAAGAGCAGACCAAACGTCATTCCAATCAGCGCGCTCACCAGAAGGTGAAGAAGCAGTCCGCGAAAAATAGAGAATGGTGTTTCGAGTCCCGTGATCTGCGGTAGCACCCCTGATGCGAACATTACGGGGCTCGAGACTAGCCCGCCCACGATACCAGCCAACGCACCCCATCCGAGAGACCGCAAAATGTTGAGTCCAGGGCCTTCGCGTTCCCGATTCAACGGGTCGGACTCGACAAACAACTTCAGCAACAGGCGGTCAATTGTGGCGTATGCGACTCCAAGGGTTAGTCCGTACACGATATAGCCCACTAGCGATCCAAAAAGATCGCGACCGTGATCTGCGGACCAATCCAATGGCATTCGGGAGACATAGGGGAAAATGGTGAACTTTCTTACGCTCGATACGCGACTTAGATACGTAGAACACTCCGCCCATATCTCCTCCGTATATCTTGGTTGCTAGTCTTCCTGATGTTGCTTTTCTATTTGTGCCGGATGTCGTCCGGAGATCGCTTGAGATCAAGAGGTAGAACCTTAACGCTCCACGTGACAGGCACCGAAGCGGGCGGGTAGCAAACCCTATGGTCACAGGCCTGATACTTCAGCTCCCCTTTAATCTCAACCGTCTTCGCGGAAGAAACCAACGAGCGTACGATGTCGGAAGCTGTGGAGTGCGTTATGGTCGCGTCCTGCCGGATGCGAAATCTTCCTTCGGAAACGGGCACATGCTGCTGAATCGCTTCCAAGTACAAAATTTTAGAAGCCGGATGACTAACAGGAGCGAACTCGATGCCGGACTGCGGTTGCATAGTGAGCTGGATCGGCTTATAACCCTCAACTCCAGGCGCGTACACATGAACGTCCGGTGGAAGTTCGATTTCAGCGGTCAAAGTCAGCTGATTGCCGGGAACAGCTGTGCGGTCGGATTGCTCGAGTGTGAGGAGAAGATTGGGCGCTTCGACATTTCTGGTCACCTCCTCGCTCAACTCCGGAAACAGCTTTCCGATTACGTTGTTTGGTGTGAGCCGATCCGTCTCCTTTGGATCGAAATATTCTTCGCGAACGATTCCTCGCGAGTCGATGTAAACGAATCCCGCGTGAGCCATTCCCTTTTCTTTCCCCGTCGCCTGGGAGTTGAAAACGTTGAAACTGCGGATGATTTGGGAATCAGCGTCGGCTAAGAGCGGATACTCAATGTTGTGCCATTGCGCGAATTCACTGAGGATCGGCGGGGCGTCGTAGCTGATTGCGGCGAACTTTATCCCCTGGGTTTCGAACCTTGTTTTAGCGTCTTGCAGCTGCACGAGCTGCGCTTTGCAGAAGGGTCACCAGTCGGCGGAACGAAAAAATAGCAGTACTGTTCCGTTCGCTCCCTTCAGCGTCTCATTTGTTTGTTCATGACCAAACTGATCGCGAGCCGCGAAGGCGGGCGCTTTCGCTCCAATCAGCAGGCCCACGGAGGGCGAATCTGCGCCCCTACTTATGTTTTCCGGCTCATTCATGTTCGTGAGAGCACCTAGACTGCGCAACGCGAAAATGCATAGCGTCAAGGTTCCGCTTCTCATTGTTGTCCTTTGCGAATTCGTGCGCAGTATAAGTGCGTGTAAACCGCTCACCGGCGAAGCTAATTCGGCAGCCGGCCCGAGCCCATGCCCCAAATTCTCCCGGACTTATCCTGCACAAACGCCACGAGTCTCACATTTCGTAAAGTTCTGCCATCGAGGTGGATTTTCGCGTCTTTCGAGAAACTGGATCCCTTTTCTGCGGTCCCGACCAGAGTAAGAGTTCGTACGACCGCAACGTGGTGTAGAGTTCTGCCGGCATTTTCCCCGCGGCTCACGTGAGATTCATCGCTTTCGTCGGCCACCGCAACCAGCACGTCGACCGATTCTGCCGAGACACCAGAAGGCAATGCAGCGGTCTCGATGTGCAAGGTGATTGTATTGGTGCCATCGGGTCGAATTGCCGAGAGGATCACCGAAATCTTTTCAGTCTTCGCTGCGTTCCGGATCGCCTCGATTGCTCCTGATTCGTCACTGCCCACCAGCTCTATGCGTCCGTCAACTACCATTTGCGGTGTGTAAATGCTCCGGAGTCGAAACCCGCCAGCATATGCGCTTTGACGCTCACTGAATGCGTGCGAGGAGTAAGGGTCTTTCCATCCGATATCGTCCCAGTAATCAACATGTTCGCTAAGAACAACCACTTCGGCGCCGGCCACCGGCTGAGATTTATCCAACTTCTGCAACAAGGTATCGGCAGGAGGGCAATCCGAACATCCTTCCGAGGTAAACAATTCCACAAGCACCGGAGTCTTGTGCGCACTGTTGAGTCGGCTACTGCCAGCACTGGCTTCAAGACGCGGAGTCAACGGCATAGCGAGAGCGCCCAACAAGACCACGGTAACCGACGCAAGCGCGGTGCGAAACATGAGCTTACCTCCCATTCCACAATGAACTGCATGTTGTTCATGTGATGGGATGATCAAACAGCTGAAAAGTTACAGCACACAGTCGATTTGTCAGCGCCAAGCTTTTCTGAAGCCTTTCCCCTTTCAACGAATCACACATGCACGCCACGGATTCGTGCCGCCAAGTATCGAAAGGAGATTTAACCAATGAATGAGGGAACTGCAGCCACATCACGCGGCGAAAACCCTACAACCCAATTGCAATGTCTGGAAGTATGGGGCGGGAACCGCCGCGTGAACCACGCCGTCGAAGTCCCGGGCTTGATCGGATGGATTCATTCCCATCCACTCGAAGCAGGCAGCCGGGGAGGCGACGTCCATTATCTTTCCGTCTGCTCCAAGGGAATCCTTTCTCCATTCGCGCTGGCCGATGTGTCAGGCCACGGAGAATCGAGCAGCAAAATTGCCAAATTACTCCGGAAGCTCATCCTTAAGTACATTGACACATGGGACCAGTCCGAACTCATGCGCGAATTGAATGATTCTCTCGGAAGCTGGACAAAGGCGCAGGAGTACGCCACCGCTCTATTATTCGCTTATTTCCAGCCGACTCGAGAGCTGGTGTTCACGAACGCCGGTCACCCTCCGGCACTCTGGTATCACTCGGCCAGCGCAACCTGGGATTGGCTCGAGCCTGCGACTCCATTTGCTCGTCCAATCGAAGGGCTGCCGTTGGGATTGATCCCCGGAACCGATTATGTGCAGGTTGCGGTAAGGCTGGATTGGAATGACGTAATGATTCTATACACTGACGGCATCACCGAAGCCATAAATAAAGACGGAACATGCTCGGCCCAGGTGGATTCCTCGCGATGGTTCGCAATTTGCCGGTTGAATCCCCGGCATTCATGGCTGGCCATCTAGCCGCGGCAGTGCAAACCTTCCGTGGCACCGCGGCTCGAGACGACGATCAAAGTTTCTTAATCTCGCGCCAGCTCAAAGCATGAGACCTACAGGCAGGTGAGCAAGATTCGTACGATTGAGCAAATAATGTTCCGGCAGAAACGACGTCGTAACTTTATCCTGCGAACCACGTCCGATATAAAACGATGAGCTCGCCACAACCGCAAATCGATCCCGAAGAGGCGGAGCTCATCAAGCGCGTTTGTGAGGGCGAGCCTGACGCCTTTGAGGAATTAGTGCGCCCCTACGAACGCTTGATTTACATATCAGCCATTTCGGTTTTGCGGAACCAGGCCGACGCAGAAGAGGTCGCGCAGGAGGCCGTTTTGAAAGCATTCTCAAAACTTGCAAGCTTCCGGGCGGAATGCCGTTTCAGCACCTGGCTGGTGCAAATCACGTATAACGAAGCCAGGATGAAAATCAGGAAGGACCACCGCCACCTGTATGACTACATCGATGAACAGAAAGACGATCAAGAAGGCGACTATTCTCCAAGAGATTTCGCTGATTGGAGGCCCATACCTTCAGAAATCTTTGAAAAGAACGAGGTGCGCCAGGCTTTGGAGAAAGCGATCGATTCACTCGGCCCGACCTATCGTGAAATTGTAATGCTGAGAGACGTTCAATGTTTAAGCATCAAGGATACCTCGACAGTTCTCGGCATCCCTGAAGCGAGCGTGAAAACCCGGCTTCATCGAGCCAGGTTGAAGTTGCGAGATGCCTTGGCTCCCGGATTTGATGGCGCTTGGTCCACAAAAAAGGAATACCGGAAGGTACGCCCATGGTAGATCCAAAATACTTCGCAGGTAGCATTGAAATCAGTTGCGTCGAGGTCTGGCGGGAAATCTCCGACTTTCTGAACGGAGAGATCTCCTCAGAACTTCGCGACAGAATGCAGGCACATTTTGACGTTTGCAAACATTGTACGGCTGTGCTCGACGGCGTACGGAATGTTGTCCAACTAGTTGGCGACGGAAGATCCTTTCCGATGCCGCGAGGATCCAGCCAGCGCCTCTATAAAAAGATCAGGGAGCGCCAGTGATCGATCGCTGGTACGCTAAATCGACTCGGGCCGGAATGGATCAGGGACGTCTTGATTGTCAACGTACATCGATAATTTCCAGATTCCTTCGCTGTTCTTGCGCCAGACATCCATATAGCGATTCTTTCGGTAAAGCGGCGCACCGCCGTCTTTCGGCGTGAGCGTCAAATCGTGTATCCCGTGACTGCAAGCCATGTCTCCTTTAAGCCCGACCTCGAACACAATAGCGGCCAGCTGTGCCGTAAAGCGATTAAAAGATCCCGTAATCGTGCTTTCAATGCCTCCGGTCCTGCCGCGTAAAACTCGCTTGGCTGTCCATCGCAGTAGATAACGAGTTCAGGGTCGACGACACTCAAAAGCCGCGCCACGTCCCCGAAATTAATACCTTCTCGAATCTCGGTCCTGGCAAAATGAATTTCGTACAAGTCGTCCACGTCGTATCTCGCTAATCTCCGCGCTCTTTTTTCAGCAGCCTAAAACATCAGATCGATCTTCCCAAAGCTGTTAAAAAGCGGTTGTAGCGCGGTGGCAGTCCGTTAGAATTGAAGACTCCGGCGACTACGAAGCGCCGGTGTCCGTTTCTTTTCCGAGTGTACACCCGGACTGCGCCAGCCAGGCTGAACGTTAACAACGCCGTCTTTTATGGTCGTAAATCGAGATTGTCGAGTACTGTGATGACATACAGTCATTATCTCTATAAATTACGCATTCGTTTGATGCTGACGGCGGTTCGAGGTAGGTTTATTGCCCTATCAATCATTTCGAAGCTCAAATCTGTAGAACTGGGCGGCCGCAAAGAAGCTGTTGGCACATATAAGTCGGTTCACGTACGGAGGGAGGTTACACGTGAGGATAAGAGGAATAGGCTTGGCTACGATCGCAATAGTCCTTATGTGCGGGAGCGTGTCGCTCGCCGCGGACACGGCGTCGGACGCGGATCGGGCGTTTGTAGCAAAGGTGTCGCAGGGAGGCCTGTACGAGGTGCAGGCCGGAAGGATCGCCGCGATGCGCGGTGCCACCCCGGTAGTGCAGAATTTCGGAGTGCTTGATGCCCACGACCATGCGGGAGTAAACAGCCAATTAACGATGAAGGTCTCTTTGCCAAGGAAGCCGAAGAAGGTACGGCTCCCTACCGATGGGCTGCTACAAATCAAGATCGAAAGATTGGGATGGCCCGCGCTAGGCGACCTGGAGTAATTCCTCGTAATGCCCAATGTGATCGTGTGAGGTTCGTTTTTAGATACGACGCGGGTGATTCCAGAAACCTCGGCGTTTGTCTGCTTGATGATATTTGCATACATCGTAAATAGAATAATTGGAACCCGAGGCAGAATCTTGAAAATCGCAATCGCGGTTTGCAACCCACCCATTTTAGGCATGGAGAGATCGAGAGGTATCAAATCTGGGGTGAGTACTGCCGCTTTCTCGACTGCATATTCGCCTTCTACAGCCTCGTCACAGATTTCATTGGACGGGCTTCCAAAATTTCAGGTGGCTCGGGTTTGCGATATCGTGCGCCGTGTCGTGACACCCGCCACTCAGGCATGACATCTGATTCGATTTGATCGAGTCTATCACTACACATGAATGCGGCGATTAATAGGACGCGCCGGGCTTAGGATAACGGGGTGCCCAGCCGATTGGGGCACGTTACTCATACACCGGGGTTCACAAGTCGTTTTCGCTTCTCGAACTCGTCTAGAACCGCATTCTGCAACCGTAGACGGCTTGTGTGGCTCGGTAGCGTAAATACGTCAAGAATGGTCTGGAGGCCCTCAAATGGCAAAGAACTCAGATTGAATTTCCACCTGGTGAGCGGTGTGTCAGTGACCGAGACCCACAGGCCACGCTTCTTGGCTTCCTTGGTGAGAGCGTGCACATATTCAAGTCCGTCCGTTTGAACATTGGCCGCGTCCAAACGCACTAGAACCCCGACATCGTCCAACTGAGAAACCTCATGTTCTGACAATGGCATCGGGCACCCTTAATTTCTTACGGCGCAGGCTGGTTCACGAGCGATCACGCAACTAGGGACTTGGCACACGATTTCCGACCGGCCCGCGTGATATTCGCCTTGCTCATAATAATTTCCTTAATTTTATTCTGAACCGTCAGCTTTGCCCGGCAACCAGTCGATTCAATGGTAGAACTTCGCGCCATGAAGCGTAGTGACCAAGCCTAGTCTTTGTACCACGACGAATATGAGAGTTCCATACGCGCATGAGCTGCCGGTCAAATCGCAGTGTAGGGCCAAAGCTTAATTAGGGTGAACAGTCGAACAGACTGCTGACGTTCGTGTGATTGCATCGGTGAAGGTCATGCGGATTCCGTGCTTCGGTCGCAGGATGACCATCGGGCGTGCTTCGATTATCTGGCCTGGAGCCAGATGGAGATCGTATTTTCTGAGCAGAACGCTCAGGATCATGAGGATTTGCAGCATGGCGTAGTTACCGCCGATGCAGCCCCGCGGCCCCGCTCCGAAGGGCAGATAGGTGAAAGGCGTGTGAAGCTTTTCATTCGCTTTGGTGAACCGTTCCGTATCGAAATTCTCCGGATTCTGCCAGTAGAGCGGCGCATGGTGCGCACCGTACACATACACAATGACCATTGATCCGCGGGGTATGGCGACGTCGCCTACGCGGTCGTCGGCGACAGCCACGCGGTCGATCATCCAGAACGGCGGGTAGAGGCGGAGCGCCTCCTGAATGACCTGAGTCGCAAATTCAAATTTGGGAACGTCGCTGTGGCTTAGAGGCGCTTCGCCGAGCACGGAATCAAACTCCTGCCGTACCCTTTCGAGACAATCCGGACGCGAGCTCAAAAGATAAAAAAGCCACGATAGCGCATTCGACGATGTTTCATGGCCGGCGACCAGAAGTTGCATGCTCTCGCTCAGGATGAGTCCATCGGGCATGCCTTTGCCATCGCTGTAACGGGCATCCATCAGGGTCTGCAGCAGATCGTGGCCGGGCGGTTCGTTCCGGCGCATTCTGATGTATTCGCGCAGAACGGCGTCCGCGCGGGTGCGCATGTCTTCGTGCCTGCGCAGTTCGCCTGAAACGGTGAACCAGGGATTCAGATAGGGCTGAAGGGTTTGCCGAACAATAAATTCCTGGACGCTGCAGATCGTATGGCTGACGAGATCGATGTCTTCGTCCTTCAACCGTGCGCCGAATAGCGATCTGGCGACCATCGCGAAGGTAATTTTCATCAACTGGGGGTAGATGTCGACGGGACCGATACGGACCTGTTGGTCGAAATCCCGCAGCGACTCGGCAAGGGAGTCTTGCATGATTGAGGAAAGCGCATCGAGTTGCTTTCGATCAAAGCCCTTCTGGATGAGACGCCGCTGCGTGCGCCAGGCTTCTCCGTGAGTCGTGAGAAGACCTTTCCCCAGGAAGTGGCCCATACGCTTCACTTGAATTTCGGATTTTTGATAGTTCGCCTCATTGGTCTTCAACACGTGCTGAATGACCGCGGGATCGATCGTAACGATCGCTTCCTTGAGACCACCCAAATAGATGTGGAATGTATCGCCGAAGGTCTCGCTGTATCGGGACAAAACCTGCACGGGATCGCGGAACATCGCGCGAGAGTCCGCAAAGCAGCGAAATCGGGAAACAACGGGTACAGGCGTGGATGAGGTCATCGCCACCCATCCGGATAATTGCGTCGAACCGCCCGTGATTTCATGTCAATTTTAGGAAGTGGTCGCGCGACCATAGATAAGCACAAAACGCCGGAATCAGTTCTCGTTCCCTAGTTGCTTCAAGAGCAGTAGATGATGTCTGATTGCCCCGGTCATGGTGGGGTTCTGCCGGTAGGGAATCCCAAACTCTTCGGCGGTCTGCTTCACGATCCTGGTCAGCGGAGCATAATGAGTGTGGCACACGAAAGGGCACAAATGGTGGACGATGTGATGGTTGAGCCCGCCCACGAGCCAGCCGACTAGCGGGTTTTCCGTCGCGTAATCGGCCGTTGTCGCGAAGATGTGATACACGCCGTTGTCAAACTCACCGCGGTCCGCGGGAAAGTACGTGCTGTCCACGGTGTGCGTAGTCTGGAATACCAGCGTTACGGATAAACCGACGATCACATGGACCAGCAGGAACGCCCCGGCGACCAGCAGAGGCGATTTTCCCAGCACCATCACCGGCAAGATAAGCATGTAAGTGAGGTAGAAAGCCTTGCCCGCAACGAGAATGGCGTATTCGCGCAGAGGATGCTTGGCGCGTTTCAGATAATCGTGGGACGGGAAGAAAAAACTCGCGAAGTCCCTGAAGAGCACATAGTCGAGCGAGAACATCGCATAGATGAACAGCGCATAGATGTGTTGGAAGCGGTGCCAGGGCGCCCGGGATTCATAGGGCGTAAAGCGAAAAATGCTGCGTCCCGAAAGTGCATCATCTTCGCCGTGGAGATTGATGCAGGAGTGATGACCCCGATGATGGAGGATACGCCACATGTACGAGCTGATGCCGCACAAATCGAAGGTGTAGTTCAGGGTTTTGTTGACGAGCGGCCGGGACGAGATCGCGTTGTGATTGCTGTCATGGGCGATATTCAGCAACAGGAACGTCTGCGCCAAGCCGCCTATAAGGTAGAGGACAACAAAATTCCATGAACCGGGCCTAAGCGCGTACAGAGCGATCCAGGCGCCCGTCAGGACCGCCAGACCCGCAGCGATCTTGACCCACATCGCACCGTCCGCTTTGGGAGTAATGTTCTGGTCGGCGAAAAATCTATCCAGGCGGCGACGTAGGACTTTCGGGAAGAAAGATGCGCCGACCGGTTCGATAAGCGGCGACGCTGAGGTTTCCGATGGCACAAGATCCGGCGTCTCCAACTCTTCAGCGATCACCGCTTCGGTTTTGAACGTCAACGGCGCCTCCGCGATCATCGTAGTTGGGCCTGCGCGTTTCATACGCCGCATCCGTAACCCTTACCCGCAGCGAAATTGTTACCGCGCCGCCAACAGCCCTGCAGCGCAATTTTAGTGCGAGCCCGTAAAGACAATCAAGAACATTCGGAACGGACAATGTCTGGGCGTGGTGCATGAATCATTGGAAGCGATGACACATAGCATTGTCCAAAGTGCTTTGCTACCATACAACCGTCAATGAAGCATAACGAACGGGGCCTGCTGGATCGGACCATAAAAGGTCTGCTGAACTCCGCAAGTCCCTTTTGCGTCTATGTGCGCCAAAAGGGAGAACGTCCGTTCGCCAGAGCGTCGTGCGACGCCTATGCTAAAAGAAAATTACGCGTACGTTCTCACAGTCGGTCTGCATTAGGACTGCACTTTTACACTCGATCGCGGTTCGCCTCGCTTCCTGGGAAGGATGTTTCGTTTACTGACTTGCGTTCTATTCAACCTTGGAGGCTTGCTGATTGATGATGGCGTCAATTTTGGGCCACCTGGATAGGCTGGCAGATGAGCACCCGGACAAACTCCTTTATTCGTACCTTGACGTAAACGGCGATCCGATCGAAAGCTACACCTACGCGTCGTTCCTCCATCGAGCGCAGGCGATCGCCGGACATCTGTGGAAAGAGGATCGTTTCGCCGCCGGCGACCGGCTCCTGCTTGCCTACCCGCCGGGGCTAGAAATGATCTGCGCATTCTTTGGTTGCGTGCTCGCCGGATTGATTCCTGTGCCGGTCTATCCCCCCAGTTCGCGTGGTTTCCAGAGCGCCCTATACAAGATGGTCCACATCGCCAAGGATTGCCAGGCGGCTGGAATCTTAACGAGCAGAGACTACCATGCGTCGCTCAAGACGAATCTCGCCAGAAGTGGAGTCTCGGCGTGTGGCGTTGACGTTGATTACATTTCCGGTCTTCCGTGGATCGCCACGGAAGATTTCGTGGATACGATTTCGGAGCGGCCGGCTGTCCATCCTTCGAAGATCTTGTTTCTCCAGTACACGTCGGGTTCGACGATGGAACCCAAGGGCGTGATCGTTACGCACGAAAACATCCTGAATACCTGTCCGCTGGTGATCGACCATCCCGCGCCGGTCGTCGTTTCCTGGCTTCCGCAGTATCACGATATGGGACTGATCGGGTGCTACCTATATCCAGCAGTGAAAGGTGGCACGACGTACGGGTTCGCTCCCATGGATTTTATTCAGCGTCCGATCCTATGGTTCGATGCGATAACGAAGTACCACGCCACCGCGACGGCTGCCCCCAACTTCGCCTACGACTATTGCCTGCGCGCCGGGAGGCTTTCCAAAGAGAGCCTGGAGGCTTGCGATCTCAGCTCGCTTCGCGTATTGATGTGCGCTGCGGAACCCGTAAAGCCGGATACCT
>Ga0182015_10006010_pt1 | contig 12345 bp, 9 predicted proteins | sample 712P3MmetaG_FD_120478 | JGI IMG/M metagenome (GOLD analysis project Ga0182015, IMG submission 120478) | Permafrost microbial communities from Stordalen Mire, Sweden - 712P3M metaG | ecosystem: Environmental > Terrestrial > Soil > Wetlands > Permafrost | place: Sweden: Stordalen | collected...
CTTCGGCTGGCGGCGAGGCTGGGGGCGAGCGGTGATTGGCCGCCCTTGTCGCTCGGGGCGAGAGCGAACTGGCCGCTCGAAGACATTGCAACAGGGGCTGAAAAATTTGATGGATAAGATCTTCATTCGTGCGCTCAAGACCGAAGCCATCATCGGGATCTTCGACTGGGAGCGCCAGGTCAGGCAGACCGTGCTCATCGACATCGAGATCTCGGCGGACATTCGCAAGGCCGCACTCTCCGACTCGATCGAGGACACGTTGAGTTACAAGCGCGTGGCCAAGCGAGTGCTGGCTTTCGTCGAGGGGTCGCAATTCCATTTGGTCGAATCCCTGGCCGAACACATCGCCATGCTGATTCTCGAAGAATTCGGCGCAGCCTGGGTCAGCGTCGTTCTGAGCAAGCCCGGCGCGGTACGCAGCTCGCGCGAGGTCGGGGTCTCGCTGGAGCGCGACAGGTCCGGTCTGGACGAATGGCGCGCACGCCGCGGTGCGGCCGGGAGCTGATGCTCGGGCCGATCGTCGTCGGGGCGGAGCCTAGATGCTGCGTCCACCGTCCACGGCAATGATTTGGCCGGTGATATACGGCGCGTCCTTTGCGAGGAACAACGCCGTGCGTGCAATGTCCTGGGGGGTGCCATGGCGCTTGAGCGCGGTCTTGGAGATGATCTCGCGCTTCAAGGCATCATCCATGTTCTGTTCCGGCCAAAGCACGGGGCCGGGTGCGATGCCGTTTACACGAATATCCGGGCCCAATTCGCGCGCAAGGGAGCGCGTGAGCATCGTGAGACCCGCCTTGGCTATGCTGTAGACGGGGTGTCTTTTCAGCGGCCGGAGACCGTGAATGTCCACGATGTTGATAATGAGTCCAGCGTGCGCGCGAAGACTGGGAGCGGCGGCCTGCGCCAGGAATAGCGGCGCCTTCAGGTTGCTGCCCATGAGATCGTCCCAGTGTGCGAAAGTGATTTCGCCCATCCGGGTTGGGTAGAATGTGGACGCGTTGTTGACGAGAATATCGAGCCGGCCGAATTCACGCAGCGCAGTCCCGACCAACGTGTCCGCAACGCCGGGGCCCTGAAGATCGGCGGATTGGACGGCGACGGATCGGGGGCGAATTCGATTCAGATCCGCCGCCAACTCCAGTGCGGCGGCCTCGGAGTTCCGATAGTGAATCAGCGCATTGGCTCCTGCCGCGTGAAGCGTTCGCACGATTTGTGCGCCGACTCGCCGCGCGCCGCCGGTGATCAAGACCACGCGGTCCCGGAGAGGCGAGGGATCGTTGTTCATCGTCATACCGGGTCACGATACCGGATTGTCCCCCCAGGTTGTACTCATGCGCCTTGATGCGTCCTTGAGCCCTGACGCGGCACGGCACACCGAGAGGGCGCGCGGCTTCATCGTGGAGCGGATCGCTGCGGCCGGCGGGTGGATCAGTTTCGAGCACTTCATGGAGCTGGCGCTGTACGCGCCTGGGTTGGGCTACTACAGCGCCGGCGCGCGAAAATTCGGCGGTGGCGGCGATTTCACCACGGCGCCGGAAATTTCCGGCCTGTTCGGCGGCTGCATCGCGCAGCAATGCGCGGAGATCCTGGGCGCGCTCGCGGGCGGTTCCATCCTGGAAGTGGGTGCTGGAACGGGCCGGCTGGCCGTGGACGCGTTGACCCGCCTCGAATCGCTCGGCCGGCTGCCGGAGGAATATCTCATTCTCGAGGTGAGCGCGGATCTGCGTGAGCGTCAGCGCAACCTCATCTGCGAGCGCATACCCCTGTTGTCCTCCCGGGTGAAGTGGATCGATGCGCCGCCCGCCGATCCATTCGACGGAGTGATCCTGGCCAACGAGGTCCTGGACGCGCTTCCGGTCGCGAGATTCAGATGGTGCGAGTCCGGATGCGAGGAGCTCGGCGTCGCCGTTTCGCATGGCCTGTTCCACTGGTCGGCGCTGCCGGCCGGGGCTGGATTGACAGACACTTGCGGCCGACTTGCCGCTGCCGCCGGAGGTTGGGAGGATGGCTATGTTTCCGAATATTGCCCGCGCTTGGCGGCGTGGACGCATGGCATCGTTCAATGTTTGCGCAGGGGCGCCGCTCTGTGGTTCGACTACGGACTGCCCCGCCCACATTATTATCTGCCGGAGCGACAGGGTGGAACGCTGATCTGTCACTTCAGGCAGCGCGCGCACGGCGACCCGTTCGTCCATCCGGGGCTGCAGGACATTTCCGCGTGGGTTGATTTCACGGCGCTTGCAGAGGCATGCGGCGCCGCCCGCTGCGATCTCGCCGGCTTTACGACCCAGGCCCATTTCCTGGCCGGCTTGGGCATCGATCGGGAAATGAACTTCCTCGCAGGCGAAAACGACGGACGATTCGCCCGCCTGGCCGGTCAAGCGAAGCGTTTGATGCTGCCCGGGGAGATGGGCGAAAGCTTCAAGGCGATGGCCTGGACTCGCGGCATAAGCCGAGAATTATCGGGTTTCGCGTCAAGGGATCTGCGCCACGCGCTTTAAGGCGGCCGTGCGCGCGGGGCGCCGGCCAGGGTTGCAATTGCGTTCAGACGGCGCTGATGCAGGCGCTCGGCGATCTTGGCGCCGTCAAGAGCCGCAATGTCCTCGGCCGTCGGCTTGATCGCGGCCGCCGCAGCGCGCGCCGCGCCCAGATAGGCGCGCTGCGGGTATGGGTTCATTTCCATTCCGGTCCGGCCACGGGCATCCGCCTCGCAAGCGAGCAGCGTCTGGGCAAACCGCAGAGGCCGGCGGAATGCGTCGGCCCGCTCCATGAACTCCAAGACCGTCCCGGGCTTGAGCTCGAGCGCCCGATGAACGACGCCGTGATAGCGGGCGACGATCACCGCGAGATCCCGGTAGTCGCCCGGCAACCGCAGCCGTGCGCATAATGATTCAATCAGTGCGACACTGCGCTCCTCGTGCCCATGATGGCTCGGCCATTTGGAACGTGGGGTCGTGCCCTTGCCAAGATCGTGGACCAGGGCGGCGAATCTCACCCGCGCGTCGTCGGAGAGTGCAACCGCCTGGTCCAACACCATGAGCGAATGAATCCCCGTGTCGATCTCCGGATGCCACTCGGCGGGCTGCGGGACTCCGAACAGCGCATCGATTTCGGGATAGACCGCCTTGAGTGCGCCGCACTCTCGCAACACCTTGAAAAAGGTGCTGGCCGACGCCCCTTGCAAGGCCTTCTCGGATTCCTGCCACACGCGTTCGCCGACCAGCGCATCCACCTCGTGCCGCGCCACCATGCTGCGCATCAGGTCCATGGTTTCCGGCGCAACCTGAAACCCGAGGTGCGCAAAGCGCGCTGCGAAGCGCGCGACCCGCAACACACGGACCGGATCCTCGATGAACGCGCCGGATACGTGCCGCAAAGTGCGTGACTCGATGTCCCGCCTGCCGCCGTGGGGATCGATCATCGTCCCATCCGCCGATTTTGCAATGGCGTTGATGGTCAGATCCCGTCGTGCAAGGTCTTCCTCCAGCGTGACCTCGGGCCCGAATTCGACGGCAAAGCCTCGATAACCCGGTGCCACCTTGCGCTCCAAGCGCGCGAGAGCATATTCCTCATGCGTCGACGGATGTAGAAACACCGGAAAATCGCGTCCCACTTCGCGGTAGCCCATCCGCAGGAGATCCTCGCGCGTGCCTCCGACCACAACCCAGTCGCGCTCCTTCACGGGAAGTCCCAGCAACGCGTCCCGAACCGCTCCACCAACCAGATACACTTGCATGGGTGAATAGTAGCAGCAAGCTTCAAAGGATCCTCGTGGCGGTCACCCTCGCGCTGACCGCAGCGGCGGCCGGCGGCTGCTATTTGATCGAATCCGCCGCCGGGCAGCTTTCGTTGATGTCCAAACGCGAACCGATCGCCCGCGTGCTCGACAACCCCCGTACGGCGCCCGCCTTGCGCGCGCAACTCCAGGAGGTGACTTCCATTCGGGACTTTGCGAGCCATGATCTGGGTCTTCCCGACAACGGCAGCTATCGCAGCTACGCGGATGTCGGCCGTCCATATGTCGTCTGGAACGTGGTGGCGGCCCCCGAGTTTTCGGTCGATGCAAAGGAGTGGTGCTTTCCCGTCGTGGGATGCGTCGACTATCGCGGCTACTTCGCCGAGCACAAGGCGCGCATCTTCGCGGACAAGATGCGCACCCGGGGCTTCGACGTGACCGTGAGCGGCGTGGCCGCCTATTCAACGCTGGGGCACTTCGACGACCCCATACTCAACACGATGGTCGAATGGAGCGACGTCGATCTGGCCGCGATCGTGTTTCACGAGCTCACCCATCAATTCCTCTATGTCGCGGGGGATGCGCCGTTCAATGAAGCGCTCGCGACGACCGTCGAGGAAGAAGGCGTCCGTCGTTGGCTGATCGCACGGGGGCGAGACGCGGATTTGTCGCAGCATCGCCTGCAACAGGAACGGTACCTTCAGGTCATCGATCTCCTGCGCCGCACACGCGCGGAGTTGCGCGCGCTGTATGCGTCCGGCGCAGACGTCGCCTCCATGCGCGAGCGCAAGCGGGCCTCGTTGGCGAACATGCGGGCCTCCTACGCCGTGCTCAAGGCGGGCTGGGGCGGGCATGCGCCGTTGGAGTCGTGGTTCGGGGGGGAGATCAACAATGCTCATCTGGCGTCGATCGCCACCTACTACGATTGCGTGCCGGGATTCGAACGGGAACTGGCGGCGGCACAGGGGGACCTCAAGCTGTTTTTCCGCCGGGTCCGCGAAATCGCGAAGCTCGATCAAGCCGCGCGCGATGCCGCCGTCTGCGCCAAGCCGGAATGACGTAGTTGCTCAGGCAGGCCCGTCAGGTCCCGGCGTGTTTGTGCGCCCGGCCCGCGGCCGCCCTGTCGTGACTGAGCCGCGCGTTATCCTCGAAAGCGCCCAGGTACTGCCGCGCGGACGCGACCATCGACTGAGGCTTGATGCCGAGACGCGCGAAGCCGTCGTCGGCACACACGCTGTCCACCGTGAGCGAACGGTAATTGTCACTCGAGAATGGCCGGCCCGGCACGAAGTTCATCGCGAATCCCTGCAAGCGAGCGGCGAAGTCCGGCAGCCCAATGATCCAGCGCCGACGGCCCGTGAGTTTCGCCACCAGCTGAAGGATTTCGCGCAATGTGTAAACTTGCGGGCCCCCGAGCTGGTAGGTCTGCCCATTGGATGGGCCGCCACGCAAACATCGCAGCAGAGCCTCGATAACGTCGTCGACCAGGACGGGCTGAAAGCGCGCGTTCGGTCTCGCCAAGGGGAATACGGGAGCGGCTGCAAGAAGGCCGACGAACCGGTTGAGGAATGAGTCGCCCGGGCCGAACATGACCGACGGCTGGAAGATGGTCCAGTCGAGGCCGCCAGCGCTTTCGCGGATCAGTTTTTCCGCCTCGCCCTTGGAGCGGAGGTAATAGCTCGGTGCGCCGACGGCCGCCTTCAAGGCGGACACCTGCATCAGCCGGCCAACGCCTGCCGAGCGTACGGCCTGCAGCACCATCCGCGTGAGCTCGGTATGGGCACGGCGAAAGCCGCCTCCGCCGAACCCGCGCTCGTTAAGTATGCCGACGAGGTTTATGACCGCATCCTTGCCGCGAAACCGCTCGCTGAGCCGGGCTTCGTCGTAGACATCGCAATTCTCCAGGGTCAGGCCGGGCAACACCAGGAGATGCTTGTGCTGTTCGCGGTCGCGGGACAGCACCGTGACCCGGTGGCCGTCCTTTATCAGGCGTGCGACCAGCCGGGTTCCCAGGAATCCGGTTCCGCCGAGAATGCAAACGGACAACAGCTTCATGGATCAACGAACCGGAATCAGGAAGATCTGCGCGCCTCTGCGCACATTGAGCACTAGCACGTTCGCCCCCTTGGCGGCCTCGCGAAACGTCTTCGTGTTCGTCACCGGCGTACGGCCGACCCCGACTATCAGGTCGTTTGCCTTGACGCCGGCCTGTGCCGCGGGACTCGCTTCCTGCACGGAGCGCACCAATACACCGCCGCTGTTCGGGGCGTCGACGAGCTCGGCGCCCTCCAACCCTTCGCTGATGTCGGCGGCGTTGGCAGTCTCGGCTTCGCTGCGTTCCGCGATCAGCGCGGTTGCCTTTTGCGGCTTGCCGTCGCGCAGATAACCTATCTCGACCTTGTCGCCGACACGCAGCATTCCGATTGCGTTTCGCAGCTCGCCCGCGCCCTTCATGGTGGTGCCGTTGATCGACGTGATGATGTCGCCGGTTTTGATGCCGGCTCGTTCGGCCGACGATCCCGGAGTCACTCCGGCCACCAGGGCGCCGGTGGACTCGGCCAACCCGAATTCCTTCGCGATTTCCGGCGTGACGTTGTAGATGTTGACGCCGAGTATGCCGCGCTTGACCTGGCCGTACTTGATCAGCTGATCCATCACCCCTTTGACCATGTTGACCGGGATCGCGAATCCGATCCCGATGTTGCCGCCGCTGCCCGACAGGATCGCCGAATTGATTCCGACGAGCTCGCCCTTGAGGTTCACCAATGCGCCGCCCGAGTTCCCCGGGTTGATCGACGCATCGGTCTGGATGAAATCTTCGTATCCCTCCGGATTGATCCCGGTGCGTCCCAGCGCGCTGACGATGCCGGCGGTGACCGTATGCTGCAGTCCGAAAGGATTGCCGATGGCCACCACGAAATCGCCCACCTCGAGATGACCGGAATCCCCGAGCGACATCGCGACCAGATTCGGCTGCTTCGCCTGCAGCACGGCGATATCCGCGCCTTCATCGCTGCCGATGATCTTGGCGGTGAAGCTCCTGTCGTCGAGCAAGGTGACGGTGATCTCGCTGGCGTTTTCCACCACGTGATAGTTGGTGACTATGTAGCCGTTCTTGGCATCCACGATGACGCCGGATCCGGCGCTCTGAAATTGGCGCTCGCGCGGCTTCGCGTCCGGTGGAACTTCGAAGAAACGTCGAAAGAAAGGATCATCCATGAGAGGATTGCGCTGGCCGGGCTTTTCCTTGACCGTTCCTCGGGTGGCTATGTTCACCACCGAGGGCGATATCCGCTTGACCATCGGCGCAAGCGAGGGCATCGGCGAGTCCGCGGCGGGTGCGGCGGGCAGTGCGGCATGCGCAATCGATGCAGTGACGACGGCCACGGCAAGCGAGGCGCTGGCAAATGTTAGACGAAGGTTCATGCGCGGTCCTTAAAATAAAGTGGTTCACCGACGAGTTGCGAAACCCCCGCGTCCGCAACTCTCGAATCGCGATCTTACACGTATGCGCGCAAGGAGCAGATGCGGGGCGCGCGGCGGCCGCGCTCGATGCGAAGCGAAATCGACGGTTCCTCCGCAGCGGGTCTTGCGCCGCCATTCGCCCTGCGTCCAAATTCGGGACGAGGTTGTTTTTTCCGCCAGGGGAGCCGTGATTCACCGCTTGGGCACGGCACCGGTCTGCGGGCCAATGTCAATGGAACATATTGTTAATAAGATGTGCAAACACAAGATGTTGCGATTAGGGGGAAACTCTCTTGACCGAATTGCTGCAAAGTGAAACTAGGAAATTTCTCTGGATAATTTTGTAACTATATGATATTAATAAAAATATAATGCCAGAAAATAGTACAAAAAGATCTTGACGATGCCGGCGGTCAGTCATACCCTTCTGCTCCGGACACAATATGTTGTGTGTCCCCAATGTTCACGTGAGTCCCCCCGTAAGCTTCGACCCATGGCCATCGTTTATCTGTCGGGATCACCGCCTTTCATGTTCATCGTTTCGCGAGATAATTACAGGGGAGCCTTTTCATACCAATGAACACGGTGGTCAAAATACAGCCCAGGGACGTAACCAGCATTTCCTTCCAGGAGGCGTCGTTCGACATCTGGGATAAGAAATACCGGCTGACGGCAAAAGATGGATCGCCCATCGACAAATCGATGGATGATACCTACAAGCGGATTGCGCGCGCGCTCGCGGATGTCGAAGCGCAAGAACTGCGCGAACAATGGTACGAATCGTTCCTCTGGGCGCTGCGCCACGGGGCCATTCCTGCCGGCCGGGTCACCTCGAACGCCGGCGCTTTGGAGCACAAGCCGGCCACATCGACCATCAATTGCACGGTGTCGGGCACCATTCGCGACTCGATGGACGACATATTGAACAAGGTTCACGAGGCTGGACTGACGCTGAAGGCCGGTTGCGGGATCGGGTACGAGTTTTCGACCCTGCGGCCGCGCGGAGCGTACGTGTCCGGCGCCGGCGCCTACACGTCGGGTCCTCTGTCGTTCATGGATATCTACGACAAGATGTGTTTCACGGTGTCGTCGGCCGGCGGTCGGCGCGGCGCTCAGATGGGCACCTTCGACATAGGGCATCCCGACGTATTGGAGTTCATCCGCGCGAAGCGGGAGAGCGGCCGTTTGCGTCAATTCAACCTGTCGTTGCTCATCACGGATGAGTTCATGAAGGCGGTCAAGAGCGACGGCGATTGGAAGTTGGCGTTTCCGCTCGGCATCAAGGAATTCGAGGCGGAGCGGCCGGATCTGCAGGACGCCTCGAAGTTCGTATGGCGCGAATGGCCGTACGTCGACGGCTACGTCGCAAACGAGGAAGGGCTGGTCGCGTGCAAGGTTTACAAGACGCTGCCGGCGCGGCGAGTCTGGGACCTCATCATGTCCTCCACATACGACTTCGCCGAGCCGGGGTTCATCCTGATAGATCGCGTCAACGAAATGAACAACAATTGGTGGACGGAGGACATCCGCGCCACCAATCCATGCGGCGAGCAGCCGCTGCCGCCGTACGGGTCCTGTCTATTGGGATCGGTGAATCTCACGAAATTCGTCCTCGATCCATTCACCGAGGATGCGCGCTTCGATTGGGAAACGTATCGCAAGGTCGTGAAGATCTTCACGCGGATGCTCGATAACGTGGTCGAGATCAACGGCCTGCCGCTCGCGCCACAGCGCAATGAAATACTCCGCAAGCGCCGGCATGGGATGGGTTTCCTGGGGTTGGGCTCGACCATCACATTGCTGTGCATGAAATACGGCTCCAAGAAGTCGGTGGCGTTCTCGCAGAACGTGTCGCGCGAGATGGCGATCGCGGGATGGGAGGCCGGTTTGGAACTGGCGCGCGAAAAGGGTCCCGCGCCGATCATGAACGAGGAGTTCGTCATCACCCCCGCGATGCTTCGCAAGCGTCCCGAGATGGAGCGGGACGGGTGGCGCGTCGGCGCAAAGATAGCGGGGCGGGTGTTGCACGCGCGCTATAGCCGCTACATGCAGCGCATCGCCGAAGCGGCGCCTGAACTGGTCGACGAGCTCGCCGAAGTGGGCGCGCGGTTCACGCATCACACATCGATCGCACCCACGGGCACGATTTCCCTTTCTCTGGCAAATAATGCATCGAACGGCATCGAGCCTTCATTTGCCCATCATTACTTCCGCAATGTGATCCGCGAAGGCAAAAAGTCCAAGGAAAAGATCGACGTGTTTTCGTTCGAGTTGCTTGCGTACCGCGAATTGGTCAATCCGCGCGCAATGCCGAATTCGCAGAACGCGGTCGAAAAGCTGCCCGACTATTTCGTCTCGGCAGACGACATCGGACCGAAAGAGCACGTCGACATTCAAGCCGCCGCGCAGCTCTGGGTGGACTCGTCCATCTCGAAGACGGCGAACGTCCCCACCGACTACAAGTATGATGATTTCAAGGACATTTATCTCCACGCCTTTGAACAGGGACTGAAGGGCTGCACGACGTTTCGTTTCAATCCGGAGGCATTCCAGGGGGTTCTGGTCAAGGAGGATGACCTGAAGAACACCATTTACGTCTTCACGCTCGAGGACGGCACCGAGGTCGAGGCGCGGGGCGATCAAGAGATCGAGTACGATGGCGAGATGCATACCGCCGCGAATCTCTTTGATGCGCTGAAAGAAGGCTATTACGGGAAATTCTGATATGGCTCACATCAAGATCGAAAAGAAGATCTCCAAGTACCGGGTGCTCAAGCCGGAAGCGAAGGAGGCTGCCGGCGCCGCTTCCAAGGATCCGCCGAAGGCTCAGGACAACGTGATTTGGATGCATGAGAAGCTCGAGCGGCCCGAAGTGCTGATCGGCTCGACCTACAAAATCAAGACGCCGGTCTCCGACCACGCCATGTACGTCACGATCAACGACATCGTTTTGAACGAAGGAACGCCGCATGAGCAGCGCCGACCGTTCGAGGTGTTCATCAATTCCAAGAATCTCGACCATTTTCAGTGGATCGTGGCGCTGACGCGGGTCATTTCGGCGGTTTTCCGCAAGGGCGGCGACACGACCTTCCTGGTGGAGGAGCTGAAGGCGGTTTTCGACCCCAAGGGCGGCTACTGGCAGCCGGGCGGCAAGTTCATGCCATCGACCATCGCGGAGCTGGGCTACGTGATCGAGCGGCACCTGCAGTCCATAGGTTTGCTGAAAAAGCCGGAACTCGACGAGCATCAACGCAAGCTGGTCCAGGAAAAGCGTGCGGAATTCGAAGCACGCGCGAAGCAAACCGATGCCTTTTCGAAGTCGCATTTTCCGGAGGGCGCGCAGCTTTGCACGAAATGCAGCACGGCGGCCGTGGTGATGATGGACGGCTGTACGACATGCCTGAACTGCGGTGATTCGAAGTGCGGGTAGGCCGAGCGGGCCCAAGGCGCCGCGGCAAGGTTATCGTCAGGGAGCCTGTCTCCTAGCTTTCAGCAACGCTTCGAAATTCTTGCGGAATGTGGTCGGTGTCGATTTATGAATGGTGTCGCACTTTTTAAGTAAAGTCGGGCGCGCACCCGTTTGCTGCCTATAATGACCACCATCTTATCCCAAGTCATTGATTTTGAACTTCACTAAGTCGCAGCGTGCCTGCACGCTGACAATTGCGGCGCTGTGGGCTTTGCTTGCGCCGTTCGCGAACGCGCTCGGCGACGCCGGCGGCGGCAGTGATCCGTTCGCGCATCCGCCGGCGCTGGAGCGCGACGTTCGGTTTTGGATCCGCGCGTACACGGAAGTCACCACCGACGGCGGACTGCTGCACGACGATTGGAATCTTGGCTTGGTCTACGAGGTTTTGCGCTTCGATCCCGCCGCCTCCCCGGCGCAGCGCGAACGCCAGGTGCTCGAGGCCAAGGCGCGCTACACGGCGCTGTTGCGGCGGTTTGCGGCCGGCTCCACGGACGATCTGACCGCGCATGAGCGGCGGATATTCCACGCCTTCGGCGACGACGCAACTTCAGCCGATTTTCGTGAGGCGATTGGGCGGATCCGCTTCCAACTCGGGCAGGCCGACCGATTTCGCGAAGGGTTGGTTCGCGCCGCGGTGTGGGAAAAACACATCGCCAGCACCTTGGCGCAACACGGAGTTCCCGCCGAAATCGCGGCGCTGCCGCACGTGGAATCGTCCTTCAACTTGTCGGCATATTCGAAAGTCGGTGCGGCCGGTCTGTGGCAGTTCATGCCCTCCACGGCCAAGCGATACATGCGGGTGGACAGCGTGGTCGACGAACGATTGGACCCGTACACCGCGACGGAGGCGGCCGCCAACCTGATGCTGTACAACTACCGCCTGGTCGGCACGTGGCCGCTGGCCGTCACTGCCTATAATCACGGCCCCGGCGGCCTGCGACGCGCGCAGGACGAACTCGGCACCGACGACATTGCCGTGATCGTCAAACGCTACCAGGGCGCCACGTTCGGCTTCGCCTCGCGCAATTTCTATGTCGCCTTCCTGGCCGCCCTGGAGGTGGATCGCAACGCCGAAAGGTACTTCGGTCCGATCATGCGCCTGCCGGACACGGAGAGCACCCCGGTGGAGCTTCCGGACTACATTCCGGTGGATGCGCTGGCGAAGGCGTTCAAAGTCGACATGGGAGCGCTGAGCGTCCTAAATCCGGCGCTGCGGCCGCCCATATGGAATGGCAGCCGGCTCGTTCCCCGCGGCTATGTGTTGCGGCTGCCCGGCGCGGAGCCGCCGGCCGAAATCGCGGAGGGATGGGCTCGTTTGCCGCAGTCGCGGCGCTACTTGGCGCAGCGCAACGACGGGAATCACCGGTTCCGTCGCGGCGAGACCCTGGCGGGCGTTGCCGCGGCCAGCGGAGTGAGCGTGGCGCGACTGCTCCTGGCCAATGGCTGGGAGGGCACGCACACCCCGGCGCGGGGCGAAGTGGTGAGGATTCCGATGCCGGCCTCGCGCGCGGACACTGGTGGCAGCGGCGCACCCACAGGCGCCGCCACCATCGCCGGTGAGCCTGCGAATGCGCCGGGTTCGGCCGCGGGCACACCCGCGCTCGTGGCGGCCGCCCCGGAAGCGCCGCAGGCGTCCCCGGTCCCGGAGAAGGTTCGGCGACCACCGAGCGAGCCC
>Ga0182015_10006011_pt1 | contig 12344 bp, 17 predicted proteins | sample 712P3MmetaG_FD_120478 | JGI IMG/M metagenome (GOLD analysis project Ga0182015, IMG submission 120478) | Permafrost microbial communities from Stordalen Mire, Sweden - 712P3M metaG | ecosystem: Environmental > Terrestrial > Soil > Wetlands > Permafrost | place: Sweden: Stordalen | collected...
GAGGTTTGTGATTGGAGCCGTTTTTCCCAAATTGGTTTGGCGCATCATCCCGAATTTCGCGAATTAATTCCAGATGAACAGGGACGATCGCTAATTATAAAACAGCGTTTGAGAATTTGTTCATAAGCGCAAACTTCTGTTTGGAGCAGACCCGCGGGAGGGAGGTGGGGTGGAGGATTGCAAGGACGCGAAAGTTCAACAGGACGAAAGTCGCCTTTCTACCGGAGAGTTGCTTTAAATACACCTGTCGTACCGTGTTCCGGGTAATCCGGGTTTACATGTGATCTAATCGGTCCGCATTCTCGGTCCGTGTCGTGTCCGTGCACGGGGACAGATAATGCAAGATACAGTTGGAAAGCAATTTCCCTGTGGCAAAGATAAAAATGGAGTTGCTTATTGTTGTGCAAGGTGCCAGATAGTAAAGTTAAAACGATCAAATTTTGGTTCCGCGTACAAGAATGTTGAGTGTCTTCCAGTGAACGCTATTAAATTCGATGTTGAAATACTCATTTACCCAACTTTTGCGCCGATCGCTCGTGATTGATCGGGACATCTCCAGTAACCAGGGGCGCAATTTCCCATTCTCTGGGATCGTTTCACCTACAAGTCATCTAAATATTTGCCCTTTTTCTCCGAAAGAATACGCGTTTGCAGTCACGGTGGTTCGATCGATCCGTATTGGGGGGTTGGACGTGAGCGCGAAGAATTAGCTGCAAATCTTTTCCTCATCCGACTCGAAACCAACTCGAATCAGAAAAGTCGATTTCTCACCTCCGAAGACCCTCGCCCGCTCCTCTTTCCCAATGCCGCTAAACCTGTCATGGGTCTACACTCTCACTTCGATTCTCTTCCTGTCCAAGATCAACCATGCGCTGCGATATGATCCTGCGTACGTCAATTGGAACCTCAACACTGCCGTCAACGCAACAAACCCACTCGACTATACAGGAGAATGGGAGAATCACACTTTCAATCCATCGCCCGAAAACTGGCGAATCCCTTTCTACACGATCATGCTCGATAAATTCGTCAACGGAGATCCGACAAACGACGATGCGAACGGTACAGTCTTCGAACACGATTTAGACGAAACGCAACTTCGACATGGAGGAGATATCCGTGGATTGATGGATAGTCTGGATTACTTGCAAGGGATGGGTCTGAAGGTATTGAATCAATTGCGCGTGAATTGATGGTAGGCTATTTACTGTGCAGGAACAATTTTCATAAATGAACCGTGGGGTTCTGATGGATACTCGGTTTGCCGCTCAGATTGACGATGTTGACTTGTCTTAGCCTCTCGATACGACTCTCATCGATCCTCACTTGGGAACACTGGACGATTTTCGACAGGCAATCAACGAAATCCATCGACGAGGAATGTACCTCGTTCTCGACCTTACAATCTCCACGTTCATTTCACCCTCATAATTGATCTGATGAGAATAGACTTGGGGATCTCATTGGATTCAAAGGTTATCTGAATACATCAACTCCTTTCTCCCTCTACGAACACACGGCATCATGGAAAAGCGACCGCCGTTACCTCGACTTTGATTTTACCAATGAATACAATACTTCGTGCCAATACCCTCAATTCTGGATGGACGACGGTCTTCCCATCGTGCTGGAATTGGAGGGATGTTACGACAGGTTCTTCCCCTCTGAATGTCCATTGAGGGTAGTGAATTTGATCAGTACGGCGATACCGAGGCGTTTGGAGTTTTCTCAGAATGGCATCGTCAACTCTCCAAATTCGCGTCCGTGCAGGACCGTCTACGAGAATGGAAACCCAGCGTCGGAGATAAAATCAAACATCTCGCATGTTTGGTGATTTCAATGTTAGACATCGATGGTATCCGAGTCGACAAAGCAACTCAAGTCACCGTCGATTTCCTTGCCGAATGGGGTCAATCCGTCCATGCATGCGCTCATCGATACGGGAAAACCAACTTCTTCATCACGGGGGAAGTCACGGGTGGGGACACTTTTGGCGCAATTTATATCGGACGTGGTCGACAACCAAATAATGTTCCACCAGATATCGTTACTGCGTTGACCTTGACGAATGAATCGACGGACAAGTTTTTTCTGAGATCTCCCGGTTTGACGGCTATCGATGGAGTTGCGTTTCATTATTCCATGTACCGTGCTCTTACACGGTTCTTGGGGATGGATGGGGACTTGGAAGTGGCGTATGATACCCCAGTCGATTTCACCGATATGTGGAATACCATGGCCGTGACGAACGATTTTCTCAACTCGCAAACCAATAAAGTCGATCCCCGACATTTGTACGGCACGGCGAATCAGGACGTATTCCGTTTCCCAGCCATTGTGAACGGGACTCAACGACAGAATCTGGGTTCGTTTGCCTGTGCACTCATCATGCCAGGAACTCATGACGTATGTCTCCCTTTTGCGTGAACTGACAGGGGCAGATAATGTGGGGGGAGGAACAAGATTTTCATCTTTTCGATAATACGGCGTCGAATTATATGTACGGTCGTCAAGCAATGTCATCGGCACAAGCATGGCAAGATCACGGATGTTACAAACTCAATTCAACTCAATACTTCAACTTTGGCGACATCCTTGATCGTGGGGCAATAGGCTGTGGTATCGATTCCAATAGTCTTGACCATCGCGACCCGTCATCTGAGATCCGTCGATACTTCCAGACAATGTACTACATGCGCGAGAATTATCCCTCCCTCAACGACGGATTCGTCCTCCAAAAATTGTCGAATCATACCACGGATATCTATCTCATTGGGTCGAATGGAACTCCGACTGAAGTTGGGATGTGGTCTGTTGCACGATCTCCCTTGCCAGAAGCGCAAGATTTCACCGATTTGACGCCGGCGGGGAATACGAGTGTGTGGTTATTGTATACGAATTTGAACGACGCAGTAACATATACGTATGACTGTTCCGATCCAATAAATGCGATACTGGCGCCGTACTTTGGCGGCGAGACTGTCAAGAACTTGTTCTGGCCATACGATGAGTACACATTGGGTAGCTCGACCATCGAATTCTACAACAACGGTTCAGCGCCGTACTTTGCCTGCATTCCCTCGTTGACGATGGATCCCTACGGATTCAAGGCACTCGTCCCCAAGGACAAATGGATCGAAATGTACCCCGTCATAACCTCATTCAGTCCCGGCCACGACGCGCGTATTCTGTCGGAAAATGCCACCACTTCCCCGAATGGAGGGATATCTATTCCTCTCGAATTCAAGTTCTCGCAAAACATGTCGTGCGATTCCGTTACGAATGGATTGAATATAACATCGAGGACTGAAACGGGTGTTATTCCGTCAATTCAGGCTGGAAGTGTTTCGTGCTCGCAATTGTCCCCGCAAGAAGCGCCAAATTTAGTCGGCGCGCTTGGATCGGCGTGGGCGTGGCAGGGGATTTTGGAGGACGTCGACGATGGAGTTCACCAATTGACTTTGACCAACATCTCCAACTCTGCGGGTACCGATTCCACAAGAGTATTATCTCACTTTATCCACTATTAATGTTAGGCGACCGATAATTTCCTCATTCGCGTTGGGAAAGCGAATAATCCGTTGGTTTTCCCTCGGACCAGCGCGAATGTCAGTACAACACTCCTTCACCGCAATGAGGACGGCAGCTTGTACATCACTCACGCTGCTCCTGGTGCAGACAAGTTCCGCTACTCAACAAACTTCCAGTCCACATTCAGTGACTGGCTCGAGTATGGCAGCGGCGGAAACGTCACCCTCAACGCGACAGTCTGGTCAGGCACCGAAAGCCAACGATGGAAAGGAGACCATGTCACCGTGCAATATTGGTCTAGTCTAACCGGTTCATCTTCTCACGTCCAAGAAGGAGACCTCGATAACCCCAGCGACTATCCCTCTACACGTCGATGGCCTCATGCGTTCATGATGGGTCCATTCAACTTATACGGTTTTGATGCGGGAATACAAAATGAAATGACGCTCAATTCCGACGGACTATGGACGTACGATTTCATGGCGGATTGGCCTGCAGATATACAAGTCAACTTGTGGGGGATTAATCCTGATGGTCAACCTGATCAGAGCTATGTGTATGGGGATGTTGATGGGGATATGATTCTTGATCGATTACCGCCTTCGTCGTTGGCTTCGAATACGTTGAATATCACGGAGGGACCACTTGCGCCGTATTTGAGTTGGCGGATTGTGATTGATGACGGGTCAAGACGGTTTATTCTACTTCCTCGAGGGTCACGGCATTTACAAATCGTATTGTTGACGCTTTTATGGATTATTCCGCTGGTGACTGCGATTATCGCCGTTCTTGTCTTCAAGCAGTCGTTCTACCAGGTGACCTTGTTGTGTCGCAAAGCTGATTGTAGGTGAAATTCAATACAGAAGGCATACGAGCCCCGGCGAATTTCTTACCTCCTATGGCGATGAAGAGTGTAGTCTCCTGGAAGACAAGATTTCGGGGATTTGACCGTGACAAGGGAAATTACGCTGTTGTCAGTCGACATTCCCCTCCGAGAACTGGTCCGGGGATTCTTGGCGCATTTCGTACGGAGAAGAAACGTCTGACTGTTCTTATCGCAACACTCGAGTACGACATCGCCGACTGGAACATCAAAATCAAGATTGGCGGATTAGGTGTTATGGCTCAACTGATGGCCAAGAATCTCGGTCATCAAGATCTCGTATGGGTCGTTCCCTGTGTCGGCGATGTCATTTATCCAATCGACACTATCGCCGAACCCATCGAAGTCACCATTCTCCAACAAAAGTACAGCATCGACATCATATATCACCAATACGAGAACATCAAGTATATCCTCCTAGACGCACCAGTCTTCCGTCGCCAGACCAGCAAAGAACCATATCCAGCTCGAATGGACGATCTTGAAAGTGCAATTTTCTACTCTGCCTGGAATCAGTGTATCGCTCAAGTCCTGACACGCTTTCCCATCGATTTATACCATATCAACGACTACCATGGCGCTCTCGCTCCAGTCTATCTCCTCCCCAACGTCATTCCTTGCGCACTTTCCCTCCACAATGCCGAGTTTCAAGGTCTTTGGCCTCTCCGTACTGCTCAAGAGAGAGAGGAAGTTTGTTCGGTTTATAATATCAGCGAATCTCTTTGCAGTCGATACGTCCAATTCGGAAATGTTTTCAATCTCCTCCACGCCGGTGTCTCGTACCTTCGAATCCATCAAAAGGGTTTCGGCGCAGTTGGCGTTTCGACTAAATATGGCAAACGCAGTTGGGCTCGATATCCCATCTTCTGGGGTGTAAAGAAAATCGGCAACCTACCAAATCCTGATCCTTCGGATACGGGTGACTTTGACGGGAAGAATCCAGTGGAGGAAGTGGTTACTATCGATCGTGAGTTCGAGGAAAAGAGAGTGGATTTCAAACGCCAAGCTCAAGAATGGGCTGAGTTGCATGTGGATCCGGAGGCTGAGTTGATGGTTTTTGTTGGGAGATGGTCGATGCAGAAGGGAATTGATTTGATTGCGGATTTGGCGCCGGCATTGTTGGAGGAGTTCAATGTTCAGATTCTGTGTGTTGGACCGGTCATCGATCTGTATGGACGATTTGCGGGGGAGAAATTGGCTCATTTGATGAAAAAGTATCCTGGACGCGTTTTCTCGCGGCCTGAATTTACCGCATTACCTCCGTGTATCTTCAGGTATTCCCCTTTTTTATCCATTGATAATGGCAGCGGCGCCGAGTTTGCCATGATCCCTTCACGAGATGAGCCTTTCGGTTTAGTTGCTGTCGAGTTTGGTCGCAAAGGCGCTCTCGGTATCGGATGTAGCTCTATCTGGAATGACGCTGATTGTAGCGCGAGTGGGAGGTCTAGGTCAAATGCCTGGCTGGTGGTACACCATCGAGTCGACTACAACACAACATCTCCTTAGACAATTCGAACATGCATGTCGAGAAGCGCTTTCTTCCGATCGAGCAACACGAGAAATGATGCGCGCAAAATCTTCCAAACAGCGCTTCCCCGTGATCGAATGGATCAGGAAACTCGATAAACTTCAAACAACGGCAATCAAAATGTCTGAACGAGCAAGGAAACGGCCTCCGACACCCCTGAAAGACGCCTTGACCCCTTCCCTCCCCCTGCACGGCGTTAGACTCCATCCTGGATTGCGGCCATCTCCCATATCCCGACCACCGACTCCGCTTATTCCTGTCCCCGTTGTCACTATCGACGGTTCTCAACTTGAATCAAATCCAAGTTCAAGACGGACATCGTATGCCAACTCTGTTGTTTCCGAACCTCAAGCCGCGTTATTGGACCCTGCAAAAGACCGCAACCGTATTGCCCCCCGATCCTCGAGGACCGCCTCAGACATCGCATTTAGAAGTTTGCCCAGAAACATATCGGATACGTCACTCAGAAGTATGTCGGACGATAACTCCTCCATCGACCATACCGAGTCGCAAAAGGGCATCATTGAACCTCCTCCAAAGGGATCCAAAATGTCCCGGAAACTCTCCCTTGGTACGCATCTTGGACCAGGTCATATTCGTCAGAAACACGAATCGGGAGGGACGATCGAATCATTGGGTGCGATTGACGAAGAACAACGTATCCACATGTCGGATGATGAAGATGAAGGATACATTTACACTGCGGAAACTATCCGTCGACAATTTGCGAGTACTCAGACGCCTGACGACACCGACGCGAACGACAGTTCGGATCAAGATGATGATGTTATTCCCACTGGGCCTGGCAAACCACGACGAGTGACAGATTCAGTTTACGTGGATGATGAGAATTACTTGCAGAACGGGGATGTTCCGCCGGTACCAGCGAAAGGGCTGTCTCCGACGTATGGAGCCTTGAATCCTTCCACCAATCCGACGTACGCTACTATGAATACCTCTCATTTGAGTTTGGCATCAGTATTGAGTGGACGAGACGAATTTGCTCTGGCAAAAGTAGACGACTTCTTCACCGACTCGGACGGAAAGTATTTCAAACGTTTTCAAGTCGCATTATCCAAACTCGATCCGAAAACGTCTAAAGCTCAACTCTGTATCGACGAGTTTCTCATCAAAAGTGAGAAAGAATGGTCAAACAATGTGCGCAATAAGAAACTTGGTCTCGATTCACCTCACGATCGCGAATCTAAAACGTGGTTCACCAAGCCGGTGGAACAGGTCCCAAGCGAGGAAAGTTCAGATTCGGGAGGTTCGTCGTCACATCCAGATTCGTCCGATTATGACGCTCCGCCAAAGTATATCCCACCGACGGGTCTCAAACTCTTCTTGCAACGGCGTATCGGCGATTGGCCTGTCTACGCATTCCTCCTTGCTCTGGTATGGCTCGTTCTGGAACTGTCTGATTCATAGGGCCAAGTCATTGCAGCCAGTTCATTTCAATTGACACTTCTCACGGATCAGAGTACTGAGAGCGCAACTCAATTATACGTCCTTTCATCGATTTATCTCGTCACATCCCTTGTCTGGTGGATCGTCTTCCGTCGTTTCCAGGCAATTTACTGTCTCTCCATCCCATTCTACTTTTACGCCCTGGCATTCTTCCTCATCGGTCTCCCGTCGTTCCCACACTTCTCACATGCCCGTGAATGGATCAATAATGCCGGAACGGCGTTTTATGCAGTCGCCTCAGCAAGTGGATCTCTTTTCTTCTCTCTCAACTTTGCCGATGAAGGTCCCCTCCCAGATTTGTGGAAGCTGATTGATTGTAGGTGGTGCACCAGTGAGTTCGTGGGTTTTTCGCGCTTGTATGATTCAAGGGACTCAACAAATGTTTGCGACGGGATTATGGTTTTGGGGACATAGACTTTCTGCGTTGAGTGCTGCGGGAATGTTACAAACTTCGACATTGAAGACTTCATTTGTAGTCACAGCAGTCACTTGGCCTATCGCGGTAGCACTCGTCGGTGTCGGAGTATCTCTCTACCTCGGTCTTCCTGAATACTACCGCCAAATCCCAGGTCGTATCCCCGCGTTCTACAATTCTCTCCGGCGAAGAAAACTCGTTGTGGTAATCCTCCCCAATCCGTATATTTAATTGTCAGTGGTTCTTCGTCGCCGTTGTCTTGCAGAATTTCTGGTTGAGCGCGCCCTACGGACGGAATTGGTCGTACCTTTGGAGCGGAGCCGTTCCAACCTGGCAAATCATTCTCCTCATCGCAATCTTTTTCATAGGCGTTTGGTCCATATTCCTCCTCATCCTGGGTCTCCTTTCCAAATCCCATTCCTGGATTCTCCCCGTCTTCGCCATCGGTCTCGGCGCCCCCCGCTGGTGTCAAATGCTTTGGGGAACAACATTCATTGGATATAGTCTCCCCTGGGCAGATATCGGAACAGGAATCGATAGACTCAGAACGGGGTTGCTAGTTGGAAAGTCATTATGGTTATGGCTTGGTGTTCTTGACGCACTTCAAGGCGTCGGATTCGGTATGATGCTTTTACAAGTACGCACACCCCCTGGGCACTTGGGTTTTGTTGACGGTAGACTTTGACGAGAATGCATATTGCATGTACATTGACTACAGCGCAAATTCTGGGGGCCTTTGCGACTATTCTTGCACGGGCTGTTGCCCCTGATAATCTGGGACCAGGGGACGTGTTTCCTGATTTCTCGTATTTCCGTCCGGGGGATTCTTTGGACATTTTTAAAAAGGTCTGGTTTTATGTTGGATTATTTTGTCAACTTCTTATCTGTGTGGGATACTTTATGTTCTTCCGAAAAGAACAACTCCAGAAACCTTGAAAACATTCACTGTTGGAACGAGTGGATTTGCGGAATATTTTGTTGTGTGATTTTCAGATCTTCAGGGGCCTGAAATTGTTGTTGACATACATTGGCTGGATAATTGGGTTGTACTGAGTGTTTCAGGAGTTCAGGAGTATATGCTAAGAAGTATATATAATTGCTAATTCGATCTCAATTTGAGTATAGTCCTATATGCGCGCTCATGGTGGGGAATAAGATCTCGCGATTTGCACCGCATTCCCCACGAATACCATCAACACCGCCGAATACGCCGCCGTAACACCAAACACCTCATGATTCCGCGCCTTACCACTAATCGCCACAATAATCGCAAAGAGTACAGCAAACAAGGACGCCGCAAGAAGAATAAACCCCGTAGGTTGAATGTATGTCAACGCAAACATCGGCACAATAAGAAACACCACCGAAGTCAGTGAGATCAAAATCCTCGAAATGACGAAAATCGACGTCGAGGAGCCTCGCCAAATAGGATTGTCTATCCACAGATCAGCAAACCTACGAGAACTTGGGGGAAACCGTGATTATTTTGGAGATATGCGGTGATTCTTCCGTCCTCGGCATTATACTTGAAATGCGGGAGAAACACTTTCCGTAGAAAGCCGTTTATGGGAGTTGAATTCTGAGGACAAAGATCAACATAATCACTCCCATCGAAATCCTTTATCGGCTCAGCAGGGGGAGAAAACGCAACGGATGACGGGAAACTCAACGTCGCTCGTCTCAACGGTTGAGCTCTCCTCGGAATCTTTCCATATAAAAACTCCCCCGCCGAATGACTGACTTTAAACGGCGGATGTTCCCATTCCAAAATCTTCTTCTGCATATCCAAAGCCTCATCTACCATCAACCTCCCCCTACATAGCAAACCTTACGATATTGCCGCATTTTATGTTGCAGAGTATGCATATCGTCGTCCGTCCATTGGCCTGAACCGTTGACACTATCCTCGAGTTTGAGCTGCAGTTTGAGGATTTGGTCTTGTTGTTGGAGAAGGATCAAGGTGTTGAGTTCAGAGAAGCAGCAAAAGATGAATTTTCCGGAAGAACTCATTTCGCGGGATTGCTTCAAGAGTTCCTCGTTGGTGTGGGAGATGTAGGTATGTTCGAGGGGGGATTCATTGATTTGGGTTTCTTCTTTTGTGGGGTCGGGGGTCGGGGGACCTCTTTCGAGGTCAGTTGGTTCGCTATCCATGGCGACTTCGCCAGTGACGGTGGTTGCGGACATGATGAGGTGAGTCTCGCAATAGGGTCTTTGGTTAATTGGTTTGTATGGTCATTTTGGTGGGGAGGAAATTAAAGTTTGGAGATACACAGCCACATCCCACAGGGGGAACACGCGTCAGTGGGGATATTCCAAAATCTCAAAGTTGACTTGCTACCGACTAGGAATTACATTACTCGTATCACATTCATTTTCTCTGCTCTACTAAAAAGCACAATGGACTCCTGGTCATCAAATTCGGTCCCAACCCCCCTTACTTCACCTTTTGCACCGCACAATACATTCTGACATCAACATCCGTTAAAACTCGAGGGGTACGTACATATTCATGTGCATGTTCCAAGTGGAATCCTTGTACTGCAATACGGCCTCCGTGATCAGCCTTTGAATATCATCTCTTTCGTTGTGATGTGCATCAGACTCTAGAAACGCGGCTCCAAAAGAATTCAACCCATCAATGACATTTGTCAACATTTGTCCGCCCAACACATACTTGGTGGGAGATTTCTTATCCCAGTGTCCTATTGGAATTTGTTTGATGTCTTCCTTGGGGATAGTCCAGAAGCCAGGTTGACGATTCAATATCCCCGTAATAGTAAACTTTTTGAATACCGTGGATCCCCGTAATACAGCGAGCTACACCCCGAGTTAGTCTTCTACAGAGGTGGGTGGGGTGGGGTACTTTTGTGAACTTTCTTTCCATTCGTTTGACTGGAGATCGAAGGAATTGTCGTCGTCGACTCTCATCTCTGGTGATGTGGTCGTAAAAAAATTCTGCGAATTGAACCGTTCCGCCAGGGACGAGAACCCGATGGACTTCCCGTACAAGGGCATCCCATGACCACGTCACGGCGGCTTGCATATCGCGGATATGTACAAAATCAAAATAATCGGCATCATAAGGTATTCCATTTACGAGGTCATAAAACTATATCAGCGTTGACACGATGAAGAGGACGAGAGAGTACTATGAACTGACATGTTGTGGGGGCGGGTTGGCCGGTTTGCTGAGCGCTGACATCGAGGCCAACGACTGTTGAATTGGGGTACTTTTCAGCCATTTCAATAGCCCAGATACCAGTGGACGTTCCCAGGTCCAAAATTCGTGCGTTTTCAGGGAGCTGAATTCCGGGTAGAATCAAATTCTTCTTCAAGATGGTAGAACACAATCGATGTTGATTTTCCAATCTATTCGCTTCCCTTTTACTAACAATTAGCCTCCCCAAAAAAGCAATTGAAGTATACTCGGCCGGTAAAAGATAATTTCCCTCCCTATTCCATCTTTACCGAGAGTGTTAGCATTTGCGCAGCATTAGGGGTGGAAAACCTTTTCCCGTGCTCGTACCGAAAGAAATGCATCACGGCCTCATCGGACATGCCAGCATTAATCTCCATATTCTCCATATCCGAATCGTCTGTCGCTGAGTCCCCTATCGCCGAATCAGGCTAAACGCATCGTTAGTCCCTCCTCAACACACACCCCAGCAACATACCCCATCGGCGATTAAATTCTCATTCACGTTGATAACGTTGACAACGTTGACACCCCAGTTTTGTTGATTAGCGGCCATTTAACGCACTTGCAGCCCGACTATCCCGCTGTCTTGGAGTCTGTCTTTGAGTTCCAGGGATGGTCCCTTTTTGACAGGGAGGAGGATGACAGAGGGCGAGGCGGAGAATGGTCGGCCGAAGTGGATACCGACTGGACGGGTGGAAGGGGGGCATTTTCAAGCCACGCATTTTTGCACTGCCTATCAAAATCCACCAATTTAAGTTTTCCACACACGCGGCGTGGCTGCCCCCCACGAATGGAAATCGAGTGCTTCCAAAGTTCCACGGTCGAACAAAAACGGGGCACATGCATTATACTTCGGCTAGTGGATCCGATTTTAAGGAGGGAGTTATTTTGCGCAATTTAGGTTAATTTGGACTAGGAGGTTCCAAGTCGGTGGTTCAAATTTGAAAGCACCAATATCTTTTTGAATTGGTACTATTGTTTCTAGTCGATTTTATATGCTAACGTTTTGTACCCGTATACAATAACTTTGTTCACCCTATCTTTGAATATTATATTCGCGATAATTATTTTTGCGTGAATGTTTAATTTCAGACGTGCCGTCCGCCGGTCGGCGGAGTTCTAGATGCAGAAGTGCACGGGCCGCGAACAATAGACCATTACCCAATCCCGACAGTCGACTTAGTCGACTCCCACCCACACAGTGGCGCCACACTGCCCATCGTCGGAATAACTTATCCCGCGTTCCGAGTTCGGAGTCAGCTTCAAGAATGCACTGACCGCATTTGTGGTCCACAATTCGTTCGTTGGTAGAAGCCTATCC
>Ga0182015_10006013_pt1 | contig 12344 bp, 7 predicted proteins | sample 712P3MmetaG_FD_120478 | JGI IMG/M metagenome (GOLD analysis project Ga0182015, IMG submission 120478) | Permafrost microbial communities from Stordalen Mire, Sweden - 712P3M metaG | ecosystem: Environmental > Terrestrial > Soil > Wetlands > Permafrost | place: Sweden: Stordalen | collected...
ATTTATGTGCTGGTTGCGATCGTACGGAAGCGGCTGGGCCTAGCGGCCAGCCTTTACCAAACGCTACAAATTCTGAGCGTCACACTTTTCGAGAAAACGCCCATTTTGTGCGCTCTTCAGGCTTCCGACGCAGACGCAGAATTCGCTAAAAACGTTAACCAATTGATTCTCTTCGACATTTAGCCGGACAGTAGTGATAGAAAGAGAAAGGCGTAACAGCGCCACCGCCCGCGAAGTTCGTGTTGAAGCTGGCGGCTGCGGCTTGCGATACTTGGTACAAGGTGCTGGAGACCCCATTCACCGATCCCGTCTGAGCCGGCGAGATAAACCCGGTAACAGAGGTGAACTGAGGATCAAGAGGAGCGTTCTGCAGGAAGCTGTCGATCGCGCCGGTGGGAATTGCATCCGCAAACACGCCAATCCCTCCGCGAACAACGGTCTTCTGCGATCCTCTCGGCGACCAGGCAAAGCCAATTTTAGGCTGCCAGGCAATGCCGGTCACGGATGGAAAGGCTTGATGTTGGTTCGCCAGAATGGCGGTGTTTACCGGTTGAGTGCTTTGGCCAAAGGCGCCAGGGACGAGTCTTTGGAAGCAATTAATCTGGCAGATTGGATTAGAAAGATGGTCTGCCCTGAGGCTTAGTGTAAGTTTCAGATTGTTGGTAGCCCTGACATCATCGGCGGCGTAGAGGCCGAGCTGGTAGAGAGCGATCGGCACCTCGGTATGTGACGGAAACGCCTGGAAGATCAGATCACCTTGGCCGCCCGTGCCGCCGGTTGCGAAGTTGGCCAGCGAGAGGGGTAGAACTTCCGGACTCGTAAACAAGAAATTTTGATCGTTGACGTTATCGCGCCGGAAGTTAACTCCAACCTTGAAGTTGTTCCGTCCTCGGATCCAGCTAAAGTCGTCCACGAATTGATATTGAGAGATGTTGCGCCCTTCCGGCATGACAAAATTGAGGGCATTCAGCGTCGACAAGGAGCCGTCATAGAGGGCTAAAGTTTCAGCACCAGTTCCAATCCCTGTGGGAAGAGCTGCCGCAGCAGCCGCCGGATTCTGCATGACGAATCCCGCGCTGTAATAGAGCTGCGAAGCCTTGAAATCATTCACCTTGTCATAACCGAAAATGTGAGTTTCGCCCAACTGGGACTGCCACTGCGGTTGATCGCTAATCACGTTAAACGCCGAGTCTATCCCATCCGTGTAAGTAGCCTGAAGACCATGCTCTTTCTCTACTCGCACAAACAGCTTGTCGTTGCGGGTAAGATTCATATCGTACTTCCACACATAGAGCGTGTCGTGAGTATGAGCTCCAAGCGCGGCCACGGTTGATACCGCGCAGGGCTGCGCGACTGGGTTCCCAACGCTTACCGTAAACGGTGCAAACGCCGCACCGCTAGCTGCTGTCACATCGGAACAGCCTCCGCCATTAATGGCCTGACCGGCTGCATTCAGGGTTGGGTTTAGTTGTGACGCGCCAGCCTGTGAAACGCGGTTATAGAGACCAAAAATAGTGTTGTAAAAAGGGAGCGATGCAGACAGTCCGGTTGCGTTCAAGTTGGCGATGACTGCGGACTGGAAAGCAGGCGTGGGAACGCTCAGCGTCTGTGGTGAAGGAATTGCCAATTGCAGGCCCTCCACGTCAAAGAAGAAGAACGCCTTGTCTTTTTTTATTGGACCGCCCACCGAACCGGCAAACTGATTATCATTTACAAATGGGCGCGGATTGACGTCGCTGCCAGCGAGCGCATTCCCCTGAACTCGGAAGTAATTATTCGCGTTCAAAATGTCACCGTTCCACCAATAAATCGCGTTCCCGTGGAAGGCATTACTTCCGGACTTGGTGACAAAGTTGACGTTAGCGCCGGCCAGGCCTCCATAAGAACCGCTGTAGCCGTTGGCGACGACGGTACTCTCCGAAATATCGTTCAATCCTAGGGTAAGGTTGGTCGCACCGCTGTTGTTGACATTAAAGTAGGGATCGTTGTCGTTTGAGCCGTCCAGAGTGAATAGATTAGACGTAGCGGGCAGCCCGTTGACTTCGAAGTTGCCGCCGCCGGTCGCCGCTCCGCCCGCCGTATTTACGACCGCACCGGGAGATGTCGCGGCCACCATTGATAAATCGTTGCCAGGATTAGGGAGTAAGTCCAACTGCCTCGTATTGTAGTTCGCTGTCAAGTTGGCATCTTCAGTTTCGAGCGCCGCAGCTTCGGTGGTGACCTCAACCGTGGTCGACGAAGCACCGAGCGTCAGCTGAAAATTGACGGAAGCGCTTGCACCCAAAGCCACTTGTACAGTCTTTTGCGCATTCTGAAATCCCGCGGCGTTCACCTTCACGCTGTACTTTCCGGGTTTGAGATAAGCAAACTGATAGTAGCCGATCGAACTCGATTGGGCATTCGATATTGAGCCTTCATCCAAGTTCCTGAGCTCGATGTTTGCATTCGCCACAACCGCCCCAGAAGGGTCAGTAATCGTTCCGGCCAGTTCACCCGTGGTGATTGTTTGCGCCCCCATTTGAAGAACTCCAGCGAGCGTAAGTACCGCGAAGAATGCAGCGATGCTTCTAAATCGCATAGGTCGATGTCCTCTCTGATAGACAGCCCTGATAGACAGCCTGCATGCTAGGAGCACCTATACAGGCGCCTCGGACATCTCTAAGTGCAGATGCAGGGCCACATGAGATGTTCAGCGTTTTGCAGGGGTTACAGAGGAGAGGAGAATGGGAATTGTGGATTCTAGAAGGGGCACTGGTCGCCCCACTGCACGCTTGGTTTACTTCACAGGATGGATGCAGTCGTTCATGTAGCGGTTTCCTGTCGTCCACAACAATCGGAATGAAGTTTTCCGAAATCTTCGGAAATCTATAGATTGCAGACAGGGCGAGGACAACGTTCGCGAAAGCAACCCCAGACCAACTTGCTGGTCGTTGCGAATTAGCAGACCCTGCCTCTCCAGCGAGTTCCAAGCTTCCATCATCCGTATTGTTACCTCAGGTTGACGATTTCCAAATTCCGGCCCGCTCGGCAACGGCCCGAGGCCGACGTTCCGGTTCTCGAGCATGGTGCGGAAATACCCACGATTTAGCCCGGCATGTTGGTATACCGTATCCAATCCTTCGTAGCTTTTCAGGTGCCTGAGTAGCACTCCGCCGAGTGTCGGTAAATCCTGCTGCAGCAGTTCATCCGCAGTCCGAAAAAGCGATTTGAGGCTTCGAAATGCCATAGTGCGTTATAACGTCCGTTACCGGGCTGGCGGGTGTCCCACTCAAGCCCGATCTTTGGTGTTCACACGTCACAGACTTTAGGTCAACGAACCAGATTGCCCTCATGCCATGGGGACTAGCGCGTTTTCACCCGCAGCAGGCAGAGTCATTTCGTCACATTGTGCTGCTACCATCGCCGTCGGTTCGGATGTCCTTCCACCAAGAGTAGTCAGTCATAACGTGGGTTCATTGCGCTGTCTCGCCTATGCGTGGACCGAGTATCCGTCCTAGAGCCATCCCGTCGACTGCGGTTGCCGCGCGGAGCCAGCCTTCAGGCTAGAGCCGCCTAATAAAGCCATGAGGTCCAACCGTGAGCCGCTGAGAAGCGCTCAAGAGCCGACTTCGCATCCTGTCTTACGGGTCCGTGTTGCGGCGTTTGCAGGCTTTCGATCCACGCACGTTAGTTTCAAAGCGGGATGGACCTCAGCGGGCCAGAGAGCACAGTTTCGACCTCTTCGCATTGCCGCCGGCAGTATCGAGGCCTACTTGCTATTTGCTGCTTTGATCGCGCAGTCTAATTGGTCTAATTCGCAATGCCCGCTGTAGGTGTGGTTCCCTGCCCCGTTCTGATCAGGGTTAGAGTATCCCAATCCGCCGCAACAAGCTTTCGATGAGCCCACTCAGAGGTGCTCGAATGAGAGCCCGCTCGCGGTGAACTATAATGCGGGACCGAAGACCGGGATTGTTCGTCTTAGTGAGGCGATTCGGTGACAACCGCTGACATGTCGGTGGCGATACCACATCCCATTCAATGCCGCTACCTTGCCGAGCAACTTGTTCGATTGCGACGCGCGAAGAGGATCGAAAGAAATGCTATCAGTTTCATGTGACGGCTCGCTATTGCTGCCAACCGCCCCCGAGTGACTGATACAGCTGCACGAGTGCTAACCGCTCGTTCAGCTGGGCGTCCACCAAGTTGAGTTCCGCCGAGAAGTAATTTGTTTCGCTGGTCAACACCTGGAGGTAACTTGCGCCACCGTTCTTATAAAGCACCTCGGAAAGTTGATCGGTCTTCTGCGCCGCCTGCGTGAGCAGTTCCTGCTGCTCGCGGTACTCTCGGTCTTTTTGAGAAGCAACGAGTGAATTGGAAACCTGTTCAAGAGCGTTCTGAACGGCTTGCTGGTAAGAAAGCGTGGCTTCCTGCCAGTTTGCGCGGGCGAGCCTGAGTTGCGAGCGGAGCGCTCCACCCTGGAAAACGGGCTGACTCACGTTGAAGGCCCCATACCAGGTTTCCGAGGGCTGCGTGATGAAATTATGCAGGACATTGCTCTCCAACCCTCCCAGCCCCGTAAGTGACAGGCTGGGGAAGAATGAGGCTTTCGCTACGCCAATTTGTGCGTTGGCAGCGACCATGTTCTCCTCGACTTGGTGGACGTCCGGCCGGCGCTCCAGTAATTCCGATGGAAGGCCGGCCGGAACGTTCTGGGGGACGGGCTGTTCGGTAAGCGTGCGTCCGCGAGGAATGGATTGGGGATTTTCACCGAGCAGAACGCTAAGCACGTTTTCTTGCTGTTGAATCCGCCGCTCGAGATCGGGAATCGTTTCCGAGGCGGTGTAGACCAGTTGCTCCGCTTGGCTCACGTCTAGGCCCGAAGCTCCGCCATGGCTCTCAAGCGTCTGAGTTAACTGCAGGGATTGTTGCCGCGACGCGAGTGTGCGCTTGGAGATTTCGAGTTGGTTGTCGAGCGCACGAAGCTGGAAATAAGCAGTGGCCACATTGGCAACCAGCGAGGAGATTACGGCCCGCTGACCCCATTCGGTCGCAAGTAATTGGGCGCGAGCCGCTTCGGTTTGCCGGCGATATTTCCCCCAGAAGTCCAGATTCCAGATCACCGATAGACTCAGGTCGCCTGCGTTGACCTCGTATGCGGGAAGTAGGTTTGTGACCTTCGGGTTCTGCTCGCTGAAAACGTTCGCGCCGACATTTGCGGAGGGCAGCTGATTGGCGCGAGTAATGCCGACTTGTGCCTGAGCTTCGAGCACGCGCGCGGCGGCGATGCGCACATCATAGTTTTGCGCGATGGCGGTGTGGATCAACTGCGTGAGCACTGGATCCTGATACACCTGCCACCATTGCTCGTTCCCAAGCGACGAGGCCTGGACGGCCGGTTGCGGAGCCGGTGCACGGTATTCCTGTGGGACATCCACAGTCGGCCGCTTGTATTTCGGCCCCATCATGCAGCCGGCCTCGAGGGCCAGCACAGTAGCAACTCCTAACAGTGCAGTCGTCTTCATATTAATCCCCCTGACTGGGCACCTGGGCGGGCGTAAGTGGCAGGGGTCTCCGTTGCTCAGCGCCTGAGACCTTCTCAACCACATAGAAAATCGCGGGAACAAAGAATCTACCGATGAACGTTTCCGCCACCATGCCGCCGATTACCGCCGTGCCCATGATCTGGCGTGCCACCGCACCTGCTCCGGACGCTGTCCAGAGCGGTACGCAGCCGAGAATAAAGGCGAGCGCGGTCATCATGAGAGGCCGGAAGCGAAGCCTTGCTGCGGAAAGCGCCGCATCGACGAGGGACATACCTCGTTCGTAGTCCTCCTTGGCAAATGCGACGATCAGAATCGAGTTTTTCGCAGCCAGGCCGATAAGCATTACCAAGCCGATCTGCGCGTAGACATCGTTCTCGATCTGAACCATGTACTGCGGCAGGTAAAGACCGATTACGACGCGACGCAGCCAGAGCGCAGCCAGAGCGCCGAATACTGCGACTGGCGTGCTGAGCAGCACGCTGAAAGGCACGGTCCAGCTCTCGTAGAGAGCTGCCAAAATTAGGAAAACGAACAGCAGCGAAACTCCGAAGATGACCGAAGCCGGCACTCCTTCGCGCGCTTTTTGCTCCTGGTAGGACATGCCGATGTAATCAAAGCCCATTTCGCGGGGCATGGTTTGGTTGAAAACATCTTCCAGGGCCGCCGATGCCTGATCGGAGCTGTAACCGTGCGCCGCGCTGACATTGATCTGTGCCGACCGGTACTCGTTGTAGCGCATTGTGAACTCAGGGCCGTAACGAGTCTCAAAGTTTGCCAGAGCGGTAAGAGGCACCGTCTGGCCTTGTCCGTTGCGGACATAGAATTGCCCGAGATCGTTGGTCGTCGCCCGGTAAGGCGCTTCGGCCTCTACATACACCTGCCAGGTACGGCCGAAATCGTTGTAGTAATTGACGAACAAGCCGCCCATGTAGGCTTGGATGGTGTTGTAGACGTCGGTTAAATTAACGCCTTGCTTCAACACCTTGTCCTTGTCCACATTGATGAACTTTTGCGGCACGCTCGGGATAAACGTGGTGGAGATGATGCCAATCTCAGGTCGTTTGCGGGCGGCCGCCATAAACTTGTTCAGGTTATCCGCAAGAAACGTGACATCCTTGCCGGCACGGTCCTCCAAGGCAAACGTCACACCGCCGGCAGTACCGACGCCGGGGATCGCGGGTGGTGAGAAGGCGAAAACTGTGCCTTCTGGAAACTGCCTGAGTTCCTGATTCAAACGCGCCTTGATGGCCTGATATTGTTCGGCCCGGGTTTTGCGATCCTCCCAGGGATTCAGGGTTACAAAGAAGAATGCGTTATACGAAGTCCGGACGTAGCTGAGCAAGCTGAAACCGATGACGCTGGTGGTGTACTGAACTCCCGGCGTCTTGGCGAGAACTTCCTCCACTCGTTTCGCAGCTTCGCTTGTCCGCCCCATGGACGCCGAATTCGGGAGTTGCATGTTGATATAGAAGTAGCCTTGGTCTTCGTCGGGCAGGAAGCTGGTGGGCAGACGTTTGCTAAACAACCACGCTGCCAAGCCGGCGACTACAAGCAACACCATCACTACAGCGGCCTTGCGAATCAGGTCACCCGACCAGCGGACAAAGCTATCGGTAGAGCGCTCAAAGTACGCGTTGAACAAATCAAAGAATTTCCCCAGCGGTCCGCGGGTCGGCTTCTTGGGCTTGAGCAATAACGACGCCAGTGCCGGGCTGAGCGTGAGGGCATTAAACGCCGAAAGAATCACGGAGATCGCGATCGTGACGGCAAACTGCTGATACAACCGGCCGGTGATGCCTGGAATGAAAGCGGTTGGCACGAACACCGAGGCCAAGACCAGAGCGATGCCAACAACCGGGCCGGAAAGTTCGCTCATGGCTTTTTGGGCCGCATCTTTGGGAGCAAGCCCCTCCTCGATATGGTGTTGTATGCCTTCAACGACCACGATGGCGTCGTCAACCACCAAGCCAATCGCGAGCACCAAGCCGAACATCGAAAGCGTATTGATCGAGAAGCCGAACAGCGGGAAGATGACGAAGGTTCCCACCAGCGAGACCGGCACGGCCAACATGGGGATCAGGGTGGCGCGCCAATCTTGTAAAAAGAGATAGACCACAAAAATGACCAGCACAATCGCAATCACGAGGGTCTCGATGATCTCTTTCATGCCTTCCGTGACCGGCAGTGTCTGGTCGAGCGAAACGGTGTAATCGATGTCCTGCGGGAAGCGCTGCTTCATCTGAGCCATGAGCTTCCGGACGCCCTTAACCGTTTGTACAGCATTGGTTCCGGGCAACTGGTAGACGGCAATGATGGCGCTGGGCTTGCCATTCAGGCGACCACTCAGGCTGTAGTCCTGCGTGCCCAGCTCGACTCGGGCCACGTCTCTGACTCGAACGGTTCCCCCATTCGATGCTTCGCGCACGATGACGTTACCGAACTGTTCGGGAGAAGTCAGGCGGCCTTGAGCCAACACGGCATAGGTAAATTGCTGGTTACTCTGAGCCGGCTCGCCACCGACCTGGCCAGCCGGATTCACCGTGTTCTGGGCCTGAAGTGCGTTGACGATGTCCGTGACGGTGATGCCAAGCTTGGCCAGTTGATCAGGCTTCACCCATAGCCTCATGGCGTATTGGCCCGAGCCAAAGATCTGGGTCTGGCCAACGCCGTATAGCCGGGCGATCGGATCATTGAGGTTGATGTAGCCATAGTTAGCCAGGTAGTTCGAATCGTGGCTGCCATGCGGTGCGTACAGGGAAATCAGCATGAGCGGAGCAGTGGTCGACTTCTTCAGAGTGATTCCGTAATTGTTCACCTGGGGCGGCAACTGACCATTAGCCAGTTGCTGGCGCGACTGCGTGAGCAGCAGATCCGTATTGGGATCCGTCTTGAGATCGAAGTCGACGAGCAATGTTGTTTGCTGGTTCGCCGTGGCGTTCAGCGAGTACATGTAACTCATGTTGTCCACGCCGCTGACCTGCTGCTCGATGGGCACGGCAACCGACTGCTCGAGAGTCTGTGCATCCGCGCCTGGATAGGTAGCTTGCAGCCTGATCTCAGGCGGAGCGATCTGCGGGAACTGCGCAACCGGCAAAGTCGCGATTGAGATCGCGCCGACGATAACGGTAAGAATCGCAATCACGATCGCGACAATGGGCCGTCGAATGAAAAAGTTCGCCATGGCTTAACGGTCCTCCGTTTCTTTGTATGGAGTGGGGTTCACCAGGCCGTCTTCCTTGACTTTGTCTCCTCCCACAGCAACCACGCGTTCTCCGGGCTTCAGACCCGAGTTGATCACCCAGCGCGTGCCCACTGTCGGTCCGACTTGTACGGTGCGGAGCTGCGCTCGGTTATCGGCGCCGACAACGGTGACCTGATACGTTCCTTGCTGCTGATTCACTGCCGCCTGCGGCACCAGCAGCGCTCCCTCAATATTTCCGGTTGGCGCCTGAACGCGTGCGTACTGGCCGGGTCGCAAAAGATTTTTGGAGTTGGGGAACTCGCCCACGATCTGAATGGTTCCGGTCTGCGTGTTTACCTGCCGATCCGCGAAGATAATTCTGCCGGGATGCGGGTAGGTACTCCCATCGGCCAGGGTCAACTGCAACAGGATTCGCGAAGCGTGCGTGATGAAGTCCACGTTCCCCGGACGGCCCCCGTCCGCCATGCGCAGATATTCCTGTTCGCTGATGGGGAAATAAACTTTGATCGGACTTACCTGCGACACCGCGGTGAGCACGGCAGACGGTCCCACCAGGTTGCCCACCTGCACGGTGTTGATGCCGGCGATTCCGTCGATCAGGGAAGTGACCTTGGTGTAGCCGAGGTTTATCGTGGCTTGTTCTACAGTAGCCTGGTCGGCCTCGACGGAGGCCTTCGCTGCGAGCAGCGCCTGAGTGTCGGTATCCAGTTGGCTCTGGGGAATGGCATGAGCTTGGGCTTCGGGAATATCACGCTTTACGTTCAGCTCGGCGTTCGCCATCTGCGCCTCAGCCTGCGCCAGTTGTCCTTTGGCTTGGTCAAGCACGGCGTGGAATGGACGCGGATCGATCTCAAACAGGAGCTGGCCTTTTTTGACAAGTGCCCCTTCGCGATAATCCTGGCGAATCAGGTAACCGGTCACCTCAGGCTGAATCTGCGCATTGACGTACCCGTCGAGAGTTCCTATCCACTCGCCCTGGAGGGACACATTTTTCTGGAGGACCGGCGCTACTTCGACCACCGGCGGTGGAGGCGGGGCCGCAGCGCGCACGTTACCGTTGCTGCAGCCCAGCCCAGTCAGCAGAAGCACCGCACTCACTAAACCTGTAGATGTTTGCTTCATCATTTTTCCCCTTCAATCGAGTTACTGAATTTCTGCTTCAATCGCGTCACTGGCGCGCCTGAACCGGGACGCTGCTCGGTTGAAGGGAAATGTAGCCCGAGAGTCGTCTAGTCGGTTCAGGCGCGTCAGTCACGCGACTGCGCTTTCTACCTCAGAAGCTCTTTCTTCGCAGAAAAATGAGCTGGCTGACCGAGCTTGCTTAACAGCCTCTGTGTCAGAAAATGCAAATGGCATGCCAGAACCGAACGATGCTAAGTAACGCCGAATCAAGGAGTCCCGTTAGACGGTCAGCACGGAACTGTTGACAGAGTCAAAAGTGTCGGAACTGTCGACAGCTGAACTGACCAGCAAAACTTGGGGCGATGGAGACCGAATCGCTTTCGAACGTGCACGGGGAAACGAATCCCGCTACGCCATTGTCTAGCAAATGTATTGTGTCAGCTCGATATCGGCGAACGACGTGGCGGGGGCAAATGGTCCCGGGTCGCCTTCGTTGCGGCGCCAAGTCGTTCGATCAAAAGGAATGTCCTATGGAATTTAAAGACCACGACTTTGTTCGGAATCCCGTTGTCCAGAACCAGGTCTTCTTTCTCGAATTGAAATGTGCACTCTGTGGTTTTTCGACTCTGACGCGCTCAATTGAAGAATTGATCGAACACGAGAAACTGCACCGAACGCAATGTGCCCGGGCAGATGCCGCTGCAGGAGAGAGCCAGGAGGAGAGCCATGGTGTTGAATTGCAGAATCGTAATGGTGAAGATACTCTCTTTACCTGTAATGATCATTCCGAGACTCGCCCTGAAGCGGCGCTAATCTCGCGGTGACTCCACCATCGTTAATGGCACTTGACGTCGTTGTTCGCCGGCCGCGCAGTCGGTCTGCTTGCCTATAGAATGCCGTTAAGCCAGTTGACAGGATCTGCTCGAACGCTTGAGGTCTTTCCTTCCCGCACGGGGGTTCAGAATTATCGTCAGCTCCGACATACGAATCTGGCATTTGCTTACGGTTGTCCTTTTCGCGAACCTGCATGTGCCCCCCTCGAGTCATCGCTTTACCTCGCCAACACTCCTGCCGGCGCGGCGAGTTAGTTCTTTCACTAGCTGCTTTGTGAACACGCCCTCGCAGCGGAATTTAATTCCCTTATTTATAAAGTCGAGAATTACGTTCTAGCCCTCCTGGTTGATCGTCGTGATATGTCTCATCTCGATAATGAGTTCGCGGCCCCGAAGGTCTGCTCTTGCCTTTTCGCAAGCGCTTTTTAGCTCGGCTGCGCCAAAACCGACTTGAAGGGTTGGCAGTCAGGGTAGGTTACTAGGCTTGTCCTCTTTTTTGTTTGCGAAAAGTGTTGCGCCCTTGCTGAGTCTGTTCTTCGTGACCCCGTACCCAAGCCAACCATACCGCCGACGGGCATCAACAGTGCAGGGGCAGTTAGGATTTCAGGGTGACGACGGTACAAAAGAAGGATCACTCCCGCGCAGAAAACATCAGCAATCAACACCCCGCCGAGATAGAAAAGCACCACCGCCCGCCAATCGTACTTCTTTCGGAAACAAATCCACCACGCAGCCAGCACGAGCAGCATCAGGAGGTCGTAAGTTCTCATCGTAAGAATCGCTTGCGGCAGGTCTTCACCTTTGCCGCGGCCGCCAATAACCTAGTTCGCATCAGGAATCTGGCGATGCAAGCAACCTAAGCGAGCACCGAACTGGTTCAGCTGGGCTGGAAAAGGATCTACAGCATCCAGCGGATGGAGCCAAAAATTGTCCACCTCAGTCAACACATCTCGGAACCTGGCAAAATTCTAAGTCGCGGCGTCGTTTTTTGCGGCCTGCTAGCTACTCGGTGGTGAGCACAGATATTGTAAATGAGGTGAACGATCGGATCTTTGCGCAACTCAATAAATTTCAAAGCGATAGCGACTCGAGCGTTTTTTCCTTTCGCTACTCGAGACATTCTTCAGTGCCGCAACGAATCGCGCTGAACTCCGTTCGCTGGCAAGCGGGAGAATTGATGTACAGGCCAATGCCCAAATTCTCAGCAGAGTACCGGCAGCAGCGGTGCAGAAATTTACTCCAAGCGCCCCCCCCAACGTGTAAGTCCAATGTTTTCAATGCACACTGAGCTCAGCCCGGGGCACGATGGGCGATAAGGCCACATCGTAAGTGATTGAGAAAACGGGCTTCGTTTGCCTTAGAGTAAATAATCGCAGACGTGCTGCCGGGCATGCCAGGATGCTGCGATCGAATGCAAATGCATTAACCGGGTCAGCCCGCGTAAGATTGAGAGTTCGTTTGCCCCGGCATGAGCGGCTACCGATTGAACAAACCATTGCTCGCGATATTGGCGACGCTGTTCGCTGCCGCTGCAATCGTCTATAGCAGCCCGTGGTGAAAGTCTCGATTCCCCCGCGAAAAAGATTTTCGTAATCCACAGCCATCGTTCGTAGAATGCGGCCATGGCAATGGGCACACGCAAGCAGCGAGAGCGGCAAGAAGATA
>Ga0182015_10006014_pt1 | contig 12342 bp, 19 predicted proteins | sample 712P3MmetaG_FD_120478 | JGI IMG/M metagenome (GOLD analysis project Ga0182015, IMG submission 120478) | Permafrost microbial communities from Stordalen Mire, Sweden - 712P3M metaG | ecosystem: Environmental > Terrestrial > Soil > Wetlands > Permafrost | place: Sweden: Stordalen | collected...
CGTGATACTTGATATCGAACACCGCGAGCGCGCTGGTTCGGTACTCGGCCATCTATCTATTTTCGCAGCAGGAGGCTCGAAGCTGATCGCCTGAAAGGCGATGGGATTAGACCTGGACGACGGAGCTAAAATGCGATGTGTTCCTGGGCGCACACGGTGGCTATTACGGAATGATCGAGAAGTACAAACGCATGGAAAAAGGTGCACAACCTAATCCATTCATCGACCCTGCGGGTTATCGCACCTTCGTCGATGCCGCCGAAGCAAATTTTCGCGATCAGCTTTCAGCGGAAAAGGGCCGTTAGCCCTGACAGAGCGAACTCGCATGGCCCTGCGTTCCTGCGTGGTCTCCTGTCGCGATCTGGCCGGCACGGAGGACGCGGTCGGGGCTGACGGAGTTGAGGGTACGCGTCATCGCAGGCCGCCGTTGAGCATCGGGTAAGGATGAAGGATTTCAGGCGGTGGCTGGAGCCGCAGGGCAGGATGCCCGCCGAGTGCACCAGGAAAAGGAAGCTGCCGGCGTTGCCCAAAGCGGACGGATGGGTTCGGTGATCCCAGTGCGGACCGAGCCTGCACCCTGGGCTGACCACGCGGCTGGGCGGTCAGGCCTTCTTCCGCATGATCCACGTGGTCATGCAACGTTGATTCTGTACGACGGTGGTCTTCAGCGGGTCAGCCAATTCGCCACCCAACTCTGCGGTGAAGCGTAGCAAGAGCGCCTCGTCCACCAGATAGCGCTCCGATCCATCAGGCAGCCGGAAGCGGCGTCCCGCCACGCGCTGGACTTGCTGTTCCATCCCAATCGAAGACGCCAGCCGGCAGAAGAACAGTCCTCCCGGTTTCAATGCGCGCCATGTCGCGCGCAGCAATGCTTCAAAATGGTCATCGTCACGCGCAAAGTGGAGCACGGCGCTGCTGAGGACGAGGTCGACGAATGCGTCTGGAAAGGTCATCTCGTCGATGGCCTCCAGCCGAAAGTTGTTCGCAGGCAGAGCCGGTGCGAGTTGTGCGGCGAGGCGGCGCGTACACTCAACCGCGTTCGGGTCCTTGTCCACTCCGAATACCTCGTATCCTTCCGTGAGAAAGTAGACCAGGTTGCGCCCGGAACCGCAGCCCGTATCGAGCACCCGCATCCCCGGCCTGATCGAGCCCCGGAGCAGTTGATCGAAAAGGTAGATGTCGATCTGGCCGAATTGCTCTTGAAGATCGGGCATTGGTTATCACCCGATCATACACTCGCCAGCACTCATAACGTAGCGAACGAACCCGACGTGCCAATCGATCTAGGCGCCAACCCCAAATAACGGGAATATGCACGCCATGGTTAGAGAAATGGTTAGAGAAGCCAGCCCCTCGGATTTGGAATCGGAACTCGCCTTTCCGCGTGTGCCATGCACCACCGGCCATCCCGCGGCTGGACGCGGCATCACGGGGGCGCAAATTTGAAAAGCGGCATCATCTGCCGGAGGATGATCGACGAGCGGGAGTGCATCGCTGCTCATTGTTCGTTCCAGAACACTGGCATTTCAGATGCTCATCCCTACCACATGCCAACGGATAAGAAGCACAAGGATAAGTTGATCGTGGTCACTGGTGCGACCGGTCGCCAAGGTGGGGCAGCCATGCGACACCTCCGCGACCGTGGTTTTCCGGTGCGCGCTCTGACCCGCAATCCCGATGATCCGAAAGCACGTCTTCTTTTCGGCCAGGGCGTTGAGGTCGTTCGCGGCGATCTCGAAGACGAGGCTTCACTGGTGCGCGCTTTGGATGGAGCCTACGGGGTATATTCCGTGCAAAATTGGCGGGCTTCGGACATCGAGGGCGAGATACGGCAGGGCATTCGCTTGGCGGACGCGGCCAAACGGTCGCGTATCTCCCATTTCGTCTACAGCTCGGTGGCCGCCGCGGACCAGCGCACTGGCATTCCGCACTTCGACAGCAAGTTCCGCGTCGAGGAACATATTCGCGGTACCGGAATGCGCTTCACTATCGTGCGGCCCGTGTTCTTCATGGAGAACTGGCTTGGTATGCGTCAGGGAATCCAAGACGGGGTATTGTCCCTTCCCCTGACTCCTGAAACGCACCTGCAAATGGTCGCGGTGGATGATATTGGCGGCTGGGTGGCCATGGCAATTGAGCACTCCGGCAGGTGGCAGGATCGCTCATACGAATTGGCCGGCGACGAACTGTCGATGGCCGAACTGACCCAAGTATTCGCGCGGCGCCTCGGCCGCGAAGTTCGCTACAGGCAAGTACCGTGGGATGAATTCGAGGCTCAAACCGGTAAGGAAACTACGCAAATGTTCCGCTGGTTCGAGGACATGGGCTATCATGTCGATATCTCTGCGGTCAGGCAAGAATACCCGAGGCTGACTACGTTCGATCATTGGCTCAACTCCAACTGGCAGCCTGAAGCGCGAACCGCCGGATAAATTTGTTCGTTTGTCGAGCTTCAGTGGGCTATTGCGTCATCGACCAACAAAGAGCGTTCCGGTGCTACGATCCATAGCAACCATGAACAAACGCACCTTCCTCAGCCTGCTCTCGGGCGTCATTGCCGGCCCCACCCTCGCGCCCCTTTCCGCCTGGATGTTGAAGCAGAAGCTCACCAACTGGGCAGGCAATCTCGTCTACAGCACGGATCGCATAACCGACGCCGCGTCTCTCGACCAGATCCGGTTCCTCGTGCGGTCACAGGACAAAGTGAAAGTGCTCGGCGGGCCACTCCTGTTTCCAGGTGAATTGAATCGCACGCTTGGCCGACGGTAGCACGTGCTCATCCAGAGGTCATCGGCTGCGATGGCGCGGATCTCTGAGATCAGCAGGTGTGGAGTGATCTGGCTGTGGCACTGCTGGCGACAGGCACCTACGCCCCAGGAATTTATGCGAAATCCTGGGATTTTCGCGCGCGGGCGGCTGGCAGGTTTCAAAGTCCCCGAGAAGCTGGTGATGCGGCAGGTGCGCCTGGCCGGCGCAGAATCGAGCTGCCTGCTCAAAAACTCACGTAGGCTTCACGGGACAATCAAGACCGGCCTTCCACGATGCCCCACCGCTTCATGCAGCTGATCGGCGACGGGGCGCTGTCGAAGACCATCTCCGCCTCGCTTAGAAGTTGCGCAGAATGCCCTCCGGGTCGGTGTCCCCCGTCCGCACCAGCGTGACCATTACCAGCGCGGCCAGACATGGCACGATAGACGCTACGATGATGATCGGCTGGAACGACAGGCGGTCCGACACGCGCCCGAAGGTAGGTGGAGACCAGTGTTACGATGCCCGCGCCGGTGCCGCTCATCCCGCTGACGGTGGCCACGGCGCTGGTGTGGAACACGTCGGCCGGCAGCGAAATGAAGATCGTGGAGCAAGCCGCATAGCAGAACGTCGCGAAAGCGAACAGTCCCACCAGCAGCCAGTAGCGCGAGCTGAACGCGGCTGGAATCAGCAGTAGCATGGCCGGTCCGCAGAGGGCCACCACGGTGCGCCGCGACTTGCCCACGGACCAGCCGCGGCGGATCCAGTAGCTGGACAGACCGCCGCCGAAAAAATTGCCGAGATCGGCAGCCATGAAAGGCGCCCAGAAGCCCAGTGCGCTCTCTTCCATGCGGAATCCCTTGCTCGCCAGGTAAATGGCGAACCACTCCGCCATCATGAACCAATAGGGATCGAGAAGCGAGCGGCCCACCACGATGCCCCAGGTTTGGCGAAAGCGGAGCAGCCGCGGAACATCGATGCGGCGAACGGGGGACGGAGCCATCTCTTGGCCGGAGCGCCGGCCTTGCAGGATGAGTTTTAGCTCCTCCGGCGTAATGCGCGGGTGCGTTTCCGGCGTGTAGTACATCTTCTTCCACACGATCAACCAGAGGAAGCCCAAGCTGGAGGTGATCAGGAACGCCGGACGCCAGGAGCCGAATGTGTGAAGGAGAAAGACGACCAGGAACGGGGCTACCGCGCCTCCGATCGACGATCCGCTATCGAACAGCGCGACCGCCCAGGCGCGCTCGCGATCCGGAAACCATTCGGAGACAGCCTTCGCGGCGCCTGGCCAACCCGCGGATTCGCCCGCGCCCAGCAATCCGCGGAGGACACGGAAGCTGCCCAATCCCCGCGCCAACGCCGTGCAAGCGGCCACCGTGGAATAGAACGCCACGCTGATCGATAGGCCACGGCGCGTGCCCAGCCGGTCCAGCAGGCGGCCCGAGACCAATTGCATGACGGTGTAGACCACGCGAAAGGCGATCAGCACGGTGGCGAAATCGGTGTTCGTCCAGTGATACTGGTCTTTGAGGGCGGGAGCCAGCACGCTGAGCGTTTGCCTGTCGATGTAGTTGATGACCGTGGAGGCGAACAGCAGACCGCCGATCCACCAACGGAGGTTGCGGATCAAGATGAAGACCATCATAGAGCCATTGCGGATAAAGAAGCGTGGCGCCGCCGCGGCAGACGGCGCGCGAGGAATTACCGGTTGGAAATATTCTGAACTGAAGTCGGTATACAGCGGGGGCATCCGGCCCCTCGTGGAGTCGGCGCCAGCGAGCGCGCGATCTTGCGGAAGACCTCCTCTGGCGAGCGGTCGCCATTCACCCGGTGGTATCTGGCCCCCCGGTAATGGGTGATGACCGGGCCGGTGATTTCTTGGTAGGCTTTGAGCCGCCGGTGAATCAATGCCTCGGTGTCGTCCTGGCGAATGACTAGCGCGGCGCCGTCCTCATCGCAGGTGTCGCGCGTCCTGGGGGCCTGCGAGAGGAGGTTGTAGATTCTCAGGCATCTGGGACACTGCCGTCGCGTCGAAATTCGGCGCACCAACGTTTCGGCCCGCACTTCCAGATGGATAACCGTTGGCTTGGGGAGATTTTTCTCGGATAAGACACCGTCCAAGAACTCGGCCTGCGGTTTGGTCCGCGGATAACCGTCAAGCAGGAAACCCGAGAGGCAATCCGTTTTACTGATGCGATTCACCACCATCTGGTTGACGATTTCGTCGCCTACCAGACCTCCCTGCGCCATGATCGAGCATGACTGCTTACCCAGCGGTGTACCCGCTTTGCATTCCGCACGGAATAATTCGCCCGTCGAGATGGCCGGAATCCGAAAGCGGCGCGCCATGAAAGAAGCTTGCGTACCTTTGCCACAACCGGGTGGCCCAAAAAGCAGAACGATCACGAACACCTCCGCACCCCAACGGGGCAGCCAGATCGCTTAAAAAGGTCTCTGCGGGAAGCTGTGTGCTGGCCTTGTCGCGCCAGGCCCGTAAACCAAGCGCAGCGATCAATGGCATCTGTTCGCACCATCTTAGCGTCCACTGCGGAGATTCCACTCGACGCTAGTCCGATTTGGACGCTGGTCCGAATTGGCCCAGTGGTTTCCGGCGCGCCGTTTAGCCAGTAGCAACAGGGAGCTGAAAAAGAGCGCAACCGAAATGCCGACCGCATTTCAGGCCTTCCTCCGGCCGCCCGCGGCCACGCGCCCACAACCAGGACTCCGACCTTGTGGTAACACGTGTTGCGCTAACTTGCTAGTTAGATAGTAAATGATGATACATCGTCAGTCGCACACTTAAACTGACCTACTGCCAAAAAGTACGATCCCATCCTGGTTTGTGTGCCCGGCCTACTGAAAGACACGCAGTTCGCACATCTCTGTGATACACTCTAAGCCAACCAGGGAGGCAATTTTGCTATGTCGAAGCGATCTGGTTTCGCGACTTCTCGCTTGCTAACTCGCGGAAGTTTGCTTGGTTTGGCACTCTGTGGCCTGGCGCTCGCACAGCCTGGGAGCATCATCACCTTCGACATCCCCGGCGCCGGTACGGGCTTCCGCCAGGGGACTACGGCTACGAGCATCAACGCCGCAGGTACCATTACGGGTTATTACGTTGACGCGGGTAACTTCTATCACGGCTTCGTAAGAAGCCCTCACGGCGTCTTTACGGTTTTCGATGCGCCCGGCACTGGCACGGCGACGCTCGCCAACAGCATCAACAACGAGGGCGCCGTCACAGGATACTATATCGACGCACAGGGGCTGGCTCACGGCTTTGTCCGAAGCCCCTCGGGAGTTTTGACAACGTTCGACGCCCCCCCGGCGTCTGGCACCAGTGGAACCTATGCATTCAGCATCAACGACGCGGATGCCATCACGGGATTTTACTTGGAAGGTGCGGTTGCTTACAGCTTCGTGCGCAGCGCCTCTGGGGCCTTTACACCGTTCGGCGTCCCTGGGGCCGGCGGCGATGGCTTGAACGGCACCCGCGCGATCAGCATCAACAACGCGGGCTCTGTGGCGGGCTCCTACAGTTACAATTCCCCCCGCTATAGTGTGCCTGATCGCGGCTTCGTGCGAGCTGCCGGAGGCTTCATCGCGATATTCAGTGCGCCCGGTGCCGGCAAGTCTCCAGATCAAGGCACTCAACCGCTCAGCATTAACGATACCGGCGCAATCACAGGAAACTACATCGATGCCAAGGGCATGACTCACGGGTTTGTGCTAAGCCCCACAGGCATCTTCACCACTATCGACGCGCCGTTTGCCCCCAGCTCAACAACGTTGCCTGTTAGTATCAACGACGCAGGCGCCATCACCGGCTTCTACTCCATCGACTCCGGTTTAAGTCACGGCTTCGTGCGGGACGCCGCGGGTGTCTTTGTAACGTTCAATGCGCCAGACGCCGGGGGCGCCCCTTATAGTGGCACTTTCGCCAATAGCATTAACGACGCGGGCGCCATTACTGGATACTTCATCGATGCTAAGTCGGCATCTCACGGCTTCCTGCGGATCCCCTGAAGGCGACTGAGTTGCGGTTTGAGGAGCGGTGGGGCCGGAGGAACAGCAGCTCCTGCAGACGCTTTTCTAATCCAGAAAACGCACGCGCAACACGTGCAGATCACGCCTGAGGATCTCGTCCGCACGACCATCGATATCGGCAGGTGATCCCGGCGCCGCGAAGAACCGTCCGGACAGTGCATCGGCCGCTCCCGATGCGAGATACAGTACCAGTTTGGCTCCAGCTTCAGGTGGGTCGTCCCGGCCCTCGTCGAAAATTTTCTGGAACCAGGGCAACCACTGCTTCCCGGTCTCAGACTGCAACAACTCCTCAGCCATTGCGGTTCGCACGGTGCCGGGTTGAATGGCGAAAATCGACACGCCATACGGCCGCACCTCATCCGCGAGAACTTCAGTGAGGCGAATCAGAGCTGCCTTGCTGGTTACGTACGCAGACATGTAGGGGATACTGCGGATGCCGGCTCCGCTGGCCACATTGACGATTCGCCCGCGCCGGCGTGCGGTCATCCCTCGCAGCACAGCGTTTGAGCACAGCAGCGGTCCTTTCAGGTTCGTCTCCAACGTTCGCCACCACTCCGAGGCGTCCTGTTCCCACGTGGGTCCAAACGGAGGTCCGGCGCCGGCGCAATTCACGAGCAGGTCAACAGGGCCGAGTTGGGTCTCGACCGTCTCGACCATCGCCCGAACGGCTGCCGCATCGGTGATGTCCGTGGGAACGGCGATAGCCGCAAGTCCCTCCGCGCGAATGCACCGCACCGTCTCCTCCAGTTGATCCGTGCTGCGCGCGGCCACCGCTACGTGCATTCCGTTTTTCGCGAGAGCGACCGCGAAGGCCCGGCCCAAACCGCGGCCGCCTCCCGTAATCAACGCTACATCCGCATCCAATCGCTGCATCTGCAATTGATACCGCCCACGATAATCCTGTGTCAACGGACCTCGCTGGAGGGGCACGGAATCGGAGAGCCGCCATTGAATGCGCGTCTCGCGGGCAATGCAGAAAATGTAGAATAGGATGGTTGTTCGGCAGGGGCCACCGCGAGAATGAGCCTGCTCGGATTTTGCCAGTGGCTGGGAAGCACGCCTGGGAGCATCGCGCTCCACGAATCGATATGGGCCTACCCAATCATCGAGTCAGTCCACGTGCTGACCCTGTGTCTCTTCCTCGGCCTCGCGGTCATGCTCGATCTGCGGTTGTTAGGGGTGACGCTGGTCCGCGTGCGGGCGTCGGAAGTCGAAGGGCGCCTGTTGCCGTGGACCATCGCGGGGTTCGGCGTTATGGTGCTGACAGGCGCTCTGCTGTTCTACGCGATTCCGGTCAAGACCTACCTGAACGTCTTCTTTCGCGCGAAAGTTGTTTTCCTGGTGCTGGCGGGGATGAATGTAGCCGTTTTCGAGCGGACGATTGCGCGCAGCATGGATCGGTGGGATTTCGATCCGGTCCCGCCATTCCGAGCCCGGCTGGCGGCGGGTGTGTCGCTGGTCCTCTGGGCGGCGATTGTAATCGCGGGGCGCATGATCGCCTACAACTGGTTCGATAAGAATCCCTAGCGCGATGTCTATTCTTTCTTTCTTCACGTGGTGTGAGAATACCTTCATCGGCGAGGCAATTCGGGACTCCCGCTGGCTCTTCCCCGCGATCGAGTCCGTCCACCTGCTGGCCCTCGCGGTAATCGGTGGAGCGGTGCTGGTGATGAACCTGCACTTGCTCGGCTTCGGCATCAAGCGCCAGCCGGCAGCGCAACTCTGGCGCGACACTCGGCCGTGGCTTCTAGGGAGCCTGACGGTCATGCTGATCTCGGGCGTGCTGCTGTTCACTTCCGAGGCAACCAAGCTTTACTACCACGAGGCATTCTGGGTGAAGATGATCTCGCTGCTGCTAGCCATGATCTTCACATTCACCGTCGTGCGCAAGGTGGCGCTGGCCGAGCCTGGCCGCGTGCGGTCCCTGTGGAGCAGGGCAGCGGCTGCGATATCGATTCTCTTGTGGTCGACGGTCGGCGTTTGCGGAAGGTGGATCGGCTTCTCCTGAAGCGCGGCAAGCGCCCCTAATTCTGCCCCGCTTCCGCTTCTTTCTTGCGCGCGCCGCCAAGGATGTCCGTCAGCGCATAGTTGCCTTCATGGCAGGCATATTCGTAGATCGGACCACGCGTCGCCAGAAATGGATACTCAATCGTCCACGGCCTGCTAAACGCCCCCGGATCTTCAATCGTGGCCCGGTATAGGATGGTCCCCGCATCGATGCGCGTGAATCGTTCCACAACGTGCAGGTTCTCGGTCGATCCCCGGAACCGCGTCTTGTCCGTGAAATTCGTAGTATCCACCACCAGAGTGTCGCCTTCCCAATGGCCCACCGAATCGCCGAGCCACTGGCGGACGGACGGCGGGGCATGCGGTCCGTTCATGCGAATGATGCGTGCGTCGTGCACCATCTCGACCAGGATCAGCACGTGGTCCGGAGTCTGCACGATCTGGTAGTTGTTGTTGTAGAGAACCGGAAGCATGGGCGGCCCCGACGTGGATCCGAAGCCAATGAGACAGCGCTCGGAAAGGGGCCGGTCCTTCACGCTATTGAAGCTGGTGCCGACATAGGATGCCGCCAGTCTGCGCCCCGCCTCCGCCGACAAACGGGGAACCTTGCCATCGGGCGGGTCGATAATCAACGAGGTGCGCTTGACGCCATCCACGCGCGCGAGCTCCGATCCGCGGTCGATAAATAGCGCGTTGTAGCCGCCCGTCCCCGCGGATCCGGTTGCCGTCAACAACGGCCCCTCGGATTTTCCATCGGCTTCGGCGAGTTCCTGGGCGCCCTTCGTCTCGATCACGCGCGCCTCAGCGTCGCTAACGGTGGCCTTGCCGGCCAGCGCTCCGGGGCGCTCGAGAGGCGTGATGGTCGCATTGGTCCAAATGCCCTGCAGGTCGGGATGGCCGTCGGGAGTGCGCGGCACCTCGGGTTTGTTTTGGGCCGCAATGGGCGCACGCAGCAAGACGGACAGAGCTGCCAGGGATATTAAGAGTCGATAGCACATTCGGATTCGCGCTCCTCTCTTCTGGATTTACTTCTTCTCGTCGTAGGGTGCGCCGGTGCCTGACGAGCCCAGGAATAGCTTTCTCCCGTTCGGCAGGGTGATGTCCTTGCCGTTGGCCCGCAGGGATCCGTCCTTGGACTGATAGCCGTCCACGATCACAGGCGTCCCGGGCGCCACAGTCGCTTTGGTGAAACCGCGCCGCAGCAGGACATTCGGGCTGCCGGCTTCCACCAACCAGGTAGTCACCTTGCCATCCGGCCCCTTCACGTCGACGTGAATCCAGGCGTGCGGATTGATCAGCTCCACCTTCGAAACGACGCCCACCAGGTGCACTGGCTTCTTCGCATCGAATTCCGCCGCAAAAGCGTGATGCGCCCAGACCGGCCGAGGCCCGAGGATCAAGGTGGCGCAGGCCGCCACGGCCAGGAGGTTTATCTGCATCGCTATTCTCCGATCCACTCTCTCATTTTCCAGGTTTCTTCGTGAACTGGCCATACATCAGTTCTTCTGCAAACTCTACGCACTTGAATTCCATCAGCCGGGCATCCTTTTCGACGTGGCGATAGAGCGGCATTTTGATTTTCCACGGCCGCGAGAACACTTTCGGGTCCTCGATGGTCGCTTCGTACGAAAGAATATCCGGGCCCATCGGCGTGTAGCGTTCGATCACGTGGAGTGCGGCGCTATGGAAATCCCCCGCCCGGTCGAACCACGTGCGCTCGTCGAGACCCGTGACGTCGATCACCAGGGTGTCGCCTTCCCAGTGACCGACCGACTGTCCCATCCAGAAATCGGCCGGCGCCGGCCCGGGGTCTTTCAGGAAAATATGGCGCACGGCGCCGGCATACTCGTAGGCGAAAAAGATAGCTTCGGTACTGTGAAAGATCTGGAATGGATAAGGCAGGTAAGTGGCCCGCGGCACACCGGGCAAGAAACACTTAATTTCGGGGTCGGCGGTCAAACGGTTCTCGAAATTGGCCTTCTTCTGTTCCTTCGCCGCCGGCAGGTAAGGGATCTCGCCGCCCTCGACCACCCCCGGGCCGCCTGGCTCGGCGCCGATCGCGCCCATCGCGACCACCAAACCGGGTCGCGCGGCATGTTCTTCAAGGTCCCAGTTTGCCGTATTCAGTGCCTGCCAGATCCCGTTCAGGTCGGGTTTTCCGTCGGGCAACCGGCGTGGCTGCGGAGCCGGCTGGGCGGAAACCCGCGCGACCGCCATGAGCAGCAACAGGACCAGTAACGCGATCGCGGCTGCGGGAACCAGCGGCCCTCTCTGTAACTTTCGCATCCGTCTATCGTCCCCCATGCCATTCTACATTCTCACGCATCGTAAGCGATCAGCCGCCCGGAGACAATCAGCCCGCCCCACAACACCAGGGAGATAGCCGCGGCCAGCTTGCCTTCGACTGTTTCTGCGACGTCGAGGCGGGCCGATTTTCCGTAGACTCGCAGGCGAAAGACGAGAGCATGTACTCCCACCAGAGCCAGCAGCGCCATCTTGACCCAAAAAGACGGGCTGCGGTAAAGCTTCAGTGGTTCGGCCCAGGCCAGCAGCAAACCGCTGGCAACCAGCACCACAAATCCCGCGCGCTTCCACGCCTGGAACTGCCGCACGACGTCCGGCACCGCGGTGCGCCGCATGGCCCAGCCCAGCAAGCGAAAATCGGTCATCAGAACCATGCCGCCGAACAGTGCAATCGCCAGCAGGTGGACTCCGCCAAGGATCGGATATGGGAGCGCGCCTTCCCGAATGGCTGTGCTGAGATCCGTGCCTTCGACCCATTGCAACAGAGAAGGAATCGACATCAGATGTTTGATCCTATCAAACGAATGCGATCATCCGCCCGCCTGCCACTACCGCGGTCCAGAGCAGCAGCGACATGCCTCCCGCGAATTTGGCCGCGAGGGGCAGAACCCCGGACCGCGTGGCTTTGCGATGGATCGTGAAGTGGAACAGCAGAGCCAAGGCCAACACCACCATCTTGAATTGAAACGATGGGTTGTTATGGTAGGCCACTGCATCCGCCGAAAACATCAACGGTCCGGTAATCAACATCAGCGCAAGTCCCAACCGCGTCCACGGATCGAGATCCGCGGCCAGTTCCGCGGCCGACTGGCGGCGCATCGCCAATCCAAGAAGGCGGAGATCGACAATCGCGATGGTTCCGATGGAAAACGCGAATCCTATAAAATGCAGGCTCTGGACCACCGGGAAAGCCCACTCGGGCCCGTTCATGGCGTTGGCCCAGGGACTCGTGGTTAGCCATTCAAAAAACGACGGAGCGGACACTCTAGCGACCCTCTACTTTGCCCGCGGGACAGTGAAACGCGGGCCTGGCAGCAGGCCGCACAGCCGGGTGCGGGAACTCGGCACAGTATAGCGCATTTTTCAAGGTGGGTTTAGTGTTACGGATCGCAGCCGGTCGCAGCTTGGATGCACCTCTCACCCGCGGCCGCGAATCAGCTCAATGATCTCATCGGCGGTCGGCAGACGGCCCGTCTGCTTCTTGGAATAGATTTTCTGCCCGTCAACGAAAAC
>Ga0182015_10006015_pt1 | contig 12340 bp, 15 predicted proteins | sample 712P3MmetaG_FD_120478 | JGI IMG/M metagenome (GOLD analysis project Ga0182015, IMG submission 120478) | Permafrost microbial communities from Stordalen Mire, Sweden - 712P3M metaG | ecosystem: Environmental > Terrestrial > Soil > Wetlands > Permafrost | place: Sweden: Stordalen | collected...
CAAAGCTGATTCGAGACGCTTGGTGAAGCCGTCCGTCGATGCGCCGTCAAGGCATTCGTAGTCCACCCCGCGAACTTCGAGGATGACGCCCACCTCACCCGTCTTGGTGAGAAAAGTGTGCGGACCGATGAAGCCGTAGAGATTGATCTGCTCGCTGAGGGAGCCCGTCTCATTGTAGTTTTTCAAGATTCGGCTAAGCCTAAGCATAAATTTCCCTTCGGATTGCAACGGGGCTGAATTTCATCGGGTCATATTCCGAGCGCAGTCTTGCCGCCGTGAGGAGAAAGCGCAGAATCTGCGGGTCGGTCTGAGTGGCCCAACGGGCCAGGAAGTAGAGCAACAGAAACATCAGCAACCCGCCGAATAAGCTGTTGAGCAAGTTGAAGGTGGCCGCGCCCAGGCACATGGCAAAGAAAAAGAGTTTCCGTTCGGCCCCAAGGATCGTGAGTGGCCGGGAGAGCGACCGATGCGCCCTGTTGATTCGTCTGGTTTCCGCCATGTGCTTCGCCTCCTGGGAGTTGTGTGATTCAGTTGCCCGGAAAAAGCCACGCGAGGAAATTCACCGCGGCGATAGCCATGCCGACGCCGAAGAGCACGCCGGCAAGCACACGCTTCGAGCCGCCTTCGCCGAAGGCGAAGGTGAGGCCGGCCACGACGATGGCAACGAGCGAGAGGCCGCGAGCGATGGTGCTGGTGAAGGCCGTCATCAAAACGTTGACGGCGTTTTCCCATGGTGATGCCCCCTGGGCGAATGCTGGCGCGGCGAGAAGCAGCATGAAACCGAGGCCAACGAGAGGTGAGCGCAGCCAAGAGCTGCGTGCATATTTATAGAGAAATCGCTTCATGTTCGGACTCTCCCTGTGTCTTCCGAGTTTTAGAAATGGCCCGTTGAGAGGGAGTTCCCGCTGACTTCGGCTGCAGGCAGGAAGCGGATGGCGATTGCTGGGACGGCTGTATGCGTCGGGTGCTGGACTTCCCCCCGTCCAGGCACACTTGGAGCGTTCGCTCCGAGTACAGCGTTGTCCCACAATCGCGTCCGTCACTTTAGCGGGCCGTTCGCGACACAGAGCGAAACACCGAAGGAATCGGTTGCGCCCTGTCCGCGGGAGTTAACCGGCGAGAACTCCCCTCTCTATACTTATCAGCCAACGAAAATGAAAACAGACCGGGTACTAGTGAAATATTTTTGTATTGGTACGTTGTTGCAATGAATGCTTACACGCTGTTACGCAGCTCATTTTCAAAGCGATCCGATTCATGGAAGAAAGAGATTGAGCTGTTCGGGTGTTCCGTTGTCCGATGTCTGGGCAATGCGGCGGAGCCGATCGAGCAGGCGCTGGATCCGATGCCGTATGGCTACGACAGAATGGCCGCTGCGCCGCGCGAGCTCCGGGCAGGAGATGCCTTCGAGCTTGAACGCAGTCAATAATTCCCGTTCCTCCGCGGAAAGCCATCCTCTGCGCTGACAATTGTCGAGAAACTGTTGGAGCAAGATATCCGTGTGGGAATCGCCGTTGCTCGCATTCGTTTCAAGAACCGCGGTCGCAGTTCCGTTCGTTTCATCGCTCAAAGATCTGTGCGATTCGCGAATCGCCCACCGGAAAGCGCTCCGGCGTATCTTTCGTGCGATGGTAAACCCAAGGTGAGAGTGGCGGGAATGCAGTTCTCTGGAATGAAGGAATTCGAGAAGGACGGCAAAGAGGTGTTGGGCAGTATCATCGCGGGTCAGTGAAGGAAACGTGCTGGTGACCTGGCTCGTGGTGCGATGAACGGTCGGAACGAAGACCAGCAGCAGAAGCCGCTGCCACATCGGTTGGAACAACGCGTCGCTGCCGCGTCCCAGCAGGTCGCGAAGGATATCATCGGAAGAGGAGTTCTGATCATGATTGTCGTGGTCGCGAAAGTTCTGAATGAGTTCGGAAGGGGACGGAAACGCCGCCAATATCGGGCTTGAAACAGCAAATAACCGAAACTCTTCGCGGCTTCGGTCATCGCTGAGTTCAGCGATGATGCTGGCTTCCAACCGGCAGATGAGACAGTCGCAGTATGACGCGGTCATCATGGGATGCTCCGGCGTCTCAGGTTGTTCCCTGTCTGCGGTAGAAAAAGGGAATGGCCCTGTTGTCAGTTTTCGGACATGGTTCTGATTTCACGCCGGCCGGGGGACGACGCCTGGCGTTTTCGGGAAGCGTGCCCTGACGTTCTTCGAACAGGGTCGAATCCCTTGCACGTGTGGTCGGAAAAGCGGGCCCGCGTGCAATGGATGAATGCTGCTATGCCGCGCGCGTGTGGTGGAAGATTTGTTCGGTTCGGTCGGAGTCGCGGCCAGCATAAAAAATAGCCCGGCAAAATGCCGAGAGGCGCATGCTGTCTGGCGAGGAACTGGAAAGCAGAAGACGCGAAGCTGCCGGACGCAGGAATTAGCGCGAAGCCGTGCACAAGAAAATGAGCAGTAGAAAAAGGTCAGGTGCCAGCCGCAATAAAATCGGCGTGAGGAGAAGATGCGCGTTAGCATTCTGCGGTCGAGAAGGTTTCAGGAGTCGGGCAGTCTCTGGGAAACGGGCTAATTGTTTCCGAGTGTCCAAACACGATTCGCCAACATGACCACACGCACCACATCACAGGTCGGTCGCCTCACTGTGCTCTGTTTTCCAGTCTGCAGTATCGTCATGACTGTATAATGCGGGGCGAGTCACGTAATCGGCATGGATAACCCTCGCAAGGCAAACGGTGAAGCGTGACCATCCAGGCCAATTCATCAGCGGTCGAAGCAAGTCGGAGGCAAGACACCCCATGGAAGTCAATCCTGCGAAACAGAACATCAACCAACTGTTTTCGACAACGAACTATCACATCGATTTCTACCAGCGAGAATATAAGTGGAAGGATGACGAAGTCAGGAGACTAATCGACGACATTTTCTACCACTTTGAGCAGTCTTATACGCAGCACGGCGATCTGGATGCCTCGGAGAATAACGTAACGGCGAAATACTCGTGGTATTACCTGAATACATATATAACAAATAAAACTGACGCTCGGATTTTTGTGGTTGACGGTCAACAGCGGCTCACCACGCTGACCTTGATGCTGATCGCCTTGTACCACATGTGCGGGTCGGACAACTTGAACTCGCCGAACATGCGCGACTGGTTGAAGGCCAAGATTGCTGGCGTAGGGATTGGTGGTAGGACGCAGTTCTGGATGGCGCACGACAAGCGTGATGCATTGATGCAAGCGCTGTTTTCGGGTGGCACGCCGACCGAAAATATGATCGAGGATGGAATTACCGCCCGGCACATCATCGACAATTATGCACTGATTCAGAAGGAGCTGTTAGCGCGACTCCCATCCCGACACAAGCTCGACACTTTCATTTACTACTTCCTGTGTATGGTCGTCATCATCAATCTGGAGGTGGCTCAGACCGACGTGCCGATGGTATTCGAGGTGATCAACGATCGGGGAATTCGCTTGCAGTCATACGAAATCCTGAAAGGCAAGCTGCTAGGAGAGATTGACAAGGCGGAGGTTGATCAGTACGCGGACATCTGGGACACATCGCTACGCGAACTTGAGGCCAGGGCCGATGGCGAGGTGGATGATTTCTTCCGTACGTACCTGCGAGCTCAGTTCTCCAAAACCCGCAAAGAGGGCCAGGTCTTCGATGGACAGTATCACCGAACAATACTGGACGATGCTTGTAACAAGGTTCTTCATCTTAAGAGTGACGCGCAAGGCGTCAAGCTGTTCCTCAAAGGGTCGTTCCGCTATTACGCAAAGCTGTTTCTCAAGGTTCGTCGGCTCGGCGAGGACCCACACTCAGCCATCCCTGAGTGCTACTACATCTCGCAGCTCAACCGGATGGACGGCCACATCATGCTGGCTATGGCCGCATGCGACGTTGACGACAAGTGCGAGGACGACAGGATTCGTGCTGTTGCCAGGGCGTTCGATCGCGCCTACGTCATGCTCCAGCTTAATCGGGCCTACGATAGCAACCAGTTCCAGGAACTTCTGTACACGCTGCACCCACTGCTTCGAGGGTGTCCACCTGAGGAAATCGAGTCGCGCATCAACTCCAAAGTGGTTGCGGAGATCAACGGCCGCCGCAACACAAACGTTACGAACTTACTCTCCTACGGGCAATTCAAGCAGGTCGGGTATGGTGATTACAACACAACTTTCCTTCGATACTTTCTTGCCCGAATTGAGGCTTTCATTGTGGATGGTTTGAAATGCGGACTCCAGGACTCGCTGGCCAACTATGTGCGCGGTCAAGGCAAAGGCAACTCCTATCACATCGAGCATATTCTTGCCCGCAATGAGGAGAGCCGCAAACTATTCAAGAGCAATGATGGCGCGGTCGATGAGGCTATGTTTGAAAACCAGCGGAACCGATTCGGTGGCCTGCTCCTCCTCAAAGGCCCGGACAATCAGTCGTCTGGAAATGAGTCCTATACGAAAAAACTAGGAACATACGCTGGTAGTGCCCCCTACCTGGCACAGACGCTGGTACCCGATTTCTACAAGTCCAACTCGGCCATGAACACATTCAAGGAATGTTCCAACCTGCAATTCGCTGCCGTGCCACAATTTAGTCGGGATACCTTGGAGCAACGATCAGAACTTCTCTACGCTATAACCAGGAAGATTTGGGGCGCTTGATAGTAACTCTGCGTACCGTCACCGAAGAGTTCAGGATCGCCAGGTATGCCGTCTTGTTCTCGCGAGGCTGGCGCGGTACGATCCACTGGCCGCATGATGGCTACTCGTCGGGCAGCCATGCTCACGCGGGACATTCTTGGTGAATCATCCCAAACCCTTGAGGAAACAGACGCGGCTACTGCGTTGGTGGTTGTGTGTAGGCTGACAAATGAAAGGTATTGCGATCTGTTGGCCAGCAAAGGGGCGGCGTACGGCGAGTGTAGCCGCGCAAGGGCGCATCCCGCTACACTGCGTTCCTCGTCAAGCCACGCTGCCGGGTAGCAAAGTCGCACTGGTGGCGCCGGATGGCAAAGTCCGGCTGATATGCGTTGTAGCTCGCATCGATGGGCCATGCCGCGTACGTCTCGCTACCGGTGAGTACAAACAGAGAGGCTACGAACTCGTGGCTAAGAAAGGTACGATCCGCACTTTTCGTAACGCTTCGCTTTCCAAACTGCCATTTCGCTGGCGAGCCATGGGTCAGATGCGCTACTTCGATCAGCGAACGTTCCGTCCGCTGACGCTTGGCGGAGGACGTCTCGGGGGACCGATACTGCCCGAAAGTCAGCGGGAGGGTCGGCGCAATTCCCTGAGGTTTAGGGCGTTCTCTAAAGGAATACCGGGTCTCGATCACGATAATCCTGAAGCCAGGCTTGTGCGTCGGTATGTCGCCTGGGTTGGGAGCCCAGATCATTTCCTTCACGCACAGGCTCTAGAGCATGGAGGTTGGAGCGATCTATTCAACACCACGCGGTGGACATTGTTCGAAGCGAAAGCCAATTCTGGGGACAGGACAATACGTGAGGCGTTTGGACAGCTTTACGACTACCGACGTTCATTCCCGCGGTCGCCTAGCCTTGCAACACTACTTCCAGAGCGTCCATCTCCGCGTATACTGACTTTTCTCTCTCATTGTGGCGTCGCTGCGGTCTGGGAACGCTCGCAAGGCGGGTTTACGGATTCCGAGAACGGACATCTGACTAATGACTTGCGAACAGAGTATCGTGCGCGCGCCGTTAGACGCCGGTTTGTACGATAGCGAGGCCTTTCGTGTCTCTGAATTCATGAAATTCCAAGGCTAAGGCCTTGAACCACGTCAGCAGCCCGCGATGAAAATGCAGCCACCCGCGCGGCGCGTTTTCCATCAGACTCTTGGGGGACGCCAGCGTCGGGCGAGGCCGCATGGGCGGTTAGGTGAACTTACGGCTCTCCCGACGAGTGCCAGAGACTGCAAGCTATCGGGCAAGGGTAGTCTTGTGATTTGACGATGTTTGCAGGTTAGCGCGGTCGGGAAGGTCCTCGGAGACAGCAAGAAGACACTGCTCGCCGTCGAGCTCGATAATGTCCGCAGAATAGATGGTGTCGAGCAATTCGCCGGAGTAGGCCCGAAAGCGCGTAATGCGATTCCTGACCTGGCCCCGCTCACGAACCTGATCTAGCATATGGGAGCGTTCGCCCGGATCATCCCAAACACCGATGTCGAAAACCGTGCGGCCGATTAGTTCTTTGGAGGAGTAACCGTATCTCCGTTCGAAGGCTTTGTTCACATCGATGAAGCGGCCCTCGGCTACGGTCGTGATGGAAAACGCGATGGGACTCGACTTGAAGACTTTTGTGAATTTCTCCTCTGAAAGAGTGCGACTCTTTTCTGCTTGCTGCAACGCTCGTTCTGTCTCATTCAGGTCCGCGAGACGCTGTTCCAGCTCCGTGCCGTAGATTTCCGCACGTTCGTAGAGCCGCGCGTTTTGAATGGCGACGGCAGCGGGAATGGCAAGCGACTTGGCAAGGCGCAGATGTTCGTGCGTGAAGAAATGAGCAGCGGTATCGCCCAACGACAACAAACCTAAAACCTGCTGCGAAGCAACAAGTGGAACGCACAGCCATGATCGCATGTGTGCATGCCCTCTGAAATCCGGCCACTCCGGTTCCTCCGCAGTGTCTGAAATGAGCACGCTGTTCTTGGTTGCAAGAACCCGCATCAGAAAGTGGCTATCACGAGCCTCGATCGTCTCGGGGCACTTGGGGGAACGCCTGTTCGCTCCGGGCTTTTGAATCTCACGCTGAAGAAAGAGATGAGTGTCCGTCTCCACTAGGAGGACGCGCGCGGATTCGCACGGGATGAGCTTGAGCAAGGATTCGAGTAAAGTGTCCAAGACACAATCCATCCTAAGGTTCTGCGTCAGGGCGAGCGTGGTTTTGCGGAACGCGTCGGCTTCGGCCCACGCGGACTCGGCCAAAGTGAGATTCTTGGCCATCTGTTCCTCGGCTGATTTTCGTGCCGAGATATCTTGAGAAACTCCGACCAGCCGGCGAATAATTCCGGCAGAATCGCGCACGGGGAAGCCTCGGACCGAGACCCAGCAGACGACATGGTCAGGTCGAACAATCCGAAACTCCTCATCCAAGTGTCCGGTCCGTGTGGCTTCGTCAAGTCGAGTCAGAACGCGAACACGGTCCTCCGGGTGGAACGTTTCTTGATACGAAGTGGGATTGTCGCGGAGCGTCGCGAGGGAACGGCCTGTGATCGTCTCATACGCCGGGTTGATGTAAATTACGTGTTTCGTCTGAGCGTCGAGCAGCCAGTAGACTTCTTGGATATTGTCGGCCATCTGTTGAAATCGTTCATCGCTTGCCCGGAGCGCAGCTTCGGCCTGTTTTCTCAAAGAAATATCGCGCAATACTGCAACATGCCGCCCAGGTAGGTAATTCGCCTTCGCGGTGTATTCGATGAATACTTCGCCGCCATCCTGGCGGATAAGCTGCGCTTCGCCGTGTTCGTCTTTGCGGTCGAGAAAGCGTTTCCACGCAGCTTCGAAGTCGGCCACTGGTGAATGGAACTTTTGAATCGAATGCCCCACCAGTTTGTTGCGGTGAGTTCCGAGTAGGGCGAGCGCCGCTGGATTTGCTTCTAGACAGATTCCTCGGTCATCAAGGATCAAAATGCTGTCGAGGGTGCTATCAAAAATCGATTGGAATTCGCGCTCCGTCGCGTCGAGGACGCTGGCGGTCTCGCGATGTTCGTGCCGTGACAGAATTAAGAAGCGAACGTGAAGGACGATAGCCACACAGAGAGCGATCAGGACGAGCGCAAGCAACAGAGATGATAGGGGGCCAGCATAGGATCGCGGTCCGAACGCGGCCCCAAGCAAGACAACCACCGCAAGAGAGATGAGCAACAAACCGGCTTGCACCCAACGTCGGCGGGCGCTTTCATCCCGAATTGAAGGAAATATCTTCATGACGCTGCCTTTTGGGCGGCGGCGGGGCTTTCGCTGCGGCATCGCCGCTGGACAACGACCGCAGTCGGCTAGTAACAGCTTAATACCGTCATCGTTCAGGGAGGATGCTACGCCCTAGACCTGCGGGGCGTCAATACAGACGAGCGTTGAAATGAGCTCGTTGCTCGGTGCAAACTGGGATGCAATAATGCCGCATGGTTATTGGCGACCGCCTCCGCGAAATGCGTGAGGAAAAGAAACTCTCTCAGGGCGACATCGAAAAGCGCACGGGCTTGCTTCGTTGTTACATCTCCCGCGTAGAAAATGGTCATACTGTCCCCGCCATCGAAACGTTGGAAAAGCTGGCGCGTGCGCTCGAATGCCCACTCTATCAACTCTTCTACGACGGCGAAGGGCCGCCTCAGTTGCCGAACCTCTTGAAGCGGAAGTCATCCGACAACATCGCCTGGGGCAGTAGCGGTAAGGACGCCCGTTATCTCAACAAGCTTCGCCGCTTGTTGGGCAAGGCTGATGAAGGCGACCGTAAGCTAATTTTTCACATGGCCCAGAAAATGGCCAATCGGTAGATTCGAGGTTCGTCTTTGCTGGCAGTCATGTCTCCGTTCAAGGGCAGACGGACGACGTGGGCTGCGAATCTATCCTCAGCGGCCCGAGTTTTACAAGATTCCATTGATATCCGTTGATAAGATTCTCATCGTCATTCGCTGGCAGTGAACAAGGCCTGGGCGGCTGATTGTTTCCGGGTACGCCGTTAATCCCTTTTCACTTCCACACCCCACGGCGCGAGCCGCGACTCGAAATAGCTCCGAAGCAGGACACAACGCCCGATCAGTTCAGGATCGCCTTTTGCAAGCATTCGCTTCTCTTCGGCGAGCACAAAATTGTAGGCAGGCTGAATCATGAGTTTCCCGTGGTCAGGACCGGCATTTTCGACCACGACGGAACCTAGATAGTCGAGGATTCTCTGCCCGTCAGTATCCGTCGTAATCATTTGCATAGTTTTTTTCACAATGGCCGTGATTGCTTTTGATACCGGTGTGGTTTGGCTCTCGAATTGAGCAAGCGCGGCGTTCAAATATCTCCATAGCTCATCACCAATAACAAGGCGCGGATATTTTGCGACTCTGCTTTCTAGAAGATAAGCGCGCTCCAGCGCAGTTCCGTAGATTTCAGCAGGACCGATCTCCGTTGCGAGGCCCACATCAATTCCTCCTCGCAAAGGGTGCTTGCTTGCAAGTGAGGTTAGCATCACGACGCAGGCTGCTGATAGGGCTGAAAACAACGTCACGACCGGCACCAACTCATGGCCCTCCTCCCGCAATGGAACCGATGTAACGAATGAATCGGAGAAGCCGATGAAACTCGGACGTAACGGCTCTTTCGTGTGTCGCTGCATATTTGAGGCGCCAGCTTCGAAGACCTCGAATTGGGTTTGAAATACTGTGCGTAGCTCAACGACAAAACCAGCAGTTTGCCTCAGCACCTCCTTGACTTCGTCCTCCTCTTGGGCATTGCTGGGCTTTTTAAGCCCTCTGAACTTATCGCGCTGACCCAGCACGTCGAGAAACGCAACGAGATGGTGGCCGAGTCTGTACGTTCTTTTTTCCATTTGAGGCTCTTTACGACACAGATTGCGAAGAAATTTCCGAACAGCTCCAAGCCACGTCTTAACGAGTGAGCCAAATCTCGCCACACCAGCAGTATCCATCAGGCCGGGGGATTGTCGCAATTTGCATATTGGGTAGGTCCGGGCATTCGGCGCGCTTCCTTTACGCACCGTAGGCAAGGCTTCCCAGATGCTGCCTCCTCATTGAACTTGAGACCAGCCATTCGGTCAACTGTCGTAAGTCGGCAATCCTGAAGAGAATCGGTAGTTTCTAAATACGTTGTCACCCTGGCATGACCACAGCCAAGGGACCTAGATGCGCTCCGACTATTGGCACAAATCTAGTAAATCGGGCAAAGTAGAATAGTATGAGCACTCCTTTAGCGGGCCTCTTATTGGGTGCAGGTGCGTCGTACGAAATAGGTATGCCCCTCGTCTGGGACATCACCGCCGAGTTACGCGGTTGGCTAACCTCAGAAAAACTTCGTTCATTAAATACGGGGTGGCGTGCACAAGGGACTGGATTTTCGGACGTAGTTATTGATGAGCTCGCGCACGTGCTTCTGATACCGGAAATGCATTACGAAAATATTCTGGGATATCTGGAAACACAGTTCCGACGAAATACTCCTTTTCGACGGGAATATCACGGTCTCTATTCATGGCTAGTCGAAATGGTGTATCACATTCTTTGCCTTCGACATACCAATAACCGTCAATACGTGAAACGCAACCTGCGCTACTACGAGGGTATCTCACAACTAGTTGCGCAGAATCTGCCTCTCTGGGTCTTTTCTTTGAACCATGATGTAATAATCGAAATGCTCACCGCACAATTTAATATTCCCTTGAACTGCGGTTTCTCTGGTGAGCGAGTCACTCTCCCACGAAGAGATAAGCAGGGAGTGAAGACGGGCGAGCTAGTGGGTGAAGTTCTCTCCGGCGAGGATATCGATCGTGGGGCATTTCACTTTTTTCCGCTGGGGACGCCGGGGGTCAATTTGCTTAAGATCCACGGCGCGTTGGACGTATTTACCTTTCGAGACGGTAAGGATCTGTTGAGACTACTACCTAATCAGAAGAATGTGTCCGATGTCATAGAGGTCCTTCAGGCGGCGAACGAAGAACTTGTTTGCATTCTTGCCATGTCGCCGGATCGCGTCGTGAAATCGACAAATGAAATCACGTATGCGGACGACGAAGGGGAAATGCAATTCCTGCGACGCAGCCTCTTGGCGGGTGCTTACAAGTTCGACAGTCGCATGAGCCAAGTTCTGCCGTTTCGGGTACTTGATTCTTTTAGGGCGAACATCAACTACGTTTCCTCTCTGATCTGTATTGGCTATGGATTTGGTGACATGCACATCAACGAAGTGATTCGAATGTGGCTTGAGGCCGGTGCCGATCGCGAGCTGGAAATCGTTGGGCCTGGAACCAAAGGTGTGCCTTCCTTCTTGCTCCACATTGCGCCACAGGTTGTCCTGAAAGACATGACTGCTACCGAATATCTCGACTCGAGGGCTGGAATTGTGCGTAGTGGGCACGATTGCCTCGAAAAGCGTCTGTCGGCGTATACGCGCCAATGCGGGAATGGAACCGCTCAGGCTGAGATGCAGACATTTGTGAGGCAGCAAATGGAGCGCGTGAAGGCGGCGTTGATCGAGAAGATTGGCTCTTTTCCCATTCGCAACGGTGATCTCGACCTAGATTCGTTGGGGATGACCGCAGAAGAATTAGCCAATCACTGTATGAGCGAGTCGCGCGGCGACATCGACGACATCCTTGAAACTTTCCTCGACAGTAAGGGTGCATGAACGTCTTTAGTGTTGATCTCCCGGTTATCCGCGGACTCGCAGTTCGTGTGCGAGGCTAACGCCGAATGTAGGACTCCCGGATCGTCAACTCGGAAACTATCCATGAGTACTTTGATTTCCTACGATTAAAACGGGCGTGATGCGGAAGAAGTGGTCTCACATCTAATTGAATGGTCCAAACTCTCCAAATCGGTGAGCAGGCCGGAAAGGATGAGGACAAGGTGATCAAAAGGAGTGGATCAGCCTCATGGCTCTAAGAGGCCTTTCAAGACCCTGAGCGCCTGTTGCTGTTGCTCGGTGGTGCGATTTTCGATGATGCGATGAAGTTTTTGGATCAAAATGGCAGCGTCTGTTTCCTGAGCTTCGAATTCGAAGAATACCGAGGGCGAAACATTTAGCGCCGCGCCGATGGCACAAATGATTTCAAGTGAAGGCCATTTTTCGCCTCTCTCTACTTCCCCCAGATAGCTCGCGGTAATGCCGGACTTCTCGGCGGCCAGTTCCCGAGACACATGCGCGGCATCTCGAACCGCGCGGACCTTTCTTCCAAATAGAACTAGAGGCTGACTCTCCATTAGCTTGAGACAAGTTACAGATGAAGCATCAAGGCGGGAATCTGCTAATGGCCTATATTGGTGTTGCAAATATAGGCCAACAGCGGTATTTTCAACGCACGTCTCTGCCAACCGGAAACTCGAAGAATTTGGAACGCGTTGTCCGGCGCAAAAGTGTATCTGGAGAGGTTTCAAGACCCTTAGCGATGCGGAATATTGTTCTAATGCCGGGACCTTGGATACCTCGTTCAAGATCACTAATGAATGTCCGATTGAGGCCCGTTCTTTTTTCTAATTCAGCCTGCGATATGTGGATTTCTTCCTCTCGAATGGTGCGCACGACCTGGCCAAACGCTTTTTCTACCCCAGAGCGGGGTTGAATTTGTTTGCCCCGTTTCGCCATGTCGATGATTATCGTGC
>Ga0182015_10006016_pt1 | contig 12340 bp, 13 predicted proteins | sample 712P3MmetaG_FD_120478 | JGI IMG/M metagenome (GOLD analysis project Ga0182015, IMG submission 120478) | Permafrost microbial communities from Stordalen Mire, Sweden - 712P3M metaG | ecosystem: Environmental > Terrestrial > Soil > Wetlands > Permafrost | place: Sweden: Stordalen | collected...
AATGGTCGGGACGGGCAGATTTGAACTGCCGACCCCTCGCACCCCAAGCGAGTGCTCTACCAGGCTGAGCCACGTCCCGACAACAGCAGAGGTCTGCCCAAGTTTACCACCGCCCCCCGCTCTACACCCACCCTGCCAGACCTAGTGCGGCACCTGCCACCCAGCCCCCACCGTAGCCAGCGTCATCTCGTCCGTCGGCGAACTCCCCAGCGACTTCTTCAGCGCCGGAAATCCCGCCTGCACCTGATCCACGGTCGCCCACACTGGCACATCCCGCATCACGTATTGGTATGTAACCGTCGTCTCGGTAAATCCGTCACGCGGCCCCGGCGGCGTGAAACTCACAATCCCCGTCACCTCGCGATGCCCATAGCAGAAGCGCGGCGCAAACCGCTGGCCCGCCGCGTTCAGCGTGTAGCGATCCACGTGCATGTCGCGATCCTCGAGCCGGGTCAGCAAACCCGCATCGGTCAGCGAATCCATCTGCGGCTTCTCCACCTTCGCCGTGTCTCCCGGCGCGACCTCATAGGGAAACGTGTGCCCCTGCGGAAACAAGCAATCGTTGTGATCCTGATACCAAGCGTTGAGCGTCTTCGTAAAGTTGTCCGCCGTCGGCTTGTTTGCGTTCGAGCAGCCGGCCAGCACAAAAATTGCCGCAAGACTTGCGCCCGCTGCGAAACGAGTTGAGATACGAAACCTGGCTGTCCTGTCCATTTTTCCTCGTACCGGTGCCCCGATGCTGGGTAGAGGATAAACGGCAGCGTATGCGCGACGAATCTTTTCTTTGCGGCGAATCTTTTCTTTGCGGCGAATCTTTTGTGGCATGCAAATAAGCGGCAGGGTCCCCCGGCTGGCGCGATTCTCCTGCGCCGGGAGCAAACAGAGGAAATCGCGAAAACCTGCGCCCCTGCCGTCATGCTGTCTGCGTTGCTTCGCGAAAGCTCCGCAGGGAGCAGACGTTGCGGCCCGTCTCATCCGCCGCCTGCTCACATTAATGAGGATGCCATTTCGCCACCATGGAGATGGCCCCGCCGAGGCGCCATTCGCCCTAATCTCGCATTCATCCGCCCTAAAAGCCGGGAACCAATCCCCTCCGCCAGGCGTATCGTTCTCTTGAGAGATTGAACCGGAGTTGCTTATGCGTGTGCGCGTTTTACCCGAAATGTTGATCCTGAGCACGCTGCTGGCGGCCGCAGGTTGCCACGTCCAGGTCGACAAGGGCAAGAACGGCGAAGACAAAAACGTGAAAATTGACACGCCCCTGGGCGGACTCCACGTGCGCGCCGACCAAACCGCGGCCACCGATCTCGGCCTGCCCATCTATCCCGGCGCCACAGTCGCGCCCAACCACGAAGGCGACAAGTCCGCTGACGTGCACCTCGGCTTCGGCCGGTTTCAGCTCCGTGTCAAAGTGGTCACCTACGAGACATCCGACGACCGCGACAAAGTCGTTGCCTTCTACAAAAACGCCATGGGCCGCTTTGGCCAGGTCATCACCTGCGACGGCGACCACTCCATCGGTTCGCCCACCATCACCGGCGAAGGCCTTACCTGCAGCGAGGATTCCAAAGTCCAGATCCACGGAAACGGCCTCGACGACGACAACGGCTTTAACCTCCGCGCCGGTTCCAAACACCACCAGCATATCTTCGCGATCAAGGACGGCGGCGAAGGCACGAAGTTTTCCCTGGTCGAACTGCAGTTGCCGACAGAACTCGACGAAAGCTCCTCGAAGACCAGCGACTAGGCAGCGCGCTGCGTCAAATACCGTCGTTCCCGGCTACACCCAAACTCAGATTGCGCTCCCTGCCCGCGTGCGATAGGGTCAAATTGTGGACCCGGTCTGTCATCGCTGCGGAAACAGCCTGCATGAGGGCGAAGGATTCTGCCCCCATTGCGGCGCGCAGCAGCTCGTCGTCGATTCCTCGGAAACCGCCGGTCCCCAACAACCACCGCAGCGCCTCGGCATCGATCCCAGCCGCGTGCAGTGGCGCGTCGCCATCACCTCCGCGCTGCTCGTTGCTGTTCCCGTAGGTTTGTTATCGGCCCTCGCCGGCATGAGTTCGCTCTTCGTCATTGCGGGCGGATTCGCCACCATCGCCCTCTACCGCAAGCGCAGTGAGGCTTTCACCGATGGCAGCATTGGTTGGCGCGTGGGCGCGATCCTCGGCACCGCCGCAGCCGTCGTTGCTACCGGCGCCGACGGCCTGCGTTTGCTGACGGAGCGCTACCTCCTCCATCACGCGGCCATCATCGACTCCCAATTCGCCAGCGTTGCCCAGCAGTTGGCCGAGCAGGCGCTCAAGTCCAACACCGAAGCCATGCAGCAGGCGCCCCAATTTGTCCATCAATGGGCCGCCTTCTGGCTCTCGCCCGATGGCCACGCCGCCATCCAGCTCATGACCGCCTCCATCGTTTCCGCAGGCATGGTCCTCTTCGCCGCGACCGGCGGCGCCATTGCCGGACGCATCCTCTCCATTCGCCCCCGGCCGCAGCGCAGTCTCTAACCCTCCGAGCAAAGGCGAGCAAGAAACGAGCAAAAGGCCAGCAGACGCGAGGCAACGTTCACCCCGCGCTCCTCTCTTTCATCCTCGCGTCTCTTACTCGCCGTTGGCTCGTACCTCGCTGCCCACGCTCGCTGTTGGCTCGCCGTTGACTCGTTTCTTGCTCGCCCTTCGCTAACCCCGTCTTGCGGCGCGCAAACCAGGCTCGTATCATCGCCTATACGCCTATGTCAGATTTGCAGGCAGTCGCTACGCCACAATTGCGCGAGAAGGGCCGCATTATGTCGGCCTCCGAGATCGAGCGCACGCTGGTCCGCCTCGCGCACCAGATCATCGAGAAAAACAATGGCGCGAAGACCCTCGGCCTCGTCGGCATCAAGCGCCGCGGCGTCCCTATCGCTCAGCGGCTGGCCGCGCTCATCGCCGGCATCGAGAAGCACCCCGTCGACACCGGCGTCCTCGACATCAGCTTTTACCGCGACGACCTCTCCACCCGTGACATTCGCCCCGTCGTCGTCCCCGGCTCCCTCGGCTTCGATGTCAACGGCCGCGACGTCATCCTCATGGACGACGTGCTCTACACCGGCCGTACCATCCGTGCCGCCCTCGATGCCCTCTTCGATCACGGCCGCCCGCGTCGTGTGCAACTGCTCGTCCTCATCGACCGCGGCCATCGCGAGCTTCCCATCGAAGCCACTTTCGTCGGCCGCACCGTACCCACCTCGCAACGCGAGATCATCGAAGTCAAGCTGAAGGAAATCGACAATGACGAGCAAGTCCTCCTCGTCGAGCGTGTGTAACAGAAAGATCGAAGGAGAATGGCGCTGACCAAGGCCACAGTCCGCAAACCGCCGCAAAAATTCTCAAGCCCCTCTATTTTTCAGCAGCCCATCCACCCAGGCTCGGCGATCTCTGCCAGCGACTTCACCGTCCCCGACGTCCGCCGCATCCTCGAAACCGCCGACGTCCTCGAAAAAGAAAACCCCTTCCGCCGTTCCGACCGCCTCGCCAAGCGACGCATCGCGCTCCTCTTCTATGAGTCGAGCACTCGCACCCGCACCTCTTTCGAACTCGCCGCCAAATCGCTCGGCGCCGACACCACCCTCGTCAGCTCCCTCTCTTCGAGCATCGAAAAGGGCGAGTCTCTCAAGGACACGGGCATCACCCTCCAGGCCCTCAGAGCCGAATGCATCATCCTGCGCAGCCCGTACTCCGGCGCGCCGTACCTCCTCGCGCAAGCCACCGGGCTGCCCGTCCTCAACGCCGGCGACGGCATGGCCGAGCACCCCTCTCAGGCTCTCCTCGATCTGCGAACCATCCTGCAGTTCCTCAAAATCCCCGCCAGCAAAGTCACCGAAAAAATCCTCCACGGCATCACCCTCACCATCTGTGGCGACATCCTCCACAGCCGCGTCGCCCGCTCCAACGCCCTGCTCCTCCCAAAGCTGGGAGCAAAAGTCATTCTCTGCGGACCGCCGGCCCTCCTTCCCAAGGAAGCCGCCGCGATGGGCCCCGGCATCGTGATCGAACGCGACTTCGAAGCCGCTCTCCATCAATCGCAAATCGTCATGATGCTCCGCATCCAGGCCGAACGCATCGCCGGCCTCGAGATCAATCTCGACGACTACCGCAGCCGCTACCAGGCCAACGCCGACCGCATCGCCGCCCACGCTCCCAAAGCCCTCATCATGCATCCCGGCCCCATCATTCGCGGCATGGAAATCACTGCCGAAGTCGCGGACGGTCCCCAGTCCGCCATCGCCCAGCAAGTCCACAACGGTGTTGCGATCCGCATGGCGCTCCTGGTCCGCGCATTGGCCGGAGCAAAGAAAGTCAGCCGCAAATGACGCCGAAGCCCATCCTTATCCGCGATGGCCGCGTCATCGATCCAGCCGCTGGCCTCGACGCACCACGCGACCTCCTCCTGCGCGACGGACAAATAACCGCCATCGAGAATCCAGGCAAAATCAAAGCCGCAGATGCCGACGTCGTCGAGGCGAAGGGCCTAATCGTCGCGCCCGGCCTTATCGACATCCACGTTCACCTGCGCGAACCCGGCCAGGGCTACAAAGAAACCATCGCCACCGGCACCGCCACGGCAGCAGCCGGCGGATTCACCGCCGTCTGCGCAATGCCCAACACCATCCCCGTCAACGACACGCCCGAGATCACCCGCTGGATGCAGTCCCCCGACCGTGGCGCATCAATCCGCGTCTACCCCATCGCAGCGGCAACACGCGGCTCCCTCGGCGAAGCATTGACCGACGATGCCGCACTCAAAGATGCCGGCGCAGTAGCCGTCACCGATGACGGCCGCCCCATCCTCGGCGACGCCATCATGCTCGAGGCTCTTCGCGCAGCCGCAAAACTCGATCTCCCCGTCATCCAGCACGCAGAAGACACGCGCCTCACCGGCGGCTGCTCCATGAACGCAGGCCCCCTCGCCTTCCGCCTCGGCCTCCGCGGCATGCCCATCGAAGCCGAATCCGGCCTCGTCGAACGCGACATCCATCTTCTCAGGCAAGTGAAGAACGGCCATCTCCACGTCGCTCATCTCTCCACCGCAAAAGCCCTCAACGCCGTCCGCGCAGCACGCAAACAAGGCTTGCACGTCACCTGCGAGGTCACGCCCCACCACTTCGCGCTCACCGAAGACCGCATCGGCCACTACGACACCAACGCGAAGATGAACCCGCCCCTCCGCGCCGGAGCCGATCGAGCCGCCATGATCGAAGGCCTCCTCGACGGCACCATCGACGCCATCGCCACCGACCACGCCCCCCACGCTGCCCACGAAAAAGAGCAGGAGTTCGACCGAGCCCCCAACGGCATCACCGGCCTCGAAACCGCACTCGGTCTCGCGATCCAGATCCTTCATCTCCAGCACAAAATGCCTCTGGCCAAAGTTTTGGCCCTCCTCACCACTCGCCCCGCCCAAACGCTGAACCTCAAAGGGCAGGGAAGTATCGCGCCAGGCGCCCCCGCCAACGTAGTTCTCTTCGACCCTACAGAAAAGTGGATTTTTCAAGCTGCCAACTCCCGCTCAAAATCGAAGAACACCCCCTTCGACAACTGGGAATTCCAGGGCCGCGTCCGCCTAACCATCAGCGAAGGCCGCATCGCTTACCCGCCGCTCATCGACTGAAAAAACGATTGAGACCTGACCGTTCAGGCCCGGCCTGTATATACGATCGTACATTTGTATATACTGGACGTGGGGACCCCACCGATGGCGCTGAGCATCCGCAATCCCGACACAGAAAAGCTGGCGCGTCAGGTCTCCCGCCTCACAGGCGAGACCCTCACCGAAGCGATCGGCAAATCCCTTGAGGAGCGGCTCGTGCGGTTGAAGCGCTACCGTGGCAGCGGCCGCGAAGCGATTCGCAAGGATATCGACGAAATCCTCGCCAGAGTCGATGCTCTTCCCGATCTCGACACCCGCACCCCCGACGAGATCATCGGCTACGACGAGAACGGCCTTCCTTCCTGATGGTGATCGATGCGTCGGCGATTGTCGCTATCTTCCTGCGTGAGCCCGAACGCGCGCTTTACCTCGACCTGATTCTCAAAGCAAAGGCTCGGTATATCTCGGCGGTCACATTCGTTGAGACCGGAATTGTCCTGGAGGGACGTCGAGGCGCGGTTGCGAGGCACGAGGTAGAGAGGTTTTTGGAACGATCGGCAATTGAAGTTGTCTCGGTCGACGCTGAACAAGCGGTTGCCGCTCTCAATGCATGGCGCACCTATGGCAAAGGCCGTCACCCAGTCGGGCTCAATCTGGGCGATTGCTTTTCCTACGCCCTGGCCCAATCGACCGGCGAACCCCTCCTCGCCAAAGGCGGAGATTTCGCGCAAACCGACCTCGAACTCTGCCCCCAAGCCCCGCCCGCCGAATAACCACCTAACGCCGCTTCTTCTTCCGCAACTGGCTCGCCTTCGGTGCCCGATACTTCCCCCGTTTCGCGCCCTTCACTGCCTGCGCCGCCGCCTCTTTCCGCGCCGCCTTTGCCCGCTTCTCCGCGCGCAGCGCCTCCTTGCCCTTCACCGCCGCCACCCCTGTCTCCTGTCTCTTGCCTCCCGTCTCCTCATCCAAAATCGAAAACTGCAGCCGCTTCTCCACGGCGTCCACGCGATCCAAAACCACCCGCACACGCGCACCCACTGAAAACTTCCGCCCCCACCGGTCCCCAATAATCTGTCGCGTATTTTCTCGATACGTATACTGATCGCCATCGAACAGTCCCAAACTCTGCAGCGGCACCAGTCCCTCGACAAACAAATCATCCAGCTCCACAAACAACCCGTACTTCGTAGCGTTAAGAATCATCCCCCCAAACGCCTCGCCCACGCGGTCGCGCATGAACTTAATCTTCTTCCACTCCACCAGCTCCCGCTCCGCATCCGCCGCCCGCCGCTCGCTTTCGCTCGACTCCTGCCCAATCGCGGCGAGTTCACCCACAGCAATGGGTTCAAAGGACTGCGCGTCCAGCGAGCCGCGCTTCGCGCCGGCGTGCTGGTCATGAGTCTGGTGTTCCCCGTGCAATCGAGGAGCCTTCGCTGTGTGCGGCTCTCCTGTGGACAGCATCCCATGCCCATCCACTCCATCTCGAAGCAGTTCCTTCACGATCCGGTGCACAATCAAATCCGGATACCGCCGAATCGGCGAAGTGAAATGCGTATAGCAAGGAGCAGCCAAAGCAAAGTGCCCCTCATTCTTCTCGCTGTACCGCGCCTGCTTAAGCGAACGCAGCATTAAGTACGAGAGAATCCGCTCCTCCGGCTTCCCCGCAATCTTTTCCGTCAGCTTTTTATACATCCGTGGCGTGATCGCAATCTCCCCCGCCACCTCATAATTTCGCGGAGCCCGTCCACCGCCATGCCTGTGTTCGCGGCGCTCGCTTTTCATCGTGAACGTCCGCACCGGCAAACTTCCCACGCCAAGCGAATACCCAAACGCCGCCGCAATCTCCTCAAACTCCACCACCCGCCGCGGCTCCGGTTTTTCGTGGATCCGATACAACGACGCCACGCCCAGATTCTCGACCCACGATGCCACACACTCATTCGCCGACAGCATGAACTCCTCAATCAGTCGATGCGCCCAGTTCCTCTCCGACCGTGTCACCGACTTCATCGCTCCAAACTCGTCGAACTCGATCAGCGGCTCCGGCAAATCGAAATCGATCGACCCGCGCCGCTCTCGTTTTCGGTTCAGAATCCGCGCCAGGTCCATCATCTTCTCGAACTCAGGCACCAGCGGCGCAAACTCCGCCCGCACCTCCGCATCGCCGTCCAGAATCGCGGCCACCTGCGTGTACGTCATCCGGCGCGCCGACCGGATCGTACCCTCGCAAACCTCGTGTCCCAAAATCTCGCCCTGCGGATCGATCCGCATCAAACACGACAGCACCAGCCGCTCCTCATCCGGCCGCAAACTGCAAATGTCCGTCGAAAGTTCCTGTGGCAGCATCGGAATCGCGCGATCTGGAAAATAGACAGAAGTCCCGCGCAGCCGCGCCTCGAGATCGAGCGCCGTTCCTGGCTGCACATACTGCGCCACATCCGCGATGTGCACCTGCAGCTCCCAGCTCCCATCAGTCTCGCGCCGCACCAGTACAGCATCGTCAAAGTCGCGAGCCGTCTCACCATCGATGGTCACAATTGGCAGCTCCCGAAAATCCCGCCGCCGTTCCGCAATTTCCTGATCAAACCGCGCCACCTCTCGCGCCTCTTCGAGCACAGCAACAGGAAAAATCCGCGGCAAATGGTGTTTGCGGATCACCATCTCCACATCGACGCCGAAATCGTCTTCCGCTCCCAGCACTTCGAGCACCCGTCCCCGCGCCGCCCGCGATGGAGTAGGCCAGTCCGTGATCTCCACATCCACCACCAACCCCTCAAGATCGGCATAATGCTGTGCCCGTGCCGCCCGCGCTTCCGTCCCCAAAACCCGATGCGGACTCGCCCCCTCCTCACGCACCTCAGGCAACTCCGCCCCAAACGGAATCACAATCGGCTGCGTCATCCGCTCATCGACGGGCACAACAATATGCCCACCACGCTCCGTATCGCGCCGAGAATAATGAAAAATCCCCACCACCGTAGCGTTCCGCCGCGTCAGAATCCGCAGCACTCGCCCGGATCGCCTGTTGTCGCCCTGCCCAAACCTGGGCGCCGCCAGCTCCACTAGTACCTGGTCGCCCTGCATCGCGCCGCCCATCTCACCCGGCGGAATGAATACATCCTGGTCCAGCGCCGGCTTCTCTCCCGGTTGCCCCGGCGTAGGCCGCACGAACCCATACCCGTCCCGATGTAAATCGAGCCGGCCCGCCACCAAATTTTCAGAGCGAATCCCCGCCCTCCGGCCTTCCGCCCCGCGCGCATCGGGACGCCCACCACGATCCCGCCCCGAAGCGTCAGCAGACTCCTTGCGAATCATCCAGTGATCGCCGTCCACCTGCGCCAGCTGCCGCGAACCCGTCAGCCGCCCCAACTGCTCGCGCAACTCGCGGCGCTCCTGGCCCCCGCCCAAGCCCAGCTCCCGGACGAGCTGCTTGTACCCAGCCCGGCCACCGGGCAGACGTTCAATGTGGCGCAGCAGTTCGCGGTCCGTCATAGCTCGTTCGATGGTAACGGAACCCCGCCCCGGAGCTCACCTCCCTACTTCGTCGCGATCACCTGGATTTTGTGAATCTTCGGCGGCTCGGCCAGCAGTTCGCCCGCCTTCGCCATCAGAGCCTTCGCAATTTCCCCGTTCAAATGCGCCTCGCGCCCCGCCTCATCGTTAAACGTGTCGAAGATCCCGTACTGGCCATCGTCCTCCTTAATCGCGTACCACGTCACGGTTGCTGGTTCCTTCTTCGCCAGCTCCGCTCCCTGCTTCAGAAAAGCCTCCACCTCGGCTTCTTTGCCCGGCTTCGCCTTCAACAGTCCATACAGCGCAAACTTCACCATGCTCATGCTCCTTTTGCTTTGAATAGCCGCGCCCGCGAAACTCCACGCCAGCGCGCCCTATCAACAGATGCACTCGAACACCTCGGCGATAGGCCATCGTCGCCGAATTGCCCGCATTCCACAAAACGGCACTGTGGGGGGATGCCAATTTAGCGCGAAGGTGTTTAATATGCAGGTAACGGCGGCGATTGCGCGGAGGGAGTACGGTTTCTCCAGAGGCAAGAGGGGTCGGCGCTGCACACAGTTCTGCATGGGCCCACGCGAACCATTCCGGCAGGCCAGTTGCAGGGCGCCAAATCACCAACATTTTTAAGAAGGAAGGAATCGCAATCATGTGGAAACCCAATCAGCCCGGCACCGGTAGTGGATCGCAAAGCCCCGAGCCCGCGCGCCCGGCCACGCCCATCACTCCGAGTTTTGACGCTGGCCAGCGTCCAGCGCCCGTTCCGGCCCCGCAAGGCGGCGCCGCGACTGGCGAACAGGCCACCATCGGCAAGAGCCTCGTCATTAAAGGTGAGGTCACCGGCTCCGAATCCCTCTACATCGACGGCAAAGTCGAGGGCTCCATCAGCCTCGCGGGCAATCGCGTCACCGTGGGTCGCAACGGCCAGGTCGCGGCCAACATCACAGCGCGCGAGATCGTCGTGCTCGGCAAGGTGCGCGGCAATGTCACCGCCAGCGATCGCGTCGACATCCGCAGCGAAGGCTCCCTGACCGGCGACGTCACCGCACAACGTATTTCCATTGAAGACGGCGCGTTCTTCAAAGGCGGTATCGATATCCGCAAGCCCGGCTCCAACGAAAAGGGCGGCGAATCGAAACCAGCGGCCAACGCCAACTCGGACCGTCCGGTCGCCGCTACGGTCTAGTCCTAGCGCCCTGCACAAAGGCTCCTCTGGGAATTCTGGCGAGTTCGCTCGTCAGAATTCTCCTGAGGGAGCCTTTTGCGTTGTTGATCCAGCCTCGTTTTGAAACGCGACAGCTTCGCACCCTGAGAAGAAAGTCCTTTTCTCTGCCAAAGGAAATCAGGTCGTCCAGGCGCGATTGCAAACGGAAATGCCGATCGTTGTCTAAACTCGCGCTCATCCCACAGCACGATCCGCGCGCCAGCCATCGGTACGCTCCCGGCGTCAGCCCGCGATCGTGAAGGCGCACGACTTTTACAGTCCCTAAAAAAAACCACACACCTAAACCGAGCGGCGGCCAGGTTCACCAAACAGCAAGAAGCAGAATCTTCATCCACCCCCAAGGCCCACACGATTCAAGTCCAAGTCCACCCGAAAGTACTGCCCAGTTGTTGAGCTTTACCGCTCCATGACTTGAAGCCTGCTATGGATCGTCAATGCCCAATCGGCCCCGTCCCCACCTCGATAACAAAATAAGAAGCCACCGTGTCGCCGGCGTTGCGGACCCAGTGCATCGTCCCCGCGACGGCAATCCCCACATCCCCAGGTCCGAGCATGTGTGACTCCCCGTTGAGCCGCAACTCCACCTTCCCCTCGCGCACCAGCCAAATCTCCGAATGCTTGTGCTTCTCCTCCGGCTCGTGCTGCGCGGCCACCGCGAGTAGGACACATGCGCCTCGCACCCAATATCCGTCGGCAATATGCCGTGAAAAAAACTGTGCCCCGATCGCCCTGCAAATTGTTCCGGCGGGGTGAAGCCCGCAAACACGCCCGTCGCCACAGGAGTCTCAGCGGCAGAAGGCGCACCGGCCTGACCCTCTCCGTTCAAATCATCGGCAAACGCAGGCAAGCTGGCGGCCAGTGCAGGAAGCAGTGCGGTAAAGCTGCGGCGATTCATAGCGGACTCCTGAAGTCAGAGTGGTCGGACCACAGAAGTATAGTCGCCGCGTACTGGCTCCTGGCAAAGCCCTACCGCCTGCGCCGCAACAATCGGTTGATCGCCCCCAGGCTCGCAATCCCCATCCACTGGGCCACGCCCAGATACACCGCCGCATAAGGAATCAGCACGCAAGGTCCCACCAGCAGCGGACGATGAAACGGCAGCACGCGTTTGATCCCGTACCCAACCGCTGCCGCTAGGACAGCAACAAGCCATAGCCGCACAATCCGCGAAGCCCCCGAAGGCACCGCCCCGATGCGGTTCTGCATCGCGCGCCTCAGCAGAACAAACTCCAGCCACCCGGCAACGCCCGCGGAAAACGTAAGCCCTGCCGTGCCCCACCGATGATCCAGCCCCAGCAGTCGCGGCAAGGGCAGCGCGCACAAATATCCGAGGCCCAAAGTCAGCGCAACCCGCAGCACCGCAAATTTCAGCGGAGTTCGCGTATCCCGAAGCGCGTAAAACGACGAAGAATACAGCCGCCCCGACGTCGAAGCCAGCAGCCCCACCGACGATCCCGCCAGCACCGCCCACACAAACATCACATCGCGGTGCTGGAATTGGCCCGTGTGATAAATAAATCCGACAATCACATCGCCGAGAAGAACAAACCCCGCCGCCGACGGAATCACAAAAAAGGCAATCTGCTGCAGCCCCGCTGTCAGTCGCCCCCGCAACGCACCGGCGATCTCCTCCGGCGTCCCCAGCGCGCTCGACATCGCCGGCAACTCCGCCGCCGAAACCGCCATCCCGAACAAACTCACCGGCAGCGTGTACAGCGTCTGCGCATATGCCAGCGCGGCCACTGCCCCTGTGCCCAGAAAGCTGCCCAGCCACGAATCCACATAGGCGCTGATCTGCACAACCCCGCGGCTCAGAAAAACCGGGAAGAAATTTCTGCTAACCGTGCGCACATGCACACTGGCGAAGCTGAGTCGCAGCCGCAGCGGCCACAGGAATCGCAGGACCGTCGGAAGCTGCACAGCAAACTGCAGCGCGCTGCCGACCACCGAGCCAATCGCCAGCAGGACTGCCAG
>Ga0182015_10006017_pt1 | contig 12340 bp, 12 predicted proteins | sample 712P3MmetaG_FD_120478 | JGI IMG/M metagenome (GOLD analysis project Ga0182015, IMG submission 120478) | Permafrost microbial communities from Stordalen Mire, Sweden - 712P3M metaG | ecosystem: Environmental > Terrestrial > Soil > Wetlands > Permafrost | place: Sweden: Stordalen | collected...
AGCCGACCTGCGCGGCGGTGCCGAAGTCGCTCGCCGGCATGAAGGATTGTTATCGCCCGCTGCTGGTATTCAGCGCTAACGGGGACGATCTGCGGCTGAAGCGGCAGGTGGAGATGCTCGATAAGGCCGCCGATGACATGATGGATCGGTTCGTGCTGTTCACGCCGATTGTTCCGGATGGACGGCGGGTTTCAACGCCGGCAGATTCGCCATACGCGATTCTGAGCAACGAGCAAATGAAGAATGTGCGCGCACAGTTCCACATTGCGCCGGGCGATTTTACGGTTTTGTTACTGGATGAGGATGGCAGTGTGAAGCTGCGCGCAGCGGCTCCGGTGAATGCAGACCGGCTGAACGCGCTGATCGACAAAACGCCGCAAAGGCAGGCGGAGATGCAGCGGCCGCACGCGAATTAGTCACAAAAATAACGCAGGCTACCCGGTTCAGTTAGCATCGATTTATTGGGTCCACCCTCTCCTCCTCCCTTCGGGCAGGAAGAGTCCCCAAGGAGGGCTTATGGAATCATCGACAGCGACCGGTTTGTTGGTTCAACCTACGGCCCTTTTCACTCCGCTGCCTGAGATTGTGGAGGCGCTCAAGAAGGTTCAGGCTCTGCACGGTCTTACGGATAGCGAGCTGGAGTGGCTGGCGACCCATGGGGAAGAGGGGTCATACCCGGCCGGCGCGGTGATTTTTCGCGAGGGCGATCCCGCAACGAAGATGTGGATCCTGCTGAAGGGTGAGGCGCACGTACGCCGCTCGCAGGGCGGCCTTGCGCTGTTTATTGGGCGCGCGGGCCAGATTACGGGACTGCTTCCCTTCTCGCGAATGAAGACGCACGGCGGGCAGGGGTTTGCGGCCATCGATCTGTGGGGCATCCAGATCGATCGTGCAGTTTTTCCCGAGATGCTGGAGGCGATTCCGTCGATGGCGCAGCGTTGCGTGTCCATCCTGCTGGATCGGGTGCGGGAGATGACGCGGCTGGAGCAGCAGACCGAGAAGCTGAATGCGCTGGGCAAGCTGGCCGGAAATCTGGCGCACGAGCTGAACAATCCTGCGTCGGCGGCACAGAGAGCGGCGTCCGGACTTATTGAGGAGCTGCAGACTTACGGACATCAGAAATTCATGCTGGGCAGTTTGTGTCTCGACGGAGCGCATCTGGAGAAGATTCGCGCATGGCGAAGTCGTATGGAGGAGCAGACGAAGACGCGGCCGGCGAACTCGGTGACGCAGGCGCAGCGAGAGGATCATCTGCAGCAATGGCTGCGCGAGCACGGCGTGGAGAAGACCTGGCAGATGGTGCCGGACCTGGCGGAGCTGGGGATCACGACGCAGAATCTGGACGAGCTGTCGGGGCTATTGGGTGGGAATCATCTGGATGTGGTGCTTTCGCAGTTTGCGTCGACGGCGCGGACAGAGCGCATGGCGCAGGCGATGCTGGACTCGACGAAGCGGATTTTCGAGCTGATTGGCGCGGTAAAGGATTATTCGTGGATGGATCAGGCGCCCATTCAGGAAGTGGATATTCCGCAGTCGCTGGAGACGACGCTGACGATGCTGCAGTCGCGGCTGGAGAAGGTGAAGGTCGAGCGGCGGTATGGGGCGGATCTGCCGCGGATTTCTGCCTACGCGAGCGAGCTGAATCAGGTGTGGATGTCGCTGCTGGAAAATGCGCTGGATGCGATGCACGACGACGGAAAAATCACGCTGTCCGTGCAGCTTTCCGGGGAGTTTTTGGTGACGGAGATCTGGGACAACGGACCGGGCATTCCGGCGGAATTACAGGCGCGGATTTTCGAGCCGTTCTACACGACGAAGGCGCCGGGGAGCGGACTGGGACTCGGCCTCGATACGGCGCAGCGCATTGTGCGGCAGCATCGCGGATATATTTACGTGGAATCGAAACCCGGCGAGACGTGCTTCCAGGTGCGGCTGCCGACCGAGCCGCTGCAGGCTTATTAGTCTTCTCCGATCGCGAAATGCGGTCGGAAGAGGGCGTTTCACGAGAAGCGCCCGATAGCAGGATTGCGGTAAAATCCTCGACTACCGGCTCCCCTTATTCCTCGTCGGGTGCTCCTGCATGAAAGTGTTGAGCGGAGTTGTCTCTCGTTCGATCATAAAAACGCATGTGTGGGCCGTGGGCGTGCTGTTGGCGGCGCTCGTTTCGAGTGCTGTTCAAGCGCCTGCGCAACAGAGTTCGTCTGGCGGCCAATCCGGCACTTCTAAAACATTCTCGCTGTCGGCGACCGTGGATACGTACTCCGACGCCGCCTCTACCAGCTGCGAAAAGGGGAACACCAGTCCGTATGCGGGGATGGATCCGCTGGCCTGCTACGGGGTGATGGCGCCGACGGACTCGGCGGGACAGTGCAGTTTGTCGGGGATGTCGGTTTTCAAGAAGGTGGGCGGCACCTGTTATTACTGCCAGCCCATTGTGCCGCCTACGCCGGGGATTCTTGTTCCCCTGGACGATATCGCCGCGGCGGGCCGGCAGGGATACCGATGCGGTGTGGATCAGGCGGATCCGAACTGCATGGCGGTTTGCACGCGGGAGTCAGGGAGCGGGCCGTTCGTTCCGCCGCCGGGAACGACGCTCGAGTCGGGGCCGGGACCTGGGGGTCCTCTTCCTGGTCCCGGACCCGGACCTACGACACCTCCGCCGCCGACCAGCCGTCCAGGCCCGCCACTGTCAGGGTCCGTAACCAGCGGCAATCCTTGTTTGCCGTTTGGGCCGGGCGGGTACGACTACTGCGCGAATCCACCGGGAACGCAGCCGGCGGGTTGCGTCTGCAGCAAGGCGGGGAATAAGCCCGGCACTCCGCCGTCGAACCCGTTAATCAACACTGCTCAGTACATTCAGGGGATGGCGGCCGGTGTTGCCGGCTGCGTTAAGGGCTTTGGCGATCTGCTGGCGGGCGCCGGTTTCTTCGCGCAGGGCGATTTCGTTCATGCGGCGCAGTCGTGGGGATTGTCTCCGGGACAGTCGGTTACGCTGAAGGCGATCTACTCCGAGCTGACGACGCCCGTGGTCGGCAGCAATGTGACCCCGTATCAGCAGGGCGTCACGGCGGGGCGACGGATCTGCAGCTACGCGGTCGCGCCAGCGGTTGCGAAAGGCGTTCTGAAGGGAACGGCGGGAGCGCGGGCGAACCCTGCAAGCGGCAGCACGCTGCTCGACGCCACGACGGAGAATCCGGCGAGTCTCGCGAACAAGTGGGTGCAACCGGCGACAGGGCCTCCTGTGCAACTGGGTAACTACATTGGCAAGGGCACGTTTGCCAGCGTCTACCAGTTTGGCAAGAATAGCGTGATGAAGCTGAGCACGAATCAGGACGGAAGCCTGGAGGCGCTGGCGGGGCAAGAGGCGGGAGCGGCGCGGCTGAAGGCGATCGGGATCGAAACGCCGAATATTTCCGACTACAAACCGGGCGGGCCGAACCAGGCGGGGTCGCTGGTGGCCGACGATGTGACGCAGAAGTGGCCCGGCGCTTACCAGCTGACGGGCGAGCAGTTCAACGCGCTGCCGGCAGCGCAGCGTGCCCAGGTGACGACCGCATTCAACAACACGATGAACAAGCTGGCCGATGCAGGCCTGGTGTGGCCGGACAATCATTTCGGCAACATGGTGTTTCAGCCCATGGGAGACGCGCTGAATGTGATTATTCACGACCCGGATATGATCATGACGGTGCCCGAGGTACAGGAAGCGATAGCGCAGGGCACGATGCCGGCGAAGGTTTTGATGAGCGTGCTGGATAGTGTCGGGCAGATGAATCTGCTCAACCAGCCGTTCACAGCGCAGTCGCTGATGAATGCGCTCAGGAATGCGCGGATCGGCGGCGGTTGGGGCGGATCCACGGTGATTCCGCCTAAGCCTTAGGCGGAGTTTTCGATTCGGAGACGCTTGCCAGCGAACTAGGCGGATTTGCGGAGATCGAGCCAGGCGATGGCGGCATCGGACCAGGAATGATCCGAGGTGGGCCAGCTGCCACTGCTTTTGCGAACCGGCGTAGCGACACGGGTGCGAGAGAAACCCCGCTGGATTTCAAAATCGAAGGCGGCCTGGGGCTCGCCGTCGAGGAGCAGGGCACATTGGTGTCCCTCGGGCGACCAGACGATGGACAGGGACGCGTGACGCTTGCGATTGGGAAAGCTGGCCGCGTCGTAGACGTGGATGGCATCCAGAATCAGGTCGTCGGAGTCGAGGTCGAGCGCATAAAAATAGGCTGACTCGCCGTCGTCGTCAAAGAAGGCCCCATATCGGCCGTCGGGAGCGGCGGTAGCAGCGAAGAGGTCGTTTCCGGGCAGAAAGCTCTGATGCGCCATTGGGGGTGGCTCCAATTATTCAGTAATCGTCGAAATCTTGCTGGTCGAGGCTCCGTGGTTTTAGTGTATCTCCGGCGCGAAACATATCAAGGGCTGTGGACAAGTTTTTCGACGGCGAGCGACTGCAACGGCCGCGCCATGCGCGAGGGCAAAAATTACAGCTGGTTCATGGTCGCCAGGAACTCCGCGTTGTTGCGGACCTTCTCGAGGCGGCTTACGAGCAGTTCCATCGCTTCAACGGGTGAGAGCGGGTTGAGGACCTTGCGCAGCACCCACGTACGCTGCAGCTCGTCTTTTGGGATGAGCAATTCTTCTTTACGGGTGCCCGAACGCTGGATGTCGATGGCGGGAAAGACGCGCTTGTCGACGAGCTTGCGGTCAAGAATGATTTCCATGTTGCCGGTACCCTTGAATTCTTCGAAGATGACTTCGTCCATGCGGGAGCCGGTATCGACGAGCGCGGTGGCGATGATGGTGAGTGAACCGCCTTCTTCAATGTTGCGCGCCGCGCCGAAGAAACGCTTGGGCCGCTGAAGGGCGTTCGAGTCGACGCCGCCGGAGAGGACTTTGCCGGAGGGCGGGACGATCGTGTTGTATGCGCGGGCGAGACGCGTGATGGAGTCGAGCAGGATGACGACGTCGCGCTTGTGTTCGACGAGGCGCTTGGCCTTCTCGATGACCATTTCGGCGACCTGCACATGGCGCGCGGCGGGCTCATCGAAGGTGGAGCTGATGACTTCACCTTTGACGGAGCGCTGCATGTCAGTGACTTCTTCGGGGCGCTCGTCGATGAGCAGGACGATGAGGACGATTTCCGGATGGTTGGTGGTGACGGAGTTCGCGATGGACTGCAGCAGCATGGTCTTGCCGGTGCGAGGCGGAGCGACGATGAGGCCGCGCTGGCCTTTACCGATGGGGGTGAGCAGATCCATCACGCGGCCGCTGACATTTTCGCGGACGGTTTCCATCTTGACTCGCTCCTGCGGATAGAGGGGCGTCAGGTTGTCGAAGAGGATTTTGTTGCGGGTTTCTTCGGGGGATTCGAAGTTAATGGCTTCGATCTTGACGAGCGCGAAATACTTTTCGCCTTCGTGCGGCGGGCGGACGTTGCCGCTGATGGTGTCGCCGGTCTTGAGGTCGAATTTGCGAATCTGCGACGGCGAAACGTAGATGTCGTCGGGGCCGGGGAGGTAGTTGTAATCGGGAGAGCGAAGGAAGCCGTAGCCGTCGGGGAGAATTTCGAGGACACCCTCGGCAAAAATGTGGCCTTCTTTTTCGCTTTGTGCCTGGAGAATTTTGAAGATCAGGTCCTGCTTACGGAGGCCGCTGGATCCGGGAATTTCTAGGGTGCGCGCGATGCGACTGAGTTCAGTAATGTTCTTTTCTTTGAGTTCTGCGATGGTCATGGATCACCTGAGGTGGGCTTTCGAGGAGGGATTTTGAAACAGGAAGGAAGTTCGTGGTGCGGAGATGCTGGAAACATCTTAACCGGGAAACAACGCCGCTGGGAAGCGACGCCGACGGAAGAGTACACGCCGGCAGCGCGGCGCCGGGATTAAGCGGCGCGACGCTGCTGGTGCTGCGGGATCGAGAGAGGTTCCTGCCGAGAAACGGAGGCCGCCGCTGCCGGGCTTGTTGCCCGGAAGCGGACGAGCACGTCGTTCATCGTATCCTGAAGGCGCGTGTTCGGCTTATGCAGCTTGCGGGTCGCCTTGGAGGCGAGCAGGCAAAGCTGGTAACGATTGCTGATATGAGTGAGTGCACCAAAAATCAATTCTGAACGCATAGTAGTTTCTCCTTGCTTTTCAACTAGTAAGCTGTCCGACCGCTTTCGATCACAGAAGAACCGCTGAACCATTGCTGGCCCAAAGCAGGTATTGGAAGAAGGACGTCCCGGAAAAAGCTATGTCGATTAGACGCAGCAGCCCGGAATTTTGATCACCTTTTTCCCTTCTGAAAAAGACATTTTGCCAGATACAGTGTCTACTTCGAACTTCGTCCTTCGCCGCTTTGCAGACGAGAGAAGGTACGCTCCCGGGGGAGTGGACCTCTCTTCTTGCTTGACCGGATTGGTGGATCAGGACGGCGAAAGCCCGGAGACCAAAATTGACAGTTTTGAAAATAACCTCCGATTGGAGTTGGGTCAACCTTTTTTTTCATAGGGAGCGCCCGGCGGTTACCGAAAATGGAAATGGTGCCGCAAACTATTGATCAGCCGGTCATTGGCGGACGGCGGGGATAACCAAAGTAGATACTTGCCATCTTTTGCCACTTCCAAAAGCCATAGGGGGCGGGCTCTCGCGGCTCCGAAACGATCAATGTTCGATAAGTGTTTTGTTTATTTGGACTTTTTGACTGTTCGATTTCGGACAGCTATGGAAACGCGTGCAGATTCTTCCTTCTTTCCCGTTTACTCGTAACGCAATGCTTCGATGGGATCGAGATTGGCCGCCCGTAGGGCGGGGATCATGCCGCTGACCAGGCCCACAACGCCGAGAATGGCGGTGGACAGGATGATGGACCCCGGAGATATCAACAGCCGGATGTCGGCGTCTTCGGCATGGGCGGCCATGGCGCTGTAAAAAGTGATGCGGCCGACGCCGATGGAGACAGCGTAGGCCAGGGCGATGCCAATGACCCCGCCCGCGGCAGCGATGACGAGCGCTTCGGATAGGAACTGGAAGAGGATGTGGCTGCGGCGAGCTCCGAGAGCCTTCTCGATGCCGATTTCCTTTGTACGCTGCTGGACGGCGACCAGCATGATGTTCATCAGGCCGATGCCGGCGATACCGAGGGTGAGCGCACCGATGAAAAGCAGAAGCGCTTCGAGCGCGATGGTGATGATCTGGAACTGCTTCATCTGGTGCATCAGGTTGGCGACGAAGATGGCATTGTGGTCGGAGGGCAGGAAGTTGTGCATGGCGGCGAGGGTGTTGCGGGTGGCCTGCTCAACCACCTGATTGTCGCCATGGTAGGTGAGCCAGATTCCACCGAGGTATTTGAGGTCGCCGAAGTCCTGGAAAGTATTGAAGGGGATGTAGACCTGGCGGTTGACGTCGTCATCGCCTTCCTGCATTTTGGGTTCGAGAACGCCGATTACCTCGAACCCGATACCGTTGAGCCGGATGCGCTGGCCGATGGGATAGCGGCCGCCGAAGAGCTTGGTTTTGGCTTCGGAGCCTATGACGGCGACGTGGGCGCGATTCTCATCGTCCTGGTCCGTGAAGAAGCGCCCCTGATCGACGTCGAGCTTGAGGATATCGGCGATTTCCGCGCGATAGCCGTTGATCTGCCACGAGTACATGTGCTCATCGCTGGCGACATTGACCTGCTTGAACATGCCGGGCGCGATGTGGGAGACGCCGGGGACGGTGGCCCAGAGGCGGTCGACGTCGTCCTGAGTGAGCCGGACCTGGACGCCGGCTTTGGAGCCGCCCACCTGTTCCGAGGTGCGGCCAGGGAATACGCCGATGAGGTACGTGCCCCACTGGGCGAAAATGTTCTGGATGGCCTGGCCGAAGCCGGCGCCATAAGCAAGGAGAAGCACGACGGTGGCGATGCCCCACGCCATCCCCATGACGGTGATGAAGGTGCGGCGACGGTTGTAAACCATCGCTTCCCAGGCCTGGCCCCAGATGTCACGAATCATTTGAATCTCCTGTTGGGAGTTGGGAGCGAAGAGTTGAGAGTGGTGGCGGATCCGAACCAGACTCACAACTAGCAGCTCGCAACTCGAAACTCACAACTCACAACTCGTCGGTCCCAACTGCTTCATTCCTTCCGCAGCGCTTCGACGGGTTCCATGGCCGCGGCCTGGGCGGCAGGATAGAGTCCCGAAACGATGCCGCAGACGGCGAGAGAGACGATGGCCAGCGCGGCCGACCAGGGTTGGAGCCGGGGCGGATCGAAGCCTTCCATGTTCTGGCCCATTGCGCGCTGCAGGAGCCACATGAAAAACGCTGAGCCCAGAATGCCGATGAGGCCGCTGAAGCCGGTCAGAGTGAGGCCTTCGAGAAAGAACTGAACGAGGATGCTGCGTTTGGTGGCGCCGAGGGCCTTGCGAAGGCCGATTTCGCTGGTGCGCTCCGTTACGGAGACGAGCATGATGTTCACGATGCCGACTGCGCCGAGAGCGAGTGTAACGAGACCGACGCCGCCGAGGAAGAGGTCCATAGCGTCGAAGATTTTGCCGACCATCTGCTGCGACTGCACCGAATCCCACTCATTGAACGCTTCGCTGTCGTCGGGGCTGAAGCCATGGCGGCGCGCGACGATCTCGTGGACTTCTTGAAGCGCTACAGCATGCTGGGCGGCGACGGTTGGCTGGTACTGGATGGAACTGACGGTGTCCTGCGGATTGTTGCCCCAGTTGAGGGCGAACATGTCGAGCATGACGGAGAGCGGAATGTAGACCTGCTGGCTGCGGTCGTCGTTGTCGCCGTGCCCGACCTTATCGAGAACGCCGATCACGGTGAAACGGGTGCCGTTCAGGGCGACCCAGTCACCCAGCGCGGGATGGCCCTGAAACAGGAGCTGGGCGCTCTTTTGTCCGAGGACGACAACGTGGTTCTTGTCGACGATGTCGCTCTGGCGGATGAAGCGCCCCTGGGCGAGGGGAATGTAGCGGATGGTCATGAAGTTGGGCTCTACGCCGAGGACTTGGCCGCCAGCAGTTTCGTATTGACTCTGCTGCTTGATGTCGCTGCGATTGACGAGAGCGGTTGCGTCGCGGACGTCAGGGGCCTGACTGCGAATGGCCTCGACGTCGGTGAAGGTGAGGTAGTAAGGACGCATGCTGGAGTGCTGGCCGGGCACCGCGGGGATGTTGCCGTTCCACATCATGATGACGTCGTTGCCGAGCTCGGCAAACTCGCGCTTTTGTCCGGAGCGAAAGCCTTCGCCTACGGAGATGAGAAGGAGCATCGAGCCAACGCCCCAGGCGATACCGAACATGGTGAGGAACGAGCGGAGCTTGTTGGCGCGGATGGCCAGAAAGACCTGCCCGAAGGTATCGCCAATGCTCTGCATGTCTGCTTTCAGATACGTGGTTGGAGGGGTCCGGGTTCCGTACCCGGGGCTGCTGGACCCGCGCTGTTGGATAGACGTGGGCCGGGGCGAACGGGGATCGGAAAATGGGGTGGGTGGGTGGATTCCGTTGACGAAAAGGACGGAGGCAGGCGAAGAAGGAGCCCTCCTTAACCGGAGGCCGGTTCTCCGCGTCTCGCTGGGCGATGAAACTACTTGGTGATCGTGAGCGCGGCCTGCACCTGCTCGGCGCCGGGCTCGGACTGCTTCAGGTACTCGCTCACGCGCTTCTTTTCGTCAGGTGCGAGAGCGGGAATAAGAGCGATCATGCGGCGCATCGTGGTCGCTACGTCGTCCACCAGGTTCATTACGCGAATGGCTTCGCCGGAAAGGGGCATATACCTCAAATGACCTCTGTATCTTATTTTCGGCTATTGGGCGAGTTCGGTAAAGGTGACAGGGGTTTTCGAGGTGACTACAGGATGAGAACATGCTGTTATGAGCTATTTGGAAGCGGCGAAGGATTTGCGAGCTGTGGTTGCGGAATGCGAGCCGAAGTTTTTGGCGATTGCTGACGACGCCAGGCGTTCACCGGGGCCCGAGAAGTGGTCGCGCAAGCAGATTCTCGGGCACCTCATCGATTCAGCCACAAATAATCACCAGCGGTTCATCCGCATGCAACTTGCTCCGGAACTGCACTTTCCTGGCTATGAGCAGAACGCGTGGGTGAAGCTGAATCATTATGCGGACCGGCCCTGGCGCGACCTGGTGATTCTTTGGGCTGCTTACAATCGGCACCTGGCGGACGTGATCGAGCACATCGCGCCCGAGACCCTGGCGCATATCTGGAACTATAAAGAGGAAGGGCGCTACGATCTGGAATTTGTGGCTACCGATTACGTCGTCCACCTGCGGCATCACGTGGAGCAGATCGAGCGCGGAGCGTGAAGGCCTGATTCGCTTCTATTTTTTCAGGCGATCGTCGAAGGGCCAGGAGAATGTCCGGGTGATGCGGAACTTCGCTGCTTTGGGATGCCGAGGGTTGAAGAGGAGATTGGAACTCTCGGGCACAAGGGCACTGGGGACGCGCAGCAACACGGATTCCGCTTTTGCGAGCCAGGCCGTACCGATCTCCCGGGTGACCTCCATCCGCTCTCGCCAAGCGGAAGTAAGATCTTGCGGGCGAATGAAAGGGACCGCCAAATCGGGGCCCTCCACGCGCAGCAAGGTAAATTCCGGAGGGACATCGTTGGCGCTGGTGTGGACACAAACTTCGAGCAGCGCGCCTGCAGGGCTTTCGGTCAAATAGACGATGGGCTGGCCCGTGTATTGCCATCGGCCGGGCGCTCGGAGCCCACCCGCTCCGGTCAGGTCGCCGTGGCGGCTGATCCGCCAAAGGATCATCAGACGAACATGCCTTCGTCGATCTGGACCAGGAGTTCTTCAACGATGCGGCTGCCGGTATCGGTCTTAAGAAGGGAGAGCGGTGCGCGGTCTTCGAGGCGAGGATTGGGGCGGCGCAGCCAGGCGAGTGCCCGCTCGCGAGTGCTATAGACGGCCTCGGCACGGGAAAGAACGCGAATGGCGCGCACCACGCGATCCGACTCTTCGACGGTCAGCTTCTCGCGGCGGGAGCGGCGATGTTGGAGTGTGCGCTGCGGAATGACGATGGCATCGATTTCGGAGCGATCAAGGCCCAGGCGGACGAGGCGCTTGATGACAGCGGGCGCAAGCTGTTTTTCGATGATGCCGAGAATTTCGGCCTCGGTTCGAGGAGACTTGAGGCCCAGCCACTCTCCGATTTGTGCGTGGGAGGCATTCATCCTCTACATTATGCCATAACAGTTGCGGCAAAGTGTAGCACGATTCTGATTAGACGGATCGATACGATTAGGAACGCTGCTTAAGCCGCCGTTTTGAAGCGGCGCGGCTTCACGGCTTGCGGAAAAACTGCCGAACCAAGCCGCTTTTGTATCAGGGTACGACTTCAGTCGTGCCAAAAACGATTGGGAGATGAATGGGCTTCAGCGCCCGATGGAGCCGCTGTCTTGAAGGGGCTCGGCTTCACAGCTTGCGGCAAAATGCCGAACAGGCCGCTTTTGTATCAGGGCATGACTTCAGTCGTTCCTAAACAGCAGGAAAGGACCGGGCTTCAGCCCCTGTCAGAGCCGCCGTCTTGAAGGGGCACGGCTTCAGCCGTGCCGTAAAGATCAGTGAAAAATGGGCTTTTAGCCCCTGAGGGATGCCTCTTGAGAAGCTTAATCGGGATCGGAGGCAGAGTCAGCTACTTCGCGATTTTCATTTCCTCAAGAAACCCTTTGACGTGGGCCGGCTCGGACTCGCCGAGGTAGATCTTTACGTAGTCGAGATAGTTGCGGGCGTACTGCAGAATCAGCTCGCGGTCGTCGGAGGTGAGGTCGCGGCGAATTTTGCCAGGGACTCCGGCGACGAGCGAGCGCGGCGGAACGACCATTCCTTCCGGGATGACCGCGCCGGCCGCGATGATGGAGCCTTCTCCGATGTGCGCGTTATTGAGGATGGTGCAGCCGATGCCGATGAGGCAGACGTCTTCAATCACGCAGCCGTGCACGGTGGCGTTATGGCCGATCGTGACCCAGTCGCCGACAATGACGGGATACTTGTAGCGCATGCCGTGGAGCACGGCGCAATCCTGCACGTTGGAATGGGCGCCGATCCGGATGGAGTGGACATCGCCGCGGACGACCGCGTTCATCCAGATGCTGGCGTGCTCGCCGAGGTCGACATCGCCGATGACCTGGGCCGAGGGGTCGACGTAGCAGGTGGCGGGGACAGTGGGCGTGTGACCCTGGTAGGTGCGGATCATGGCTTTAGTTTAGTCTGCTGCATTATGGCTCTGCCCGCGGTGCGAAACACAAGGAAATTTGCGGTGGTTTTTGAGGTTACGGAAACAGGCTGGAGCGCTTATGCTCCGGATCTTCTAGGGCTTGGCGTGGCTGGAGGAACGCTC
>Ga0182015_10006018_pt1 | contig 12338 bp, 9 predicted proteins | sample 712P3MmetaG_FD_120478 | JGI IMG/M metagenome (GOLD analysis project Ga0182015, IMG submission 120478) | Permafrost microbial communities from Stordalen Mire, Sweden - 712P3M metaG | ecosystem: Environmental > Terrestrial > Soil > Wetlands > Permafrost | place: Sweden: Stordalen | collected...
AGAAGCTGCTTGGTCTGGCGGAATCGACTCCGAACCCGCACCTCTGGTACAAGCCGGAAACGATGCCGGCGGTGGCCAAGGTGCTGGTCAGCGACCTGTCGGCTCTCGACCTCGCGCACGCTGCGTACTTCCAGGCCAACGCCACGAAGTTCGATGAATCGCTAAAGCCGTGGTACGAAGCGATTGCGAAGCTCGAGGCCGCCTACCCGAACACGCCGATCGCGACTACCGAGCCAGTCGGCGACTACATGCTCGAAGCCGCCGGCACGAAGAACCTGACGCCGTTCAGCCTGCAGGCCGACATCATGAACGGCACTGACCCAGCGCCCCAGAACGTGACCCTCCAGAACGGCCTGTTCTCTGGGCACAAAGTCAAGGTGTTCGTCCACAATCAGCAGGTCACGGACTCGCTAACCGAATCGTTTGTGCAGGCCGCCAAGCGTGTCGGGATCCCGGTGGTCGGGGTGTACGAGACGATGCCGACCCCCGGCTATGACTATCAGTCGTGGATGCTCGCCGAGGTCAAGGCCATCGAAAGGGCCGTGGCCCAGGGCATCTCAACCGAAAAACTGTGAACCCGGCGGGCGCATCGGTGGGCGAGAACATCCTCGAGGTGCATGGAGTGGACGTGCGGCTCTCCGGCCGCAAGATCCTCGATCGGGTGAGCTTCAACATCGCGCCCGGTGAGTTCACGGGGCTGATCGGATCGAACGGGGCGGGAAAGACGACACTATTCCGAGTGATCCTCGGGCTGCAGCCCGTGAGCTCGGGGAGCGTTGTGTTCGGGGGCTCCACCCGCACAGGAGGTCCCACCCGCCCACGCACCCGCGCGCGCTCACGCGGCCACCGCCAGATCGGCTTCGTCCCGCAGAAGTTCCTGCTCGACCCCGATCTGCCGCTGCGCGCACGGGACCTCGTGGGACTTGGCCTGGACGCGCACCGCCTCGGGGTTTCCCGGCCCTCCCGCGCCCGCCGTGCACTGGTAGAGGAGATGCTCGAGGCTGTCGATGCCACACGGTTCGCCGATACCCGCGTCGGGCGGCTATCGGGTGGGGAGCAGCAGCGAATCTTGATCGCACACGCCCTGATCGCCCGCCCTCGGCTGCTGCTGCTGGACGAGCCGTTGGCGAACCTGGATTTGCGCAGCGCGCACGAGGTTGTCGCGTTGCTCGCTCGGATCGCACGGGAGCAACAGATCGCCATTTTGATCTCAGCACACGAGATCAACCCGCTGCTGGGGGTCATGGACCGCATCGTCTACCTAGCCTCGGGCCGCGCCGTCAGCGGCAGGACCGATGAGGTCGTGCGCGCCGATGTGCTCAGCAAGCTCTATGGCCACCACGTCGATGTCCTGAACGTCCACGGGCGCGTGCTGATCGTCGCCGGTGCCGGCGAGGACACGGATCTCGCTGGTCACGAGGTTGCCTTCCCAGACTCCGGGGTCCACTGATGAGCCACTTTCTGACACCGGTGTTCGCCCCCGGGTTCTTTGCAAGCGAAGCGGTACACATCGCGCTCGCTGTTGGAGCGCTCGTCGCGATCGTGACCGGGACGGTCGGGGTCTTCACGGTCATGCGGGGGCAAGCCTTCGCGGGCGAGGCGTTCGGGGACATCGGCACCACCGGCGGGTCGGGAGCATTCCTCGTCGGCGTCGGCCCCTTGTGGGGATTCGTAATTGGAAACCTCCTGGCGGCCGGCGCGATGGAGACGATCGGCATCCAGCGCACCCGTGGCAGGGACCTGGCCACCGGGATCGTGCTCGGCGCGTCGATTGGGCTCGCCGCGCTGTTTCTCTACCTCTACACCGCCAGCCACAGCACAACTGGTGTGACCGTAACGATCCTGTTCGGCTCGGCGTTCGCGATCGCGAGCTCGACCTTCCCGCTGATCGCTCTGCTCAGCCTCCTTGCTCTCGCGATCACGATCACGCTCTATCGACCACTCCTACTTGCCACGGTGAGCCCGGAGATGGCGGCCGCGCGTGGAATACCCGTCCGCGCCATCGGGACCCTCTACCTGATCGCGCTGGCGCTCGCGGCGGCGCTCGCGGCGATCACGATCGGGTCGATCCTCGGGACCGCGCTGCTCGTCGGGCCGGCCGCGAGCGCGCTGCGCCTGACCAAGCGCCCGCTACTGGCGATGCTCACCGCCGCCGGCATCGGGATCGGCGCGATGTGGCTCGGGATCGTGCTCGCCTACGACAGCTACGAATGGCCACCCGCAGGGCACGGATGGCCAATCAGCTTCTTTGTCGTGACGATCGTCTTCATCCTTTACCTCATCTCCGGGCTGCCCGGACGCCAGCGACACCGAGGCGAAAATCTCGAGCAGCCCCAGCCGAGGCTCCACACCGTCCACGAGAGCCAGTAAGTCGTGTTCTCCGGTTTCATGGTCAATGCCTGGGTCCTCGCGAGCATCGTCGCGGTCGTCGCCGGGGTCGTCGGTTTCTTCACTGTCCTTCGAGGCTCGGCGTTCGCGGCGCACGCGATCCCCAACGGGTCCTTCGCCGGCGCGGCCGGTGCGAGCCTGATCGGGGTGAGTGCGCTCCTGGGGCTCGGTGTCTTCTCCCTCGCCGGCGCCCTCACGATCGGGCTGCTGGGCCGAAGGGGCCGCCACGACGTCGCGACCGCCTTGGCACTCGTGATGATGCTCGGCCTCGGCGCGCTGTTCCTCAGCTTCAGCGAAGAGTACGCACAAGCTGTCTACTCGCTGCTGTTCGGCGAGGTTCTCGGGATCTCGAGCAACGACATCGCCCCAACCGCGATCCTCGGCCTTCTCTGCATCGCCGCGATCGCGATCCTCTACCGGCCGCTGATGCTCTCCTCGGTCCTCCCCGAGGTCGCCGAGGCCCACGGCGTCAGCCGCTTCAGGATGGAGATGTTGTTCCTCGTCGTCCTGGCGCTGGCGACCGCTATGACAGTGCCCGTCGTCGGGACGCTCTTGATCTTCAGCCTGATGATTGGCGCACCCGCCGCTGCCCGATCGTTCACCGACCGGCCACTCATAGCGATGGCGCTCTCGATCGTCTTCGCGCTGCTCATTGTGTGGATCGCGATCGCCGCCTCCTACCAGACCAACTACCCCGTGGGGTTCTTCGTCGGCAGCGGTAGCGCCGTCTCCTACACGATCGGGCGTGTCTGGGCAACGTGGGGCACTACGGCGGCGTCCCAGCGAAGGGACGCCGGGGCGACTACTACGACTACGCCTCTACCATCGTGATATGCGGACTCACGTCGCCCACACTGCCGATGCGGCCGCCGGGAAGTGGACGGATCGCGCCGAGGCGGCGCTCACCGCCGCAGGACACAAGCGCGGCGGCGCGCGCCGCGCGGTGATCGAGCTGCTCGACGGCCAGACGTGTGCGCTGACCGCGGTTGAGATCGAGGATGCGCTGCGCGGCGAGCGACGCCGGGTGAGCCGCGCGAGCATCTACAGGATCCTCGACGAGCTCGAGCGGTTGAGCCTCGTCCAGCGCGTTGAGACAGGCCAGGCGATGGTCCGCTACGAGCGCGTGTGCGAGCACGAGGAGCACCATCACCACCTGGTATGCGACAGCTGCGGATTGGTGATGCCCTTCTCCGATAAGGCGCTGGAGAGCGCGATCGAGACGCTCAGCGAGCGCGTTCCCCTGAAGGTGTCCGAGCACGAGATCGTTTTGCACGGGTCCTGTCAGGACTGTGCGGCGTAACGCTGTCCGGCGGCTGATTCCACAAATAGCTGAGCACGCAGCCGAGCACGCCGACGGCGACCACGAGCAAAACCGGGCCGGAGTCCTCGGAGAGGGCTCCGATCACGCCCGCGGTCAGACCGCCGGCGAGCGCGGCAAGCCATCCCGGGTCGCCGCCGACGGGCGCCAGCAGGCGCCGGTGATGACGGACGCCGAGCGCGGAGAGCACCAGCGCGAGCGCGGTGGCGAAGGGCATCGCGCCGTGGCGCAGCTCGTCGTAGGCGGCGGTGTAGCGGCGGACGATGATGTCTCGTATTTCGCCGGCCGAATGAGCGTGGAGAACGCTGCCGGTGTAGTGGCCGGTGCCGTGTGCGGTGGTGAGGTCGAGCGCGGCGAGCACCACTAGGCCCACGACGGGGCTGATCAGCACGATCAGCCCGCGCTTTCGGGTTAGCCGGCCGGGCAGCAGCAGCACGGTGGCGACGGCCGTGCCGGCGCTCACGAGGATCACGCCGCCGACGCCCGCCCCGATCCGCGCCGAGCCCTCGATCACAGCGAGCACGATCCCGCACGCGGCCATTGTCGTGGCCGCCCGGCGGCCGCTGGCCGATCTCCGATCGGTCGCGGGATACAGCGCGGCGGCCACGGCGGCGAAGACGAGCACGGCAAGGCCCGACTTGAGCTCGTTGCCGATCCCGTAGAAACGGACGCCGAGCTCCGGGTTGGGCCCGAGCAGCGAGCGCACGAGCAGCTGCGTGCCGGCGAGTGCATCGGCGGTCAACGCGACGACTGTCACGGCAGCGGGCGCAAGCGGTGCGCGCGGCCACGGCAGCAGCCTGTCGGTGAGCGCGCCGAGGGTGAAGCAGATCAGCACGAGCAGCACGTCTTCGACGCCACGGCCTGGCGCGAACGCCGCCGGGATGAGCACCGCCACGGGTGTCCACAACAGCGCCAGGCCCCCCACGCGCGCCGCCCATGCACGGGCTCTGTAGCGTCGCGGCACCAGCGCGGCGAGCATCAGCAGCGCCCATGCGCCGAAGAGACAGGCCAGCGCTCCCAGCCGGCGGCCGTAGATGACGAGCAGGCGCGCTTTGAACGAACGCAGGTAGGAGCCGTCGAAGGAGCCGTCCAGCTCGATCGGCTTGCCGCGCATCTCATCTGGAATGGCCAGCCCGAAGTGGCGGAGGATCGTCGGCGCGAGATCGACCGCGGAGATCAGGCCGCGCTGGTTGGTGCTCTGCGAGGTGATCGTATGTCCTCCACCAAGCCCGCCGACGGCCACCCACAGCAGTTCGTTGCCGGGCGCGTCTGGGGTGCGCTGGACGACGATCTCGAGCTCGCCCGCGGGTCGCGCCGCGCTCAGAGCGTGCAGGTCGCTCAATCCGGGAGCGCCCGTCGGGAGGTCGGCCACGACCAGTTGCTCACGGGCGTTCAACGCGACGATGCGCGCGGGCAGCGTCGCCGCCGAGCCGAGCGACAGCGCCACGATCTGGCCACCGCGGTCGGCCGCCGAGACCCCGTCCACGTCGTTTACCCCGGTGATGCCCGCGTAGCCGGCCCCGCCGGGGATCTGCGATGCGAGCAGCCCCGGTTCGAGGATCTGCGGCGCGTCGTGCGCGCGCTCGAGCACTGCCTGCCACTCCTCGACCACTGCCCCCGCGCCGCGAGGCTGAAGCGTTAGGGCGGGCGGGCGCACGGGGCTGTAGGCCGAGGTGGAGACGCGCGACCCTTGGGTGCTGTCGAGTATCAGCTGGGTGGTCGTGTAGGAGCCCTGCGCGGCGCTGAGGATGCCTGTCGACAGAGAAGGCACGCTCGCGAGCTCGGACTCGGTCGAGTCACTGCTCGCGGCGGGCAAGAAGAGGATTACTGCGGAGGAGCGACCGATCGGAGATCGACCGGCGGCGGACACGCGTCCGGCGGGCCAGATGAGCAGGAGCGCCGCGCCGAGAAGCGCGGCCGATGCCCCCCGGCGGAGTCGGCTCAGCCGTCCACTCCCTCGGTGGCGAGGTCGGGTCGCGGGCGTCGCAAGCTTTGCGCCGCTTCCTCGTGGTGCTCCCCTGTGCTGGAGATCGCACCGCCCTCGATGTTGATGCGCGGCAGCCAGGCGAGCCACGCGGGGATCTGCCACGTGCGCGCTCCGACGAGCGTGAGCACCGCGGGCAGCAGCAGGCAACGGATCACCAACGCATCGAGGAACACGGCGCTGGCGAGGCTCAGCCCGAACTCCTTGATGATCCGGTCTTCGCCGAGCATGAACGACAGGAACACGCACACCATGATCGCGGCGGCCGCGGTGACGACCCGTCCGGTCAGGGCTAGGCCCTCCTGCACGGCGCGCTGGTCGTCACCGGTGCGAACCCAGCGCTCGTGCATGCGCGAGACCAGAAATACCTCGTAGTCCATCGACAGGCCGAACACGATCGCGAACAGCATCACCGGGATAAACGACTCGATCGGACCCTGCTGGACGCCGAACAGGCTGCCGAACCAGCCCCACTGGAAGATCGCCACGATCACGCCGAGCGAGGCGCCGATGGAGAGCAGGTTCATCACCGCCGCCTGCAGCGGGATCACGAGCGAGCGGAACACGATCAACAGCAACAGCGCGCTCAGCAGCACGACGACGCCGATGAACAGTGGCAGCTTGTGCCCTAGCGTCGTGGCGAAGTCGACCGCTCCGGCGGTCACGCCACCGACGTAGACCGCCATCCCCGTGCGCTTCACGAGTGGTGGGACGACCTTCTCGCGCAGTCGTTCGACGAGTTGGGTGGTCGCGTATGCCTGGGGCGAGGCTTGCGGGTAGACGGTGATCGTCGCCACGTTTCCAGTGGGATTTATCTTTGCTGGTGCTACCGACACCACACCGGGCGTGGCGGCGATCGCGCCTCGAAGCTCTTCTACAGGCGTCTTGCCACTGTGTGGGGTCGCCACCAGGAGAACCCCTTGTTCGGCGGCTTCTTTGCTCGGGTTCGGGATCTTCGCAACGACCAGCAGCGGACCGTTGAAGCCTTGGCCGAAGCCCTGCGCCAGCAGCTCATAGGCGCGGTGGGTCGTCTGATTCGCGGGGTCGTTCGAGGCGTCACTGGAGCCGAGCCGCAGCGCGGTTGCCGGAGCGGCGATCGCCAGCATCGCGAGCGCCGAGACGATCGCGATGCTCCACGGTTTGCGCTGCACGAACTTGCTCCAGCGCAGCCACATGCCGCCCTCGCCGGGCAGATTCCTCGCCGGATCCGCTGGTGTCTTGGCGGCGCGACGTCGTGCCCGGCGACTTGGCCGCGCGACGCGGGCGCCGAAGGTGGTGAGCAGCGCCGGCAGCAGCGTCAGCGACGCGAGCATCACCAGTAGCACGCCGATCGACGCTGAGATCGCCACGCCGTATAGAAAGCTGACCCCGAGCAGCATCATCCCGAGCAGCGCGATCACGACTGTGCAGCCCGCGAACAGCACGGCGCGCCCGGCGGTGTCGAGCGCCTGCACGACGGACTCGCGGGGGTTCTCGAACGTCGGCCCGGGCGTGGTGTAGGCCTCGCGGAAGCGCGTGAGGATGAACAGCGCGTAGTCGATCCCCACCCCCAGCCCGATCATCGCGGCGAGCTCGGAGGAGAAGTTGGGCGTGTCGACCACGTGCGTGAACAATGCAATCGCCCCGAGCCCAGTGCCGAGGCCGAACAGCGCCGTGACGATCGGCAGGCCCATTGCGACCACAGAGCCGAACGTCAGCAGCAGCACGATGATCGCGGCGAGCAGCCCGACGGCTGTGGACAGCCCGAAGCCGGCCTGCTCGGTCGCCTCGATCGCTTGACCGCCGAGCTCGACCTGAATCGAATCCCGCCCACCCCGGCCGGCGGCGCGAGCGACCTCGACGACGCGTTCAGCGGCGCTTTTGGGCAGGAGGTTCGCTTTTTCGTCGAACACGACCGTCGCGAACGCGATCCGGCCGTCCGCCGATATCGACTTGCCCGCGGCGGCGCCCGCGTAGGGGCTGATCACCGTCGTAACGTGCGGCAGCTTCTCTACTTCGGCGAACATCGCGCTCATCCGCGCCTTTACCGCCGGGTCGAGGACCGTCCCGGAGTTGACCTTGTAGACGATCGTGTCGCGGTCGCCCGCCTGCGCGGGGAAGCTTCGCTGCAGCAGGTCGGCGGCGCGCTGCGCGTCGGAGTTGGGCAGCGTGAAGTTATTGGAGTAGCTGGTACCCGCCGACTGCGCGAACGCGTTCACCCCGAACAGCAGCACGATCCAGCCAAGCAGCACGTACTTGCGATGGGTTGTCGACCAGCGGGCGAGCGTGAGCACTTATGTGATCCTAGTCAGTTGACGCTTGGATCCAAGGGCATGCTCGCGAGCAGCGAGTAGCTACCGCCCTTGCGCGTGAGCACACTGCTCCACAGCTCATCAGGCACCTCGGTGAACACGTCGTCTGGCACGGCGCTGTGCGCGATCCAGTCGCCCTGGTCGAGCTCGGCGTCGAGCTGGCCCTCGCCCCAGCCCGCGTAGCCGGCGAACACGCGCCTGCGCGCGGTCGCCTCGGTCAACTCATCGATGCCGGCGTCCGGAGCGGGGAAGCCGATGCAGCCGAGCACCAAGAGTCCCGCCGGGCTGGGATCCAGGAACTCGGCCAGGAACACGATCGAGCTCGGCTGCACCGGGCCGCCCACGTACACCGGCTCCCGCTCCTGCACGGCCTGCTGCAGCTGCGGTACGGCCTCGCTCACCGTCACCTCGGAGGGGCGGTTCAGCACGACGCCCATCGCGCCCTCCTCGCTGTGCACGCCGATCAGCACCACCGCGCGCCTGAAGTTGGGGTCCATCAGCGTCGGTGAGGCGAGCAGCAGCTGGCCGGTCAGCGATTCCTCCATGATGTGATTGAGGCTACCGCTCGTGTGCCCCATCCAGGGGCATGCGGCCGATTTCTGTGTGAGAGAGAGCTTGACAACGGGAAGGAGTTGCACGTGGGCACTCAAGACTTCGATGTGATCGTCCTCGGTGCCGGGCCCGCCGGTGAGGTATGCGCCGGGCGCCTGGCCGAAAGCGGTCTCGCGGTGGCTCTAGTGGAGCGCGAGCTGGTCGGCGGCGAGTGCTCGTTCTACGCCTGCATGCCCTCCAAGGCTCTGCTGCGACCAGCCCAAGCGCTGGCAGAGGCGCGTCGCATTCCGGGAGCCGCCGAGGCCGCTGGCGGGGAGATCGACGTCGCGGCCGTTCTGCGCCGTCGCGACGAGGTTATTCACAGCCTCAACGACGATGCCCAGCTGCCGTGGATCGAAAAGCGCGGGATCACGCTCGTGCGCGGCCATGGCGTCGTCGCCGGCGAGCGCGAGATACGCGTGGGCGAGGATCTACTCCGCGCGCGCAAGGCGGTGATCCTCGCCCCTGGAACCGGCGCGGCGATTCCGCCAATCCCCGGTCTGCGCGAGTCAAATCCGTGGACCAACCGTGAGGTGACGACGGCCGAGGCGATCCCTGGATCGCTGCTCGTGCTCGGTGGTGGCGTGGTGGGCGTGGAGATGGCCACGGCCTATGCGTCGCTGGGCGCAAAGGTGACGATCGTCGAGGCGCTGCCCCGCCTGATCGCGAACGAGGAAGAGTTCGCCTCCGATCTCCTCAAGGATGCGCTCGAAGCCCTCAGCGCGGAGGTCGTACTCGGGGTGAAGGCCACGGAGGTGCAGCGCGAGGACGGCGCCGGCCCTGTCAAGCTTGAGCTCGAGGACGGCCGCATGTTCACCGGCGATGAGCTGCTCGTCGCGATCGGGCGTACGCCTCACACCGACGATCTCGGTCTGGAGACGCTCGGCTTGGAGGGCGGCAAGTCGATCGAGGTCGACGAGCAGATGCGCGTGTCCGGTCACGAGTGGCTGTATGTCGTCGGCGACGCCAACGGCCGCGTACTGCTCACGCACATGGGCAAGTATCAGGCGCGCCTCGCCGCGGACCACATTCTCGGACGCGTGGGTGCGGCGACAGTCCTGCGCTCGGACGGACGACTCTCTCCGCGCGTGATCTTCACTGAGCCGCAGGTTGCCGCCGTTGGTCATACGCTGCAGAGCGCAGAAGACGCCGGCCTGAACGTGCGCGCCGTGGAGACCTCTACAGAGGGCAACGCGGGCGGCAGCTTCGTCGGGCGCGACGCGCCCGGCACGGTGCGGATCGTCGTCGATGAGGACCGCCGCGTGATCGTCGGCGCCACCTTCACCGGAGTCGATGTGGCCGAGTCGCTGCATGCCGCCACGATCGCCGTGATCGGCGAGGTCCCCCTGGAGCGCCTCTGGCACGCCGTCCCCTGCTTCCCCACGCGCAGCGAGTGCTGGCTGAATCTGCTCGAAGAGTACGGCCTCTGATGACCGTTATGCTGAGCTGCGGCTGAGCTGCACCACGGCACGACCACCACTGGGCCGCAGAGTCCATCCACGCGATCGGAAGGCGAACGAACATGGCGAAGACCCCGCAGGTGGGCGAGCAGGCGCCCGATTTTGAGCTGCCCGGCACCGACGGCTCCTTCAAGCTGTCCGATCATCGCGGCGAGCGGGTCGTGCTGCTGTTTTATCCAGGGGATAACACAATGGTGTGCACCAAACAGTTCTGCTCCTATCGCGACCGGGCTGAGGACTTCGCCGCGCTGAATGCGACGGTGCTTGGCATCTCCTCTCAGGATCTCGACTCGCACGAGGGGTTCATCGCCAAGCACTCTCTCAACGTCCCGCTGCTCTCAGATGTCGATCGGCAGGTCGCGAAGGCCTACAGCGCCTTCTCTCCCCGCCTCGGGATCAAGCGCGCGGTGATCGTGGTCGACGAGCAGGGCATCGTCCGCGCCCGTCACGACCATTTGCTCGGGCTCGACTACCAATCGGTCGACGAGCTCAAAGCCACGCTTGACGCACTCCCTGCCGCGCCAGCCGCGGCGTAGCGCCGCGGCACAACCTCAGCGGCTAAGCGGGGTATCCAGCTCTCGCTCGTCGTCCGTCCGTCCCTCGCCGGCGCGTCGCGCGTGCAGCTCAGCCAGCTCTAGCTGCAGGTTGCGTGGTCGCGGGTGGGTGGGATCCGAATCTATCGAGCGCCGCTGCCAGACGCCCTCGCCGTCCAGCTCCCACGAGCTCTGATTGTCGGCGAATGCCCGTTCCAGCGTGTCGAGCAGCTCGGTGCGCAGTTCCGGCGAGTTGATCGGTGCAGCCAGCTCGACGCGATGGTCGAGATTGCGTGGCATCAGGTCGGCCGAGGAGATGTAGATCGTGTACTCCCCGTCGCGCTCGAAGGCGTAGACACGCGAGTGCTCGAGCAGGCGCCCGACGATCGAGACGACCCGGATGTTCTCGGAGATCCCCTCGATGCCTGGCCGCAGGCAGCAGATTCCACGTACGTTCAGGTCGACTCGCACTCCGGCCTGCGAGGCCCTGTAAAGCGCCCGGATGCAGCGTCCGTCGACGAGCGCGTTCATCTTCATCGCGATCCGCCCTGGGGACTGCGGTGAGTGCGCGGCGATCGTCTGATCGATCTGGTCGATGATGCCGTCACGCAGCTGGTTGGGCGCCGTGAGGACCTTGCGATAATGCAGCGGGCGGGCGTAGCCGGTGAGATAGTTGAACATGTCGGCCACGTCGGCTCCGATCTGCTCATCGGTCGTGAACAGCCCGAAGTCGGTGTACAGCCGCGCGGTCGCTGAGTGGTAGTTGCCGGTGCCGATGTGCACGTAGTTGCGCACCCCGTCGCCCTCGCGGCGTACCACGAGCACGCACTTGGCATGCGTCTTCAGCGATGGCTGGCCATAGACGACGTGCACGCCGGCCTCCTCCATCGCCTTGGCCCAGTGGATGTTCATGCGCTCGTCAAAGCGCGCCTGCAGCTCGACCAGCGCGACCGCCTGCTTGCCCCGCTCCGTGGCGTCGATCAGCGCCGGCACGAGCGGCGAATCGTCGCTCGTGCGGTACACGGTCTGCTTGATCGCGAGCACGTTCGGGTCAGCCACCGCCTGCTCCACAAAGCGCTCAACCGAAGTGGAGAACGAGTCGTAGGGATGGTGCACGAGCACGTCGCCTTCGCGCATCGCCCCGAGCACATCGGGCCGCTCACCTTCGTGGCGCAGAAGTCGCGGATGGGTGTGTCCCACCAGCGGCTCCTCGCGCAGCTCACCGTAGCCAGGCAGCTTGACGATCTGCCACAGCGCACCCATGTCGAGCAGCCCGTCGACCGGGTAGACCTCATCGTCCTGTACCCCCAGCAGCGCGGCCAGCTCATCGCGCAGGCGCTCTGAGCAACCGGCGCCCACCTCGACGCGCACCACCTCGCCGAAACGACGGCGGCGCAACTCGTCCTCGACGGCCTGCAGCAGATCTGCGGCGTCGTCGGAGACCTCCAGGTCGGCGTCGCGGGTGACGCGGAAGACGTCGTAGTCGGCGATCTCCATCCCCGGGAACAGCGCGTCGAGATGGTTGGCAATGACGTCCTCCAGCGCCAGCAGCGTGATCGGCCCCGGACTCGACCCCGCCGGCCCTTTGAGCGCGATGAAACGCGGCAGGATCTCGGTCGGCACCTTCACGCGCGCGAACACCGTTTGCTCAGTCACGGGGTCGCGGACGAGCACGGCTAGGCTCAGAGACAGGTTTGAGATGTACGGGAACGGCCGGCCCGGAGCAACTGCCAATGGGGTGAGTGCTGGGAAGATCACCTTCTGGAAGTGCCT
>Ga0182015_10006020_pt1 | contig 12333 bp, 9 predicted proteins | sample 712P3MmetaG_FD_120478 | JGI IMG/M metagenome (GOLD analysis project Ga0182015, IMG submission 120478) | Permafrost microbial communities from Stordalen Mire, Sweden - 712P3M metaG | ecosystem: Environmental > Terrestrial > Soil > Wetlands > Permafrost | place: Sweden: Stordalen | collected...
CCCCGTCCAAACTCCCGAAATCAATCGATTTTCCACAACATCAACTGCCCTGTTACTCATGCAAAAACGATCTTGTGGAAAACTGCTCGCTTTCTGCTCACACGTGACAACCGCTGTTGCCAGTCGTATTTTCGTGGGGCTAGTATTCGCCATAGTTCACCCGGGACCCCAGGAAAATCTACCCGGTCTCTTGCCTTCTATGCAGGTGTTTCCAGTCCCACAGAGCTTCACCAACCGGCGGCGCTAATCGGCGCACGCGCACGGAGTGTCTCGTCATGGCATGGTATGCCTACTGCATCGGTGAAAAACTTGCTTTCCCTGAATTAGCCCGCCACCGCAAACCAGTCCCCCTCGAATCCGTCGTCGGCGTCAGCGGCAACCAGGTCTTCCTTTACCCCGCCAGCGACCTCGCCGTCGTCGTCAGCGAACACAACCCCGCGGACAACCTGAATCAGAAGGCCGGCGTCGACCACGCCCGCGTTATTGCCGACTGTTTCCAGCACTCCACCGTCCTTCCCTTCCGCTTCGGCACAGTCTTCAACGACGACGAAGCCCTTCGCAAGTCAATCCGCTCCAACCAGCGGCAGTTCCAGGGCAACATCGAAAAGCTCCGCGGCAAAACTGAGATGCACCTCAAGATCTTCGTTGACGACTGCTGCACACAATTGCTCGACAGGCATGTCCCCGTCGCCGATGCCGTTGGCCGCGAATACCTCAGCAACCTGCGCGAAACCGCATCCCGCACTCGCGAGCGCCAGACCCGCGCCCGTGCTGTCAGCTTCCAGATGCATCGCCTCTTCATGCCCCTCGACGAAGAGGTCTCCTGCCGCCTCACTGAAAGCGGCAAGATGGTCCTCGACATCGCCCACCTCATCGATAGCAAGTACGTCGAGCGCTACCAGAACAAGTTCTCTTCCACCAGCGCAATGATGCGCGAGTGCCACATGCAGCTCTCCGGCCCGTGGCCCCCCTACCACTTCGTCCATCGCCTTACCCGGCCTCAGCATGCTCCGGCTCAACCCGCCCATCGCCCCGCCGAAATGCCCACTGCGGTCGTACGCGCTCATGAGCCAGTCCCTGCAATGGCCTGATTCTCACCTCGCTTACACCAACAAAAAGCCCCGGCCATCGCCGGGGCTTTTTGCTTTCAGTCATTCAACCTGAAATGTGGGTGCCCCAGGTCCCTCGCCTTTGGGGACCTGGGAAACGAGCAATTTCAGACCGGGAGGAACAGCGCGGGTGCCCCATCCTTGCGACGTCTTTGTCCCTGTCGCAAAAGTGCGATCAACAAACCCGGTCCAATCTATGACGACGTACTCGGGCTCTTCCGCCGCGGCAGCACAAACGCCTTCCCCCGCCGATCCTTCGACGCGTGATCGATCTGCTTCCAGAAACCCACAAAATAATCGATCGCCGAAATCACACTCACCAGCGCCGTAAAGTACATCGCCGCAATCGCAATCCACTGCACCGGAATTACCAGCACTCCAAACTCCCACTGGTACCAACGGTGCGCCAGAATCGCAGAAACCACCGCCACAATCTGCGTCACGGTCTTCAGCTTCCCCAGGTCGCTCGCCTGAATCGTGAACCCCTCCGACGATGCAATCGACCGCAGCCCCGAGATCAAAAACTCCCGCCCCATGATCACCACCACAATCCACACCTTCACCACCTGCGGATTGTAGGCAACCAGCGCAATCAACGCCCCCGTCACCATAATCTTGTCGGCAATCGGATCCAGCAGCATCCCCATCGTCGTAATCTGCGACCGCTTCCGCGCCAGGTATCCATCGAGCCCGTCCGTGATCGACGCCAGCACAAACAAGACTGACGCCAGAATCTCCTGCTCGCCCTGCGGCCCTCGCCACGGAAAATGAGTCGAGAGTATCCACAGCAACAGCGGAATCATCGCGATCCGGCTCATCGTAATGGAATTCGGCAGATTCAATCGCCCTCTTTTTCCGTTCGACTGTCAAGCCCCTCCTTGGTCCGCACAGCAACCGCATTGCAGGGCCCTAATCGGTGCTTCTTCCTCAACTATATTGTGCATCCGCTCAATCTGCCTCCACGCCCACCCAAAATCTCTCCCACTTTCGTGCCAACCCTTGCGCCCCCATATCCTCACGCCACAAAATCTTCCTGTAGGATTCCCGACCGCCGGCAAGTTACCATACTCAGGTTGCCGGCTCGGGGTGCTAGAAACTCTGGGTGCCCCATCCTCGCCGCGTTCTTGCTTTTGCGGCTAGGGTGGGATACTTGCGAACCCTCACCGTTCTTGTTTCTTCCTGGGAGTCTCCATGGCGCGTGTTGCAGTTGTCGGTGTCGGAGCCATCGGTGGAGTCATCGCTTCACTTCTCCACCTGGCCGGTCGCCATCAGATCATCCTCTGCACTCGCCGCCCCCTCGGCCAGCTCATCGTCCGCACTCCCGACGGCGAAATCGAGGTCGCTGCCACCAACCTAACCGACGACGTCCTGGCCAGCCCCGTCGACTGGGTCCTCGTCGCCACCAAAACCTACGACACCGAAGGCGCCGCCCGCTGGGTTGAACCCCTTGCTTCCGCCGGCGCACCCGTCGCCGTCATCCAGAACGGCGTTGAACACCGCGACCGTTTCGCATCTATCGTCCCCCAGGATCGCACCCTCCCCGTCATCATCGACTGTCCCGTCGAGCGTCACCCCGACGGCCTCGTTGTCCAGCGCGGCTCCGTCAAAATGAACGTCGAATCCGGCGCGCTCGGCTCGGAATTCGCCAAGCTCTTCATCCCTCCTGACGGCTGGGACGAACGCACCAGCAAATTCATTACCGGTTCCCTCGGCGGGCAAGTTGAGATAGGCTTCCAAAACTACACAGTCACCATCGACCAAACCGACGACTTCCTCACCGCCGCCTGGCGCAAGCTCTGCTTCAACTCCGCCGGAGCACTCTCCGCTCTAACCCTCCAGCCCGCCGGCATCCTGCGCGACCCAGAATTCGCCCGCGCCGCCGCCGACATCGTCGACGAGTGCGCCACCGTCGCCCGCGCTCTCGGCGCTCACCTCGACCCCGCCATCGCCCAACAAGTCATCGACGGCTATCGCGCCCAGCCCTTCGACTCCGTAAACTCCATGCTCGCCGACCGCCTCGCCAGCCGACCCATGGAAATCGACGCCCGCAACGGCGTCATCGTCCGCAAAGGCGAATCCCTCGGCATCCCCACCCCTCTCAACCGCCTCATAGTCGCCCTTCTCCGCGCCGCCACGCCACCAACCCCACCCAATGCCTCCGCCTAACTCCATGCGCATCCATTTCTCATCCATCGCGACCCTCTCGCTCTTCGCGCCCACCCGCCTCCCGCGCGCCATCCCCGCCCTCACATCGGTCGCCCTCACCTTCTTCGCCGCCGTCTCCCTGCCCCGTCAATCCCTCGCCCAGCCCTCCGCCGTCACAGTCTCCCCGTCCGGCCAATCCGGCGTCCAACGTTCCGGAACGGAGTTCCTCCGCACCCAGTTCCAGAACCCTCCCGCCGACACCCGCCCCATGATGCGCTGGTGGTGGTTCGGCCCCGCCGTCACCAAGCCCGAACTGCAAAAGGAACTAGAAACCATGGCCTCCGCCGGCATCGGTGGCGTCGAAATCCAACCCGTCTACCCCCTCATGCTCGACGACGACTCCAAAGGAATCAAAAACCTCCCCTACCTCTCTCCAGAATTCCTCGACGACATCTCCTTCGCCAACCGCACCGCCCGCTCCCTCGGCCTTCGCGTCGACATTACGCTCGGCAGCGGTTGGCCCTACGGCGGCCCGCACACCACTCTCGCCCTCTCCGCCGGATGCCTCCGCGTAATCGCCGTCCCCATCACCAGCCCCACCGTCAACCCACCCACACTCGAGCCCGGCGACACCTTCATCGCCGCCTTCGCCGTCACCGGCTCCGAACACTCCTTCGACCCCGCCACCGCCCAACCCATCGACCTCACCACCGGCCAAATCTCACCACCCACACCCCACACCCCACACCCCACATTGCAGCCGGGTGCCCCAGGTCCCTCGCCTTTGGGGACCTGGGAGTCCACAACTCTCAACCCGCCGGGTGCCCCAGGTCCCTCGCCTTTGGGGACCTGGGAGTCCACAACTCTCAACCCGCCGGGTGCCCCAGGTCCCTCGCCCTTGGGGACCTGGGAGTCCACAACCCTCAACCCGCCGGGTGCCCCAGGTCCCTCGCCCTTGGGGACCTGGGAGTCCACAACTCTCAACCCGCCGGGTGCCCCAGGTCCCTCGCCTTTGGGGACCTGGGAGTCCACAACCCCAAATCCCACCACCCCACCCCGCACCGCCCTCTTCTTCATCTTCAGCCACACCCGCCAGGCCGTAAAACGCGCTGCCTTCGGAGCCGAAGGCCTCGTCCTCGACCACTTCTCCCACCCCGCCATCGACGCACACATCGCCGACGTCGCCACACCCCTCCTCAATTCCTTCGGCGACCAGCCCCCCTACTCCGTCTTCTCCGATTCCCTCGAGGTCTACGGCTCCGACTGGACCCCCAACCTCCCCGCCGAGTTCCTCAAGCGACGCGGCTACGACCTAATCCCCCACCTCCCCGAACTCCTCGCCGGTGGCTCACCCCAGGCCGACTCCGTCCGCCACGACTGGGCCGTAACCCTCTCCGATCTCATCCGCGAAAACTACCTCACCCCGCTCACCCACTTCGCCCAGTCCCGCCACACCCAATTCCGCTCCCAAACCTACGGCCAGCCCGCCGTCACCCTCGCCGACCAAGCCATCCCCAACCTCCCCGAGGGCGAAGGCCCCCAGTGGCGCGAGTTCTCCTACACCCGCTGGGCCACCTCCGCCGCCCATCTCTACCACCGCAACGTCGTCTCCGCCGAAACCTTCACCTGGCTTCACTCCCCAGCCTTTCGCGCCACGCCCCTCGATATGAAAGTCGAAGCCGACCGCATGTTCCTGCTCGGTGTCAACCAGATCGTCGGCCACGGCTGGCCCTACTCCCCGCCCGCCGCCGGCGAGCCCGGCTGGTCCCTCTACGCCGCCGCCGTCTTCAACAATCACAATCCCTGGTTCGCCGTCATGCCCGACATCGCCCGCTACCTCCAGCGCATCAGTTGGCTTCTCCGCCAGGGTGCCCCCGCCAACGACGTCGCCATCCTGCTCCCCGAAGACGACGCCCAGGCCGCCTTCACCCCCGGCCACGACTCCGTCACCGACGAGATGCACAAGCGCATCACCCCTGAGCTCGTCTCCGCCATCCTCGACGCCGGCTACAACCTCGACTTCATCGACGCCACAACCATCAACAAGCTCGACAAAATTCCTTACCCCGTCCTCGTATTCCCATCCACCACCCGCATCCCGCTCGCCACCTACAAGAAAATCGCCGCTTACTCAGCCGCTGGCGGCCACATAATCGCAACCGGCAAGCTCCCATCCCTCGCCCACGGCCTCATGGACCAGACCGACTCACCCCGCATCGCCGATCTCACGCAAAGTCTCTTCCACGCCACAAACCACACCGCCCTCGCCCTCGAATCCACCAGCGACCTCCCCGCTGCCCTCCACCAAGCCCTCGTCCCCGACGTCGTCCTCACTTCCGCGGGTGCCCCAGGTCCCTCGCACTCGGGGACCTGGGATAAGTCGAATTCATCGAATGAACCCCGCGCCGTAGGAGTTCGCCCCACCCCCGAAACAAACGGCATCGGCTTCATCCATCGCAAGCTCCCCGCAGCCGACATCTACTTCGTCGTCAACAGCACCAACCAGCCTTTCACCGGAACCATCCACTTCCGCGCCCAGCATCCTTTCATCCACGTCTGGGACCCCGACTCCGGCCGCGAACTTTATCGCGTAATTTCGAATACAGTTGACCTTTCCCTCGCCCCCTACGAATCTCGTGTATTCGTCCTGTCGTACCTCAAGTCCGTACGGTCCAATAGTGGCGCTATAGTCTTCGACTCCGTCGGAGGAACGCGCACGGTCCAACCGGAAATAAGAGACCTCGGCACCAACTGGCAAATCCGCTTCCCCGACAGCCCCGCACCCGATCCGATCTCGTCCCTCGTCTCCTGGACCGACCTCCCCAACCGCCAATTCTTCTCGGGCGTTGCCATCTACACCCGCACCTTCACCCTCGACGCCCAACCCTCAAACACCACCGTCGTCCTCGACTTCGGCCCCGGCACCCCCACAGTCGACACCCGCCCACCCAACGCCAGCGGCATCCACGCCCTCCTCGACCCGCCCATCCGCGAAGCCGCCACCATCTTCGTCAATGGCAAGCCCTTAGGCTCCCTCTGGCACCCGCCCTACTCGATAAACATCACCCCCGCCCTCCACCCCGGCCAAAACACCCTCGAAGTCCACGTCTACTCGACCGCCATCAACCTCCTCGCCAGCCAGCCCCCACGCGACTTGACCGCCCTCCGCGCCCGCTTCGGCCACCGCTTCGATCCACAGGACATGGACAACCTCCATCCCATCCCCTCCGGCCTCCTCGGCCCCATCACCCTCGACATTCGCACCCCCAAGTGAGTACCCTGTCCACTGTTCACTGTTCACTGTCCACTGTTCACTGTCCACTGTTCACTGTCCACTGTCCACTGTCGACTGTTCACTGTCCACTGTTCACTGTCCACTGTCGACTGTTCACTGTCCACTGTTCACTGTTCACTGTCTATGCGCATCTGCTTCCTCCTCCACGTCCGCCCCCACCTGCTCGACGAATACAAACGCCGCCACGCCCAGGTCTGGCCCGAGATGCTCGACGCCCTCCGCCGCACCGGATGGCGCAACTACTCGCTCTTTCTCCGACCCGATGGCCTCCTCGTCGGCTATCTTGAAACCGATGACTTCGCCCGCGCACAAGCCCTTATGCAACTCGAACCCATCAACGCCCGCTGGCAGGCCGAGATGGCGCCCTTCTTCGACTCCACCGGAAACGCCGACGACAATATGTTCCCGCTCCAGGAAGTCTTCCACCTCGACTGACATTTGGGTGCCCCATGTCCCTTGCGCGTTCTCCGCTCGATCCCGTTCGCGCTTTTCTTCAATCGGAATGAAATGCGGGTGCCCCATCCTAAACGCGCACTTTGCGTTTAGGGTGGGAAACCACAAATCTCAACCCGCATTCTCTCCTTCAGCCCAAATGCGGGTGCGGGTGCCCCATCCTAAACGCGCACTTTGCGTTTAGGGTGGGAAACCACAAATCTCAACCCGCCGTCTCTCCGTCAGCCGAAACTCTGGGTGCCCCATCCTTGGCACGTTTTTGTTTTTGTGCCAAGGGTGGGAGACGATGAATCCGGGTGCCCCATGTCCCTCGCACTTGGGGACATGGGATCGGTCGGCCGCAAAAAACGGAACTCCATTCCGCACCCCCGCCAAAAACGTGCGGGCAGCTATAAGCTAAAAGCTAGAAGCTAGGAGCTGTCTTCCCATGACCGCCTTCGACTCCGCCCGCCGCAATCTCCTTCGCTCCGGCAGCTTCTCCTTCGCCGCCGCCGCCCTCCCCGCCGCCTCCCTCGCCACAACCGCCGACACCCCCACCCCCGCATCACCAGCCCTCGCCACTTACGACGTCCGCACCTTCGGCGCCCTCGCCGACGGCAAAACCCTCGACACCCCCGCCATCAACCGCGCCATCGAAGCCGCCGCAGCAGCCGGCGGCGGCCTCGTCCTCTTTCCCCCCGGCCAATACCTCTGCTTCTCCATCCATCTCCGCTCTCTGGTCCATCTCCACCTCGCCCAGGGCGCAACCATCCTAGCCGCCGATTCGCCCAAGCCCGGCGACGCCACCGGCTACAACGGCGGCCTCTACGACCCAGCCGAGCCCAAAACCGAATGGGACCCCTTCCAGGACTACGGCCACAACCACTGGCACAACTCCCTCCTCTGGGGAGAAGATCTCCACGACCTCAGCATCACCGGCCCCGGCCTCATCTACGGTCGCGGCCTCAGCTTCGGCGGCGGCCGCAATCCCCGCGGCAACTACCCCATCTACGTCGCCGAGCAACCCGGCGTCGGCAACAAGGCCATCGCCCTCAAAAACTGTCGCAACGTCCTCTTCCGCGACTTCTCCATCCTCAAGGGCGGCCACTTCGCCTTCCTGCTCACCGGCGTCGACAACCTCACCATCGACAACATCAAAATCGACACCGATCGCGACGGAATCGACATCGACTGCTGCCAAAACGTCCGCGTCTCCAACTGCACCGTCAACTCCCCCTGGGACGACGGCATCTGCCCCAAGTCCAGCTTCGCCCTCGGCTACGCGCGCCCCACGCGCAACCTCACCATCACCAACTGCTTCGTCACCGGTTATTACCAGCTAGGCTCCATCCTCGACGGCACTTTCAAAAAGTTCGCGCCCGAAGTCCGCGTCCCCCGCACCGGCCGCATCAAGTGCGGTACCGAGTCAAACGGCGGCTTCATCAACGTCACCATCTCCAACTGCGTCTTCGAGGGCTGCCACGGATACGCGCTCGAGAGCATGGATGGCGCTTTGCTCGAAGACATCGCCATCACCAACACCACCATGCGCGATCTCGGCTCCGGCCCGCTCTTCTTGCGCCTCGGCCGCCGCCTTCGCGGTCCCAAAGAGTCCACCCAGGTCGGCACCCTCAAGCGCATCCTCATCAGCAACCTCGAGTGCTACAACGCGCCCCGCCAGGCCTCTATCCTCACCGGCATCCCCGGCCATCTCATCGAAGACGTCAAGCTCTCCAACATCTATATCGAGACCGTCGGCGGCGGAACCGCCAAAGACGCCAACGCCGCGCCCACCGAGCAGGAAGACAACTACCCCGATCCCGAGCGCTTCGGCCCCACCCCATCCAGCGGCTTCTTCCTCCGCCACATGCGCCACCTTGAGATGAGCCACGTCGAAATCGCCAACACCGCGCCCGACGCCCGCCCATCCTTCTCCCTCACCGACGTCGACCGCGCCGACTTCTTCGCCATCACCGCCCCCCGCGCCGCTCTCGGCACCTTCGCCTTCCACCAGGTCAATGACCTCCGCATCGGCTGGTCCCGCGCCGCCCCCGACACCACCCTCCCCTCCATCGACAACAAAACCCTCTAGCTCTCCAACCGCTCGATCCGCTATGTATGCTGGGTGCCCCATCCATTCCGCAGTTTTTCGAAGAAAAATTGCGGAATGGGTGGGATGGAAAGTGCCCGATCCAAATTACAGCTGTATTCCTGAGCGAACGGGGCCCCAGGCGTACTCTTCAGCCTGGGGGTGGTGAGTCGGGTTCCCCGGCGACAGGTCTTCGTCGCTGGGGTGATGAGTCGAAGGATCTGCGGTTGCCCTTGGTCGTTCTCCAATGAACTTCAGACTCGGGATACTCAGTCAAACGTTCGCCGCAAGGCCCCATTCGCGATTAGAATCAAATATCGCTCAACCCTGGAGTCGCACGTGCCACGCAAGACCGTCTCCGCTTGGGTTCGCGGCACTTTGTTTGCCGCAATTGGAACTGTATGACGCCCAAATCCGCAGCCCAATGCCCGGCGTGCAAATCGAAAGATTTACGGAAATCTCAATTTCGAATCATGGACCTCATCCCTCTTGCTTTATTTATGACTCCAGTACGATGTCGGAAATGCAGGAATCGGTTTTTCTGTTGGCGATGGCAGAAAGTCGAAAGCGAAGATTAGCGGCGAAGATTAGCGGGAATTGACGGCGCCCTCTCCAAGGAGAACCGTTGCCGCATTGCAGTCGCGGTCTCCCCTTGGCCTGCAAGCAAAAAGCCTCTCGCCCGGGAGCGAGGGGTTTTCGTGTATTAAGGACGCCCAAAAGTGCCGTACCAGATAAGACCGGCAGCGCTGAAAAGCGAACGCGAAGCTCAAGCCGAACGGCTGGAAGAGCTAAAAGCGCCTGCTTTGGAAGCCACGACCGAAGACGGCAATGAAAAATTCGCTCTCCTGATTCAAGCTGCAACCATGTCTCTCTCTGACATGCACATCGTCATCAAATCCCTTACTGAGCGACAAGAACAAGCAATGCACTCCCAGGACACTACCGGAGTGTGAGCTATTTGACTCAGTCGGTAGCTTGGCCGGTCGATACACTTGCCGCTATGTCCGAGCAGATAACAATACTTCATATTGAACAAGACGGCGGCGAGGGCTTGATTGTGACCTTCTCAGATGGAACAATAGCCGGGTATGTTGTGGAGGAGTTGCTAGACCTGAGACCGGCGCGACTACACGCACCAAAGCCGAAGGACCCTCCCAAAACCACTCCAACGCAATCTTAGGGCACTACCCTCTAGCCTTTGCAATTGCCGCATTGCCGATTCGCGCTTAAAATCGAGTGTCGCTCAATGTTGGAGTTCTCAAGTGCCCCGCATGCTAGCTCGCCTCGCCAAAGTACCCGCCGTCGCCGCCATCGCCCTCTTCACCCCCCTCATAGTCGCCGTCCCCTACGACCCAGCTCCCCCGCCCCCGCCCCTCGCCGGCATCGCCCATGCCGCCATCCGCGTCGCCGACCTCAACGCCTCCCGCGCCTTCTATAAGAAACTCGGTTTCGAAGAAGCCTTCGCCTTCGACAAAGACGGCGTTACCACCCAGTCCTTCATCAAGATCAACGACCGCCAGTTCATCGAGCTCTATCCCCGCGTCCAGCCCTCCGACCCCGTCGGCTTTCTCCATGTCTGCTTCGAAACCGCCGACATCGTCACACTCAACACTTTCTATTCCGGCCGCGGCCTCACCCCCAGCGAGGTCCACAAAGCCGGCGCGGGAAATCTCCTCTTCACCATGGAAGGCCCCGAGCACCAGAACATCGAATACACCGAGTACATGCCCGGCTCACGCCACTCCAATGACTTCGGCCAGCACCTCGGCGCAGACCGCATCTCCACCGCCCTCGTCGCCGCCGCCCTCGACATGAGCTCGCCCCCGGCCGCCAGGGATTTCTACGTCGACAAACTCGCCTTCAGCCCCGGCAAGCATCTCGAACCTGATTCAAAATCGAACCCTGCTTTCTGGCTCAAGCTTCCCGGCATCTCTGCCCAATCCATCGCCTTCATCCCCCACACCGCCGACTCCGCCTTCCGCATGTTCTTCGGCGTCGACGATCTCAAGCAAACCGCCACGCGCCTCCAAACCCTCAACATTCCCTCCACCAAATCCGGCAAAGAAATCTCCATCCACGACCCCGACGGCAACACCCTCGTCTTCGTCGTCCCCGCTGTCGTTCTCCAACCTTTTCAATAGTCGCGCCGCTCATCGGGAGTCGCCCTTCGTGGCTGTCCCGCCTGGCGGTTTAGCCCTTCCCTTCGCAACGCGAAGCTTCGCCAATGGAAACGACTCGATCAGATACTCCGCCTGATCGCTGTCCACCGGATCCACGTTGAGATATTGAGGCGCGTCCCTACCCCAACTCATCCGCGTGCGGAAGTAATTCACCTTTCCCGCCTCAGCCGTGAAATGACCCAATTCGATGGCCCAGGGCAACGATGAGGATTGAAGCCCCGTACATAGATGATGTTCTCCCGGAGCAACAAAGAAAGAAAAATACGAATTCCTCTTGTTTGCTCCAATCCACTTCCCATCAATCCCAACCTCCGTTGTCGGATGGCCCCAATTGAACCCCGGGCCGCTCTCCTGAATGAAATACACCACCGCCTTATCCGGCTGCGGCGCAACCAGATCATGGATTTTCTTGTCCAGGTTCACGGCCACATCCGCGCTCAGATCGCCGCATGCCGCCAGAGTCTTTGAAGGCTGGTTTTGTGCCAGCAGCGGTACAGACAACACAAACACAGCAAGAACTGCTTTCATGGTCGTGCCCCTTTTGCTTTGAACCCGAGCGCCATCGGAGCCACGTCATAAAGCGGCCTCACCGAGTCGCAGCAGTCGGAAACTGGTTGTGCTGATTTACTTCGTGAAATCCAACAACAGCGAGCGCCACCATCCCGCCAACACCGGCCGCCGCCAATCCCCAAATCGCTCCCCGCGACGGGCCCGTCTCAAGACAGTTCACTTGGCTGTAAAAAATCGCCGTCACCTGCGGATCGTTGTGCAACTGCAGACCGAACGTTTGATCGTCAATGCTGACGATCCGCCCCACAAATGCCGTTCCATCCTGCATATCGACGCCCACCCAGTTACCCAGACCGCGCTTCAGCAGTCGCGTATGAACCTGATCCGCCGTCAGCGGTTTAGGCGACGCTGATGCAATGTTAGGTGTGATCAGCGAAAGGACTAACAACAGACTAACTCCGCGTGCAAAACTACGAGCAACCACGTTCATCGGCTTCCTCCAGGCGAGTTTCTTTCGCCAATACTCGATTAGAGGCCCGCAGCCCAATCCCGGTTAGCGCGAAATTCAACCCA
>Ga0182015_10006021_pt1 | contig 12332 bp, 10 predicted proteins | sample 712P3MmetaG_FD_120478 | JGI IMG/M metagenome (GOLD analysis project Ga0182015, IMG submission 120478) | Permafrost microbial communities from Stordalen Mire, Sweden - 712P3M metaG | ecosystem: Environmental > Terrestrial > Soil > Wetlands > Permafrost | place: Sweden: Stordalen | collected...
AGACATTTATTGGCTGCAGGTTAGTGATTGGTTGTACTTCTCCGATTTGTTTTTCTATTCGCCAACCGCTAACAATTTTCTGCGGCTTTCCCGCCAGATCAGATAAACCAAAACGCTCATCAGCACGACTGAGAGTTGAAGGTGCGTCCACTGAGCGATCGGCCCTCCTGCGAGCGGTGCCAGAAACAGCAAATACAAGACGACATTCATCCGCGAAGTCGAAATCGATGAAGTTGAAATCGGCGAAGTCAAAATCGGCGAAGTCGAAATCGACGGCACCGATTCTGGCCGCCGGTCCAGAATCCAATCGGAAAGCAACAGAAACACGGGAGCGAGGATCACGAGGTCGTAGACAATCAGGTGCGGAGCCACCAGCACGCTGGCGACCAGCAACGACGAATAGCGCACGGACAACGGGAGAGCCTGACGTCGAGACCAGACTGTGGCGATCAACGCCAGGACGATACAAGCGCTAACCACGTAAAGCGCGAGCGGCGCGGCACGCCCGGGAACCAGCAGTGCCCAGAAAATTCGCAGCGAGTGAGCCTGAGACGGCCGCGGCTCGAGCATCGCAACGTCGTAGGCCACGGCGTGCATGGTATGCATCCATGCAGTGAGTGATTCGCGGCTATATTCGCGGCCATAGTAGATTGCGGGCACAGCCAGTTGCAAAGCGGCGGACAGCATCCCTCCGGCAATCACACGCCACGCGCGCATGTACAGAAAAATGAAGGCGGCGGCGATTCCCAGTTGCGGTTTGAAGATCAGGCATCCCAGCGCCACCCCGGCTAGAAATGGACGTGCGTCTCGCAAAAAGAAAAATGCGGCGGTGAAGCAGGCGAGCGCTAGCGCCGACGTCTGTCCCCAGACAATCAGGTAGAAGACTCCCGGAAATGCGATGGCGAGAAGCAGGACTGTCGATCTTTCGTTTCGCAATCGTGGACAAACTCGCCACAGCGCATAGCAACACAAGGAATAGACCAGGGCGCTGAAGATCAGCCAGATCACAAGGGCCGTGCCGTAGGACAAAGCCGCCAACGGCGCGAAGAGGATAGAGACCTGCGGAGGGTACAGCGGGATATAGGTGATTCCATCTGCGCCGGGAATGCGGTGCGCGGTAATTTTCGCTTGCGCGTCTGTGTCGTAGAGGTCGGCGCTACGATGTGTCAGCCCGATCGATCCCAGCGTATAAAAATGCGAAAAGTCGGCTCCCTTCAGATTGCCGTTGCGGTCGAGCATACCGGGAGCAGCGACGTTCCACCCATAGACGGACCACAGGCAGAGAGCCAGGATGATCCCGTGAACCCTCAGCCGTTGGCCAGTGATCCAGATTCCAGACAACCATGATCCAACGACCGAGGATCCTGCGACCGAGGCAGATGAGGCGCGGGACAGTGGGTCGAGGCGCATAGTGAAGATGCGCCTATAAGGGTAAATCAAGCTGTGCAATCAATGCATAATCAATAGTTTGGCGGGATGGCCGCCGGATTTCTCCGGCATGGCACTTTGGTGCTATATCGCGTCACCGATGTGCTATTGGGGTAGAGGCTTACTTCACGATATCTTATGAATCACACGACGGTGCATTAGTGTCCCGAGAGTGTACGTAGCTAGGGGCAGTCGTTGATTGGGGGCAGGCAAGTGATCCAGAAAATCCGTCAACTTTGGACTGAGGAAAGCGGTCAAGACGTTGCTGAATATGCCGTCATGCTCGCGGTAATTCTGGTCATCGTGATCGGTACGGTCAAATTGATCGGCAGCAACGCCAACAACGTCTTTTCGCAGGTCGGCAGTTCGATGCAGTCCCAATAGCGTAAACCCAAGTCCCGCTGCGTTAAGCGCGGGGATCTCCCTGTCTGTTTCTGCTCGATATCCCAACACAAAATCGCAAACCGCAACAGACCAACTGGCGTGCATTTTGCGAGAACCTAAATCACGACCGCTTCTTTATACTCGCCGTAGACTTTGCGCATCGCGTCTGAGATTTCGCCGACCGTGGCATTCGCCTCCACCGCCGCCAGAATCCGCGGCATGAGGTTTTCTCCGGAACGCGCCGCGTCTTCCACTGCGCCGATGGCGGCTTTCCAGGTCCCGGCATTTCGTTTTGCCCGCAGTGCCCGCAGGCGCTCGACCTGTTTCGGCTCGAGCGCGGGATCAATCCTCTGGATCGGCACGGCGCGCTCTTCTTCCAACTGAAAGCGGTTCACGCCTACCACCACCGCCCTCTCGCTATCGACCGCCTGCTGATATTCGTAGGCCGCGTTCTGGATCTCCTGCTGCACGTACCCGCGTTCAATCGCCTTGAGCATTCCGCCCATAGCTGAAATCTTTTCCAGATAATCGAACGCCCGCTTCTCGATTTCATTGGTCAGCGACTCAATGTAATACGACCCCGCCAGCGGATCGACCGTCTGCGGCGCGCCCGATTCAAAAGCGATCACCTGCTGCGTGCGTAACGCAATCCGCGCTGAGGCTTCGGTCGGAAGCGCCAGCGCTTCGTCAAACGAATTCGTATGCAGAGACTGCGTTCCGCCCAGCACCGCCGCCATCGCCTGAATCGCTGTCCGCACAATATTGTTCTCCGGTTGCTGCGCCGTCAGCGTGGAACCCGCGGTCTGCGTGTGAAAACGTAGCATCCAAGATTTTGGATCCTTCGCCTTAAAGCGGTCGCGCATGATCTTCGCCCACATGCGGCGCGCAGCGCGGAATTTCGCGACCTCCTCAAGAAAGTTGTTGTGCGCGTTGAAGAAGAATGAAAGCCGCGGCGCGAACTTGTCGACACCCAGTCCGGCGCGAATCGCTGCCTCGACGTAGGCGATGCCATTGCCGAGCGTAAACGCCACTTCCTGTACCGCCGTCGAGCCCGCCTCGCGCATGTGATAGCCGGAGATCGAAATCGTGTTCCAGTCGGGCACGTTCTCATTCGTCCAGGCAAAAACATCCGTGATGATCCGCATCGCCTGCTGCGGCGGATAAATATAGGTTCCGCGCGCGATGTATTCCTTGAGCACATCGTTCTGCACTGTGCCCGAAAGTTTGCGGATGTCCATCCCCTGCCGCCGCGCCACAGCTACATATAACGCCAGCAGAATCGATGCCGTGGCGTTGATCGTCATCGAAGTGGAAATCGCGGTCAGATCAATGCCATCGAACAACCGCTGCATATCTTCAATCGAATCGATGGCCACGCCGACTTTGCCTACTTCGCCCACGGCCAGCGGATTATCGGAATCGAGCCCGATCTGCGTGGGCAGATCAAACGCAACCGATAGCCCTGTCGTTCCGTTCGCCAGCAGATACTTGTAGCGCTTGTTCGACTCCTCGGCGTCGCCCATGCCCGCGTATTGACGCATGGTCCAGAGGCGGCCGCGATACATCGTCGCCTGCACGCCGCGCGTGTAGGGAAACTCGCCTGGATAACCCACATCGCGGTCATAGTCCCACCTCGCAACGTCGGAAGGTGTGTAGAGCGGGCGCACTTCAATGTGGGAAGAAGTCTCTTCCCTCGAAGTTGAAGCGGAGGGCGGCTTCTTGGCTGCGGGTTCGGACGTCTTGGGTCCTGTCATGAATCGCCCTTCTACGATTGCCCTACTATGATCGCCCTTCTACCGCAGTGCTCGCTTCGTGACCTTAGCTCTTAGATCGAGCTTTTTTCCTGCTGACCCGCCAGAACGAACTCAACCCGAACCACGCGAAAGAAACCGTGAAGCAGATCGCGAGGATTAACCTCCCCGCCCCAGTCTCGTGTCCAATGGCATGGCCGGCCTGGTAACGCCCGTATTCTCGCACCAGGGAAATAGCTCCCACCCCCGCCATCGCCAGAAAGGTGAATCCCGTCACTTCCAGCCAGAGTTGGTGAACCGTCTGTCCCACCGACCGCGCAGCCGCGCGAAAACCTGCCATCAGCGCACCGCCCGCACGGCTCTGCTCGAGCCAACGAACCAGCAATCCGACAACTCGTTTGATCCGTGCCACTGGGCTGTCGATCATGATTGCCTCTAACCGATAATCGTTCCCTAACCGGACTCACTCTCGTTCGATTTTAGCAGTGGCCGGGCGTACAATAACCGCAGGCTGCATCACAAGGGACGTGATCGTCGCATCAGCGAAGTCCGATTCCAGGGGGACTCGTGGACCAGCAACTGAAGCAACTTATGAAGGAGCTCGGAGATGCGATCAACGAGTCTCTTTCCGATTCCGAATCGATCGCCGAGGTCGTCTCCCGCATTAGAGAGGGCGGCTACGACATTCTTCTCGTCCTCGAAGCCACCATCGGCGTTAGCAAGCAAGGGGAACATTCCACCGACAAAACTTCCCTCGTCTCGACGCTCAGCACCAACGCTGAACTCAAGATCAGCGATCAGGACCTGAAGTTTCTCAAGTCGCTGCGCATCAAGCTCGACGACGAAGAAGATTAGGCGGCAGGTTTTACGTTTCGTCACGTTTGCAATTGCGACCTTGAATTCGGCGAATTCGGCTTGCGGGTGCAGATAATTCCGGGCAAAATCTTCCGATTTCCCACCCAACTTTTCCCTTCCCGAAATAGGAAAAACCTTGCAGATGCCTCGCCCCTCCCTGATAAGATCATTTTTCCGTAGTCTAAGTGGCCGCTAAGCAGCATCTTAAGGGAGTAGCTTATTCGGCGAAGATGGCCTTCGGCGTGCAGTTCAGATCGCAGAAGTGCCCTCCCGGCGTTCTTTACAGCGCCAGTCAAGAGATTGCCGGTCGCGGTGTTTCCCGGGACGGGTCGTTCTTCATCAGCGCTGAGCTGAATAGGTTACATGAGGTGCCGGATATGGATTCCCAGGCTTCACAATTGACCCTTGGCCTTCTTCCCGAGCCTCGCACCCGCTGGGGAAGGTTCGTTCTCAGCTATGGCGTGCAGTCGGTTGTGGTGGCGTTCATCGTACTTTGCGCCATCATCTATCCTGACGCCCTTGTGCCCCGGGACCGCGACTACCATTTTGTCAGCCTGGTGGACACGCCGCCGCCGATTCCGCAGACTCCCGCGCCGGTCAAGCATTTTCCGCTTCCTGCTCCGAAGATTACGGAACCCGTAACACCACGGCCGGAAGCCATGCGCGTGCCTCCTGAATTAGTGCAGAAAAAGCAACCAATACCCGAAGAACAGGCACCTAAAATCACGCTGGCGGCGAAGAAAGAAATTCTGCCGGATGTGAAATTGGCGATTCCGCGGGCGCCCGTCAAGACCAATGTGTTTTCCGGAAGCTCGGCTACACCCACGATGGCCGCCGCGCCGTCGAAAGTGCAAACCGGTGGATTCGGCGATCCTAACGGCGTTCCCAATCAGGATACTCACGGCCATCCCGTCACCATCGCACAAGCCGGCGCTTTGAATCTGCCGAACGGCGGAGGTTACGGCAATGGCACCGGCGGATTACACGGCGCTCGTGGCGTCGTGGCCAGCGCCGGTTTTGGCAGTGGTGTTGCCACCGGCTCCGGCATTTCCGGTTCGCGCGGCGTAGTCCGCCAGGCCGGCTTCGGAGATGCCGACGTGGTCGCGGCGCAGCCCAAGAAGACCGCCGAAGCCGTCGTTAAGACTTTTCCGGTTGAAATCACCTTCAAGCCAAGACCGCTTTACACCGACGAAGGGCGTAAACTCAAGATTGAAGGCGAAGTTTTGTTGGATGTCGTGTTCTCCGCGACTGGCGAAATTCGCATCATAAAGGTTGTGCACGGCCTCGGTCACGGACTGGATGAATCCGCGGTTCACGCGGCGGAGAAAATCCAGTTCAAGCCCGCCCAAAAGGACGGTCACCCTGCCGATTTCGAGGCGGTGTTGCACATCGAGTTTCTACTGGCTTCCTAAGCTGCGACTCGTCGTTGAGAGCTGGTAGAATGAAACAAACTAAAATGCTGCGTCCCCCATTGGCGGTGCTTACGCTCTCTTTAGTCTGTTGTGTTCTATTCATGTCCACACAGACTTCGTTCACGCAGACTTCGCCTGCACAAACCGCTCCGGATCCGCAACTTTCCACGCGCGATGCCGGCGCGGCTCAACCAGCGATCGCCGCCGCCGCTAGCTTCGATCAGGTCATCGACCGCGCCATCGAGCGCGAGCATTTCTTCATGGCCCAGATGAAGCAAATGCATCCGCTGGTCGAAACCTATCTCCAGAATTTGAAGGACGATAAGGACCTCGGTGCGCCCGTGCCAAGCAGCGATGTGTACTTTCTTGGCCGGTTGGATATGACCGAAGGCCCCGATGACCGCACTTTCAGTTCGCCCACCACGGCCGGACTCGGCAAACGAATGCTCAGCAAGTTCAAGGACCTTTATGTGATGAGGTTCCTGCCTTTGGGCTTTGCCCAAATGGTTGTGCTCGACCAGAATTTTCAGCGCAAGAATTACGATTTCACCTTCGTGCGCCGCGAGTTCCTGGGTGAAATACGCTGCATCATGCTCGACGTCGCCCCCAAGAAAGACGCACCTCCAGGCAGTTTTGAAGGCCGCGTCTGGATCGAGGACCAGGACTACAATATCGTTCGCTTTAACGGCACTTACACGCAGGCGCGCCGCAACAGCCAGTTCTTTCATTTCGACAGCTGGCGGCAGAACTTGCGCCCCGGCCTCTGGCTGCCCTCCATGGTTTACTCCGAGGAAAGCGACCTTAGACATGGCGCCCTCGGCCAGACTCTTCGCTACAAAGCTCAAACCCGGCTCTGGGGTTATAACCTGAAGGATTTCCGCCGCAACTCCGAGTTCACCGAAATCACCATCGATCAGCCGCAGTCAGTCCAGGACCAGAGTCAGAAGGCGCAGGACGCATCGCCCATCGAAGCGCAGCGGGCCTGGGAACGTCAAGCGGAAATCAACGTCCTCGACCGCCTGCAGCAAATCGGTTTGCTGGCGCCCGAAGGTGAGATCGACAAGGTGCTTCAGACCGTCGTCAACAACGTGATGGTCACCAACAACCTCGACATTCAGCCCGAGATCAAGTGCCGTGTGCTGATGACCACGCCGCTTGAATCCTTCACCATCGGCAGGACCATTGTCGTCAGCCGCGGCATGATCGATGTGCTGCCCGACGAAGGCGCTCTGGCCATGATCCTCACCCACGAATTGGCCCATATCGCGCTCGGCCATCACCTCGATACCAAGATGGCCTTCAACGACCGCATGTTCTTTCCCGATGAGCGCACCTTCGAGCGCATGGATTTCGCTCGCGATCGCGCTGAAGAAGAAGCCGCCGACAAGAAAGCCATCGAACTGCTTAACAACTCGCCTTACAAAGACAAGCTGACCGATGCAGGTTTGTTCCTCAAAGCAGTCCAGGCGCGTGCCCCGGCGCTGAAAAACCTCATCCGGGCCCATCTCGGCGACAGCCTGCTCAATGGCAACGCCACACGTATGTCGTCGCTCATGACCGCCTCGCCCCAGTTCGATCCGAAGAAGACCGACCAGGTTGCGGCGCTGCCGCTCGGCGGACGCGTCAGGATCGATGCATGGACCGATCAGCTTGATCTGATCAAGACCAAGCCAGTTGCCATCACCAGCGCGGCGGAGAAGATGCCGTTTGAAGTTACGCCGTTCTTCCCGTTCCTGACACGGCTTAGCGCCGCGTCTCCAGACAAAACGGCGCCCACACCGGAGAAAACGGCGGCCGCTCCATCGGGGCGCTAGGTCGGAACAGCAGACCGGGGCAGCAGAAGGAGTCGGCAGACGGGTGCGGCAGACGACTTCCGCTCTTAACCTGCCGGGCTTGGTTCCAGTCAGTTCGCTGTTTTGTAATCGCAGGCAGTGCGGCAGGGGTCGCAGTAGAGCAGTCCGTCGGTGCACAGACGCACGTCAAGTTCGGACTGACACAACACACAAAATTTTTCGCACCAGCAGCTTTTTTCGGGCTGCTCGCATTGGGCGCAGAGAATCTGCCGAAGGCCCGGTTTCGAGGACATGATTGCAGTGTAGTGCCGCGTTCCCCGCGAAGAAACGTAACCGAAGTCACAAGCAGGCTTCAGGTCTAAGCAGGTCCTAGGTCTGAGGTCGGGTCTGAATTCTCAGGAAGGCAACCCCGGCCTCGCCGCACTCCCGTTCCTCGATTGTGATTTTCCTGATACCCCGCGACCTAAGACCTAAGACCTGAGACCTGAGACCTGAGACCTGACACCTGCCTCGTGACCTGTGTTAACTTAAACAGTTCCACATTCCGCCGGCCCAGCCACTGTCGGAACCCGAGGCTGATGATCTAAATAGAGGTTCTGCTTGTCCGTTGTTGAAGCCACGCCGCTCGCGGCTCCGCAAAACGTGCGCAAGACTGCGCTGAATGCCGTCCATCGCCAGATGGGCGCGAAAATGGTGGAGTTCAGCGGGTGGGACATGCCGGTCGAGTATCCCGCCGCCATCGGTTGCGGCATCGTCAACGAGCACATGGCGGTGCGCACCGGAGTTGGCATCTTCGACGTCAGCCACATGGGCGACATTCGTCTGGCCGGCCGCGAGGCGCTGGCCGCCGTGCAGCATATTTCGATGAATGACGCGTCGCGCCTCGCCATCGGCCAGGCGCAATATTCGGCGTTGCTTTATCCGCAAGGAACATTCGTGGACGATGTGATCGTTCATCGCCTCGGCGAAGATGAATATCTGTTGGTGATTAACGCCGGCACCCGCGAGAAAGACTTCAACTGGGTTCGCGATAACGTCCGCGATAACACGCGTCAGTTTGACTGCAAGGTTGAGCACCTATCGGACGACTTCACGCAGATTGCGATCCAGGGGCCGAAGGCCGTCGACCTGTTGCAAAAGTTGACCGACGCCAACCTGAGCGCGGTGAAATTTTATTGGGTGACCCGCGGAAGTTTATGCGGGTTGAAAAATATCCTGATGGGGCGTACCGGCTATACCGCCGAGGACGGCTTTGAGATTTATATTCCCTCGGATGAAGAGACAAGCGCGCGCGTGTGGTACGCAATTCTTGACGCGGGTAAGGAATTTGGCGCGGTTCCGTGCGGGTTGGGAGCGCGCAACACGCTTCGTCTCGAGGGCAAGCTTCCGCTCTACGGACACGAAATCTCGGACACGACTAACGTCTGGGAAGCCGGACTCGACCGTTTCTGCAAGATGGAGAAGCCCGACTTTATCGGCCGCGCCGCACTTGAGCAGGCAAAAGCTCAAGGCTTGAAGAAAACGCTGGTCGGCCTCGAAATGGTTGATCGCGGAATCGCTCGCGATGGCTACAAAGTGCTCGACAACGGCGGACGTGAAATTGGCTATGTCACCAGCGGCTCTCCGGCGCCGTTTTTGAAAAAGAATATTGCGCTCGCCTACGTTCCGCCGGAGCAGGCGGCGATCGGGAATACGGTACAAGTGGAAATTCGTGGACAGGGCGTCAAGGCGCAAGTGGTGCCAACGCCGTTTTATAAGCGTCCGAAAAAATCTTAACTACCGTGGGTGCCCCATTCTAAACGTCGCGCCTTTTGCGACGTTTAGGGTGGGCCCAACGAGCGAACGACGAACGACGAACGACCAACAGAGAACCGCCAGGAGCGAAGCGACAAATGTCCTACCCAACCGACCGCAAGTACACCAAAGAGCACGAATGGATCACCGCCGACGGTGCCATCGGCATCACCAGCCACGCGCAGGATTCGCTCGGCGATATCGTGTTCGTCGAGCTGCCCAAAGTGGGCACGGAAATCTCCTCGGGCAAGACCTTCGGCACGGTGGAGTCGGTCAAGGCCGTTTCCGATCTGTACGCTCCGGTTTCTGGCACGGTGACTGCCGTGAATGAATCTCTTGCCACTGCGCCCGAGCAGGTGAACAAAGACGCGCACGGCGCTTGGATGCTCAAAATCAAGATCAAAGATCCGGCGGAAATGAACGCGCTGCTGAGCGCCGCAGACTATGAGAAATTTGCCAGCGAGGAGGCGGGACACTGAGGACAATTGGAGAGGTTCGAGGTCAGATTGCAGAATTGAAGGGCTCGCCCTCATTGATGGCTGCTGGAAGCCGAGAATTTCACCTCTGCAATCTGACCTCGCACCTCTGCAATCGTTTCACCCGCTGTTCACATCCAATTAAAGGTTGCTATGAGATATCTGCCTAAATCTCCCGCGGACCGCGCCGCCATGCTGAAGGCGATCGGCATCCGCTCTGTCGACGAACTTTTTTCTCCGATTCCGGCCGAGTATCGGCTGGCGCGCGATCTGGAGATTCCGCGGCAAATGGCGGAATCGGAAATCGTCGACTGGTTCAAACAGCGGGCCAAACAAAACGGCGAAGGTTATACCAGTTTTCTCGGAGCTGGCGCTTATTTCCACTACCGCCCGGTCGTGATCGATGCCCTGGTGCAGCGTGGCGAGTTCCTGACGTCTTACACTCCGTATCAAGCCGAGTTTGCTCAGGGAACGCTCCAGGCCATCTTCGAGTTCCAGACGATGATCTCGGAACTCACCGGCATGGATCTCGCCAACGCTTCGATGTATGACGGCTCAACCGCTGCCGCCGAAGCTGTAATGATGGCGGTGCGCGTGACCGGGAAGAATGGGGCGGTGATTGCGCGCAGCGTTCATCCTGAGTATCGCGAAGTGCTCACGACCTACGCCACCCACCAGGAGATTCCGCTGACCACCGTCGGGTTCGCTGACTCGGGCCGCATCGATCTGAAGGAACTCGAAAAAGTCGTCGGCGACGATACCGCCTGCGTGTTGATTCAGTCGCCGAATTTCTTTGGCACGATTGAAGATGTTGAGGCAATTGCCGAAATCGCCCACAAACGCGGAGCGCTTCTGATTGTCTCGATTGCCGAGGCGGTTTCGCTCGGCATTGTCGAGCCGCCGCGCAACGCCGACATCGTGGCCATGGAAGCACAATCTTTCGGCGTGCCGCTTGGTTTCGGCGGCCCGTACTGCGGAGTGCTCGCGACCAAAGAAAAATTCGTTCGCCAGATGCCAGGACGGCTCGCCGGCCAGACCGTCGACAAGAATGGCAAGCGCGGATTCGTGCTGACGCTGGCCACGCGCGAGCAGCATATTCGTCGCGAAAAGGCGACTTCGAATATTTGCACCAATCAGGCGCTGGTCGCGCTCATGGTGAATATATTCATGACTGTGTATGGCAAGGTCGGGCTGCGGGAATTGGCGAAGCAGAACTTGGCCAAGACCGTTTACGCTGCCGCTCAGTTTGGCAAACACGCCAAAGTGCTGTTTGCGGGCGCGCCAAGATTCAACGAATTTGTGGTTGAGACCAGCGAGAGTCCTTACGCGATCAACTCGCGGTTGCTGGGATACAAAATTGTCGGCGGTCTCCCGCTGAAGAAGTTCTATCCCGAACTGGGCAACGCCGCACTGTGGTGCTGCACGGAACTAACGACGCGTTCCATGATCGACACCGCGGTCGGACTAGTGGCCGAGAGCGAGCGTTCGGTTCGCAGCTCCGAACCCGGCAAAGAGGCCGAGATCGAGGAGGTGGCGCGATGAAGCACATGACCCGCAAAGCCACGCGCCACATCAGCCAGAACGAAGGCCTGATCTTCGAGAAATCATCTCCCGGCAAAGCCGCTTGGAAGTTGCCGCCGCTCGACGTTCCTGAAGTCGATACCAAGGCACTTCTCGGTTCACAAGAACGAAAAGATCTCGGCAACATGCCCGAAGTGAGCGAGATTGAAATCATCCGCCACTTCACGCGGCTTTCTACCTGGAATTACGCGATCGATCTTGGGATGTATCCGCTGGGCTCCTGCACCATGAAGTACAACCCGCGCGTCAACGAATTTGTCGCGCGCGTCGAAGGTCTCGCCAACGGACATCCGTATCAGGCGGAAAAGATCTCGCAGGGCGCTTTGCAGATCATGAAAACCCTGAGCGACTGCCTGCTTGAAATTACCGGCATGGACGCGATCACGCTGCAACCCGCGGCCGGCGCGCAGGGTGAGCTGACGGGATTGCTGATGGTGCGCGCCTACCACCAGTCGCACGGCAACGCGCGCAAGAAAATTCTGATTCCTGACTCAGCTCACGGCACAAATCCCGCAACCGCGGCCACGGTCGGCTACGCCATCGAAAATTTGAAGTCGAACGACCGCGGCATGATCGACGTTTCCGCGCTGGCGGCGCAGATGAATGAAGATGTCGCGGCGCTGATGGTGACCAATCCCAACACGCTCGGCGTTTTTGAGCAGGAGATCCACAAGATCGCCGACCTGCTGCACGAAAAGGGCGGACTGCTCTACATGGACGGCGCCAACATGAACGCGCTGGTTGCCAAGGCGCGCCCCGGCGATTTCGGCGTCGATGTCATGCATCTGAATTTGCACAAGACTTTTTCCACGCCGCATGGCGGAGGTGGCCCCGGCTCCGGACCGGTCGCGGTAAAGA
>Ga0182015_10006022_pt1 | contig 12332 bp, 8 predicted proteins | sample 712P3MmetaG_FD_120478 | JGI IMG/M metagenome (GOLD analysis project Ga0182015, IMG submission 120478) | Permafrost microbial communities from Stordalen Mire, Sweden - 712P3M metaG | ecosystem: Environmental > Terrestrial > Soil > Wetlands > Permafrost | place: Sweden: Stordalen | collected...
ACACGCCGTCGACGGCCAGTGCCTCGGTGCCGCCCTGCCGGAAGAGCACCTTGAGATCGCGGACGTCGAGGAGAGGGGGGTCAGCCACGCGGGACATCGAGCACTCTTTGAACCCCTTGCCGCCAGGCCGCAAGCGGGTCATCGGCTTTGGGAGGCGTTTGGGATCGTTTTCACGCCCCCATCAGCGCCGCCACATGCGCCGCGGCGGAGCGGGCGAGCCCTTCGAGGTGATAGCCGCCTTCGAGAACCGAAACGACGCGGCCCCTCGCGTGCCTCAGGGCGATCTCCATCAGCTGCTCCGTTGCCCAAGCAAAGTCCTCCTCGACGAGATCGAGACCGCCGAGCGGATCGAGACGATGGGCGTCGAACCCGGCCGAGATGACGATCAAATCCGGGCGAAACGAATTTACGCGCGGCAACAGCACAGCTTGCATCGCCTCCCTAAAAATCTCGCCGTCGTTGCCCGCTCTCAGCGGCGCATTGACGATATTGTCATGCTCGCCGCGCTCATTGCGCCCGCCAGTGCCCGGAAACAGAGGCATTTGATGCGAAGAGGCGTAGAGAACGGAGCGGTCGGACCAAAAAATCTCCTGGGTTCCATTGCCGTGGTGCACGTCGAAATCGAGAATCGCCACCCGTTCGGCGCCATGCGCTTCTTGCGCGTGGCGTGCCGCGATCGCCGCATTGTTGAAGAAGCAAAACCCCATAGGCGAGGCGATCCCCGCATGATGGCCCGGAGGACGCATCGCGACAAAGGCATTTTTAGTGCCGCCGCGCATGACCTCATCGATAGCCGCCGTGGCGGCGCCGACGCAATGGCCAATCGCGGCAAAACTTTGTGCGCTCATCACCGTGTCTGGATCGAGATGGACTCTTCCGCATAAGGGAGTTGCGGCCGCGATCGCATCGACATAGTGCGCGGGATGAACGCGCAAGATCGCGCGGCGATCGGCTCCAGGCGCATCCGCCCGGTTCAGCGCCGCGAAGCGCTCGTGTTCGAGGGCCTCCATTATCGCGCGGATGCGGTCTGGCCGTTCGGGATGACCGGGCCCGGTGTCGTGATCGAGATACGAGGAGTGGCTCAAAAAAAGGGTGGTCACGGGGGACAAACTCGCGAGGCTCAAGGCCGGGCAGGGCCGGCATCACGGCTTCTACCCGCGCGGCAGCTGCCGCGTTGCCCGGATTTGGCCGTAAGAGCCAAGTTAGAGATGGCGGCCAATGTCCATCTCCGGGAGCCTCCCCATCACTTATGGCGCCCTAAGCCTTCTGTCCATTTGGGCGTAAGAATAACTTCTGCCGCGGCGGATTCGACAAAACCACGAAGATTTACAGTTAAACCAAGCCTCGACAGTTGATTTCTCCAGCGCGCGCGACTGGGTCATGCCCGCATGTGGAATGATAACGGGGACGTGAATGATATTGTAGTCGCGGGCGATAATTGCCGGCATCCGGCGGATTTTGGGAGGGCCCTGTGGCGCATAACTTAGCTAGAGAGATCGATAGCTTGCTCGCTTGGCGCGCCGGCGGACGGCTTCTTGTCGGACGCGAGCGCATCGCCTTGCTCGAAGCCGTGATCGAGCACAAGAGCATCTCCAAGGCGGCGGAAATAACAGGGTTTAGCTACAAGACCGCCTGGGATGCGGTCAACGCGATCAATAATCTTCTGCCGCGCCCGGCATTTCTCACCCGCACCGGCGGTTCGCATGGCGGTGGCGCCGAAGTGACCGACGAAGGGCGGCGGCTGATCCTGGCTTTTCGCCGACTCGAAGAAAAACTCGGCCGTATTTCGGCGGCGATCGCGGCGGAAGGCTTGGAGCATGACCGAGACCTTCTATTTTGGGGCATCGGTCTGAAGCTCAGTGTCCGCAACGCGCTGTTTTGCAAGATTGTCAAAATCACGCGAGCGCCCATCAATATCGAAGTAAAGCTTGAAGTCTCGCCCGGCCTCATGCTCACCACGGTCGTTACCAATGCGAGCGTGCATGAACTCGGCCTCGCGCCAGGCCGCTGGTGCGTCGCGATGGTCAACGCCTCGTCCGTGATGCTTGCGCAAGAACGCTCCGCGCTGCGCATCTCGGCGCGCAACAAGATCGCGGGAAGGGTGCTCCGCCGCATCGACGACGTTGCCGATAGCGAGGTTACCATTGATATCGGCGCCGGCAAGACCATCACCTCGGTTGTCACCCGCGAGGGCGCCGACGAGGCCGGGGCCACGCCAGGAGCGCAAGTCCTGGCAATCTTCAAGACCTCCCACGTCATTCTCGCGAGCGATTGAGGGAGGATTGCTGGCCGCCGCCGCCGACCGCGCCCAATCCAAGCTTGACTCAAGGCTCGGCAATTTGCCTTGATCGAAGCGCGAATGAGGCCGATGCAAACCGCCTCTGGCCAAAACTCCGGTTCCAGATGGCAGCGCGCGATCTCTCGATTTGCGGAGCGCCGTGCCGATGTCCCTTCCCTACCCGAGCATCGATCCGGTGCTGATCGCCATCGGACCGTTGCCGATCCGCTGGTATGCCTTGGCCTATATCGCGGGTCTGGTGCTCGGCTGGTCCTATGCGCGGGCCTTGGTGAAGCAAAAGGCCTTTTGGGGCGCCGCGGTTCCTATCGATCCCTTGGACATCGACGATCTTCTCCTCTCAGCGGCGTTGGGGGTCATTCTCGGCGGTAGGCTCGGCTATGTGCTATTCTACAATGCGGAATTTTACCTTGCGCATCCGGCCGAGATTTTCGCTGTTTGGAAAGGCGGCATGTCGTTTCATGGCGGCCTCGCCGGAACCGCTCTCGCGATCTATGTCCTCGCCAAGCGCAAGAGAATTTCGGTGCTGAGCCTTGCCGATGTCTGCGCCGCCGCGGTTCCAATCGGGCTTTTTCTCGGCCGCCTCGCGAATTTCATCAAGCCGGAACTTTGGGGCCGGCCGACGAGCGTGCCTTGGGCGATGGTTTTTCCCGGCGCCGGGCCGAGCCCCCGCCACCCGAGCCAGCTCTACGAGGCGGGCCTCGAAGGGATTGTCCTCTTCTTTGTGCTCTATATCGCGGTTCATGTCGGGGCGCTGCGTCGGCCAGGTCTTGTCGCCGGGCTTTTTGCCGCTGGCTACGGTATCGCGCGCATAACTTGCGAATTCTTTCGCGAACCGGACCCGCAGCTCGGCTTTCTGTTCGGCGGCGCGACCATGGGCATGCTGTTGTCGCTTCCTTTGATCGCGATAGGCATTAGTTTTATCGTCCGCGCTTACCGGCGGCCGGCGGGCCGCGGCATGGATAGACCCGTATGAACCCGCTAGAAAATCTAATCCGCGAGACGATCGCCGAGAATGGACCGATAAGCATCGAGACCTACATGACCCTTGCGCTGGCGCATCCGGTGCATGGCTATTACGCCGCCAAAATGCCGTTGGGAGAGAGCGGCGATTTCATCACCGCGCCTGAAATCAGCCAGATGTTTGGTGAATTGATTGGCCTGTGGTGCGTCGCCGTCTGGCGTGCCATGGGCGAACCCAGACCCGTTCTGCTCGCCGAATTGGGTCCAGGGCGCGGCAGTTTGATGGCGGACGCCTTGCGCGCGGCACGGATTGCGCCGGATTTTCTTAGCGCAATCGATCTGAATCTTGTCGAGATGAGCGAGGTATTGGCGGCCAGCCAGCGCGAGGCGCTGAAAGGTTCGCAGGTTGCGGCAAGCTGGCACAAGACCGTGGAGGATTTGCCGTGGGGCCCCGCGATCATCGTCGCCAATGAATTTTTCGATTGCCTGCCGGTACGCCATTTCATCCGCGGGCAGGATGGCTGGCACGAAAGGCTCGTCGGATTAGATGACGAAGGACACTTGTGCTTTGGCCTTGCGCCGGACGCCGAACTCGGCCTTGCCGCGCCGGGCGAGCCTGGCCATGTGTTCGAGGCTGGTCATGCGGGGGCCCGTTTGATGACGCGGCTTGCGGCGCGCATCGCTGGGCAGGGCGGCGCGCTCCTCGTCATCGACTACGGCTACGACAGGCTCGGGCGCGGCGCAACCTTGCAGGCGGTAAAACGGCATCGTTTCGCCGATCCCTTGCGCGATCCGGGCGAAGCCGATCTCACCGCGCATGTCGATTTTCGCGGCCTCGCGCGGGCGGCACTTGCGGCGGGAGCGCGCGCCTATGGCCCCGTGCCGCAAGGCGAATGGCTCGCCCGACTCGGCATCCACGAGCGCGCCGCGAAGTTGCGGCAACACGCAGACGGGCGTCAAAGGGCTGCCATCGATGCCGCCGTCCTGCGTCTCGCGGGTGGAGGCCATGGCTGCGGCACGGATATGGCGCGGCTCTTTAAGGCGCTCGCGGCGACCGCGCCCGGCCTTAGTGTACCGCCAGGTTTCGAGACGGCCGCGGCATGACGCAAGAAACAGCACTCTCACTGCGCGCGGCCGTCCTCGACACGCCGGGCCTCGCCCACGGATTTTTCACCCGGCTGGGCGGCGTCTCCACTGGCGTTTACGCCTCGCTCAACGGCGGGGTGGGCTCAAGAGACGATCCGCGCTCGGTTGCCGAAAACCGGCGCCGGATGGCAGCGCATCTTTGCGTCGACCCGGCGCATTTTTTGGTGCCTTACCAGATTCATTCGGCAAAGGCGCTGATCGTGACACAAGCCTTAGTCGAGCGCCCGCGTTGCGATGCCCTGGTGACGTCCGCGCGAGGTCTAGGACTAGGCGTCACCGGCGCCGATTGCGGCATGATCCTGTTCGCCGACCGGCAGGCGGGGGTGATTGGCGCCGCCCATGCCGGCTGGAGGGGGGCGCTCGCCGGCGTGCTCGAAGCAACACTCGGTGCGATGGAAACGCTGAATGCGCGCCGCGCTTCGACAGCGGCCGCTCTTGGCCCCACCATCTCGCGGAAAAGTTACGAAGTCGGCGTGGAATTCGCCGGCCGGTTCACAGCCCAGTCGAGCGATTACAAGCGCTTCTTCTCGGCATCAGGGCATGCGGAGCGTTTCCTGTTCGATCTGCCGGGATTCATCGCGATGCGGCTGCGGCTTGCGGGTATCGGCTTATTCGAGGACGTTTCGCGCGATACTTATGCCGAACCGGAGTTATTTTATTCCTACCGCCGTTCAGTGCATGAGAGCGAGCCAGATTACGGCCGCCAGATCGCCGCCATCGCGCTTGTTTGACTAAGAGCCTTTTTCAAAAGAAGATATGGAAGCCTAGAGATGTCCCCCCCAACAATCGGCAAACTTAATAGGCGGCCCGAGTACTTCAAGCAAAAGCTGCGCCCGCTCGATCTGGCGACTTTTTGAGCATTTCTGGGCCGACTTAATTTCAGCGTGAGCGGGATTTGCGGGCAGACGGTCTTTAGCCGGTGTGGGCGAGGGATCAACCAAAAAAGGCCTTTCGCCATTCGAATGTGTTAGTTCTCGAACGACTTTTGCAGAAGCAATGCGCGACAAGTATGGAGTCTGCCTGTCTTCAGGCTTTTCCGCTCGCGGGCGCTGATGGTCAATAAGAGCTTCCATTATTTCGCGACGAGCAAGCTGCTCGCGGTCAACACTGAACCCACGATCTGGTCCTCTTAAGTCTCTTGTGGGGATTGCTTCCGGCAGGATTTTGCCGTCACGAACGTCATGCTCAGCTCACAGAAGCCGATGAAGTGGTTCATTGTCATCAACTTGAGATGATCCTGTTTCTGCGGATTCCTGGCCAGCCGACTGCTTCATCAGTCGGCACTCACGCCGCACGGCGAATCAAACTGAGGATTTTCTCGGGGAAATTTTCTGTGACCGGTGCTGCGTCTTCAAAAAATGGCGTACCGGTGTCAGGTTTTGCAAAATAGGCGTAGGTGCCGTCACCTGCGATACGGAGATCAATCGTGATTTTCGGATTTTGCCAAAAAAAGGTGATCTCGCCGTCAGCGGCTAAACCGATGTGAGGCGAGTCAATCTTGCTGTCCGCGAGCACCGATTTCGCGAAGGTCTTCGCGCCGTCAATTGTGGGTTCCCTTGGTCCAAGGCTATCTGGCCCCTTCCAAAAATTACATCAATATCTAGCAAGTATTCACTTCTATCCTGCGCGCCAAATTGTAAAGTCGCCTGGGTTACCAGCACTTTAATTTCGTCTGTCCTGACAAACTCTGTGAACTGCGTGAAGTTAGCGAGTCTAGCGTCTGAAACTTTGCCTTCCACCGGCAGTGCGGTGAGGACTGCGGCGGGATTGGCGCCTGCGTTTGGAACTACGATGCGGTTAACATATTTGACGCCAATCCTTGTCACCGCAACTTGTGAAATTGCCTCGAAATATGCATCAAGAGCCCGCTCAATGCGGGACTTGAAGTTCTCCCATCCACCGTATGGACGCAAGACGGATATGCCGATCGCGTTGTGCCGAATCGAGACGAGTCGCCTAGCGTCAGCCGTTGGGAGTTGTACCAGAAGTTCGATAGTAGGTGCCTTGTTTGGAGAAATAATCGGAATATTTTGTGTCCGGGGTTCGCCAGAGTACTCCTCCATCAACCGGTGCACTTTCAGTCGCCCCGGTACAGTCAGATCAAATTGCTGACCTACAGTCGACGAGACGAAAATAAATTCGCACACTGCCTCTTCAATTGGCGGATTCTTGTATTGCTTCGCTGACATTCATCCACCACGATATTCACTTAAAGCTTCAAGCGGCCGCTTTCTCGACGATCTGCTCCGGCGCCGCCTTGGGTTCCGCGGGCGCGCCAACCCATTCGGTATGAGCGGGAATTTGTTCGCCCTTCATGACGAGGGTGAGAGGTCCCAATCGCGCATAATCAAAAACATGCGTGTCGTAAAGCACGGTGGAGCCGGCGCCGACGGTGACGCCGTTGCCGACGAAGACCCTGCCGACCTTCATGACCCGGTCCTCATAGAGATGCGTTTGCAATGCGCAATGGGCGTTCAAAGCGGCGTAATCGCCGACGCTCACGCAGTCGAATTCGGTGATGTCGGTCATGTCCATGAAAACTCCGCGTCCGAATTTCGTGCCGAACAGGCGAATGAGCCAAGGCAGGAATGGCGTCCCGCGCAAATGATCGAGCAAAACCTTGCCAGCCATGCCCCAATAAATGACGGCAACCGCCTCGGTCCGCATGGCCCACCAGGACCACATCGGTTTGATCATCGGCTCGTAACGTCCCATCGTGATCCATTTCAAGGCGATGACCAGCAGCGTCATGGCCAGGCTAATGGCCGCCGAGGCAAGCATGAATTGCCAAAACACCTCGAAATATCTGCCTTCGAGCACGCCGGTGCTAAACCATTCCACCGCCCATGTTCCAAAGGTAATGAACAGCGCAATCGGCAGGGAAATCGTGACCGCCTCGAAGCAGGCGCGCGCGAATTTTTTCCAGCGTGGCGGCTCGTAGGTCCAATCCGCGCCGCCGCCATCGAATTTTTGCCGCACCGGCAATTTGATCGGCGGGGATCCGAACCAGGTATCGCCCGCTTGCATCAAATGGTTCGCGGGCGGCTTCGACTTGATGCCAATCAGCGCGCCGCCCGGTATTTCGGCCCCGGCGGGCACGACGGCGCTATTTCCGACGAAAACGCGCGGACCCGTCTTGACGCGTTTCAAATACATCCAGCCGTTGCGGATCTCTTCGTCGCCAAGGACGACTTCATCGGCGATGAAGCATTTCTCGCCGATCTCGACGAGATCGTAGCGTCCCGACAGATTCGTCGAAATTTCCGCGTCCTTGCCGATCTTGGCGCCCATCAGCCGGTACCAGGCGCGCATATAGACCGTCGCGAACAAGGATGACAATGTTTCGAGAGTCACCTCGGTTGCGAGCGCCACCGCCCATTTGCGGAAATAGAAAAAGGAATGAACCGAATAAGTCCCTTCGCGCACCCGCGGCAGGATGACCCAGCGGCAAGCCGCGATGAAGCCGACGGTGACGAGCACCATGACGAAGGCCGTGGGCAGGGCCATGATAGGGATCGAGAGCATGTAGAGGGTGCGATCGAAATCGGCGGTGCCGATCAGATCGTCGATCCGGTCGAACACCCAGAAGGCCGGGAAAATCGGCAACAGACCGAGCGGGGGTATCGCCAGAAGCAGAACCCCATACATGATCGCCATGATGCCACGGCGCGCGATGGAAGCCGCTGGCGGCGGGTCTAGCAGGGCGCGATCCACCATGCGGACCTTGCGCCCGGGCGAGCCATCCCAAACCTCCCAGGCGCCAATGCGGCCGCCTGCGCCGATGGCGGTCAGATCGCCGAGCTCGGCCCCCTCTTCGATGACGACATTTTCCTCGAGGACGCAGGACGAACCTATATAGGCGTTTGCGCCGATGTCGATCGTACCGATAATGAGTTCGTTTCCCTCGACCCGCGCATTGGCGAAATTGGCGTTTGATCCAATGCTCGCGCCGGCGCCGATCGAGATCAGATCGGCCGCGCCGGGCTCGATCTCGCCGATGAGCGCGTCCTTGCCGATTTTTGCCCCGAGCGCCCTCAGATAGAACCGCATGACGGGAGAACCCTGGAACCAGATGATATGAACCAGTCCAAGAAAGCGTTTTGCCAGCCACCAGCGGAAATAATAAATGCCCCACAAGGGATGGCGGCCAGGTTTGGTCTTGCCGATCACCAGCCATTTCGCGGCGATGACGATCGCCACGGTGGCGATGTTGATGCAGATATAAACGGCGATGAGCGAGACGGCTTCTTCGAAAAAGCCCGCATCGGCGCCAGTAAGCAGCATGTAGCTCACGAAGACGCCAAGCCATTGCGCGGTCACGAGCGCGAGAATGACGGGAAGCGCCACGGCCTGCGCGCAGCCGCAGAGGAAACGGCGCAACAAGGGCGGCGGCGAGAAAGACAGATTCTCGGCCTTTGATCGATGGCCCCATTTGCGGTCGAGGAGTTCGGCCATCGCGCGCAGCGAACGCGCGGCGTAGACGTCTTGCAAGGTGATCCGCGCCAACGCGGGCGTTTCACGCACGACCGAGATGAAGCGCGCCGCGAGAAGCGAATGGCCGCCGAGATCGGTGAAGAAATCGGCATCGAAAGGAATGGGTTGCGGCGGCAGCACGCGTTTGGCGGCGTCGAGGAGTTTTGCCTCGGTCTCGCTTTGCGGCTCTTCCTGCGCCTCGAACGAAGCGGCGAGGCCAAGCTCGATCTGCTTTAGGCGCTTGCGGTCAATCTTGCCGGAGGAAAGTTTCGGCAGGCTTTCGACGAGTTCGAAGCGTTCGGGAACCATATATGCCGGCAGGCTTTGCCGCAGTTCGCCGCGCAATACTCTCGTGTCGATTTCGGCCTCCAAGGAGGGAACCACAAACGCAACAAGCTGTTCGATGTCGTTATCGTCGCGCAAGACGACGGCGGCATGCGCAACGCCAGGAAGATCGGCGAGCTTTGATTCGATTTCACCCAATTCGACGCGAAAGCCGCGAACCTTGACCTGATCGTCGATCCGGCCGTGGAACACGATTTCGCCGTTCGTGGCGATCTCCACCGCATCTCCGGACCTGTACAAAACCGGATCGGGCGCGTCATCCAGATAAGGATTGGCGATGAATTTCTCGCGGGTCAGCCGGTCGCGGCGCACATAGCCTTTCGCCACTCCGGGCCCGCCGATGAGAAGCTCGCCTTCGACGCCGGGCGGGAGAAGGCCGAGGCGCTCGTCCGCCACATAGCAAGTGTAATTCGAAATCGGCCGCCCGATCGTGACTGGCGTATCGGGGCGCACCTCCGCGACCGTCGCAACGACCGTCGTCTCGGTTGGGCCGTAGGAATTGAAGATCTTGCGCCCGGGCCTCGACCAGCGATTGGCAGTCGCCGGCGGGCAGGCCTCGCCGCCAAGGATGATCAGCCGCAAGGTTGCGACATCGCGCGGCAGAAGTGCTAAAAGGGTCGGCACTGTATCGAGCACCGTCACGCGATTTACTTCCAGAAGACCGGGAAGCTTGTCGGCTTCGCCGATCATCTCGGCGCTCGCCACGAAAAGCGTGGCGCCCAGGAGGTAAGGAAGCCAGATTTCTTCCATCGACAGGTCGAAGGCAACGGAAGCGCCCTGGAAAACGACATCGCTTGCCTCAACCCCGTAGACTTCGTTGGCGGCGCGCAAATAATGGCAAATATTGCGCCCCGATATCACGATGCCCTTGGGCGTCCCGGTCGAACCTGACGTGTAAATGAGATAGGCAGGGTCGTCCGGACGGGCGCCGAGCCTGCGTGCGTCGACATTGACTGGGCCTTCGACGTCGATCGAATCGGCCAAAAGACCGGCGAAAGTCCAAGCCGGGCAGGATGCCGCAAGCTTCGCGGCGAAAGCGGAGGTCGTCAACACGCCCCTGGCTTCGGCGTCCGACAGGCAAACAGCGACGCGCTCGGCGGGGGCGTCGGCATCGAATGGAAGCCAGGCGGCGCCGGTCTTCGCGATCGCGATTTGCGCGATCAGAACTTCGTGGCCGCGCGGCATCCAAAGGCCAACGGTGCGGCCCGGACGAGCCCCCTTGCGCAGAAGGCCGCGGGCAAGGGCCTCCGCTTGCGCATCGACCTCGGCGTAGGTGAGCTTGCCCTCCACCGTGATCATGGCGATGGCGGAAGGATGGCTCGCCACGGTTGCGGCAAAGATCTCGCAGAGCAATTCGTCGCGGATCAAATCCGGCCGCGCGGGGCCGCGCAAAACCACGCCAGAGGCAAGCGCCAAAGGCGTGTCAATATCTAAGGAAGCTTGGGCGGTCACCAACCGATGCAGCATACCTAATCCCGCTTGAGACTAACCGCCCTAAGCTTATGCGCCGTTGCCGAATATAGGAACTCCGGCGCGGCCGAAACATTACCACGGAGGCGTTCCATCGATCCTTAATGGCGTTTTGATGAATTCCCGGCGCCAATGGGTGGCTGTATGGCGCGCGGGTCGCGCGTCCAGAAAAATTTAGGGCGGACGCTTAGCTTTCGGCTTGTCAGCATGAACGAGCGGTGAATGCGCTAATCCTTGCCCACGACCGAAATATCCGGCGCGGCCGGATTTTTCATGCCGATGATATGGTATCCGGCGTCGACATGCAGGATTTCGCCAGTGATGCCGCGCGCCATCGGCGAAAGGAGAAAGGCGGCGCTCTCGCCGACCTCCTCGATCGTCACCGTGCGCCGCAGCGGGGAATTATATTCGTTCCACTTGAGAATATAGCGGAAATCGCCAACGCCGGAGGACGCCAATGTTTTGATTGGCCCGGCCGAGATGGCATTGACCCTAATGTTGCGCGCGCCGAGATCGGCGGCAAGATAGCGCACGCTCGATTCGAGCGCCGCCTTGGCGAGCCCCATAACGTTATAGTGCGGCATCCATTTTTCCGCCCCGTAATAGGTAAGGGTCAACATGGCGCCGCCGCTTGGCATCAGCTTTTCCGCGCGCTGCGCCACCGCGGTAAAGGAATAGCACGAAACTAAAAGCGTATTCGAAAAGTTTTCCGCGGTCGTCTCGATGTACCTGCCAGTCAGCTGATCCTTGTCGGAAAAAGCAACGCAGTGCACGACGAAGTCGAGATTTCCCCAAATGCGCTCGATTTCCGTAAAAACCGCATTCAAGGCCGCCGTGTCGGTGACATCGCAATCGCCCACGACTCTTGCACCGAGTTCCTGGGCCAGTGGACGGACCCGTTTCTCAAGCGATTCGCCCTGAAAGGTGAAGGCGAGTTCGGCACCCGCCTCGCGGGCGGCCTTGGCGATCCCCCAGGCAATCGACCTTGAGTTGGCGACCCCCAGGACCAAGCCGCGTTTTCCAGCTAGAATTCCCGAGGCATGCAGTCCAGGCGTTAACATTTCCGCTTGCGTCATGCTTGATCCGGACCTGAGAGCTAAGGAAGCCGCGATTCGGAACGGCCCTGGCGTCCGCTGCGTTTAAGGGCTGCGCGGCTTTAGCGCAAGACCGCCCGCGCAAGAAACGCCCGTGCGGATTTTTACCGGATTAAACCGCAGGGAGGGTTCGCAATTTAGGGGAAGCGGGGAGATCGGAGATCGGCGCGGGCGTCGGGGCCGTTAGTATGAGCTTCGGTCTATCTTGGGCATCGCGCTAATGTCGTTGGCTTCCGGCGCGACGACAAGGTCGCCGATCACTGCCGAAAGGGCGGTCGCGAAGGCCGAGCAGAGGCCTGTCGTCGCGCCGCCGACCTTCCGCGCAAAGTCTTGCCGTCGATCGCGACATGTCCGGCGCCGCCGCATCGCCTGCGAAACGACCCAGAGCGCGCGCCAAAGCATCGCCATCAAACCCTTGAAAGGAATAGGTCGCGGCGAACAGCTTGCGCCGCGCCGAGCGTTACCAACAGACTCAATGACATGATAACGTATTTCGTCCGTTCGGGGCGCGAGTGAAGCGCCCGCGCCCCGACGAAAGACAGGAC
>Ga0182015_10006023_pt1 | contig 12332 bp, 7 predicted proteins | sample 712P3MmetaG_FD_120478 | JGI IMG/M metagenome (GOLD analysis project Ga0182015, IMG submission 120478) | Permafrost microbial communities from Stordalen Mire, Sweden - 712P3M metaG | ecosystem: Environmental > Terrestrial > Soil > Wetlands > Permafrost | place: Sweden: Stordalen | collected...
GCGCCGGAAACCAGCGTGGATGTGGCGGCATTGGTGCCGCCCAGCTTGCCCAATGACGTGACTCCGGAAGAAGTTGCCGCGATTGCGGCTGCGGTAGCACAGATGCAAATGGCAACCGCCGCCGACCATGATGTCGAGAACGTGATTTCTGAGGCGAGAGCTTCTGAAACCCAGCTTACTGAGAACCCGCGTCCTGAGACGAAGAGTGAGACGAACCTTGAGCCGACGCCGGGATCCGTCGAGGACAAAAGTGAGCCGCAGCCTAAGATTCGGGACGCCTCCACGACACCAGCGCAAGTAGAGGCGCATGGAGACGCCAGCGTTACGGCTGTCGAAACGGCGCCCGCGACGTTTACGGAGCGGGAAAACGACGTGCCCGTGACGATGGCGGCCACGGGAGAATCTGTTGTGACGGCGAGCGCGGGCGCATCGTGCTGGATGGCGGTGCCAGTGGCTCTGGATAGCGAAGACGCTTTGATCTCGCTCGATCAAGAAATGCAGAAGGGGTATGCGGCCTTTGTGGCTGCGGGGGCAGATCCTGCCGGTTTTGCAGCCATCCCGGAGGTGCAGGCCGCGCGCGACGAGGATTCTTCTGCGCGGGCAGAAGCAGTAGTAGCAGCTCCCGTTACGACAATTTCGAATCCGGAGCCTGAGCCTGTTCCGGAACCTGCGCTTGCGATGAACACTGAGGCATCCGGTGCGGGATCTGTGCCCGTCGCACAATCGGAAACTTCGTCCGTGGCTTCATCTTTCGTGGACACGGCGCCAGCCCCTCTTCCGGAGCCCGTGGGCACGTCCAGCGAACCGGCTGGGGACAGAGTTGCAGAATCTAGAACCGCAGAAGTTGCGCCGAAGTCGGAGGTCGAAATATCTCCCGCGACCGAGTTGTCGGAACCGCATCACGAACCGGCGACGCCCACCGAGTTTGTGAGCCCTGCCGTGGAGACGGAAGTTGCCGATCCTGGTGCTTTTGCAGCGCAGATGTTGCAGCCTGCGCCGGAAGCTGAACCCGCGGCGGCGGAGGCGGCGGCATCGAGCGTCGCGTCTACCCTAATCGTCAGCACCGAGGAACAAGCAGTACAAACCAAACTGGATCCCGAAACGGTTAAGAGCACAGCCGCAGCGTGGGCCACCTGGCGTCAAATCCGAGACTCCGGCGACGCGAAATCCGGCGCGGCGGCGGAAGCAGCGCCGAGCGAGTTCGAAGTGCCTGCGTCCGCGCCTACGGATTCTGCCGCGATGGCCGTGGCGGCGGGTGCCGAACAAATTTCGCAAGAAGCTTCAGCCGCTCCCGACGAGAAGCCACACGACGTCGCCAGCATCGTCGACAGCGTGTTGGCCGATCTTCGCCCCAAGCTCATGGCAGAGATCTCCCGAAAAATGGCGGAGAAGAAGTAATCCACTCCCGGCGGTTGCGCACCCCAATCAAGTTGAGTACCATGCGAGACAAAGGGCCCGAAAACCGGAGGCCTGCGCCACGATGGATCAGACTGTTTCGCATTACCGCATCCAGGGAAAGCTGGGTGAGGGCGGCATGGGAGTGGTATATAAAGCCGAGGACATTCGTCTGGGTCGTCTGGTCGCTCTGAAGTTCCTTCCGGAAAATGCTTCGGTCGATCCGCGCGCTCTGGAGCGCTTTAAACGCGAAGCCCGGACCGCCTCGGCGCTCGATCATCCCAACATCTGCACCATCTACGAAATCGATGAAGATCAGGGTCGTCCCTTCATCGCTATGCAGCTGCTCGAAGGGCAGACCTTGCGCGATCGCATCGGCGACCAACCAGTTCCTCTGACCACACTGCTGGACTGGGGATTGCAGATCACAGACGCGTTGCAGGCCGCGCATGCCAAGGGGATCATGCACCGCGACATTAAGCCGGCGAATATTTTCATCACTACGCGTGAGCAGGCGAAGATTCTCGACTTCGGTCTGGCAAAGCTTACGGCTCCGGACTTGTCGAGTTCGAGCGACGTCACCATGTCGAGGAGTGGCCCCCTGACGCACACGGGGGCGGCCATCGGCACGATGGCCTATATGTCGCCGGAGCAGGCGCGCGGCGAGCCACTCGACGTGCGCACCGATCTGTTCTCGTTCGGCGTCCTGCTCTACGAAATGGCCACGGGCAAACAGGCCTTTTCGGGACCGACGTGGGCAGTGACGGTGCATGCGATTCTGGGGCAAGCACCGGTTTCGCTGAATGAATCGATGCCCGGCCTGCCGCAACGTTTACAGCAGATTATCGACAAGGCGCTGGTGAAGAATCGCGAGCTGCGGTACCAGACCGCCGGGGAAATTCACGCCGACCTGCTCCAGTTGAGGCAGGACGTGGAAGCGGGGAAAAAGATCAGGACCGTGCGCGTGGCTGCGGTTTGGTCTACGCGCAGAAAGTTACAGCTTGCGGTCGGGTTCGCCTTGCTGATCGTCGTCATTGCCGCCGCGCTCTGGGGCCCGCGGCTTATGCGGAGGCTCGCATCTTCGGGCAAACTTGCTGCTTTGCAACCGGTTTCTCTGGTTCCCGAGCACAAAAGCCTCGCCGTTCTGCCCATTGCCGCGGTCCCCGACGATCCTAAGCTCACCGCCTTCAGCAAAGGTTTGCTTGAAGACGTGGCCGCCAAGCTTTCGCAGTTGAGCGCGAACCACGATATCGAAGTAATTCCGGCGCGCACGCTCGAAGACAAAAAAATCTCCACGCTGGCCGGCGCGCAAAAAGAATTCGGCGTCAATCTTGGTCTCGCGGTTTCGCTCAAGCAGGATGGCGAGCTGGTCCGGGCTGCCTATAGCCTGATCGACGCCAAAACCGATAAGAACCTCGCCGCCGATTCCATCACCGCTCCGGTTTCCGACCTGTTCACCATCGAAGATAAGCTGACCAGCGGCATCGCCGAGGCGCTGCACATTAACCTCCGCACCGAAGAGCGGCAAGCCCTCGGCGCGCACTCCACGACACTGCCGGAGGCATACCAGTATTACGTCGAGGGCTTGGGCTATCTGGGGCATAGCACTGAAAAAGAATCCCTGACCAGTGCCGAGATCGTTTTCAAACAAGCCCTGAAGATTGATCCGAATTATGGCCCGGCAGAAGCCGGCCTCGGCGAAACCGATTGGTGGCTTTATGATGCGACGAAACAGAAGCACTGGATCGAGTCGGCGCAACAGGCGTGCGCGAAAGCGATCGACCTGGGCAACGCCGGCGCCGAAGGCCACGTGTGTCTGGGAACCATTGAAAACGGTACCGGCCAATTTGAAAAAGCTGCCGATGAGTTTCAGAAGGCCGTGCAGTTAGATCCCACCAACGATGCGGCCTACTGGCACCTCGCCGAGGCATATCAAAACCTCAACCAGCTCGACAAAGCAGAAGAGACTTACAAGCGAAGAATCAGCCTGCGTCCCAACTACTGGCGTGCTTACAGCGCGCTGGGAGTCTTCTATTTCAGTCAGGCCGAATACGAGAAGGCTCAGGCTATGTTTGAAAAAGGGGCGGCGCTCAGGCCCAACGACTACAGGGATAACAGCAACCTGGGCGCCGCGTTGCTCTATGAAGGCAAGGATGAAGAGGCGACGCGTGCCTTCGAGACGTCCATCGCTATCCGGCCATCCCGGTCCGCTTACGAGAATCTGGGCGTCGCATATTTCCGCGTGCGGAATTTTGATCAGGCCGTGCGGGTCACGCAGGAAGCGCTGAAGTTGGACGATAGCGAGTACGTGACGTGGGGAAACCTTGGCGACTACCTTTACTACGGCGGCAAGAAACCAGATGCCGCGGAGGCCTACAAGAAAGCGATCGCGCTTGGCGAGCAGAAGCTGAAAACTAATCCCCGCGACACGGATACCCTAGGTGATTTGGCCGCATATTGGGCTATGCTGGGCGACCGTTCCAAATCTTTGGATTGCCTGGACCGCGCCTTGGCCGGCAAGAACGATAAGGAGTTGCTTTTTCAGGCCGCCCTGGTGTACAACCAATTGCGCGAGACCGGACCCGCCTTGGAGTGGCTGAGCAAGGCCCTCGCGGCCGGTTACTCAAGGCCGGTGGTTAGTAAGATACCGGAACTCGACAATCTGCATGACAATCCCCGTTACCAGGCGCTGATGCAAGAAAAGTGAGATCGCGAAAGTCACCTGACCTTAAGGAGGTCTGTATGGCAACAATCGACTTGACCATGGGAACTGCCGTTGGAGATTTTGTCGAAGGTGAGCCTTTCACTTTCACAATGTCATCCGCTACAACGAACGTCGTCACGATCACGGGCAGGAGCGACCAAAGCGGCGATAAGGCGTGGTTCACTTCGGATCCCTATCCCGCTGAAATACCGATCGGTTCGTCAAGCGTCACGGCGACTCCTACGGAGACGATCTCGGCGCCAGGTTACTTTACCTATCTGGTTACCGGAATCGTCGTCAACAGCGAGGCGCACGTCACGGTTAGTTCGTCGATGCCTGGCCGGATGAAAAAGGCCAGCTAGCGTCGACCCTCTCCGAATCGCGTTATACAACGGAATTAACTCAACTAAAGGAGTCTATTATGGCGTCAGTCAATTTAACCACCGCGACCGTCGTAGGGTCGATTACCTCTGGCCACAACTTCGAATTCACAATCTCGTCCGCCGCCGGGAACAACGTCACGATAACCGGCAAGAACGACCAGGGCGGCGATTTGTCCTGGTACAGTCCAAATCCGGCCACCATTACCGCGGGCCAGACAAGTGTCACGGTCACGGCAGGATCGGCGACCACAGGACTTCATTACGATACGTATGTTGTCGGCGGTATAAACGTAAGCGGCGAAGCGCACGTTACGGTGCAATCGGCCTTCCCCGCGCACGCGAAGGCCAGCTAGTCGAAATCGGTTCAGAAAATTTCCCCGGGTACAATTCCAACGTCAACCTGAGCGGCTTCCCCTGTCGCACAGGATTAGTGTCCTTAGGCAGATGTTATGGGTCGTTGCTGACGATTTGGGCGCCGCTTCGAGAACTCCAGATTGCCGTCTCCCACCCCCTCGCCGTTTGACGGGGTATTATGCGTTGAGGGGAAAATGCTACACCCCACCCCAGAGGGTATGCGGTGACGGGGCGTGCGAATGGACCGTTCCATCCCTTAGTGTGCTTCTCACGGCTAGTGTGCTTCTCACGGCGCCGGCGTTTGAATTGCCGGTATCCATAGCTATTCCGGCCACACCGGATTGGTTGGCCAGATTGGGTAGCCGATGCACGGACTCAGTACGGCAATGACGGTAGGATCGGTTGTGTTCGTGAGATTCCACGTATGAACTTGCGGACAGGTGACGGTCATGATCGACGTCACAGTTTCTGCGAGCAGCGCGCCCGCTAACGCGGATGGGATACCCGCTTTCACGACCGCAGTCGTCAAGGCCCCGGGTATTTGTGAGTTAATCGTGCCGCTGGCCGTGGCGAGCCCGTTCTGGAGATTTTGAAGGAGGTCCTCCGGCGTCACTTCGATATCTGCTGGGAATCCCACCGTTATGCGCGTATATCCCAGATTGATGATGATGTAATCGTCGAGGGGCGCTATCTGCCATGGCGCAAGGATGGCCGTAAAAATAATCGACGCCCCATCTTCGGAACCGGAGAACGAGTAGACGGCGCCGGGGAATGCGGTGCACGTAGTATTTGACGGGAGACCTTGTCCCGCGAAGAGCGCGCTGACGTTTCCGGCAGTAATGCCGTTCGCGGTTGGGACCGTGATTGGCAAGGCGTAGATCTGCAATTTTGTCATTTCGCCTTGCGCGATCGAGAATGATTGCGAACGCCACAGTGGTATGTTTCCCCCACTGTCGGCGAAGACCGTCATCAGGACGGCAATTCCGGCGCGGAGCGGATCGGCACTCGGCGTACCCATCGACGCAAGTTTCGACGAGACGGGAATGCCGAAGCGACCTTTGGCGTCCGTCGAGCCTTTGAGCGTGGCTTGGAGAATCTCGTTCGGCATATACCAGAACCACGCGGTGACGGTGAGACCGGGCCATGGCTCGTACGAATTGGACGGCGGCTCCGGAAGACCCAAAAAGAATGCTTCGGGGTTCGTGATTTTGTAGACGGTGCCGTAGAATCCCGGAGGATTCGGTGCCGGTACGACCGGCGGTGCTGTCACTTTGATCGGAACCAACACGCTAACGCCGTATCCGTTGTCAAACCCTGATAAGGAGAGCGTCCACGACAGCATCTCCGGCGCCGTCAGATTCGCTGGAGCAAATACGGTGAGTTTCGTTGTTACCGTCTGTCCCTTCTCGATTGAAAACGTCCACGGGTCTACTGCGGCTAACACGTTGGGTATCGTCGAATCTTCAGGATTCAGCGTCAGGTTTACGGTGGTTTTTGCGCCTGCAACGCCGGTCACAGTGACGTTAACGTTAGCAAACTTACCAAGCTCGACGGAGACCGGTGGAACCGTCATCGTTATCTTGCCAACTGTTGCGACGATCGAGATGGAGGCGGTGCTCCCGTTCGTTGCCTGAACGACGAGCGTTGCGGTACTAGTGTTCGGTGTTGCCGCAATCGGCGCAAACTGGACGGTTGCCTCGATGTATTCGCCGCTCGTTACCGTGAGAGGCGTCACGCCGTTGGATTCGCCCATTTCAACGGCCACGGTTATTTTGGCCGGTTTCGGCGGTTTTGCTCCGGGCGGTAATTCGCCCGCGCCGGGAAAGACAAGTTGGGTTTCATTGGCATAACTCGCCAGCGAGACCAGCGTAATGGCGCCGCCCGACGTATCATCGGAAATGTTGGCTGTTACATTGGCGGCTTCTGAAAACGCATCGCTCGTTGTCGAGGCCCACATCGCGCTTCCGGGTGCCGTCACCGGAAAGCTGATCGCAGCGGGACTAAAAGTCATGGTGGTGCCCATGTCTCGCCCTCCACGTAACGCCACCATTCTACGCCGAAAACGTGGGCGATCGAGTGCTCTATTCGCGACGTTGGTGTCTCGGAAGAAAGAAACCCTGTGGGTCATCAAAACTCAATCGTTGGCGGATTCGTCGATAGCTGGGCGTAATACCCCCTCGCCGTTTGACCCTTCTTTTCTCGCGCCTGTAAGATCAAAGTTCCTCCTTCTGCCGCGAAAATTGCCGGGCTTCGCCCGGCCCGACAGCCGGGGGCGGCTGTCCCCACACAAGCTACAACACACTCTGATGCCGCACGAATTGCCGAAATCCTACGAGCCGGGCGCGATTGAAACGCGCTGGGCCGAGTATTGGATCAAGGAAAAGCTTTTTTCCGTGTCTGCGCCTCCTCCGGGCGAGACACGTCCGGTTTTCACCTTGCTGCTGCCGCCGCCGAACGTCACCGGACGCCTGCACATGGGCCACATGCTCAACCAGACGCAGATGGACATTATTGTGCGCTGGCATCGCATGCGCGGCTTCATCACTCTGTGGCTGCCCGGGACGGATCATGCCGGCATCGCCACACAGATGATGGTGGAGCGTCAGCTCGCAAAAGAAGGCAAGAAGCGGCGTGACCTGGGACGCGAGAAGTTCATCGAGCGCGTGTGGGAGTGGAAGAAGCTCTACGGCAGCGCGATTCTCGACCAGATGAAGCGCCTGGGAGCGTCGGTCGACTGGGACCGCGAGTACTTCACCATGGACGAGAATCTTTCGCGCGCTGTGCGCGAAGTGTTCGTCCGTTTGTACGAAGAGGGGCTGATCTATCGCGGGAAGTACATCGTGAACTGGTGTCCGCGCTGCGAGACCGCGATCTCCGACCTCGAAGTGAAGCACGAAGACGTTGCCGGAAAATTGTGGGAAATCCGTTATCCGGTCGTGGGAACCGATGAGTTCATCACGGTGGCGACGACGCGGCCGGAGACTATGCTAGGCGATACGGCAATTGCGGTGAATGCGAAAGATGAGCGCTACACACATCTGCACGGCAAACGAGTTCTGCTGCCGCTGATGAAGCGGGAGATTCCCATCATCACCGATGAGTTGGCGCAGCCGGAGTTCGGTACCGGCGCGGTGAAGGTGACTCCGGCACACGACCCCAATGATTTTGAAGCGGGCAAGCGGCACAACCTGCCGCAGATTGACGTGATGGACGAGCACGCGCACATGAACGAGAACGCGGGCGCGTATGCGGGACTCGACCGCTACGAGGCGCGCAAGCGGGTGCTTGCCGATTTGCAGGAACTGGGATTCCTGGCCGGCGAAAAGGACCACACGCTCGCGCTCGGTAAATGCGACCGCTGTGGGACGGTGGTTGAGCCGCGGCTTTCGGAGCAGTGGTTTATCAAAATTCAGCCGCTGGCGCGGAAGGCGATCGAGGCGGTAGAAAGCGGCGAGATCACAATTGTTCCGGAGAATTACCGCCAAATTTATCTGAACTGGATGAACAACATCCACGACTGGTGCATCTCGCGGCAGTTGTGGTGGGGACATCGGATTCCGGCTTGGCGGTGCGCTTGCGGCGAGATCATCGTGGCACGGGAGACGCCGGCGAAATGTCCGAAGTGCGGCGGAGCGCGACTTGAACAGGATACCGACGTGCTCGACACTTGGTTTTCGTCGGGGTTGCTGCCGTTTACGACCTTAGGCTGGCCGGAGAAGACGCGCGACCAGGCGGTGTTTTATCCGACTACGCTGCTCATCACTGCCTATGAGATTCTTTTCTTCTGGGTGGCACGCATGATCATGTTTGGCTGCCACTTCATGAAAGATCACAAGCAGGATCCGGCGATCAAGAAGGCGAGCGGCCGGGCGGATATGAAAGACGACAGCGTTCCCTTCCGGCAAGTTTATATTCATGCTCTCGTGCGCGATGCCGAGCGGCAGAAAATGTCGAAGACCAAGGGCAATGTGATTGATCCGCTCGATATTATTGAGCGCTTCGGCACGGATGCAACTCGCTTCACCCTGGCAGCCATGGCCGCGCCGGGAACGGACATTGCTTTCAGTGAGAGCCGCACCGAGGGGTATCGCGCCTTCGCCAACAAGATCTGGAACGCCGCGCGGTTCATGTTCATGAATGTAGATCGAGTGGAGCCGGGCCTTCGTCCCGGGACAACCCCTTCGACTTCGCTCGGGGCAGGCTCGGGCGGATGTCTCCACATAGGTGTTGCCGGGTTTCATACCTCGAACCTCGAGGATCGCTGGATTCTTTCGCGGTTCAATCGCGTGACTGCGGATGTTAACGATGCGCTTGCGACGTATCGCTTCCACGAAGCAGCCAACCACATCTATGATTTTTTCTGGGGCGAGTTCTGCGACTGGTACATCGAATTAATAAAACCGCGCTTGAACTTTGAGCAGGAAGCGGACAAGGCGCCGGCCCGCGTCGCTTGCGGAAATTTGGTTAACCTCTTCGAAGCATCGCTGCGATTGCTCCATCCGGTGATGCCGTTTATCACAGAAGAAATTTGGCAAGCCATGTATGAAGGCGAGCCGCCGTTGAAGTCGATTGCGCTGGCGCGGTATCCACAGACGGAGGAGAAGCAGTTCGATTTGGGTGCCGAGACGGAGATGGCGATCCTGCAGGATTTGATCGTAAACGTGAGGAACGTGCGGGCAGAATTGAAGGTTGAGCCTAAGGTGAGGGTTCCGATTGACGTATTTGCGCATGAACCTGGGATACGCATGATGATTGAGGAGAACCGTGGAGCGGTGGAGCGGCTGGCGAATGTGGAGAAGATCACGTTTGTGGACGGCTCGCTGGCGAAACAGGCCGGCGCTCGTAGCACGGCGCGGTTTGATGTTCACGTGGTCTACGAAAGAAAGATCGATGTTGCGGCCGAGCGGGAGAGGTTGACGAAAGAGCTCGATAAGATTGAGAAGGAATTCGCAAACAATCAACGGCAGTTGAGCAATGAACAATTTCTGGCGAAGGCTCCGGAGAAGGTTGTCGAAGGATTACGGAGGCGAGCACAGGAATTGACCAGTCTGCGTGAAAAGATAAAGAGTCAACTTGACGGATTGAATGGTACCGGACTAATAGCTGAAACTGGTAACTGACAACGGCTACTGTTATGGACTTTAACAGCCGACGCATCACCGCGATTTTGGAGAACGCGCTGCTCGAAGACCGTGCAACGCGCGATGCGACCAGTTATGCCTGCATCGATCCCAACCAGCGGGCGTCGGCCACGATCCTGGCCAGGCAGGACTGCATTCTGGCTGGGATCGGTTGCGTGGGACGCATCCTCGATGTCTACGCGGCCCTCGACGGCGCGGTGACTTCGCACTACGAGGTCACAACGCATCCCGAGATTTTCGACGGTGTGCGGTTGCACAAAGGGCAGTCGGTCGCGGTGATCCGGCACAATGCGCGTGTGATTCTCTCGTGCGAACGCGTGATCCTGAACTTCCTGCAGCGCATGAGCGGAATCGCGACGCTGACCCGCAAGTTTGTGGACGCTGTCTCCGGCACCAAGGCACGCATTCTCGATACACGCAAGACGGCTCCCGGGCTACGCGTGATCGACAAATATGCGGTGCGCTGCGGCGGAGGACAAAATCACCGGCTCGATCTCTCCGACGGAGTGCTGATCAAGAATAATCACATCGCGCTGGCTGGAGGAATTGTGCAGGCGATTGAGCGCGCGCTGCGGAACCGGCGGGGTTCCCAGATCCTTGAGGTCGAAGTTCGCACCCATGAGGAACTGGAACTGGCCCTGACCCACGGCGCGGAAGCGATTCTGTTGGACAACATGTCTCCAGAGGAAGTACACCGCGCGGTTGAGCGTTGTGCCCGACTCGAGCACCGCATTCCGCTGGAATGCTCGGGCGGGATTCGGCTGGAAAATGTTCGTGCCTATGCCGAAACGGGCGCAGATTTCATTTCAGTTGGGCTGCTGACTCACTCACCGCAGGCGGTGGATATGAGCCTCCGCGTGGTGCTGGCGTAATAGCAATCAGCGGTCAGCTTTCAGCGATCAGCTAAACATGCGCATAGCCGCGGGAATTTCCAAACTACTTCTTCGAGGCTTCCCCGCGATGATTTGTGGTTTCGTCTACTCTACCTCATAATCACCGCATCAAGAAGGATGGCACAATTCGAGGTGGTCGACTCGCGCGCGCGAGAACCCCCGCGCCACACCAGCAACTTGCGGACGTTCGTCTGGGACGCATCGTGCGCCTGTTGATGGAGCACGCGACAGTGGTCGTAAGCGGTACGAAGATCGCGCAGGAGATTTCGTCGAACCGCTCGGAGGTCTGGCGGCTGATTCAGCAGTTGCGCGGACTGGGCGTGGATGTGGCGGGGCATCCGGCGACGGGATATCAACTCAGGTCGGTTCCGGATCTGCTGCTACCTGAGATCGTGAGACCATTGCTTCGCGGCACCCTCTTCGACGCTCAGATTCATCACTTCTACAAAATTGGCTCGACCAATGCCGCGGCCATGTCGGCGGCGGCGGAGGGCGCACCGGAAGGCAGCGTGTTTCTTGCCGAAGAGCAGACTGTGGGACGAGGGCGCGGAGCGCACTCCTGGGAGTCGGCGCGCTCGGCTGGGATTTACTGCACGGTGGTCCTCCGGCCGGCGCTGCCGCCTTCGGACGTGCTGGTGCTGTCGCTCGCGGCTGGGTTGGCGGTGCGTACGGCAATTGAGCAAGTTGATGCGCGCGTGAGCGCGGACTTGAAGTGGCCAAATGATTTACTGATCGCGGGAAAGAAGGTGTGCGGCATACTTACCGAGATGAACGCCGAAGCCACTCGGGTGCGCTATGTCGTCGTCGGAATCGGAGTCAATGTGAACCAGGCGAGTTTTCCGAAGGAACTGGAAGGCGAGGCGACTTCGCTGCGGTTGGTGACGGGCAGTGAATGGTCGCGGGTAGAGCTGGCTGCGGCTTTGCTAAAATCGCTGGACCGGGAATATCGTGTGTTAGTCGATCAGGCGGACGCGCGGCAATCGATTCTGCGGCGATTCACCGAGCAGTCGTCGTGGGTGCAGGGAAAGCAGGTTTGCATCGTCGAAAATGGGGCAAGAGTTGAAGGCATAACGGAAGGCTTGGATGAGCGCGGTTTCCTGCAGGTGCGGACTCCGGAGGGGCTGCGGACGATTTTGAGTGGGACGGTGAGAGAAAAGTGATGTAGCAGTCAGCAACCGGCAATTGGCAGTTAGGATTCAGCCCTCAGAGTTCCACAAGGCCAAATGCGGATTGCTAACTGCTTAATTGCTTGAGACGGACAACGATGCTTTTTGTTCTTGATGTCGGCAATACGAATACCGTGTTGGGGGTCTTTGCCCGGGTTGCGAAGGATCATCCGGCGGGAGACGCAGACGAAGCTCCGCGCTACGAGCGCCTGGTGGCTAACTGGCGGGTCGCAACCCGCCAGGGCAGCACGGTAGACGAGTACGGCGTTTTGTTCCGCAATTTATTTTCGATGGCC
>Ga0182015_10006026_pt1 | contig 12329 bp, 13 predicted proteins | sample 712P3MmetaG_FD_120478 | JGI IMG/M metagenome (GOLD analysis project Ga0182015, IMG submission 120478) | Permafrost microbial communities from Stordalen Mire, Sweden - 712P3M metaG | ecosystem: Environmental > Terrestrial > Soil > Wetlands > Permafrost | place: Sweden: Stordalen | collected...
GACGCAGAGAAGACGCAGAGAAGACGCAGAGAAGATTTTCTCCTCTGCGATCTCTGTGCTCCGATCTCGGCACCCTCTGTGTTAATTCCTGCTTTCTCTTTCACGTTTTAGGGGATTCGGTCAAAAGCTGGCGGGCGCGGGTGGCGAAGATGCCGGCGCCGGCGTACATCAGGCCCAGCAGGCTGAAGCCGGCGAACAAACTGATTCGTTGCGCGACCCAACCCAGTGAGAAGCTCATGATGAGTTGCATCACCGTAGTCACGATGGCCATGGCGGACTGCGTGCGTCCCATGAAGTGGCGGGGCACAATCGCCATCAAGGAAGATTGCGCGACGACACCGGAAACCGCGCGGCAGAAACCAAAAACCGCCTGAATCGTCACGGCGCCGACCACGAAGGAAACGAACGGCACGAGCAAGTGTCCGGCACACAGCGTGCCGATGCAGCCAACGTAAAACGTCATGCGCAGCGAATCCGAAAGTTGGCTCGCAAGCAAGCCGCCAGTAATTGCGCCGATGGCCCAGCCCAGTTCGAGAAAGCCGAGGCCGCGTGCGCCAGCGTGCAGCACATCGTTGGCGAGCGCGACGAGAATCACGTTGGCGCTGACGACGCCGGCCATCATGGTTGCGTGGGTGATGCCGAGCGCGAGAACTTTTGGCTGCTTGCGTAAGTATGCGAAACCTTCCTTGAGATCGGCGTAGACGGCCAGCGACAATCCCGCTTCGGCGACTTCGGGATTTTCGCCGGATTCGAGCGCCAGCGCGGTCGCTTCCGTAGCATTGGAATATTCGCGCGAATACCGCTGATGTTCGCGCGGAGAAACGTAGCCGCGCCGCATCTGGTACAGGCAGAACGCCGAAACAAAATAGGTGGCGCCATCGATCGCGAGAATGCCGGCAATGCCGGCCCAATCGTAGATGAAGCCGACGAACGCGCCAGCCATCAGCATGCCGCTTTGTACGCCGATCAGCACCGCGGCATTCGCGCCGGTGAACTGGTTCGGCGGCATCACTTCCTGCACGAGCGCGTTCACGGTGGCCCAATACATCGCGGAACCCGTGCCCGTGATGAGCGTCATGACGTAGAGATGCCAGAGACCGAGATGACCGTGCCAGGCGATGTAGGCGATTGCGAGAACGGCGACGCCGCGGCAGATGTCGAGCAGGACGCCGAGGTAGCGGCGGTCCAGGCGATCGATGAGCACGCCACCAACGAAGGGAACGAACAGGCCGGGAAGCGTGACGACGATCACCTGCATGCTGACGGCGATGGTCGAGTGGGTGGCGGATAGGATGTACCAGCTAACTGCGGTGAAATTCAGGCCGCTGCCGAACAGCGAAACGAACATCGCCACGGAAAAATAACGGAAGCCGCGCTGCGCCCAGATGACGCTCCAGTCGACGCGATGAGTTGTGGTTGCGGTGGCCATGGGAAGAATCTTCTATTTTAGGGCAACGGTCGCTGCCATAAGTCTTAAAGAGTGCGCATGGATTCCAACGAAGCACGGCTTGGCGCGGCCGTTCACAAAACGAAATATCTGGTGGAGGCAGTTTTGTTTGCTTTTCGACATGAGAGGTGTATTTTCAGCGCATCCATTTTCGCTGAATCGCGCGCGGATTTTCATCTGGCCGGCGAGGGAACGTGGGGTTGCCTGGTGTTGGGATCGAAAGAATAGCGGTGCGTGATGAAATGGCTTCTACGGGTGCTTCTCGGGCTGGTGGGAATCGTGATCTTGATTCTGGCGGCTGGGTGGATGTTGCCGAGGGACCACGTCGCTACGCGCGTGGGCCGATATCACCAGTCGCCGGAAACTGTTTGGGCGGTGATTACCGACAATGATGCGATGCCTTCGTGGCGCGAGGGATTGAAAGCCGTGAAACCAGCGCCGAGCACCAACGGTTAGCCCGCGGATATCGAGGTCACCGGCATGGGGCAGCTTCCGATGCAGACGGTGGAGATGAGCGCGCCGCGGAAATTGGTACGGCGCCTCGGCGGTTCCAACTTGCCGTTCGGTGGAACGTGGACGTTTGAGATTACGCCGGTGGCCGAAGGTTCGACGCTTCGTATCACGATTCGTGATGGGTTACACGGGCGAGATGGAAAAATATCTGCGATCGCTCGCGAAAAAGTTTGGGGAACCCGCGCAGATCGCAGAGTAGCCGGCCGCAGCGTTTAACGCCGCGAGGCCTCTTTCAAACCAGAATGCAACGCGCGGCGTGATCTTGCGAGGCAGGACGCAGGTCGGGCACGGCGCGCACGCAGCCTGGCACACGCAACGAGCAACGCGGCTCGAAAGCGCATCCTGGAGGGAGAGCGGTGAGTTGCGGCACGGTGCCGGGAATCGGCGTTAGCTTGCCGCGCTCAAGGGTTGGTGAGGCGGCCAGCAATCCCTGCGTGTAAGGATGACGCGGAGTGCGCAGCACTTCGTGGACGGGGCCTTGTTCCACGATGCGGCCCGCGTACATTACGGCGATGCGGTCGGCTACTTGTGCGACGACGCCTAGATCGTGAGTGATGAAGAGCAGGCCGAGTTTTAGTTCACGGCGCAAACGGTCCAGCAAATCCAGGATTTGTTTCTGCACGGTGACGTCGAGTGCGGTGGTTGGCTCGTCGGCGATCAGCAGGCGTGGTCCGCCTGCGAGGGCCATGGCAATCATGGCGCGTTGTCTTAAACCGCCCGAGAGTTGGTGCGGAAATTGTTCCGCTCGGGTTTCCGGTTCGGGCACCGCCGCGCGCTTCAAGGCCTCGAGCACGCGTCGCCGCACTTCGCTTGCGTCTAGTTTTGTTTCGTGCGCGCGAATCGCTTCGGCAATCTGTGAGCCGATGCGCATTACGGGATTCAGGGCGGTCATCGGTTCCTGAAACGCCATGGCGATCTTGCGGCCGCGTACATCGCGCCAACCGCGCTCGCTTAAAGTTGTGAGATTCGTACTGGTTGCGGCGCTGGCTGTCGAGACGGCGACGGCGGCTGGCTTGCTCGATGTCGCGGCGCCAGCAACGGTTGTTGATTGGCCCACCAACGTGGCGTCGCCGCTTACGCGTGCACCTATCGGCAGCAATCCCATCAGCGCGAGCGCCATCATGGTCTTGCCGCTGCCCGATTCGCCGACGAGTCCAAGTGATTCGCCGGCGGCGATGTGCAGCGAGACTTCGCTAACGGGGCGCACCCATCCCGCTGGTGTCGGCAGTTCCACGTTCAGCCCGCGAACCTGAAGCAAATCGCTCACGTTCGAATCATAGCCGTAATTGAAATTGCGCGATCGATTTCTGCGGCCAGATTTACATTTGCATCCACGCGGACCAGAACCGGCGAGCCAAAGACCTAGACGAGCCGGCAAGGATGCCGGCGATACCAACTGAGGTGACTCGAACTGCAAACTTTCTTCGATTAGCGGCTGGAGAGCGGTAGGACAAATTTCAGGGCGGTGTGGGTGGGGGAGAAGCCGACAACTTTTACGTCTTTCAGGCCGGACTTGCGGCCTGCGGAGATTACTTCGTTTTCGGTGATTTCGGTTTTTCCTTTGGGGTAGACGATCCAGAGGGCGGTGGCGCCTTTGATGGTCCTGGTTGTTTTGGCGATTTGGGTGGTTAGCTGCTTTGTTGAATCCACACTTAGGAAGATCAGGTCGCCGGCGGGATTGACTTTGTCTTCGCTGATATTTCTTGTGGCGGCGCGGAGCTCTTTCAGGAATTCTGGGTCGAAGCCACCCAGCAGGGACACCTGCGTTTCGGGCTTCAGGCCCAGCTTTTCGGCACGAGTCTTGGGATGCAGGATTTTCTGGCACCACTTTTCGGCGGTTTGGCCGAGGGTGAAAGAGATTGGGCCCACGGCGGTTTCGAGGAGGAGTTCGCCGCCTACGGCTTGTGCGGATTTGATGGTCGAGAACGGGATTTTCAGGCGAGGGCTGCCGTCGGACGGCCTAAAGATTAACTCGTTTGTTTCCAACAGGGCTTTGCCGGCGGATTGCTTCTTGCCGAGATGGAGTTTGCGTGGATTCTCGTTACCCACTAGGTACCCCCCTCCCCCTGTTTTTTGTAAGTATTCATTCTAAAGGAGGTTAAAGTCGTTTGTTTTGATAGACATCGCAAGTGTTCATTCTAAATGGTTTAGAGTGGCAGCCTTCCAGGGCAAAAGCGTCCGTCACCTTGCGAACCTCAGGCTAAACGGTCGGCGGCTGCTACAAAGACGGTTCTCTCCAGCTTGGGCCATTCAAGTTGCTTCCTTAACTGAAAAAACCGCCGGGTGGCGGATTCGGTGAGAACTTTTGGAGTTCTCAGAGTACCACAGTGACCGAATTTGTCAAGGGCGATTTTGGCAAAACGATGGCATCTCGAGACGGGCGGTTATTGAAAAGCGCGGGAAGCCAAACGGGATGCCGTGCCAAGCTCGGGGTGACCGGCAGTACCGAGGCCGGGAATACGGACCGTGCGCACCACGGGCGCGGTGTTTGCTGTGATGGGGATTCCGGGCGTGCGAAGATATCGCGCATGCGGTCTGGCTCGAAACTTGTGAGGCGGGGACATCGTGGGTAACGCGAAAATTCTTGTGGCGCGGGAACTGCGGAAGAGCTATGGGCGGGCGGCGGGATTTTGGTCGGGGGGGGGCGACGGGCGATTCACGGCGGTGGATGGAGTGAGCTTCAGCGTGCTGGCGGGAGAAACGTTTGCGATTGTGGGGGAAAGCGGGTGCGGGAAGACGACCCTGGCGCGGATGCTCTTGCGGCTGATTGAGCCGGATTCGGGGGCGGTGGAGTTTGAAGGGGCGGATTTGTTGAAGGTTGGCGGGGAAGAGTTGCGGGCGAAGCGGCGGCAGATGCAGATGATATTTCAGGATCCGTTCGCGTCCTTGAATCCGAGGATGCGGGTGGGGGCGATTGTCGCGGAGCCTTTGGCGATTCACGAACCGGAGCTTTCCGGGGCGGAGCGGCGAGAGCGAGCGCTGGTGATGTTGAAGCGGGTTGGACTCAACGAGGATGCGATGAAGAAGTATCCGCACGAATTTTCAGGAGGGCAGCGGCAGCGGGTGGGGATTGCGCGGGCTTTGATTTTGCGGCCGAAGCTGGTGGTAGCGGATGAGCCGGTGTCGGCGCTGGATGTTTCGGTGGGGGCGCAGGTTTTGCTGTTGTTGCAGGAGTTGCAGAGGGAGTTTGGGTTGACGTACATCTTTATATCGCACAGCTTACCGGTGGTGGCGCAGGTGGCTACGCAGGTGGCGGTGATGCGGGCAGGGAAGTTTGTGGAGATGGGCGCGGTGGAGGATGTGCTGCATGCGCCGTTGGATGGGTATACGAAAGAGTTGCTGGCGGCGGTGCCGGAGTTGCCTCGGGCTTAGGCGGGGAACCAAAAGAAGGAATTAACACAGAGGGCACTTGAGGAGCACAAAGGTTACGGAGGCAGTGATTGTTCAGAGGCTTGTTTGAACGGTTTTCGGCGGGGGTTGTGGTTCTTGGTGTTTTGGTCCGGGCTAGCTGGGGCGCAGCGGTGCTGCGCCCCTACAAGAGGATCGTTGCGGGGTCGTGGCGGGATGGTGGCGGATTCGCGGATGGTGGCGGTGAAATATTTTCTAGCTATTGGGCGTAGATGGGGGTAGAAGGCGAACGACAACCCCTGGGTGGGTACTCTGTGGTGGAGGGATTCTCGATGGCAACTACCGTTGTGCCTGCGCCTGATGGGCAGGCTTCGATTGGGACTGTGGGACGCATTGTGGGTGTGTTGTTTTCGCCCAAGGCTACGTTTGAGGACATTGTTCGAAAACCCAGCTGGGCGGCGCCGGTGATCTTGCTTACGCTGCTTAGCGTTTGCGTTAGTTTTGCGATCAACCAGCGGATCAACTGGCGGGAGTTTATGAGCCAGCAGATTGAGAAGAGTCCTAGTTCGGCGAATATGTCGGCGGAGCAGAAGGAGCAGAGGATTGAGGGCGGGGCGAAATTTTCGCCGCCGTTTACCTATGCGATTGGATTGCTGGGGCCGATCATTATTACGTTGCTGATCGCGCTGGTCATGTGGGGCGGATACAATTTATTGGGCGGCGCGAATACGAATTTCGGGATTTCGTTTGGAATTACTTCGCATGCGTTTCTTACCGGGCTGGTAAGCAGCCCACTGTTTATTTTAATTTTGTATTTAAAACCGGTTGGAACCGTTGATCTCGACAATCCTGTGGCTGCGAATCTTGGGGCGCTGCTGCCGGAGGATTCGGCGAAGTGGCTGATGGCGCTTGGCAAGTCGATCGATCTTTTTTCGTTGTGGACGCTGGTTTTGCTGGCGATCGGATTTGCGGCTACGAATCCGCGGAAGCTGAAGGGGAGCAAGACGTTTTCGATTGCGTTTGGAATTTGGGCGGCGTTTGTGGTGGTGCGGGTTGGGTGGGCGTTTATTTTTTCTTGATGAGTGGGAACGGGCGTGCGCTGGCGTGGCGGGAGTTGGACAAGGCGCGGTGGCCGGGCGGAGCTAGCCCCGCCCCTACTGGGCGCCTGATACAATTGGGGTGTGAACTTTTCGTTTGAGGTTGCGGAGACTGATCCTACGGGGGCGCGGCGCGGGAGGTTGAGTACGCCGCATGGGATGTTTGAGACGCCGGTTTTTATGCCGGTGGGGACGGCGGCTACCGTCAAGGGGTTGACGCAGGACGCGCTTGAGCAACTCGGCGCGGGAATTATCCTCGCTAACACGTACCACTTATATTTGCGGCCGGGGCACGATCTGATTCGGAAGCTTGGCGGGCTGCATCGATTCATGTCGTGGCCGCGCGCGATTCTTACGGACTCGGGTGGATTTCAAGTTTTCAGTTTGTCGGATTTGCGGAAGATCACGGATGAGGGTGTGCGATTTCGGTCGCATCTGGATGGGTCGGAGCATTTGTTGACGCCAGAGAAAGCGGCGGAGATTCAGCTGGCGCTGGGTTCGGATATAGCGATGGTGCTGGATGAATGCATCGAGACGCCTGCGGAGCGGGGCGTGGCGGAGTCGGCGGTCGCGCGGACGACTTTGTGGGCGCGGCGGGCGCGGGATTATTTTTTGAAGAGCGTGGCGCAGAACGGCGATCTGGGAGCGGTTGGACAGTGGCAGTTCGGCATCGTGCAGGGAGCCACGTTTTCGGATTTGCGGCGGGAGAGTGCGCGGCAGCTTCTGGAGATGGATTTTCCTGGATACGCGGTGGGCGGGCTGGCGGTTGGGGAGCCGCACGCGGTGACTTGCGAGATGGCCGGGGAAGTCACGGCGCTGCTGCCGAGAGATCGGCCCCGATACTTGATGGGCGTGGGGAGGCCGGAGCAGTTGGCGGATTACGTGGCGCTGGGGATTGACATGATGGACTGCGTGCTGCCGACCCGGGCGGCACGACACGCTTGCATCTACACCAGTGAGGGGCGGGTGCTGATCAAGAATGCGCGGTACGCCGAGGACCAGCGGCCGCTTGATCCGGAGTGTGCGTGCGCGGTCTGTAAGCGCTACACGCGTGCGTATTTGCGGCATTTATTTTCCGCTGGAGAAATCACCGCGGCGATCCTGGCGACCCACCACAACGTCCACTTTTACCTTGACATCATGCGGCAAATCCGCGAGGCTATCGGGTTTGGGAACCTAGCGAAATTCTCATCTGCGATGCACGCGCGTTATGCGACGGGTCCGGCCTGAGGGCAAACGGGTCGATGCTCAAAAAGCGCGCGGGTCGTCCGCGGGACACCACCAGAAGAGAATCGTAAGGGATTTATAGAGCGGGGATGTGCCCGCGGGTGGCTGCTGCTATCTTCGCGGTCAAATCGCAAAGAGCCGGCCGGGACGCCCTTCTCTAGTTCAGGGCAAGCCGGCGCTACCAGTTTTGCGACGCAGGATGGTTCGCCGGGATTATACCCGGCGCCTGTAATGAGCGGCTCGTACCTGGGCACTGGAGAGTTAGAAAGGGTTGGGTTCACGCACGAATATGTTTGCGTCCATGATATTTCAAATCGGCGGATTGCCTTCGGCGCTGGGCAGTCCTTTGGTGATGATGGTTGTGGTGATGGGCATTTTTTATGTGATGCTCATACTTCCGCAGCAGCGGCAGCGCAAGAAGTTGCAGGAGATGCTGGGGGCGCTCAAGACCGGCGATAAAGTGATTACCAACGGCGGAATCTACGGGACGATCAACGGGATCGACGGCGACACGGTGATATTGAAGATTGCCGAGCAAGTGAAAATTCGCATCGCGCGGTCGGCGATCACGCAGGTGGAGACGGCGGAAGATGCGAAATAGTCTTGTGGACCACCAAAGATGCAACTTGATTTGCAGGAGCTCCGGCAAGCACGGAGCCTATAACTTCTAGCCATGAATCCTAACCTGAAGTGGAAATCGCTCTTCATTCTGCTGGTGATTCTGGGGTGCATTTACGGCCTGGTCGGTCTGCCGACGTTTCCTACCTCGGTTGCGCAGCTCCAAGATAATTTCGGCCACCAGATCAAGCTCGGCCTGGACCTTCAGGGCGGCACGCACCTGATTCTGCAAGTACAGGTGCAGGAAGCCATCGCGCAGGAGACGGATCAGACGATCGAGCGGCTCACCAGCCAGATGCGCGCGAAGAATATTCGCTACGACGAAGTGCGGCGGGTGGACGACACGCATATCCTGGTGCGCAATGTTGCGTCGGAGCAATTGTCAGATTTTCGCGACATGGTCGATGCGCAACTGAAGAACGTGTGGGACATGTCGCCCGCGGCGGGGGATCCATCGGGCTACACGCTGACGCTGAGGCCGAGCGCGGTTGCGGCGATCAAAGAGCAGACCATGGCGCAATCGATTGAAACGATCGAGCGCCGCATCAACGCACTGGGCTTAACGGAGCCCACGATTCAGCAACGCGGCGGCAGTAACGACAACGAAATCCTCGTGCAGCTTCCGGGCGAAGGCGACCCGTCGCGCGCGAAAGCCGTAATTCAGGCCGGCGGCCAACTCGAATTAAAACTGGTGGAAGATCCCACCACGTATCCATCGCAGGTTGCGGCGCTGGCCGCGCACGGCGGCGTGCTGCCTTCGGGAACGGAGCTGATTCCCGGGCGGTCCGAGAGCCGCGCTACCAATCCGGATACGGGGGAAGTCTGGTACCTGTTGAGCCGCGCACCCGTGGTGACGGGCCGCGACTTGCGAAGCGCCACGGAAAACCGCAGCACGCAAAATCCGGGCCAGTTTCAAATTAACTTTTCGCTCTCCGCGGAAGCGGCGGCGCGCTTTGGTCCTTTCACCGAGCAAAACGTAAATCGCCAGATGGCCATTGTGCTGGAACACCACGTGTACTCCGCGCCGGTGATCCACAGCCGCATCGACGACTCCGGGGTGATCGAGGGGAATTTCAGCCAGGATTCGGCGCACGATTTGGCGCTGGTCCTGCGCGCGGGAGCACTGCCTGCGTCCATCAAGTATCTGGAAGAGCGCACCGTGGGGCCATCGCTGGGCGCGGATTCGATCCGCCACGGAGTACAGGCTTCGATTTTCAGCTTGCTGGTGGTGATGATTTTCATGCTGGTGTACTACCGGCTTTCGGGAGCGAACGCGGTGGTGGCGTTGGTTCTGAACCTGGTGATTTTGATGGCGGTGCTCGCCGCTTTTGGAGCGGTGCTGACGTTGCCTGGAATTGCCGGCGTGATTTTGACCATCGGTATGGGCGTCGATTCGAACGTGCTGGTGTTCGAGCGTATCCGCGAAGAGTTGCGCAACGGAAAGTCGCCGGCGTCGGCGGTGCAGGCCGGCTTTGACAAAGCTTTCCTGACGATCATCGACACGCACGTTACGACTGTGGTTTCGGCGTTCTTTCTATTTTTGTTTGGAACAGGGCCCATTCGCGGGTTCGCTATCACGTTGACGATCGGTCTGATTGCCAACGTGTTCACGGCCATTTACGTGTCGAAAACGATTTTCCAGTATCACTTGTCGAAGATGGACCGCCAGGCAGAGCTCAGTATCTAGACGTACTAGTATCGAGTTTTGCGAGTTTATTTCAGGCCGCAGAAACGGGCCGATTTTAAAACTTGGCTGCTACACAGACTGGACGGCAGCACTTTGTGGTTTCTGGGCCATCGAATGGCCAGACAGCATTAAGGCCCGGGAACAAATCGATAGGCAGTGGAGTCTAAGGAAGGGAAGTACCTCGGCATGATTGAGTTCTTCAAAGAGCCCAATATCGACTGGATGGGCAAGGCCAAGTATTTCTACGGCTTAAGCGGCATTCTCCTCCTTGCAGGTGCGATTTCATGGTGGTCCCAAGGTGGGCTGCGGTACGGCATCGACTTTAAGGGTGGCACCAACGTGGATGTGCGATTCGCGCAACCCCCGAACATCGATCAAATTCGGACCGCGCTGCGGACGCAGGGTCTGGGCAGCAGCGAGATCCAGTCGATCAGCAGCGGGGTAACCGCGTCGAATTCGAATGAAGTGCTGATTTTCGTGGAGCAGAAGGGTCAAGCGGATCAGGCACTAGACACCAGCAAGGCGCTGGTGCTGTCCGCGCTGAACGCTATGTACGGGGTGAAGGATAATTCCGGGAAGCCAGACTTCAATGCCGCTACGCCGTCTTCGCTGACCGATTTGCTGAACGCGCGCGATCCCTTGAACTTAACGGTGAATGTCGGGGATCGCTATCAGCAGCTTGCCAAGAGAATTCTGAACTACCGCGACACGACAAAAAACGGGGTGCTGACAAGTTTCGACGATCTCACGGTTGTCGATGGCGTCACGCCGCCGGTGCTTTCCGCGTTGAAGAGCAGCTATGCGATCGGCAGCTTCGCGATTCGCAACGTGGAAATCGTCGGACCCAAAGTCGGCGCAGAGCTTCGGCGCCAGGCGATTCTGGTTACCCTCTATGCGCTGGCGGGCATGCTGGTATATATTGCCTTCAGATTCGAGTGGGTTTACGGGGCTGCGGCTGTTCTAGCGGTATTTCACGACGTTCTAATCACCCTGGGATTTTTCTCTCTGCTGCATTTCGAGATTTCGCTGACGGTCATCGCGGCATTGTTGACCCTGGTCGGATATTCGATGAACGACACTATTGTCATCTTTGATCGTATCCGCGAAAACAATCGCTTGCTGAGGCGCGAGTCGTTCGCCGACGTGGTCAACAAATCGATCAACCAAACTTTATCAAGAACGATCTTGACTAGTGGCCTGACTTTCCTTACCGTGCTCGTCCTGTTCCTGATGGGCGGCCAGGTGCTTCGCGCTTTCTCCTTTGCCCTGGTGGTGGGGATTGTGGTAGGAACGTACTCCAGTTTTGGCATAGCTGCACCGCTGGTAGTCGCGTGGAATCATTGGCGCGGCCAGCGAGGCACCGTAGCAGGTACCGGACCCGCAGCCGGAAACAAACCGCGCGGAAGTGAAGGCGTCTCGGGACGTCTCGCTCCTGCCGGGAGGAGGTAGGTAACCATGTTCGAAGATATGGTGGTCTCGAGTTCCAATCCCTCGAAGACGAACAAGCCCTGGACGGTGGTTCTGTCGATGCTGGCCCAGGTTACTTTTCTTGGGATCCTGATCCTGATTCCGCTGATCTACACGGAAGCGCTGCCGAAGACGATGATGGCAACGCTGCTGGTGGCTCCGCCACCACCTCCCCCGCCGCCACCGCCACCGGCCATAACGCAAGTCGTGCATATCAAGCCGCAAGTGCACTTGATGGATGCCGGCAAACTGGTGGCGCCGAAAGTCATCCCGAAAGACATTAAGATCATCAAGGAAGATGCGCCGGACATGAACGCCGGTATGCAAGGTGGAGTACCGGGCGGCGTTGCCGGCGGCTCCATGGGCGGCGTGATTGGCGGCGTAATCGGCGGCATGGGCGGAGCACCACCACCGCCGAAGCCGACGGCATCGCGCATCCGCCAAGGCGGCAGCGTGCAGGCCGCGTTGCTGATCAACAAAGTGCAACCGGTGTACCCGCCGCTGGCGCGCCAGACGCGCATTGCCGGCACGGTGCGACTGCATGCGCTTATCTCCAAGTCCGGATCGGTGGAATCGCTGGAAGTGTTGTCGGGTCACCCGCTGCTGGTGCGCGCGGCGATGGATGCGGTGCAGCAGTGGCGCTACAAACCAACGCTGCTGAACGGTGAACCAGTCGAAGTGGACACCACGATCGACGTGATTTTCTCTCTGAACCAGTAGGACGGGCTGATGCGTTGGTCGTGGGGCCGGCGCAGCGTTCCGCGTAGCAAGATTTAAAACACACTCGTTGGCCCGGCCCAGCCGGCGTCACCAGAATCTCAAGGAGCAAACGAATGCTAGCCACGTTATACGTTTACACGGCCCTGTTGCTGCAGTCTCAGGCCACATCCTGGGACCTGCGGAGCATGTGGTCTTCGATGAGCAC
>Ga0182015_10006028_pt1 | contig 12327 bp, 8 predicted proteins | sample 712P3MmetaG_FD_120478 | JGI IMG/M metagenome (GOLD analysis project Ga0182015, IMG submission 120478) | Permafrost microbial communities from Stordalen Mire, Sweden - 712P3M metaG | ecosystem: Environmental > Terrestrial > Soil > Wetlands > Permafrost | place: Sweden: Stordalen | collected...
CCGGGCTGCGCGATTCCCATGTCTTCGAGATCCACAGTTCTCCAGTGACTGTCGTCAAAGCCGGTGCTCGCCCAGGCCACGTTGTCGCCGTCGTGCGCGCCCCAATCTTCGTTGATCTCCGTCAGACCTGACCGCCATTCGGTCACTTGCGCAGGGGCAGCCCAGCCTGTTGCGCAGGCAATCGAGAAGACCAGAAGCATCGGAACGAGAAGCTTTTTCATTTGCTTGTCGCATCCATGGTAACGGCCCTGCAATGCTGGTGCACAGAGAATGCGAACGGCGGGTGGATTCGTGCGCCAAAGGGTCAAGCCGGCGGTGATTTGTAGGGCGCCCTATTCCGCCGGAATGCTCCCGCTGTCTGAGATACTCTCGCCGTCGATGGAAAGACAGTTACCAAGCTCGTTGAACGTCTTGTCCCATCGCGGCCGGTCCTCCGGCCTTAGTGCGGCCAGCCCTTCTTTCGACGTGCGCAAAACTTCATACCAGATGTTCTGCGCCTGCCATAGGTTCAGCTCAAACGGCAGCTCAGTCAGGTTGCGAGCCAGCGTGAGCGCGCGATCCAGCCTCTCCAGCGATCCGTTCGATATCTGCAGCTCCACCATGGCCAGCTTCATTCGCTGATCGACAAGGTAAGAGAGAGCCGCCGTCTCCAACGGCACCTTGTCGGCCTTGGCTGCGATCAAGAGCGAGCGCACGTGCGGTTGATCGATCGGATCCGTTCCCAGCGCGCGCCGAAGGCCTGCATTCAGCGCGAAACCTGCAGCGAGGGCTAACGCAGGGGGCTTGGGCAACCCGGCCTGTGACAGGTAATGCAGCAGGCTGGCGTGATCTTCATAGATCGTGGTGAGTGAGGTCTCGATGTCCCACAGAGTCGAGTTCAAGATCAACTGCACGATACGTCGCTGCTCGTCCCGGAACAGTGAAGTAAGCGAATAGTCGACATGGCCGTAGTAGCGGTCCAGCAGCCGGATGACCTCGGGGAAATAAGCCTGCTGCACGTTCTCCGCCGCCTTGCGGGCAAACGCCTCAAAATCGGCTGCATCCGCGTCGGAATACGCTTTCACGGCGGCCGTTATGTTCTGGTCGCCGAAGTGAAGCACCGAAAACGAAAATCTCTTGCCTTCGCCCGTAATGGAGCTTGTGATCTGCGTCCTTCCCAGCGCCAGCCGTCCCCGTCCCGAGGTGTGGATCTCATACGAGATTCGCCGAACTCGATAGCAATAGAGCTCCGTCTCATCAGAGTACGCAGAGAAAATGGAGCTGATGGCGTAGTGTGCCGCCACCTGCTCCAGCCCGAGTTCCATCGTGGACACAGAGGCCTTGTAAATCTGCGCGCCGTCGCCGCGGATCGGATCGTTGGATTTCGCCTCAGCGATCCGCGCAAGGAAATTGGGCTCAAGTCCCTCCGCCTGCTGGCCGAAGAGCTTCTTCGCCAACTGCAGGACCCGTGCCGCATACGCGATGATCTGCACGGTTTCAAGGCCGCCGATGTCATCGAAGAACCAGCCGCAACTTGTGTACATCAGCTGTCCGTGGCGCAGCATCTCCATTAGTTCGATTGCGCGTTCACGCTCGGCTTCGTTCAACTCGCGGCTTTGATGCTGCTTCAGAAAGTGAGCTTCATTCTCTTCGCTCCGGTCGAGAATCACCGAGATATATGCGTCACGGGCGGCCCACACATCTTTGAAAAGCCTGGCGCCCTCCTGCTCGGTGAACGGTCCCAGTGCATCGCGCAACTCATCCAGCGCCTGCCTCAGAGGAGCGCGCCACAGCTGGTTGTAAGGCAGCCCTCCGTTGCAACCGCAGTTCGAACGCCAGCGCTCAACCCCGTGAACGCAGCTCCATGAGGTGTCGTCTTCTATCTCGCACTCGTATTCCGGCGGGCACTCCGCGAGGAACATCCCGTAGTTCGCCAGCCGCACCGTCTTGTCGCGCTCAAGCAGTAAGAGCGCATAGGCCAGCGCCATCTCTCCGTGCTTGTGGTGATGGCCATAGGACTCTCCGTCGGTTGCCACGTGCACGAGTTGCGGCTGAGTGCCTTCTTTAAAGCTGGACTTTAGGCGCGCACACAGGTTGTCGCCCGAGTTCAGGAGTCCCTCGAACGCAATGGCCCTTGAGGCCGGACCGTTGTAAAAGAACACTGCAATCGAAGCGCCCGACTTGAAGCGCACCAGATACGGCCGGGTTGTGTCCACCGTCGCGCCTGGCATATCAGTCCACGCAGCCACTTCTTTCAGCGGCCTGATCCGCTTGCATTGATGAGGGGCCAGCAACGTGAATTTGATACCGTGCTCGGCCAGAAGTTCAAGAGTCCTCGTGTCTGCCGCGGTCTCGGCCAGCCACATGCCCTCCGGCGCCGAACCATAGTGGCTCTGATAGTCGGCGATCCCCCAGCGGATCTGCGTAATGCGATCGCGTTCGCTCGCCAGCGGCATGATGATGTGGTTGTAGACCTGCGCCATGGCAGAGCTATGGCCGCCGTAACTCGCCCGGCTGCGCCGCTCCCCAAAGAGGATATTGCGATAGGTCCGCGGTGCATTGCCCATCAGCCAGCTCAACAGCGTCGGTCCGAAGTTGAAGCTCATTCGCGCGTAGTTGTTCAGGATCCGCGTGATCTGCTTTTTCTCGTTCAGAATGCGCGCCGCGCCGTTCGGCGCATAGCACTCCGCGCACACTCGCTCATTCCAGTCGTGATACGGCGCCGCAGAGTCCTGCGTCTCCACCGTCTCCAGCCAGGGATTCTCACGCGGTGGCTGGTAAAAATGCCCATGAATGCATATGAATTTCTTGCTTGAAGCCATCGGCGTCCCATCGCGCCCGAATCGAACTGCGACTTCGGGCCGTTTTGCCATTTTAGGCCAGAGGGATGCCAGGCCCAATACTTCCGAAGTGCGCTGATCCCAATCAACCACTTTTCGGGACTAATCTTCCCGGTTTGACCTTCCCGACGATGAGGTTTTCTTTGCCAGGTCGCACGCTCGCCACAAGTACCAGCTCGCCACGCTGCGAAACGGCGCCCACTTCTTCCCGCGCTTCAACAGCACCTCAGGCTTTGGCAGGTCAGCAGCCTCCAGCGCTCGTGTCTTCGGCAGGCGCAGGAATGTAAGTGCAAATCCCTTGCGCACGCCGTAGTCGGTCACTGGAAACACGTCCGGCCGTCCCATCCTGAAGATCAGCAACATCTCCACCGTCCACGGGCCAATGCCGCGGACCGCTGTCAAGCGCTCCACGATTTCCGCATCCGACATTCTGCGAATCGCTCCATGCGTGGGGACCGTGCCGTCGAGCGTCTTCGCGGCCAGGTCCTTCAAAGCCTTGATCTTGTTTCCGGATACTCCCGCAGCCCGAAGCGGCTCATCCGGCGTCTTCAGCAGCAACTCCGGCGTCGGATCGCCGCCAAAGTACTCCCGCACGCGGCGGTGAATCGTGGCCGCGGCCTTTCCGTGCAGCTGTTGATACAGGATCGACTCAATTAGCGACTCGAAAGGAGAGGGTGCCGGATCGAGCCGCATGGTAAACGGCCCTGCGCACTCAATGAGTGTGGCCAGTTTGGCGTCCTGCGCTTTCAGATGTTCGATTGCCTCGATCGGGTCAAACGGGAGCTTGCGGCTCTTTCCGTCATGAATCATAAGTGGGAGTTTATCGCACGGCTCTGATTGCCCGAAACTCCGTGGCCCTCCGTTTTGGGAATCTTCGCCTGATTAGGACCCACGGTTCCGACTTCGCCGGGCGCCTGGGCCGGAAGTTAAACATTTGGCCGCTGGCCGCAACTACGAACTGCCCTTTGCGTTATAACGGATGTGGGGCAAAGTCTTCTTTGGGGGAGATGCGAGAATGTTGCCAATCTTGACTTGGCTTGTCATAATGCTTTGCCTCTTTGTCTCGGTAGTCAAATACCTGATGGGCCTTCTGCTAAGGCTCTCATTCCCCGGCACAAAAATCCGCAAGGACTACTCCTGGCAACCGACGGTAAGCGTGCTGCTACCTTGCTACAACGAGGGCCGCACTGTCTACAACTCCATTGAAAGTATCAGCAAGAGCAATTACCCTGCGGACAAGTTTGAAGTTATCGCGCAAGATGACTGCTCGGTAGACGACAGCTATGAGTGGATGGTCAAAGCCCAACGCGACTTTTCTAATATTCCGATCCGTGTTGGCCGCAATGCGTCTAACTGCGGAAAGGCCCGCACAGTTTGTAACGCACTGGCCCACTCGACCGCGGAAATAATCATCTCCATCGATTCCGACTGCATCTTCCATCCCGACGTTATCCAGGAGCTGACCGCCTGCTTTGCTGAGCCCGGCATCGGCTCGGTGGGTGGCCGCGTGGGAGTGAGCAATCCAAACGACAACATCATCACCATGATCCAGACCATCGTTTATTACGCCGCCTTTGAGCTCTACAAGATTCCCGAGAACTGGACCCGAAGCGTCTGCTGCATCAGCGGTTGCCTGTTTGCGATTCGCCGCGATCTTCTGCTCGAGCTGGAGCCAATTCTGCGCGCTCGCCACTGGTTCGGCGTCCCTGTCAATCAGGGCGAAGACCGCTTTCTTACCCATCAAACCTTGCTCCGGGGCTACGGCACCTACATCAACAACGACGCGCTCTGCTGGACCGCTGTGCCCAACAAGCTTTCCGTTCTGTTCAAGCAACAGCTGCGCTGGCGCAGCAGCATCGTGCGCGATCTCTTTTTCACCCTGCGGAGCCTCCCGCAGCATGTATTCAAGTTGCACCCGAACACGGTCTTCACACTGGTGCTCACACCCCTCACGGCTCTCGTCGCGCTGATGGTCATGGTCACTATGCTCACCTGCGATCCGCTGGCGTGGGCCGGACCCGATCCGCTGGTCTTCTATCTCGGCCTCGCCGCAGTCTTCAGCTGGGCCATCAAGAAGTACAGCGTCAGGGAGACGATTCAGCACCCGCTTGCTTTTGGCGCATATCTTGCATGGTCAATTGTCAGTTCTCTTTTCATCACGCCCCTTTCGCTTCTCACGCTCGATTCAGGAGACTGGGGAACGCGGAACAAACAGCCACAGGAGGCCCAGATTGGCCACGCCAGCGCCAGCTAACAGCACCGATCCCCCGACCATACAAGTAGGAATCCGTTGGTCGGTGCAGTCGGTTGCATATAAGACCGTCCTTGCCACTTATCGCATCTTCGCCATCGTGGTGCTTTATGCAGTGCTGATCGGTATTTTCTCCTATGCATTCATAATGGGGTTTTATGCAGTCAGCAGAAGCTGGGCTGCTCCGGTCATCCTGTCTGCCTTTGATGAAAAGAGCCTGGACTTCATGCAGCAGTTGGTCATCAGCAGGCAAACCATCGAGGATCTGAAGGTTGATGTTGTGCGTCAGCAGACAACCCTCGCGGAGATGACTAACTACAGAAGCGCAATTCTCTCGCTCGATCCCCAGCTGCAGCAGGCCATTGCACGCGAGCGCGAACAGGCCCAACGTACCGGCCCGGAGCTGGTGAAGCTTGAAAAAGACAAGCAGGCAGACAATGTGAAGTCAAAAGAGATGCTTACTCAGCTGCACGATCTCGAGTCGCAAATCAACAGCGACTTGAAGACGGGGCTAATCACGAAAGGGGACGCCGCCACACAATTGGCCGCGCTCAACCAGGCAGAGACTGCATATACCGACAGCCGGATCGCTGAAGTTCAACTCTCAGACAGCGTTCTCGCAAAGACAACTGTCGGCACCAAGTCACTGGATGCTATTGAAAAGCAGGCGGAGCTGCGATCCGACATTGCCCAGCTCGATGTGACTTTGAGCGTGGCGCAAAAGCAGTTGATGGAAGACAATCGCCAGGTCCAGCGCCTGCACGACGCAATCGAGATTGCCAAGCTGAGCCCCTACTTTTTGAATGGCAAAGGCGACAAACAGTTGTACTTTGCCTTTGTTCCTTACGACAACCAGGCCGCGGCAACCGTGGGCGCGCCCATTTACGACTGCTATCTCAACATGGTGATCTGCCGCAAGGTTGGCAGCGTGAAGCAGGTATTCTCGGGCGAGCAGATCATCAATCATCCCATCTTCAAGACGCAGGTTCGAGGCCTCACCATCCTGATGGATCTTTCGCGCCCTAAGTCTGCGAAGTCACAGACGGTTTTTCTTGGCGGCAAGCCGCTGCTGTTCTAGACGCCTCCAATAACCTGCTTCAATTCTCGATTCTCAGGGAGCATACGCATGTCCCAGCGGTCTTTGGTTGTTGCATTTCTTCTTGGCCTTCTGTTATCACCATCCAAGGCCACAGGGCAGAACATCCAGGCTGACCAGCAGAGCTACTGCGCCTATCTGTCCGAGCAGGCCAAGGCACAGGGCGATCTGCTGCGCACGCCCGCTGCCTTCGCCGGATTCACTCAACCCGAGACAGGGCTTCCCACGCAGCTGATCTTCGGCGCACAGCTCAGCCTGTCCAGCGTGAAGAAGGCTGGCATCACTCTGGATGCCGCTCGCAAGAACTGCGAACTATACAAAGCATCCACGGGCGTGCAAATGACGGTTCAGTATGCACTGCAGGGGATTGAGAAAGATGCACTCGGCCATCGTCTCACCTTGATTGACGATGCGGCGAAGTCCCTCGACGTGCTGATCGACAAGACACAGAAGATGGTCGATGCGCAGAACATGACCCGCCCCATGTTGCTGAGCCTGATCTCGAACAGGTTCAAACTGGATTCGGACCGTGCCGATACGCAGTCGCGGATCGCCACGCTCTACATGCCGCCGCTGCCAGATCAGCCGATCAAGCTGCAAGTCGCGGCAAAGCAGAACACCGACGTTGCCGAGCAGAAGTCGCTGGCCAAACTTGCGCGCCAAAACAACTGGGATGTCGCGCTCAGCGTCGGCACCCATCAGCAAATTAATCCGCCATCGGGAGGACTTGAGCCCTACGGTGAGGTCAGCGTAAGTTACAACCTCGCCAGCCATGCAATCGACAAGCACCTCGACCGTTCAGTTGATGCCTATTCCAACTGGAAGAAGGTGGAAGAGAGTGACGCCGCCCGTGAAGCAGAGATACTTCGGGATCAAACACAGCAGTCCATTACCGCTCAACAGAGCCGGCTTGATGCACTGAACAGGGAATCAGTAGAGATTGAGAATAACCTCAAGCTTGTCTCCGACACCGAAACAAGCGCTGCGCTGGACTTTCACAACCAGCTTGCCTCGACACGGATTCTGCTCGGCATCGAAACAGGAGACGCGACTTACCGCCTTCAGCGGCTGCAGGAGTTCCTCAGCAAAAACTTCTGAAGGGGGCCTCACGAGGCCTCAGCAGGAGGCCCGAGGCTTGGCGTCCTGCGCGTGTCTCACCCTCAGTTTGCAATCCAGGCAAGAACGGGCACGCAGCAACGGGAACGATCAGGTCCGCAGTGTTATGCCGGGGCGACCAGGCCCAGGCAGGCCGGTGAGGTCGACGACTTTCCTGTCGGCGGCTTTGGGATCCGCGACGGTTTCTTCGGATTCGAATGGGAAGTTGCAACTGTCTTGAATCATATGGGGCAGTGGATCGCACTGCCCCTCGACCTGACGGCGACGGCAAAGTTAGTTGCTGTTGGGCGTGGCGTGGAGGATAGTGATGCGTGTCTTGCCATCGAACTGGCTTGCTTTCTGGCTGATGGTAATGTTGATGGACTCCTTGTTTGCCTTTGTCAGCATGAGCAGAGCGCTATCCCCCGACTCCATGTTCTCGGCGCCGCTTCCGAGCTGGTCCTTGTAGAAGGCAGTAACCTTTTCCTTGGGGTCTGAGGTGAGGAAGACGCCAGTGACCATGGGCCCGGCACCGAGGTTTAGCTTGGCACTGCCCTTGGCCTGCTCCGCGCCAGGATAGATGGCCGTGCCGAGGTCGGCTTCGGTTAGTTTTTCATCGGTAATAGCGCTGATGGGACCGTTAGGTGTGTCGATGGTGACTTTGCCGGTGGTCAGGTCCTTATGGACGGCCTTGGAGACTCGGTAGAAGCCATAGCCGACGACACCGACAACGGCTATGCCAAGGCACACGATAACCGCCGCAATGATGAGGATGATTTTCACAGCGCTGGAGCCCTGTTTGGGCGGCTGGGAGTACGGTTGCTGCGGGCTGCTCTGCATTCCGGGGTTGATTGTGGGGTCGGCCATGGTCATTTCCTCCTTGTCGGGTGCGGCTTTTAATCGGCATTGCTGGGCCGGATTTTGCGATTCCCCACTATACCGGAGGCGGTGCAAGGGGTGACATGAGTTTTCTGGGCTGAGGCCGCTGAGGCGGATAGCCTGGAAAATGGGCCGAGCGGGAGCGATTCCCGATTTGCTCCGACGACATTCGTTTCGTGCTCGGTGAAAGGGTCGGCGGTCCGCACAGGGCGGCCCGACGCTTTACCATCAAGAGCATAGGCTTTCGTTCAGGAGTAATTCAATGAAGATGCGCCCGGGAACGCAGACGGGATTCCTGCTGTGCGGCAAAGAATGGATCGACGGAGAGTCGTTTGAAGTTCGCTCGCCGTGGGACCATGGACTGGTTGGTCGCGTCACAATTGCCACCCGTGCCGACGCCCGTCAGGCAGTGAATCATGCAGTTGCAAGCCTGCGCCGCACACGCGCCCTGCCACGGTGGAAGCGCCGCGAGATCCTTGAGGATGTTGCTTCCGCACTCATCGAGCAAAAAGAGCGCTTTGCAAACCTGATTGTCACCGAGGCCGGAAAGCCCATTCGCCTGGCGCGTGCTGAAGTCGATCGCGCCATGCTCACGTTCAAGACCGCGGCAGAAGAGGCCGCACGCCTCGGTGGTGAGAGCCTGCCGCTCGACCTCACCGAAGGGAACGAGGGCCGTTGGGGTCTTGTGCAGCGCTTCCCGGTGGGTCCGGTCCTGGCCATTACCCCGTTCAACTTTCCGCTGAACCTGGTGGCGCACAAAGTCGCCCCCGCCATTGCTGCAGGCTGCCCAATCATACTCAAACCCGCCCCACAAGCGCCGTTCACCGCCCTCGCGCTGGGCGAAGTCCTGTTGAAAGCTGGTTGGCCTGTCGAAGCACTCGCCGTCCTCCCCTTGTCGAATGCCGATACTGCGTGGCTCGCCGAGAAAGAGGACCGCATCAAACTGGTTAGCTTCACGGGTTCGGCCCGGGTTGGATGGGAGCTCAAGGCCCACTCCGGCCGTAAGCGCGTGCTGCTTGAGCTTGGCGGCAATGCCGCTCTCATTGTGCACGGAGACTGGCTCGACCTGGACGAGGCGGCCACGCGCACGGCGCACGCCGCCTTTGGATTTGCAGGGCAGTCCTGCATCAGCGTCCAGCGCGTCTTTGTCGAGCGCAGAGTCTTTCAGACTTTTTTGTGGAAGCTCGTCGAGATCGCCGCCAAGATGGTCCACGGCGACCCTTCTGACGAGAATACGGAAGTAGGCCCGCTGGTTCGCGTCGAGGAAGCTGAGCGCGTCGAGGCCTGGATCAAGGAAGCCGTCGATGCCGGCGCCAAACTCATCGCTGGCGGCGAGCGCAACGGCTCCGTGATCACTCCAGCGATCTTGACTGCGACCAAGCCGGGCATGAAGATTCGCGACGAAGAGGCCTTTGGGCCAGTGGTCCTTGTTGAGCCCTACGATGACTTCGAAGAGGCCCTTGCAGATGTGAACCACTCGCGCTACGGCCTGCAGGCAGGACTGCTCACGCGCGACGCAGGCCGCATCCTTACCGCTTATCGCGAGCTCGAAGTCGGCGCCGTCATCGTTGGAGACACGCCCGCCTGGCGCCTCGACTCCATGCCCTACGGCGGAGTCAAAGACAGCGGCATAGGTCGCGAAGGCATTCGCTCCGCAATCGAAGAGATGACTGAATCTAGAATGCTGGTGATGTCTGGCTTGAGCTGACACCGGGCGAGTTCGTTATCGCCAGGAAGTTCAGGCCTGCCCCACAGCTATTTCGCTTTTGCCTTTTGCGCGGCCCAACGCCGGCGCTGTGCATCGGCAATCCGCTTCCGTGCATCGGCGCTCAGGACGCGGCGCTTTTTCGGCCTCCCTAACTTGACTGGTGCCGTTTTGGCTGGCTTCGCGCTAACTGCGCCTTTGGTTGTAAGCAGGTTGCGCACTTGAGTCAGTTGTGCAATCTCCGCATCGATTTGAGCAATGATGGATTCAATGGACATAACTCAAGAATAACCCACTGATCATGCGTGTCAACGACTTAGCAAGATATTCTTTTTGGGAAAAATGCAAAGTGCTTCTTGTTGACACACCCGGTTCGGCGAAAGCCTTGCGCCCATGCCGGCGGAAGCCCACCCCATCCCGCTCGTCCGCCAGACAAACTCCTCTCTTCCGGTAAATCTCCGCGCCACTTACTCTGCCTTGCCTAGGGTCTGGTCCTTGTAAGCCTTCTGCAAGATAAAGAATGCCTGCTTCTTCTCGCCCTGGTCTGAGATCAGGCCTTTGCGATTGAATTCGTCCTGAATGCCCACCAGCGGCCGGTTAGGCGAGCGAAAGTCCATCAGCACCCACGGACTCATGCCCCTCAGCTGCCCAATCCGATTCAACATGCCAAGCTGATGCCGATAGATATTGGCCTGATACTCCTCCGTCCAGCGATCGTTTTCGCCGCCGTGCAACCCGGCCTTTGCATCCCCGCCAAATTCGCTCATGATCAGCGGCTTCTGGTAGGCAATACTCCAATCGGTAACATCGGCTGTCTCGGGATGCTGCTCATACCAGCCGATATATTCGTTGGTCCCGATCACATCCAGAGCTTCACCCAGCTTGTCGTCCACAATCTTTGTATGTCCCTGCGCTCTCACCAGCAAAGCAGCCGTGATCAACCGAGTTGGGTCAAGTGCCCGCGCCCGTTCGGCCTCGGTCTCAATGAACCTCATTCGCGCCGGTGTGTTCGGCGTCTCATTCGCCATCGACCACAGCACGATGGACGCATGGTTGCGATACGTATTGATCTCTTCGTCTAACTGCTGTTCCGCCTTGTCCAGCACCTTGGGGTTATCGAACTGAAGCGCCCAATAGACAGGATTCTCTGACCACACCATCAGTCCCATGCGGTCTGCCGTGCGCAGCATCGACTCGTCATGCGGATAATGCGCGAGGCGAACAAAGTTGCAACCCAGCTCCTTCGCCCAGCCAAGCAGCGTCTCCGCATCCTTCTCCGTGTTGGCCCTGCCTGTGCGATAGGGCGCCTCAGCGTGGATTGAAACTCCGCGCAGAAACACCGGCTTGCCGTTGAGCAGAATCTCTGTGCCGCGCGTCTCGATGGTGCGGAAGCCGATCAGGTCGTCCACCGTATCCTTGCCGGCGCGGACTTCCACTTTGTAAAGCTTCGGCGTCTCTGGCGACCATCGGGTCAAACCTTTCACCTGCAAGGCGAATGCTGCCTTGCCGTCTTCGCCAGTGACTGCGTCCACTTTCGCGGCTAACTCTGGAATCTCAACTTCGACCTTCGTCCCTGGCTGACTGTCGCGCACATGGACCCATCCTTCAATCGTCGATCCCTCTCCGCGGCTGAGGTGCACATCGTACTGATCTACGAAGGTATCCGGCACCTCAATCAACGACACCGACCGATGCAGCCCTCCATAGTTCCACCAGTCGGTCTCGAGTGTGGGAATGTTATCTTCGTGACGGGTGTTATCCACGGCGGCCACGATAAAGTTTGGCCCTGCATGCACGTGCTCAGTGACTTCGCAGTTAAATGAGGTGTAGCCACCCTCGTGCTCGCAAACCTTCTTGCCATTCACCCAGAACCACGAACGGTAATTGGCCGCGCCCACGTGCAGAAAGACCCGGGTATGTTCCTTCGGCCGGTAGTCAAAGTCGCGCTCGTACCAGATAGGTCCTTCGTAGAAGAAGAGGGACTCGCGCTGCGTGTTCCAGTCGCCGGGCACCTTCAGCTTTGGCGCCTTGGAAAAGTCATACTCAGTCGGTCCAGTGTCGCCCGGCTTGGCCTTCTGATTCAGAAACCATCCGTTCGGCTTTTCCACATGATGGAAGCTGAACAAGCCGCTGAAATAGGGATCGACAATCGTAGCCCAATCACCATCGAGCGAGATAGCCGGACGCCGATCCGCGCCTGTAATCACGATCGGACCGGAAGCTGGAGCGGGCGCCGCCAAGGCTACGGCCGAGCCCGACGGCAAAGCGGCAGACACAATCAAAACCACTCGTGAAAGCAGACTTCCAATCGCACAACCTCTGGCATTCCATCCACGGCCATTCCAACTCTGATCCATCGCGGAACCTCATCCCTTGAAGATCGAACGGAAGTTTGGTCGAGTCGAATTCAATTGCGACAAGACTCTTCGTGCTTCGTTCGCAGTCGAAATTATATTCCTCTACGCCCATGACACGAACTGGC